>Ga0182030_10016622_pt1 | contig 14304 bp, 12 predicted proteins | sample 812S3MmetaG_FD_121299 | JGI IMG/M metagenome (GOLD analysis project Ga0182030, IMG submission 121299) | Permafrost microbial communities from Stordalen Mire, Sweden - 812S3M metaG (Illumina Assembly) | ecosystem: Environmental > Terrestrial > Soil > Wetlands > Permafrost | place: Sweden...
CTGGAGCCCGAGCGGATCTGGGAGGGCGAGGTCGTCGGCCTGATCGGCGCCGGCGCGTTCGTTGCCTTCGGGGACGGCTACGAGGGGATGCTGGCGGTGCGGCGCCTGCGCGGCGGCTGGTGGGAGCTCAACGAGGAGAGGACGATCCTGCGCAGCGATCGCGCGGGAGCGACGATCCGCCTGGGGGACGCGATTGCGGTGCGGGTGCGAAGCATCGACGCCGTGCGCGGCCGCGTCGATCTCGACCCGGCCTGAGCGCGTGGCCGGCGCTCGCCGGACTGGCGCGGGCGGGCACCGAGCCGCTACTGTCGGTGCATGGCGAAGGCCAAGAAGAAGGTTGGCGCAGGCGACGTTGCTTCGAATCGCTACGCGGCGCACCGTTTCAACCTGCTCGAGCGTTTCGAGTGCGGCATCGTGCTGACCGGCACCGAGGTCAAGTCGCTGCGCGCCGGCAGCGCGCAGCTGAAGGACGGATTCGCCACGATCCGCGGCGGTGAGCTGTGGCTGCGCAATGTGCACATCCCGCCCTACGCGCCGGCGAGCCGTGAGAACCATGAGCCCGAGCGCGAGCGCAAGCTGCTCTTGCACAGACGCGAAATCGACCGCCTCGGCGCCCGCGCCGCCGAGCGTGGCCTGACGCTCGTGCCGACGCGGATCTACTTCTCGGGTTCGCGCGCGAAGGTCGAGATCGCGCTGGCGCGCGGCAAGGACGTGCACGACAAGCGTGAGACGCTGCGCCGCCGCGATTCGCAGCGCGAAATCGAGCGGGGCCTGCGCGAAGCCCGGCGCTGAGCGTCGCGGCCGGCCGCGGGCGCCCCTGGCTGCGCTCGCCCGGCAGGCCGTCGGAGCTTTCGCTCAGGAGATCGTGCGGTGGATGTAGGTGAAGTGCATGCCGACCGCCAGGGCGATGATCAGGCCGATGTAGGCCGCCCCGATCAGCATCCGGTTGCGCGGCGAAACGCGGTAATAGGCGGTCTGGCCGGGCGTCGGCGAGCGGCGCTTGGTCCAGCGGTGGTAGAGGTCGTAGCCCGCCACGAGGCAGATCACAAGCAGGATCGGGTTCGGCGTGATGAACTCGATCAGCACGAGGCCGCCGAAGCCGAGGAACCACATCCAGGGCGCCATCGCCGCCATCGCGCGCCCGCCGTCGAGCGGCACGACCGGCATCAGGTTGAAGAGGTTCAGCAGGAAGCCGATGTAGCCGAGCGCCTCGAGCAGCCCGGTGTGCGTCGCCAGGCCGATGATGGCGACGACGGCGGAGGCCGCCGCGCCGAAATACGGGCCGGCAAGGCCCACGCGAGCCTCGGTGAGCGCGTCGTCGCCGAGCGAGCGCGCCCAGATCACCGCGCCCATGAAGGGGACGAACATCGGCGCGCTCGCCTTGATGCCGTGGCGTCGCAGGGCGAACACGTGCCCCATCTCGTGAATGAAGATCAGCACAACGAAGCCGACCGCGAACTGCCAGCCCCACAGCAGGCTGTAGGCAGCGACCGACACGAGCGCGCTGCCCGCGGTCGCCAGCACCTTGATCTTGGGCGCCAGCAGGAGGAGCGCCTTGAGCTTCGCGAACAGCGCGACGATCGCGGCGCCGGCCGCGCCGAGCTTCTCGCGTATCCACGATCGCCGCGGCTTGCCGAACGCCTCGCCTGCCGGCGGGGCGTCCGCCGGCGGGGGCGGCATGGGTGGCGGTTCGAGTGTCCAGCCGGAACGTGTCTCCATCGCTACGACAGTGTGGCAGGCGAGTTCGTCGGGCCGTCGCGCGCGGCTGGACGGAGCTTCGCCGGCCGCGTCGCGCCGGCGGGGCCTGCCGCGCCTGCGCGGGCGTCCCCGCGACTTTTTTCCGCAGGATGCGGATTGATCTTCGCGGGGCTCTTGCATCGCCCAGGGGCCTCTCGTATGTTTCTCCCAGACGCGGATTTGAGTTGCAAAGAGCGAGGCCACCGAGGTGTGAGGCCGCGCCACCCGGATACCGACGGCCCCCCGGGGCAGGCGGAGGAGGGTTCCTCAAGCAACTCGGTCCGCGTCGCTTTCGTTGATGGCCACGGATCTGCGCGCTACGATCCGTGCAGCAGGATCCCCGGGGACGACAGGCTTCGACGTGGTCGGTTCGTGGGGGTGGTCGCGAGTCGAGGTTCCGGGCGGCCTCGTTAATCACCCGGAAAACCAATACGTGCGGACTCTCACGAGTACGCCCTCGTCGCCTAGCAAACACTAGGACGATGGGGTTTCGGCCCTCGCAGCCTGCGGCGGGGATCACCGGAATCAGATAGCAGGCTCACCCGGCGCGGCCCGCCTGCGCCAAGCCGGGGAATAACCAGCAGGCTGGTCCCCCGCAACCCCGCCGGCGAGGCGAGCGGAGGATGAGATCAGAGCGCCGGCTACGCTCGTAGACGCCACCTTTACGCGATCGCGGACGTGGGTTCGATTCCCACCGTCTCCAGTTTTGGGCCCGAGCGCGAGGCCGCACGGCTTCGTCCTGGCGCTCGGAACGCTCAGCGTGCGGCTGGCCGGGCCTCTGCCGCGCAGCGAAGGATCGCCTCGAGCGAACGCTCGACGTCCTCGCTGGTTGTGGCCCAGCTGGAAACCGAGATTCGCATCGCGCCGATGCCCTGCCAGGTCGTGCCGCTCAGCCAGCAGGTCCCCTCGTTCTGGATGGCTGTGATCACCGCTCGAGTTCGCGCGTCGTGGTCACCCGCCTCGTCGAGGAAGCGGACCAGCACCTGGTTCAGCACGACCTCGTTGAGCACCTCGATATTTGGGGTTGCTCCGAGCACCTCGCTGAAGCGGCGCGCGTGCGCACAGCAGCGCTCAACAAGTTCAGCGACTCCCGACCGACCAAGCGAGCGAATCGCGGCATAGACCGCGAAGCCGCGTGCGCGACGCGAGAACTCAGGCGTCCAGTCCAGTTCGTCGCGAGGGCCGTCGGGGTCGGTATGAATCAGATAGCTCGCCCGGACGCTCATCGCGGCCTGCTGCGCCGCCGGGTGCGCGCAGAAGGCGATTCCGCTGTCGTAGGGGACGTTGAGCCACTTGTGAGCGTCGGTTGCCCATGAGTCGGCACGGTCGGCACCGGCGACCAGGTGCTTCAGGGCCGGGCTCGCCGCGGCCCACAGGCCGAAGGCGCCGTCGAGGTGCAGCCACGCACCCGCCTCCTGCGCGATATCGGCGATCGCCTCGAGCGGGTCCACCGAGCCTGTGTTGACGTTCCCGGCCTGGGCGCAGATGATCGTTGGCCCATCGAGTTCCGCGAGGGTCGTTCGGAGTGCATCGGACATCATCCGGCCCTGCGCGTCGGCCGGCGTCGGCACGATGCACGCGGTGCCGAGTCCGAGGAAGCGGAGCGCGCGGTCGATGCTGGCGTGGCGCTCGGCGCCGGCGAGCACGTTGATCATCGGCGCGCCGGTCAGGCCGCGCTCGTTGACGTCCCAGCCGACTCGATCGAGGACGGCGTGGCGGGCGGCGGCGAGCGCGGTGACGTGCGCCATCTGACATCCGGTGACAAAGGCGAATGAGACCGCGTCCGGCAAGCCGAGGAGCTCAGCCGCCCAGATCCCCGCAACCTCCTCGACGACCGCAGCCGACGGCCCGATCACATACAGCCCTGCGTTCTGATCCCATGTCGACGTGAGCCAGTCGGCTGCAAGCGCGGCTGGCGCCGCCCCGCCGATCACGAAGCCGAAGTAGCGTCCCCCCGAACTCGCGACGAGGCCTGGGTCGGCCGCCGCAGCAAGGAGGGCGATCACCTCCCGCGGGTCGGACGGCGTCTCCGGCAACGGCCCGCCCAGGCTCGAGCGGAGCTCGTCCACGCTTGCAGACCCGCCCACGCGTCGCTCCGGCGTCCCCTCGAGATAGTCGGCGGCGAGTCCGGCTGTCTCCTCGAGCAGCCTACGCATCGTCATGGGCGCAATCTACAGAGGGCCGGCGCCGGATCTGCGGTGCTCGCCCTCGACGGGCAGTCCGCAGGCGGCGCCGGTTGGTTCGTTCGGAGCTGCCTTCGGAGCTGCCGGCACGTCCGTCTCGAGTTCGGCCGGCAAAACGGGGTCGGCTTCGCGGCGTCGTCCCGAAGTCGGCCAGCGAGCCGGTCCGGCCGCTCGCTGCCCGCGACGCGCCCTGTTAGACGTGGATCACCTCGACGGAGGAGAACGCGGTGAAGTCGGGGTCCTGCGTCACGACCGGCACTCCGTGCCGGAGCGCTGTCGCGGCGATCCACGTGTCGTGCCTGCGGAGCTTGCGTCCGGATCGAAGCTCGGCGTCTGCGATGCGGGCGAAGCATGACGCCGTCTGGCCGTCGATCGCAAGCAAGGGGTACTCGCTTGGGACGCCTGCCGGTGTTGCGAGCCGGATTGCTCGGATCGCGGCGTCGTTGGCGGGGCGATCTCGCGGGTGTACTCGCCCCAGGTGTCGTTGATCGGGTCGCCGGGGCCGCGATGAACACCACAAAGAAGACTAAGTTTGAGAACTTATGCGCTTCTCGAGCTTGCGCCCGACCATAATGACTCTCCTCGCACGGCCGGGCCGGCTCAGGACGCGCCGTCCGCGAACGAGCCGAGCACTCGCCCTGGGACGGCTGACTCGTCTCGCGAACGCCTGAAACGGCTGCGGCGTCCGAGTTCGTCCTAACGCCGGCGCCCTCGGATGTCGATGGGTGGAAGAGGTGCCTCGATGCGTGTCCCGCGACCCTAGGAGTTCCTGAAGCTCGAGATGGACCTCTCGCGCCGCGCCTGGTGGCTCTATCTAGCGGTGATGCTCGCGGTGGGGATCGGTTATCTCGCGGGGCCGCTGGATGCCGGGCCGGTCTTCAACGTGATCGGTTTCAGCGGGTGCATCGCGATCGTGGCGGGCGTGCGGATCCACAAGCCGGAGACGCGCTGGGCTTGGTATCTGATCGCGCTCGGACAGGCGCTGTTCGTCACCGGCGACGTGCTGGCGTACAACTACCGGGCGATCTTCGCGACCGCGCTGCCGTTCCCCTCGATCGCCGATCCGTTTTACCTCGCGGTCTACCCCGTCACCGTCGCGGGCCTGCTGGTGATGATCAGGCACCGCAACCCGGGGCGCGACTGGGCGAGCCTGATCGACTCCCTGATTCTCACGATCGGCCTCGCACTCCTCTCGTGGGTCTTCCTGATCGCGCCCTACGCGCACGACGCGACGCTGCATGTGGGAACCAAGCTGGTCTCGATCGCCTACCCGCTCGGGGACATCCTGCTCCTGGGGGTCGCGATTCGCATGGCCGTTGGCGGCGGGCGGCGCAGCCGCTCCTTCTACCTGATGGTCGGTGCGATCCTCTCGGTGCTGCTGACGGATTCGGTCTACGGCTGGATCACGCTGCACGGCTCCTACCATCCCGGCGAGCTTCTCGACGGAGGCTGGATGCTCTACTACCTGCTCTGGGGAGCAGCCGCACTTCACCCGTCGATGGCGACGATTTCGCAGGCCGCCGCGCCGAGGATGAAGCTCACCTCCGTGCGGCTGGCCGGAATCGCCATCGCGGCGCTGATCGCTCCCGCAATCATGGTCGTCAAAGCCTTGACCGGTGGGAACTCGGACGACCTCGTCGTGGGCGGCACAGCCGTCGTGCTGTTCACGCTCGTCATCGCGCGAATGATGGGTCTCGCGCGCGACCAGACGGCTGTGGCGGACCGCGAGCGCACGATGCGCCGAGCGGGGGGCGCCCTCGTCGCTGCCACGACCCACGCGGAGATCGTCACCGCGGCGCAGGATGCGGCCGCTGTGCTGGCGGGCGCCGCAGCCCAGCCACTCGTGCTTGAAATGCGCCGCCGCAACGGCGAGGGATGGCTGATCGGCGCGGACCCGCGGGGTGGCGGCAAGGTGGCGCTGGCGCTGGCGTCGCTGCCCGAGGGTCTGGCCGATCGTCTGGATCGCCGCGAAGCGGTCGAGATTGCAAGCCCGGACGCTGCGATGCTCTGCTCGCGCCCCGGGGCGAGGCCCATCTTCGCTGCGCCGATCCTCGCGCAGGGGGAACTGACTGGCGCTGTCGCGCTGATGAACGCCGAAGCCGCGTCGCAGGCGACGCGGCGCAGCCTCGTCACGCTCGCCGGCCAGGTCGGTCTGGCGCTCGAGAGCGCCGCCCTGACCGCCGGCAGGTTGCGGATGGAGAGCGAGGTGCGCCTGAGCACGCTGGTGCAGCACTCGACCGACGTGATCCTCGTGATCGCGCCCGACACCTCCGTGCAATACGTCAGTCCTTCGGTGCGCCGCATCCTCGGGTATGACGCCGTCGAGTTCGTGCGCCGGCCGCTGCTGGACTACGTCGGCGAAGCGGATCAAGCGCTGTTTCGGCCAGGGTTCGCGGCGCTGGTCTCATCGGCGCCGGAGACCTCGCAGGCTTTCGACTTTGCGGTTCGCCACCGCGACGGCCGTCTGCTGCACGCGGAATGCATGATGACCAACCTGCTCGGGAACCCGCTCGTGGGGGGCGTCGTCGTCAACCTGCGCGACATCACCGAGCGCAAGCAGTTCGAAGCGCAGCTCACATACCAGGCGCTACACGACCCGGTCACCGATCTCGCCAACCGGGCGCTGTTTCGCGATCGCGTGGAGCACGCGTTCAGCCGCCGCCGTGACGGCCACCTCCTGCTCGCCGTGCTGTTCCTGGACCTCGACGACTTCAAGACGATCAACGACACCTTCGGCCACGATGCCGGCGACCGGCTGCTGCAGCTGATCTCGGCGCGCCTGCAGTCGGTCCTGCGAGCCGGCGACACCGTGGCACGCCTGGGGGGTGACGAGTTCGCGATCCTGCTCGAGGACATCTCCGACGAGGCTGCGGTCTCAGGGATCGTCGAAGGTGTGCTCGAAGCGATCGGCGCTCCGCTTTCGCTGGACGACCGCGAGGTCGCCGTTCAGTGCAGCATCGGCATCGCGATCGCCCGCCCGACGAGCGCCACCGAGGCAGCCACCACGGTCGACGAGCTGCTGCGCAACGCCGACGTCGCGATGTACGAAGCGAAGACCGACGACGGCAACACCTACCGCCACTTCAAGCATGAGATGCACGACGCCGTCGTCGAGCAGATCGCGCTGCGCGCCGACCTCAAGGCGGCGTTCGCGGCGAACGAGCTGACGCTCGCCTACCAGCCGATGTTCAACCTCGCTTCGGGCGAGATCGCCGGCTACGAGGCCCTGCTGCGCTGGGAGCACGCCGTCCGCGGCTCCGTGCCGCCGGCCACCTTCATCCCGATTGCCGAGGAATCCGGGCTGATCGTCCCGCTCGGTCGCTGGGTTCTCGAGCGGGCGTGTTGTGACGCGGTGAGCTTCCAGCAGGCCGGGCGGGGCCACTCCGAACACAGCCTCTCGGTCAACATCTCGGCCCGGCAACTGCACCGGGTGGAGATCGTTGACGAGGTCTCGCAGGCGCTGCGCTCGAGTGGCCTGGATCCCAAGCGTCTCGTGCTCGAAATCACCGAGAGCCTGCTGGTCGACGACATCGAACTCGCGATCGAGCGGTTGCGTGCGCTTCGCGCGCTCGGCGTCAGGGTCGCCGTTGACGACTTTGGCACCGGCTATTCCTCCTTGAACTACATCCGCCGGCTGCCGATCGACTTCCTCAAGATCGACAAGGGGTTCATCGACAGCGTCGACGGCGACGACCGCGACGCCAAGCTGATCGCGGCGATCATCGGCCTCGCCGGCGTGCTCGACCTCGGCTGCGTGGCGGAGGGCGTCGAGCGCGAGGCACAGGCGGAGCGGCTCAAGAAGCTCGGATGTGAATATGCGCAGGGCTTCCTGTTCGCCCGCCCGATGAGCGCCGCCGCGCTTTGCGAGCTGCTCGAAGCCGGCGCGCCGGCGCTCGTCGTCGCCGGCTGATCGTCCGCTCCCGGTAGGGTGCGCTCGTGTCGACCGCAACCGCCCTGCGCCGCGTGTGCGCGACCCGCTATGTCACGCCGTTGCGCGAGGGCGGCTCACTGCCCGGGCTGGTCGAGGCTGACGACAGCGGCCTCTACGTGACGAAGTTCCGGGGTGCGGGCCAGGGCACCCTGGCGCTTGTGGCCGAGGTGATCGTGGGCGAGCTGGCTCGCGCGATCGGGCTTCCGGTACCAGAGCAGGTGATCGTCGCGATCGATCCGGCGCTGGGCCTGGCCGAGCCCGACCCGGAGATCCAGGATCTGATCGTGGCAAGCGACGGCGAGAATCTCGGCGTGGACTTCCTGCCCGGCGCCGCGGGCTATTCGCCGGCGCTCGCGTGGACGCCCGATCCGCTGCTCGCGGCGGAGATCGTGTGGCTCGACGCACTCGCCACGAATGTCGACCGCACGCCGCGCAACCCCAACCTGCTGCTCTGGCACGATCGGCTGTGGCTGATCGACCACGGCGCAACGCTGTACCTCCAGCACCGCGGGCTGCGTCCGCTCGAACAGGCGAGCCGGCCCTTTCCGCAGATCGCCGAGCACGTTCTGCTCGGCGCCGCGGGCTCGATCACGGCGGCCGACGAGCGCCTCGCGCCGCGGATCGATCGCGCAAAGCTGCGGGCGATCGCGGCGCTCGTGCCGGCGGACTGGTTCGGCAGCGAGCCCGCGGAGACCTACGTGGAGTACCTGGCGGCGCGCCTCGCGGCGCCGCGTGTCTTCGTGGCGGAGGCAGAGGATGCAAGAGCCGCGGCGTAGCGCGTTCTCATACGCAATCGTCCGCGTTGTCCCGCACGTCGAGCGTGGCGAGGGCTTCAACGCGGGTGTCGTGCTGTTCTGCCGCCAGCTCGACTTCCTCGCGGCTCGCGTTGCGCTCGACGAGCGCCGGCTAGCCGTACTCGCCCCGGACTTCTCGCCGGACACGGTTCGCCCGCAGCTTGACGCCATCGTCGCGATCGCCGCAGGCGAGCCGGCCGGGGGCCCGATTGCCGCCCTGCCGCCGTCGGAGCGCTTCGGCTGGCTTGTCGCTCCCGCGAGCACGATCATCCAGCCCTCGCCCACCCATACCGGGCTCTGCGAAGACCCGCAGGCGACGCTGGCCGAACTGTTCGGCGAGCTCGTCGGCTAGCCGGCGCGGCTGTTGCTGTGTCCACGGGGAGAGCCTGCTGATGGCGAGCATGCGTCTAAACTCGCGTCTTTGACTGCCCCCGACCCGTCCGCTCGCCTAACCCGACGCCAGTTTCTCGGCGGCGCTGCCGTCGTCGGGTCACTTGGCGCTGCCGGCGCCGCCGCCACGCTGGTCGGCTCCGCCCGCGGGTCGCTGACACGCACCGGCGCGATCAACGAGTTCAGCTCGGTGCCGGCGGCGGTCACGCCGGACTTCCGCTCACGCCCGGACCTTCGCATCCCGACCTTCGCCGTCGATGTCGCCAAGCCGGGTACGGCGCCCGGCCTGATCTTCGTCAGCCCCTACGGCGCCCCCAAGGGGCAGGCCGGGGCGCTGATCGCCGACGACACGGGAACGGCGGTGTGGGAGTACCCCTCCGGCCTGGAGATCGACAACTTCACGGTCCAGACCTATCAGGGCCGGCCGGCGCTGGCCTGGTGGCAGGGCAAGATCGTCGACAGCCACGGAGTCGGCTCCTACGTGATCGCCAACGACGCCTACCAGGCGATCGCGCACGTGGCGGCGGGCAACGGCCTGAGCGGCGACCTGCACGAGTTCCTGCTCACCGACCGGGGAACGGCGCTGCTCACCTGCTACCGGATCACACACACCGACCAGCGCTCGGTCGGCGGCTCAAGCGACGGCGCGATCCAGGACGCCTGCTTCCAGGAGGTCGACCTCACGAGCGGGCGGGTGCTGCTCGAATGGCACAGCCTCGGGCACATCGCGCTCGCGGAGTCCTACTGGCCCGTGGGCGGGCTGTGGGACTACGTGCACCTGAACTCGATCGATGTGGATGTCGACGGGAACCTGCTCGTCTCCTCGCGCAACACCCACACCGTCTACAAGATCGACCGCCGCTCCGGCGAGATCATCTGGCGCCTCGGCGGCAAGCACAGCGACTTCGCGATGGGTGCCGGCGCAACCTTCGCCTGGCAGCACGACGTGCGCATCCACCCCGGCGGCACGATGACCGTCTTCGACAACGAGGGCTCGCCGTTCCTGCCCGGCGGGCAGTCGCGCGCGATCGTGCTCGCCGTGGACGAGCGCCAGATGACGGCCAAGCTGGTGCACGAATACCGCCATCCGCAGCCCCTGGCGGCCTCGAGCAAGGGCAGCGTCCAGTTGCTCCCGAACGGAAACGTGTTCGTCGGCTGGGCGGCCGAGCCGTTCATCTCGGAGTTCTCGCCGTCGGGTGAGCTGCTTTTCGACGCGCGACTCGGCGACGACTACATCTTCTACCGCGCCTCCCGCCTGCCGTGGACGGGAAACGCGCCGGCAACCCCGGCGGTTGCCACGGAACGCTCCGGCGCCAGCACCAATGTGTACGTCAGCTGGAACGGCGACACCCGCGTGGCGCGCTGGACCGCGCTTGCGGGCACGAGCGCGGCGAACCTGGCTGCCGCGGCAACGGTTGCCCGCAGCGGCTTTGAGACCGCCATGCGCCTGCCCGGTAAGTTCACCGCGTTGCGAGTCCGCGGCATCGACGCCACCGGCGCGACGCTCACCACGACTGACCTGATCAAGGTCTGAGGTCTTAGCTGGCGGCGGCTAGCCGCGGCCGGGTCTCGGTGTCGCCGCCGCCGGGCGGAATCCCCTTTTCGCGCTCAGGCGGCGGCGCGCAAGCGGGGGTGTCCGCCGCCGAGCGCTAGTCTGCGGCGCATGGATCCCCGCCTCCTGGAGGAGCTGATCGACTGGCTCGCGATCCCCTCGGTCTCCACCGGCGGGGGGGATCCGGCGGCGATCGAGCGGGCGGCATCCTGGGCCCTCGAACGCGTGGCGGCGGCCGGGGGAGCGGGGGAGCTCGTGCGAATCGGGGACGCCAACCCGCTGGCCGTCGGCGAGCTCGCGGCCGCCGACCCCGACGCGCCGACCGTGCTGATCTACGGCCACTACGACGTGCAGGGGCCCGGCCCGGCCGAGCTGTGGTCCTCGCCGCCGTTTGAACCGGTGGTTCGCGACGGGCGGCTCTACGCTCGCGGAGCCTCGGATGACAAGGGCAACTTCCTGCCGCTGCTGCACGTCGCCTGCGCAATGGCCGCGGCCGGGGAGCTGCCGGTGCACGTGCGCGTCCTGGTCGAGGGCGAGGAGGAGCGTGCCGGCGAGGCCGTAAAGACGTGGGTCCGCGAAGACCCTCGCGGCGCCGACGTGGCGATCGTTTTCGACAGCGGCATGCCCGACCCCGAGACGCCGGCGATCACCGTCGGCCTGCGCGGCCTGGTGATGGTCTCGCTCTTTGTGCGTACGGCGCAGCGAAACCTTCACTCCGGCATGTACGGCGGCAGCGTGCTGAATGCGCTGCACGTGCTGCACGGTCTGCTCGCGGCGGTCCTGCCGGGTCCCGACGGGCGCGTGCGTGAGGAGCTCCGCGCCGGGATCATCGCACCGAGCGCTGCCGAGCTCGAGTCCTGGCGGCGACTGCAAGCCGGCGAGCGTGTGCTCGAAGCGGTCGGCGGGCACCCCGTCCACCCGGGGGCCGGCGGCGAGTACTACGAGCGCAACGGCGCCGACGCCGCGCTGGACGTCAACGAGATCTCGGGCGGTGAGCCGCGCACAGTCGTGCCCGCCACCGCCCGGGCGACGCTGTCGCTGCGCTTGGCGCCCGGACAGGATCCCGAGCGGATGGCGGCGACGCTGTCTGAGCTGCTACGCGCCGAGCTGCCGGCGGGCGCCGAGCTCGAGCTGCGCACGCAGCTCGCGCCACCGGCGCTGTTTGACCCGGCCCAGCCGGCGCTTGCGCTCGCCGCGCAGGCGCTGCGGCGCGCCTGCGGCGGCCGCGAGCCGGCGTTCATCCGCAGCGGCGGCAGCATTCCGATCGTGGCCGAGATGGCGGCCCGCGGCTATCCGGTGGTGGTGGGCGGATTCGCTCTGCCGCAGGACGCCGTGCACGCGCCGGATGAGTCCTACTCGCTGCACAGCCTCGCGTGGGGCGAGGCCGCCGCGCGCGAGCTCTACCGGGAGCTCGCGCAGCTGCCGGCGCGCCGGCGCGGCTGAGCGCGGCGCCTGCCGGCGCTCGCCACAGCCCGCCGCGCCAGGCGGGCGTGTGCTCGGCTAGGCTGTCGGGATGTGTCGAAACATCCGCACCCTCTACAACTTCGAGCCCTCGGCGAGCGGCGAGGAGGTTCGCGCGGCGGCGCTCCAGTACGTCCGCAAGCTGAGCGGCTTCGCAAAGCCCTCGCAGGCCAACGCCGAGGCGTTCGAGCGCGCGGTCGAGGCGGTTGCCCAGGCGTCAGAGCGCCTGCTCGCCGAGCTGGTCACCTCCGCCCCCGCCCGCGACCGCGAGGTCGAGGCCGCGAAGGCGCGAGCGCGAGCGGCCGAGCGCTTCGCCGCTTAGCCTGGGAACGGCTTTCAGAGCGGCTGGCACGGCCGGGCTGCGCCCGGCCTCGCAGCCCGATCGCAGCCGGCGGCTCGCGGGCGGGCTCTGCTAGCTGCCACGCCAGCGCGCGACCCCGGCTTGCGTCCGAAGCGCCCCGACGCACCCGCTCTGAACGCCGTTCTAAGCGGCGGGCGAGCCCGGCGGCGGCTTCTCGCCGACCGGTACGGTGGCGATCGCGCCGCAGCCGGCGCAGGTCCACGCCACCGAGCGCGGATCGACCTTCATCACGACCGGGCAGCCCCAGGTGTGGGGCGGACAGTCACGGCCCGGCCGGCTCGCTGCGTGCAGCGTGGAGGCGAGCAGCGTCGTCCCGTTGGGAACCGGATCCTGGAGGCTCTTGGCGTTCATTTCGGAGCTGGAAGAACATCGCGCTCATTCGCGCAAATGATCGCGATTTATTGTCGCAAATGAAACGATCTCCCGTCGTTTCACACGACGCGCGGCGCGGGAGCGCCGCCGCTGGCTCCGGCGGCGCCTCGCGGCGCACTCAGGCAGAGCGGCGCAGGCGCCAGATGTGCTCCATCGGCCAGCGTCGCGCCCAGGCGCGGTCGGTCTCGTCGCGGTAGCTGCTCGTCGCGTCCGGCGGCGGGCGCAGCTCGATCAGATCCTCGACGATGAGCCCGTTGGCTGCGAACAGGCGGATCCAGCTGCCGTAGGGGAGTTGGAAGGAGACCGCTTCGCCTGGATCCTCGAGCACGTGCAGGTCCCAGTAGGCGAGCGCGAGCCGCTCGCCCGGGTGCTCCGCCCCGGCGGGCCAGGCGAGGTCGAGGATCGGCGTGGACATCGAGAACGCCAGCTTGCCGCCCGGGCGCAGCAGGCGGGCCGCCTCGGGCACCGTCAGCTGGGGGTCGGCGAAGGTCATCGCGCCGTGGTCGCAGAAGATGACGTCAAAGGAGGCATCGTCGAATGGCGTCGCCTCGGCGTTCGCGTGGACCAGCGGGAAGTCGACGCCGGCCTGCGCCATCAGCGTCCGCGCGTGCTCGAGCTGGCGCGCCGAGTTGTCGAGCCCCGTGACGCTGGCGCCAAGCGCGGCCAGCGCGATCGACCACTGCGCGGCGCCGCAGCCGAACTCCAGCACGTCCAGGCCGCGGACGTCGCCGAGCACCGCAAGCTCGGCTTCCGGCAGCTGCCACACGCCCCACGCAGCGCCGCCGGACGCCTCGAGCTGTGGTCCGTGCTCGGCCTGGTAGGCGGCCGAGTGCTCGTCCCACGCGCGCCGGTTATAGGCCGAGTGATCGCTCAGGCGTGGCTCGTCGTCGCTCACGCGGGCAGTCTTCCAGAAGCGACGCTCAGCCCAGCTGGTGGGCCAGGCACAGGCGCTGGAGCTGGCTCATCGCCTCGTCGGGCTCGCACGGCAGGCGGGCGAGGGCCGCCACCGCCGCCTGCACGTCGGCGAGCGTCGCGTCGCGGGCCTCCACCGCGAAGCGGGCGACCCAGCGCAGCGCCGCTCGCTCGTAGCGGTCGGGATCGTGATCGCGGATCAGCAGGCAGACCCGCAGTGCGTCGTCGAGGCGGATCGCCGGCAGCTCGCCGGCCGCGGTGCGCACGAGCGCGAGGTTTCCCCGCTCGAGCGCCCGGCGAAAGCGTCCGTACGCTGACCCCTGGCTCGTCATACGAACGTATGTTCGCACGCGGGTCAAGCGACCGCGGCCACCGGCCGCGCCATAAACGTCTGTTGGCCCTTTTCAGGCTTCGCGCAGCGCGCGCAGCGACTGGCGCAGCGAGCGGCTGGTCGCAAGGACCGCCGAGGGCTCGTAGCCGCAGTGGGCCATGCAGTTGTCGCAGCGTTCGTCCTTGCCGCGGCCGTAGAGCTCCCAGTCGGTCTCCTCGACGAGCTCGCGGTAGGTCTTCACGTAGCCGTCGGCCATCAGGTAGCAGGGGCGCTGCCAGCC
>Ga0182030_10016623_pt1 | contig 14303 bp, 17 predicted proteins | sample 812S3MmetaG_FD_121299 | JGI IMG/M metagenome (GOLD analysis project Ga0182030, IMG submission 121299) | Permafrost microbial communities from Stordalen Mire, Sweden - 812S3M metaG (Illumina Assembly) | ecosystem: Environmental > Terrestrial > Soil > Wetlands > Permafrost | place: Sweden...
ACGCGCTACAAATCGCCCATCTTCCCGAAACCGACAGCGCGCAATCCCTGCGGATGCAATGGCCGGACGGCGAAGGCAATCTTGCCGGAGATCGCCTGATTGACTTGTGTGATGAACGCAACTGGACGAGTGGCGTGCATGGTGGCTGGCGGCCAGTGCGAGAGGGCTGTTTCACACCACAAGGAGCGCAAACATGACTTTTCAATTACTGCGTTTGCAACCTGATGCTAAAGCACTTGCGGTATGGGCGACTCGCCACGGCGTGTTATCGCCCGATGGTGATTACGGTTACGCCTTGCATGGCTTGCTCAGTGCCGCATTCGGCGAACAAGCCCCCAAGCCATTTCGCTATATGGGTAACAAGCAAGGATTACTCGCCTACACCTTGGAGAGTCTGGAAACTTTGCGACTACATGCCAGCTTGGCAACGCCGGATGTCGCACGCGCATTGGGACTGAATGCGTTGGATGCACGCCCGTTTCCGAGTGTATGGAAAGAAGGGCAGGCACTGGGCTTTGAAGTGCGGGTGCGTCCGGTGATTCGCGCAAAAGATGGTCGTGAACGCGATGCCTTTTTACACGCCGTTGATGCGATTCCGGCAGAGGAAGGTGGAGGAATTGCCCAGCGTGCCGTGATTTATAGCGACTGGCTTGCCAAGCAGTTTGCCGTAGATGGGGCAGCGCAAATTAACCAGGCACAAATGGAGGAGTTTCGTTTAACCCGTGTGTTGCGCAAGGCAGGCACTGGCGAAAATGGCAAACGCAAACCGCTCGGGGTTACTGGCCCGGACGCAGTATTCAAAGGGCAATTGCAAGTTGGCAACCCGGATGCTTTTGCGCGCTTGTTGGCGCGAGGTGTTGGGCGGCATCGTGCATTTGGATTCGGCATGTTGCTGCTCAAGCCTGCTTCATCGTGCTAAAAGGCCGTCTCGGGCTGGAAACAGCCCGCATCCCCCATGCTGATCGCCACGGTTTAATCTGGCTGGAACGCGGCGAACTCTGCGTAATCGACGGCTGCCTGACTTTCATGGCAGGCAAAGATTCACTCACGCCGCACATTCTCCAAGTGCCACATCAAGCGGTATCCATGATACTGCTCGGGCCGGGCAGCAGCGTCACTCACGACGCATTGCGCCTGTTGGCGCGTCACGGCACTTTGATGGCGGCAGTCGGGGTGGATGGGGTGCGCACCTACACCGCTCCGCCTTTAATGCCAGATCGTTCCGATGTGGCGCGGCGACAAGCAGAGTTGTGGGGCAACCCACGCCGCCGCATCAGTGTAGCGCGCCACATGTATGCCCTGCGCTTGGGGGAAATTCTGCCGCATAAAGATTTGGATACCTTACGGGGAATCGAGGGGGCGCGAGTCAAGACCATTTATAAACTCATGGCAGACAAATATGGCATTGAATGGAATGGCCGACATTACGACCGAGGCAACTCGGAAGCGACGGATACTCCAAACCAGGCGATCAATCATGCAGCAACGGCAGTAAAGGCTGCCGCAGCGATTGCGGTGCAATCACTTGCCGCTATTCCACAACTCGGCTTTATCCATGAAGATTCCGGGCAAGCCTTTGTGCTGGACATTGCCGATCTATACCGCGATACCGTTACCTTGCAAATTGCGTTCAGTGTCGCAAAAAATGTGGCGGCTGGCGATGACACAACTATAGACCGACTGGTAAGGCGAGAAGCCTCTGCTGTATTTCGGAAACAAAGCGTAATTTCATCCATGATCGACAAAATAAAACTGGTATTACGCACGGAGGAACACGATGTCGCTAGTAGTGATAGTGACGCGTGATGTAGCGGATCGTTTCCGTGGATTTCTGGCATCAACCATGCTGGAAATTGCGCCAACGGTCTACCTTTCCCCAAGCATGAATGCAGGAGTTCGTTCGCGAATATGGGATGTGTTATCTGATTGGTACGATGCAGAGCCACACGGAAGCATCGTATTGGTTTGGCGAGATGCAAATGAAACGGGTGGTGTTGGCATCGCAAACTTGGGTTCGCCCCCACGCGAACTGGTTGAGATGGATGGGTTATGGCTGACCAAGCGCAGCCTGTAAAAAGCTCTTTAACAAAACAGATGTATTTTGTGTTTTCCTTTTGTAGATTATTGGGTTATCTACGAGAGTTTCCCCCGCGCCTGCGGGGATAGGCCCACGACACCAGAATTCCCGGTGGTGCAATTTCCGTTTCCCCCGCGCCTGCGGGGATAGGCCCAGCTCGCCATAGCGTGGCGATTTGAGAACGGAGTTTCCCCCGCGCCTGCGGGGATAGGCCCGGATCCCTGCCACACTCTACCGGATCCCTGCCGTTTCCCCCGCGCCTGCGGGGATAGGCCCCAGCTTGCCGAATCCATCGGGCTGACTGTCAAGTTTCCCCCGCGCCTGCGGGGATAGGCCCCATTCGTCCCCCAGTTCGTGCGCAACCGTACCGTTTCCCCCGCGCCTGCGGGGATAGGCCCGTAATAGCTAGCAGTCGACCGATGTTATGGAGGTTTCCCCCGCGCCTGCGGGGATAGGCCCGGATCCCTGCCCCACCGGATCCCTGCCCCACCGTTTCCCCCGCGCCTGCGGGGATAGGCCCCACGCGCAATACAGGGCATTGTCTTCGGGATGGTTTCCCCCGCGCCTGCGGGGATAGGCCCAGCGCACCGGACACTGCGCCGTCTCGCGACAAGTTTCCCCCGCGCCTGCGGGGATAGGCCCGACTACCTAGACGAATTGGCGCAATCGCTGGCGTTTCCCCCGCGCCTGCGGGGATAGGCCCCCTTGGGAGGCTGCCATTCGTACGCATTGACGGTTTCCCCCGCGCCTGCGGGGATAGGCCCAGGATCGACCACTCGGAGCCGAGCTTGCCGAAGTTTCCCCCGCGCCTGCGGGGATAGGCCCTACAACGAAGGAACTTTAAATCATGGAAATTAGTTTCCCCCGCGCCTGCGGGGATAGGCCCAATATTGTCTTTACTTAGGCCCAGATTGTAGTGTTTCCCCCGCGCCTGCGGGGATAGGCCCCGGTGAGGTATGGCTCGAATCTGTAACAGCCTGTTTCCCCCGCGCCTGCGGGGATAGGCCCTGACCCCCTAAACAGAAGTCACTTCTTATATAGTTTCCCCCGCGCCTGCGGGGATAGGCCCAGTAGCTCACCAGAATGGGCCGCTGTTCGGGCGTTTCCCCCGCGCCTGCGGGGATAGGCCCCGGACACTGCGCCGTCTCGCGACAATGCCTCAGTTTCCCCCGCGCCTGCGGGGATAGGCCCGAATGCGGCAAATAAATCTAGCGTGGCATAGGGTTTCCCCCGCGCCTGCGGGGATAGGCCCAACCTACCCTCGTCCTATATTGCTAAAGAACAGTTTCCCCCGCGCCTGCGGGGATAGGCCCGGATGGTCTGCCGTATGCCGTTTTGGGTAATAGTTTCCCCCGCGCCTGCGGGGATAGGCCCGTCGAGAGTGGGATACAGTTTTAACAGATGCCGTTTCCCCCGCGCCTGCGGGGATAGGCCCCGTACCTTCGGCCGCTTCTTCACCCGAGTCATGTTTCCCCCGCGCCTGCGGGGATAGGCCCGACTGGTGCGAAGACGCGGGATATATCAATGAGTTTCCCCCGCGCCTGCGGGGATAGGCCCGTTGCGGGTTGTTTCAAAGGTTCCGACCCCAAGTTTCCCCCGCGCCTGCGGGGATAGGCCCTAATAACGCCGCCAATTCATGATCCGTGAACGGTTTCCCCCGCGCCTGCGGGGATAGGCCCCGAAGGCCCGCATAGACGGCCGCACCTGCCCAGTTTCCCCCGCGCCTGCGGGGATAGGCCCCCCTATACCTTGCAACCAAAGGCCCGTATAGAGTTTCCCCCGCGCCTGCGGGGATAGGCCCACTTCGAACTTGCGATGACCCTGTAACCGGGGGTTTCCCCCGCGCCTGCGGGGATAGGCCCTGCAGGATGCCCTCATCGGACGCGATATCGAAGTTTCCCCCGCGCCTGCGGGGATAGGCCCACGATCACCGAGCATGCGCCCGCCCTCCGCAAGTTTCCCCCGCGCCTGCGGGGATAGGCCCTATCAGCCCTCGTTTATTTATTTCCAGTTTGGGTTTCCCCCGCGCCTGCGGGGATAGGCCCGAAATAGACTGGGCAGACTATGCGGCATTGTCGTTTCCCCCGCGCCTGCGGGGATAGGCCCTCCGGCGGATGTTCAGGGCCAAATATCCAGATGTTTCCCCCGCGCCTGCGGGGATAGGCCCCATGATATACATTTCAGATAGCCTGACTGCGCGTTTCCCCCGCGCCTGCGGGGATAGGCCCGCCAGGGTCATCGGGCTGGTGCCGTTGGGGCCGTTTCCCCCGCGCCTGCGGGGATAGGCCCTGTCGCAGCCGACACCGGCGTCGGCGTGGGCAGTTTCCCCCGCGCCTGCGGGGATAGGCCCTGGCCCAACAAAGAGCCGTCTTTCCTAAGAACGTTTCCCCCGCGCCTGCGGGGATAGGCCCCCGTCGTTCGAGAGGGAGCTTATTCCATCCAGGTTTCCCCCGCGCCTGCGGGGATAGGCCCACCGATTATTATGTAGTCAATCCTACAGCAAAGTTTCCCCCGCGCCTGCGGGGATAGGCCCTTGGGCTGGAGTCGCGCCGTAACCCAAGTGCCGTTTCCCCCGCGCCTGCGGGGATAGGCCCCGATGCCGCAACCTTTGACGCAACCTATGCCGGTTTCCCCCGCGCCTGCGGGGATAGGCCCTTATTCGATGGCCGGTACGATGAACGGGGGTAGTTTCCCCCGCGCCTGCGGGGATAGGCCCTTACCGCGCAGGCGCAGGCAAGCGATTTTATTGTTTCCCCCGCGCCTGCGGGGATAGGCCAATTTATGTGGTGGGATATCGCAAAACTAGCTGGTAACATAAAGGGTGGAGGGTGGGGCGTAACTGACCGAAGCCTATGGAATGGATCGATATCCGGTTATGCGTGGCAGCAATCTTATAGAGCAGAAATGCTCATATCGCAGAGATAGGAAAATATGAACTCATAGCTTTGCGCCTCGGACTTCCTATGGCGGAATTGAAGCTCCGCAAGGGGCTGTTGCGGTAGGTACGAATGGCCGGTTTGATGCAATGAATTCGCGTATTGCTATGACCGGTTTGGGTTAGAACCGGTCAGCCGGCATCTCTAAATCACCGCCTGGAAGCGGACAGTCAAACCCCACCCACTTCCAGTTAAGTCTAGCTTAAACCTCGGTCTGCTCTGCCATCTCCAATGCGTCGTCTACCTCAATGCCAAGATAGCGCACAGTAGATTCAATTCGAGTATGTCCAAGCAATAACTGAACAGCCCTCAGGTTCTTTGTACGCCGATAAATCAGAGTCGCCTTGGTTCGGCGCATCGTATGTGTGCCATAGTTTGCGCTGTCCAAACCTATCTCACTGACCCATTTATGAACAATGCGTGCGTATTGCCTAGTGGAAAGATGTGGCGAATCACGAAGGCGACTGGGGAAAAGGAAATCTTCTGATTTAAGGCCGACCGACCGAATCCACTTGTCCACTGCAACTCGGGTTGGATCAGTAATCTCGAATTGCACCGGACGTTGAGTCTTTTGTTGCATGACGATCGCGCGTGAAGCAACATGATCTCCGTGCGAAATATCTCGCACCTTTAACTTGACCAGATCACATGCTCGAAGCTTGCAATCGATGGCTAGGTTGAACAAGGCTAAATCTCTGATCTTCTCACTCAACTGAAGGCGGACTCTTATAGCCCAGATATCCTTCAACTTGAGTGGTGCCTTCTGACCTGTTAGCTTTCCTTTGTTCCATGGTTCGTGGTGATTTACAGCAATATCGTTTTCCATGATGATTCTCCTTTTACGTGAAGGGAAATCAATTGTCACCGCTTTGGTTGATTTATAGATTTTCCTCAGTTTTTGCTCAAGCCAGACTGTACAATTCAGATATTTCCGGCTTTGTAGAATTAAATCAAATGAACGCCTCCACTGACACTGCCATTGAAGATGCCGCTCAACTATTGGCCTCTCATCCAGATTTCAAAATCATCCGTAGAATCATCCCGCGCACAATCTTCGCTGAAAATGATGGCAAAACCTTATCGAAAGGGGTCGTCGTTGATACGGAAACGACCGGAACTAATTCTGACAAAGATGCGATAGTAGAGTTGGGGATGGTCTTGTTTGAATATGATCCTGAGACAGGAAGTGCATACAGAATTCTGGAATCGTTCGATCAACTGGAAGATCCAGGCTTCCCCATTCCACCGGAATCGACCGCCGTTCACGGAATTACCGATGAAATGGTGGCCGGTAAACGAATTGATGATACCAAGGTAGAGCAATTTCTGGCCGATGTCAGTTTGGTTGTTGCTCACAATTCCAAGTTTGATCGGGTATTCATGGAAAAACGCTTACCCATCTTTGAATCCCTGCCTTGGGGATGTTCCTTTGCGCAAGTCGATTGGAACGCGGAGGGAATTGGGTCAGCCAAGCTTGATTACATCGCCTACCAATACGGCTTCTTTTATGGGGCGCACCGGGCAGAGGAAGATTGTTTCGCTTTGCTGGAGATTCTTCAGAAGCCGCTCCCTAAATCGGGTGAGCTGGTTTTGAAGTCCATATTAAATAGCCTGAGTCAGAAAAGCTACAAGGTCAATGCAACTGGCTCGCCATTTGATACCAAAGATACGCTCAAGGCTCGTGGCTATAGATGGGATGGAGATAAGAAATTCTGGCACACAACCGTAACGGGTGATGATGCGATCAAGTCTGAAGTGGCCTGGTTGAAAAGCAATGTCTATGGCGGCAAAACAGCCAAGGTAGAAATCGAAGTTCACAACTGTTTGAGCAGATTTTCTAATCGTGCCGGTAATCGCGTGGTGAGAGAGATATAACCCATGACGAAATTACCGAATAAAATCTGGGCTTACTTGCTGGCCGCATTCATTCTTGGGATTTCAAACGCCCCTGTTTTTGCTGCTTCAGCGGACTTTGAGCAATGTCTGCAAGTTTTCGCCAACAACACTCCCCCAGTTGTCCATAACCAAAATGAGCAGAAACCACGGGCACTCTGTTTCAGTGGCTTTGCTGTGCTGCATTCGGGTAAAAGTCATACGCCAATCTATTCTGCTGAGCGACTAAATCGAGAGTTGCTACTCAATGCCAAGCGCCAAAAGCGTACCAACAAATTTTTCGCAGATGCCAGACTACCTCGTGCCGAACGTGCTGAGCTGGAGGATTATCGTGACTCGGGTTATGACCGTGGGCACATGGCTCCTGCTGCAGATATGGCAACTGAAGAATCGATGGCGCAGTGCTTTTCACTGGCGAACATGGTTCCACAAGCGCCCATTAATAACCGCAAGACTTGGGCTGGCATCGAGAAAGCTACACGCAAATATGTGATGCGTGCTGCCGGTGACGTATTCGTAATCACTGGCCCAGCGTATGACGGCACTCCAGTTACAATCGGATCGAATGGAGTGCGGGTGCCGCAGCATTTGTTCAAGCTGGTTTATGACCCCTCTGCTAATCGAGCATGGGCATACTGGGTGGACAATACGGACTATGCCAGAGCAAGCAAGCCAATCGGGTACGATGAATTGGTCCGTCGCACTGGCATAGAGTTCTTACCGGGGTTTCACGGCGGGTGATATGTGTGGTCGCTTCGTACTGAATGAAACCCCTAAGAAACTCGCCGAGCATTTTCATTTGACCGGTGACATGGATTTTCAACCTTCATGGAACATCGCGCCCTCGACAAAAATTACCTCCGTTACTGCCGATCAGGAAGGAAACAGAGGTTTACTGAAAATGCGATGGGGGTTAATCCCGTCATGGGCCAAGGATGCATCCATCGGCAACAAACTAACCAATGCACGGGGAGAGACAGTCGCTGAGAAACCTTCATTCCGGTCAGCATTCAGATCCCGTCGCTGTATTATTCCAGCAAGCGGTTTTTATGAATGGAAAACAGAAAATGGAATCAAGCAGCCGTGGTATATCAGCCTGAAATCGGGCGATCCTATGGCATTTGCAGGATTATGGGAAACATGGCGCACGCCGGAGGGAGAGTCCCTTGAGTCTTGCTGCATTATTACGACCTCGCCAAATTCACTCATGGAACAAATACATGACCGGATGCCGGTCATCCTTCCTTCCGAACAATGGGATTCGTGGCTTTCACCGCAGGATCGTCAGGCTGAAATATTGCAACAACTGATTTGCCCGCATGACTCAGAAAGCATGCAGGCATGGCCGGTTACTCGGGAGCTTAACAAGGTTGGATTGAGGGATGATGCGCGATTGACTGAGCCTGTAGTAACGTCACTGTTCTAGCACAGCGATTAAGCTACGAAATAGGTTAAAGCAGCTTAAAGACAAGCACTGCTATAGAAAAGCAAGTTGCCAAGCCAATCAGAAAATCTGCATAGGTAAGTCTTAAGTGATATGACATCAAATTGGCCTACGAAAGCGCCATCAAGTAACGGCGTTGCGCCTCAAACTGTTTCAATATCCGCTTCGTTTCCGGTAACGATTTAGCGACCTCCACCTTATCCATCCAATATTTCATGGTATTCCGGTCAAGAACCTCTGGCCCCGGACGCATCCTGAACAATCCTGTGTGTTTCATTTCCATAGTACACCTCCAGTTGTGGCAGTTTGGGTTTGCAGTGGTCACTTATTTTTATTAAGCTGCCGCTGCTGATATTCCATTTCTCGCAGGTTTAGCTCGTTAAGTCTTTTCTGAGTTTCATTCTCAAGTTGTAAATTGTAGGTGACCTGCGCGTTTACTGATTTCATCAGGTCGATTTTCTCCTGTATCTGCGCTTTTCTTTGCGCTGCATCATAGTCACTTAAGATACTTGCCATTACCGGTGACGCAATCAACATCGTCAATATCACCAACACTCTCATGACTCCCCCACAATTTACGCTGCAAGAAATTTATACGATTAATCTTGCGTAATCTGTACGTTGCCGAACGCATGGCTAAGGTCAAAACCGATATTATTGAAACCAGCTTATCAGGGGGATGATCATGAAAGAGTTACTATGTATTGCAATAATTGCGGTGCTATCAACTGCCCCTGCTTTCGCTGAAGGGGGACATGGGCATGGTGGTCGCGATGGCGGGCATAGCAGAGGACACGGCGGGTACTGGGGCGGTGGCTGGATTGTGCCTGCACTAATAGGCGGTGCAATCGCTTATGACCTGACGTATCCCTATCCGTATTACGCACAACCCTATCCAGTATACGCACCGCCACCTGTATATACTCCGCCTCCGGTATATGTACAGACTGCGCCTGCATACGCTCCAAGCGTTCCTCCTCCAGCACCAATGTGGTATTACTGTGTGGCTGCTAATGGATATTACCCATATGTGACTTCATGCCCAAGTGGTTGGCAAGTTGTTCCGGCAGTACCTCCACGATAATGATTAAAGTCGCTTTAATTGTTCTGCTATCTGTCCTCAGTAGTAACGCGCTGGCGGTAATGACAACCAAGGAGGAATGGGTAGTAATTAGCAGCCTGAGCGATGGGGTTTCAACCTCCTATGCCAATTCAGATTCTGTAATCAGAAATGGCAACAAGGTAACAATGTGGGACATGCTGGACTTCAATACGGCACAAGATTCTGGAGGCGCAAAACTACTGTCTGCAAAGAAGCAGCAGGAGTACGACTGCGTGGAATTCAAAGCACGAATACTCGGATTTACGATGTTCTCTGGAAATATGGGCAGCGGCAAGGTGATTAGTAGCACATCCTCCTACAGTGAATGGTTCCCCCGCGAATGGGTTCCAGTCGATGCCGACAGTACAAATGCGGCCTTAATGACTTTCGCCTGCGGCAATAAGCAGGCAAACCTCTCCCCACCCTAATTTTCAGCGCCTATCTGTTCGCCCCACTGTCAGGGCATATCCGATTGACAAAAGAACGATCGTTCTTTATGATTCTCAAAACGTTCATTCGGTACGTTTTCCCCCATGCTCTCCACCTTGCATCAAAACTCCATCCTGTTACCTGCGTTGGACTGCCGGCACATCCGAGTACCGCTGTTCAGTCACAACGTCCCTGCCGGATTTCCTTCGCCTGCCGACGACTATATTCAGGGCAGGTTGAGCCTGGACGAATATCTTGTCCAGCATAAGGATGCCGCCTTCTTCGTGCGTGCAAAGGGCAACAGCATGGTCGGCGCTGGTATTTTTGATGGTGACCTGCTGATAGTGGATAAATCACTTACCCCATCATCAGGCGATATTGTAATTGCGGCCATTGACGGTGAGCTGACGGTGAAGCGGTTGATTAAGCGCAACGGCACGGTCATCCTGAAACCAGAAAATCCTCGCTTCAAGGAAATTGAGTTCAAGGATGGGCAGGAATTGCAGGTATGGGGGGTAGTAACCTCCACCGTAAAAAAGTTCATCTAAAGGGCGTTGCCATGCCTATTGCCCTCGTTGATGCCAACAATTTCTACGTATCTTGCGAACGGATGTTTAATCCCATGCTGGAAGGCAAGCCAGTTGTTGTGCTATCAAACAACGATGGTTGTGCTGTGGCCCGTTCCAACGAGGTGAAAACGCTCGGCATCAAAATGGGTGAGCCGTGGTTCAAGATGGAGAAGTTTGCCAAGCAGCATGGCATTATTGCCTACTCCAGCAACTACACGCTGTATGGCGATCTGTCCGCACGGGTGATGTCCATTCTTTCCACGTTCTCGCCCATGCAGGAAATATACAGCATTGATGAATGCTTCCTCGATCTGGATGGGTTCGATCCGATATCGCTGGTGGACTACGCTCAAACAATCCGCAAAACAGTAATGCAGAATGTCGGCATTCCGGTGTGCGTCGGCATTGCCGATACCAAGACTCTTGCAAAACTGGCGAATCACTGCGCAAAGAAAGGTTTTGCAGGTGCTGATGGCGTGTGCGACTTCGGGCGATTGACGGATGTTGACCGCCAAATTTTATTTGGCAGCTTACCTGTCGATGAAGTGTGGGGTGTTGGCAGACGAATCACTGAAAAGCTGTTGACCATGAATATCAGAACAGTAGAAGACTTACGCACTGCCAACCTGGAGATGATTCGCAGACAGTTTTCCATTGTATTGGCACGTACTATCAATGAACTTAACGGCATCCCCTGCATTGAATTGGATGAAGCTGGCACACCAAGGCAGCAGATCATGGTATCCCGCTCATTTGGATCAGCAGTAACGCGTCTTGAAGACCTCTCCGAATCTGTTGCCTATTTCACTACCCGTGCTGCTGAAAAACTTCGTCACGATGGTTCTGTTGCTGCCAGCATTTGTATTTATGTCCGCACCAATCCATTCAAGGAAAACGATCCTCAATACCAGCGCTCGTTGATCGTGCCATTATTTCAGCCTACCGATGATACGATGCGCCTCATATCAGCGGCAGTGGCGGGACTGAAAGAAATATACCGCAGCGGTTACCAATACAAGAAGACCGGCGTGATGCTGATGGGATTGCAAGCCAAAGAATCGGTGCAGCCGACTCTGTTTGACGATCCAATTGATCAGGCGAAGTCAGACAGGTTGATGCACGTCATGGACGCAATCAACAGCAAGATGGGACAGGGGAGCGTGAGCGTAGCTGCCTCTGGGATTCGGCAGCGCTGGGCGATGCGTAGGGAGAGAAAATCTCCGAATTTCACCACTGACTGGAACGAGTTGCCTGTGGCCGGAGAACACTAGAATAAGGTTTGTTTGAATTGAGGGTACGATGGGGAATGTTGATAGAGTCGAAGCCATGGAAGAAATCGAAGATGCCCTCACGGATATTGGCTCCCCATACAGACGTGGTGTAGTGACTGGCCTATGTGGAGGATTCTACATGTGCGGCCTGATAAGCAAAGCGGAGTGGGAAGCCTATTTGAAGCGTCTCCCTGATGAATCCCTATGCTGCGACGAGACTGAGAATCTGGATATACCTGACCCATCACAGTACCAGCAATACTTACGGCTCGTCGATAATCTGGTCGGAATGGCTGACAAGGAACAGCTGGCGGAATGTGCGAGACTATTAGCTCTGAATGTTGCGCATTACGAAATGCGCTATGGTAGCTTGCCTCTCGAAGCGATATTGGCAACAACTGACTCTGGCCTGTCTAACGACCAGCAGGCTGAGCTGATAGCCAGAGGCATGGTGACAATGGCAGGAGTGCTGGGCAACGTTATTCAAAGCCTTGAGGTGAAGGTTACTCACTAACAAATCGCTTACAATAAATCCGTAAATGTCATGTGCTGGACTAATACTCTTGTGAGGCAAAATAATGGAAAGTGATGCCGCTATCAAAGCTTTTATTACCAACCCTGAAATGCAGCAGCGAATCGCCAAGCATATCGCGCTGAGGTGTTTCCGAAATTCAATTCTTGAAGATTTTCATGCTGGAAAAGTTCCAGATTCCAAGAGCGGCGACTATACCGATGTCGTTGTCCGCACACCCTACGGTGAAATTCCGTGGAATGATCTCTCGCGAATCAGCGATGCCGAAATGAAAAAATTGATGATTGATATCGTGAACCACACTTACCATTTCATCCAGGAATTTTTTGACGACGAACGCGGTGGCAGGCTGCTGCTCAAAATAGCTGAGAAAGATCCAGCACCGAATTGGGATGATCCGACATAGGCTGAACGTATTTCGAGATGAATATACAGCAACAAGCAGAGATTGATCGCTTTCTCTCAAGTGGTGACCATGACGATATCTTATTCAAGATATGGCCAGGTAATTCGGTAATAGAACGGTGCATAAACGGGGATGCTGCACTGCGTAATGCACTTATTTCATCGGTTCTGAATCGGGCAGGACAGGCTGCCGTATCCGCATGCCAAGACTATTCTGACCCAGACATAAACGTCCGTGCAAAATTTTCTCCAATGGTTAAAGGATTTTTTTCGCAGGGCGAGCAAACAATCATTCTCGACATGCTTGAGCGCTCGGTAGTCTTTCTTGTTCCTGCAACGATAAACACGGCCATCGAAAAGGCCTCATGGCCCAGAACCGCGTGGAATCTTGCGAACATTTATCTCGCAAGTTTGGGATTTAAAACGCTTGCAGAAGAAACGCCAGCAATCGTTGGGCTGAGCGAAGAAACAACCTGCTACGTGTCCATGGAGTATTTTCGCAACCAGAATCCGTTTGAAGATTACGTGATGCACGAGGCCGCCCATATTTTTCACAACTGTAAGCCTGTGATGATCGGACTGCCACCAACTCGTCGTAGAGAGTGGCTTCTCGATATCGATTATGCAATGCGTGAAACCTTTGCCTATTCCTGCGAAGCCTATAGCCGGATTCTTGAGCTTGGTAAAACCCGGTCAGAGCGTAACCGACTTTTGTCAGAACATGCCGAAGGGCCGATGCCTCCAGATGATCGTGTAGATGAAGACGAATATATCGATATTCTTCGAGAGGCAGTTTCCGCCAGGAATGGCTGGAAGCGTATTCTTGAGAGTTGCTCACCTAAAAAGCCTACGGCATAGCTCAAAGGCTGATACCTGATTTAGTTCTGATTTTTATTATCAGGTTTTGCGGTAAAGCCGATGGTAAATTGTTCCAGCAAGCGTTGAGAATATTCCATCGCATTATCCCTGCCAAGCATCGCTCTGGTCATATCCTCTATTAGTCGCTCTCGTTTTGATCCATTCAGCAGTGCTTGAAGGTCTGTGCTTGTCTGTGCAGAAGCCATTGCTGCCACATCGTTTCCAAGCAACCATGAGCCGGCCAGCTCTATGTCATATCCGGCAGTTTCAAGCGCTTCAAGCGCGGCTTTTTCTACGTAAATTCTGTCCTCATTGCCTGCTTCATGATAGCCACGCAACAACGAAACCAGGTCAATCGCATCCTTCTGATTATCTTGTCCCCGATCTGCCCATGCGAACAGTTTTAAAATCGCAATCCCAGGTAGTGAGGCAATCGCTATGTTTACTCCTGGGCTCACTTCAACTTTAACAGCGGCAGCCAGAGCATCACTAAAACCGGCAACTTTCATCATGACAGCCATGTCTGGAGGCCATGAAATGGTGTTGGGACTTGTTTCGATGCCACCGAACGGAATCAAATCTACTTTGTACTTGTGCTTTGAGCCTGGTAGCCGAAGCAATAACCGATGCGCTTCATGTCTTGATTCCTCAAAATTAGCATTCGTTAACAAAAAGGTTTTGAGGGCTCTGAATTGCTCCCAGTCGTCCAAGGCAAACGCAAAATCAACATCGGTAGTCGCACGTCCTGCCTTCAATCCAAAGATATTTTCGAGAAGGATAATCCGCG
>Ga0182030_10016624_pt1 | contig 14302 bp, 12 predicted proteins | sample 812S3MmetaG_FD_121299 | JGI IMG/M metagenome (GOLD analysis project Ga0182030, IMG submission 121299) | Permafrost microbial communities from Stordalen Mire, Sweden - 812S3M metaG (Illumina Assembly) | ecosystem: Environmental > Terrestrial > Soil > Wetlands > Permafrost | place: Sweden...
CATGAACATCAACGACCAGATCCGCAAGCTCATCATCGCCCGCGCCAGCACGCGCGAAATGGCCAAGGTCGCCGTCAATCAGGGGATGAAAACGCTCCGCATGGTCGGTCTGGATCGCGCGCGGGAAGGTCTCTCGACCTTGGAACAAGTCCTCGTCGTCACGTCCGCGCACTAACCGCTCAAAATTTCCGTTGCGGCGTCACAAACGGCTGCGGCCCCAGCAAAAGCCACGGGGCCGGATGCGGTGCCCAGGCCGGGATCGTCGCAGGCACCGTCCCCGGCATCACGATTCCCGGCAAGGGCGTCAAACCGGTCGGCTTCCCGATGCCGGTGGTCAACGGCTTGAAGGCTGCCCCGGCGGGATTCGGCAGGTAATCCGGCTGCGTGAGGAAGGGATCCACCACCGGGTCGGTTTTGGCTGCGGAAAAATATTTGCTGTCCGACGCAGATTCCGTGGCCGGTGCCAGACTGGGATTCAGCAATTGCCGGAACCGGTCCATTCCCGCCAACCGGTCTATTTCCGCCAACCGGTCCATTTCGGACTTGGCCGTCTTTTGCACTGGTGACGGACTGAATGAGTTCCCGCCAAAATTCTTATCGTTGCGGTTCACGGCTGCGTCGCCGAACCGCCGGTTGTTGAGATACTCGTTCAATCTTTGCGCCGCATCCATCATGCTGTCGCGCCCCGGAGCCGACGGATTCAGGTCATTCCGGTCGCGCGAAAGATTCCACGGCGAATTATCCCGGCTGTTTTGCCAGTTGTTGGTGAAGCCGCCCCGCAGATTGTTTTCCCGGTCGGAATAACGATCCAAGGGCATCGCGTTTTTTTTACCTCCCAGCGCGTCGCGGTCCGACGGCTGGAGCAATTCATCCGCCGGGGTCGTTCCCAAAATTTGCTCCGGCGTCATCTGCGCCCAGTTCTTGCGGTCTTCCAGCATTTGTTTCATCCGCCGCGCCTGGAGCGGGTTGACCGCCGCCGGGGGCGCGGACGGCAGATCGTTGGGAGCTTGGAAATGCAAGGCCGGATCTGGCGCCTGCAGCGAGTCCGGCAGGACCGGCAATTGTGAATTCTGCGGTGCCAGCGATGGCGTAACCGACGGCGTGTCGTCGGATTTGGGCGTGGAAAAAATGATGGACCGGTCGGACGATTGCGCCCCGGCGGACAAAACCATGGCTCCCATTGCGACGACGAGCAACGGCACCTTGAATCTGGGCAGATGGAACACCATTTTCGAATCAATACGGTAATCTAGTGGACACCACCCGTCAAAAATGAATTCAAAATTAAATCCGCCTTTTGCCGGCCGGATGAAACCGGCCAAACGACCCGCGCTTGTTTCATTGCCGTCGCCCGCGCCGCCGAATATCTTCCGGCTTGTCATGCACACGAACCGGCTCGCCCGCGAAAAGTCGCCGTATCTGCTCCAGCACGCGCACAATCCCGTGGACTGGTTCGCTTGGAACGACGAGGCTTTCGCCAAAGCGCGCACGGAAGGCAAACCCATTTTCTTGAGCATCGGCTATTCGACCTGCCACTGGTGTCACGTCATGGAGCGCGAAAGTTTCGAGGACGAAAAAATTGGCGCGTTCCTGAACGAGCATTTCGTCAGCATCAAGGTGGACCGCGAGGAACGCCCGGACGTGGACAAGATTTATATGACCTTTGTGCAATCCACGACCGGCGGTGGCGGCTGGCCGTTGAACGTCTTTCTCACGCCGGGTTTAAAGCCGTTTTTCGGTGGCACCTATTTTCCGCCGGACGCGCGCCACGGCCGGCCCAGTTTTCTGCAATTGCTTGAACAAATCGCCGGACTTTGGCGCGAGCGGAAAATGGAAATCGTCGCGTCCGCCGATGAACTGCACGCCCGGCTCGAACTCATCACGGTCCGCGACGCCAAGGAAAGTTCTCCGCTTGCGCCGCCGACGCTGCACCGCGCGGTGGAAACCTTCAAGGAAGCCTTCGATCCGGTAAACGGCGGCTTTGGTGACGCACCGAAATTTCCGCAGCCGAGCATTCCGGCGTTGGTGCTGCGCGCGGCCAAACGCTTCCGGGACGCCGAAGCGGAGCGAATGGTTTTGCACACCTGCGAAAAAATGGCCGCCGGCGGCATTCACGATCAACTCGGCGGCGGCTTTGCGCGCTACGCCGTGGACGCCGAATGGCTGGTGCCGCATTTCGAAAAAATGCTCTACGACAACGCGCAGCTCGCGCAGCTTTATCTCGACGCGTTTCTCGTCAGCCAAGCTGAAATCTCAAATCCAAAATCGCAAATCTACGCCGACACCGCGCGCGACATTCTGGATTATGTTTCACGCGACATGACCCATCCGGGCGGCGGTTTTTATTCCGCCGAGGACGCCGACAGCGAAGGCCACGAGGGGAAATTTTACTGCTGGACGAAGGACGAACTTTCCACGCTGCTCACGGTCGAGGAATTCAACGTCGCGGCGAAATACTTCGGCATCACGGCGGAGGGAAATTTTATTGACCACAGCCATCCGGCACCGCTGGCCGGCCAAAATGTCTTGAGCGTTGCCAATCCAGCCGTGCCGGCCGCCGACCGGCCGTTGTTCGAGACCGCCCGTTCAAAAATGCTCGCCGCGCGGGCCAAACGCATCCGCCCGCAGCGTGATGACAAGATTCTCGCGTCGTGGAATGGCCTGATGCTTGGTGCCATGGCGCGGGCGTCCGCCGTTTTGGGCGAGGAAAAATATCGCGCGGCGGCGGAGAAGAACGTCCGGTTCATCCGCGAAAATCTCTGGGACGAAAAATCCAAAACGCTTTTCCACCGCTGGCGCGACGGCGAACGCGACAACGTCCAACTGCTCGAAAGCTACGCCTTCCTTTTGTCTGGTGTCATTGACTTGTATGAGGCGACGCTTGACCCGAAGCATCTGGATTTCGCGATTGAACTTGCCGAGGCGATGATTGCGAAATTTTATGACGCGGCCAGCGGCGGTTTCTGGCAAAGCCTCGCCAGCACGGAGGATTTGATCCTGCGCGTAAAGGACGATTACGACGGCGCGGAGCCGAGCGGCAATTCCGTCGCCACGCTCGCCCTGCTGAAGCTCGCCGCCATCACCGGCCGCGAGGATTTCCGCCTGCCGGTCCAGGCGACGCTGCAACTCTTCGCGGACCGGCTGCAGAACCAGCCCGCCGCGCTGGCGTTCATGCTGCACGCGGTGGATTTCTGGCTGGACGAACCGCGCCGCATCGTCATCGCTGGGGAAAAAGATTCCGCCAGATTTCAAAAGCTGCTCCGCGCCGCGCATTCGGTTTACCAGCCGGACAAAATCATTCTGGGCAACACCGGTGCCGTGCAGGAATTTGCCCGAACCCTGCCAGCGAAAGACGGTGCGGCGGCTTACCTTTGCAACGGCAGCACTTGCCAGCCGCCGACCAACGACCCGGCGAGGCTGAAAGCTATGTTGAAATAATCCGGTTAAAGGGCGCTGTCGTCGCGCTCGTCGGTGCGGACGCGATAAGCTTCGGTCACCGGCCAGACGAACACCTTGCCGTCGCCGATTTTCCCGGTCTTGGCCGCCTTGAGAATGGCTTGAATGGCTTGGTCGGCGAGATTGTCCGGCAGCACGGTCTCGATTTTTAACTTCGGTAAAAAATCCACGGTGTATTCGCTGCCACGGTAAATTTCCGTGTGCCCTTTTTGCCGGCCGAAGCCCTTGACCTCGGTGACGGTCATGCCTTGGATGCCGAGCTCGTTGAGCGCGTCTTTGACTTCACTGAGCTTGAACGGCTTGATGATGGCTTCGATTTTTTTCATAAATGATTTGATTATTCGGAGTAGGCGCGTTCGCCATGCTGCGTGAGATCGAGGCCGGTGCTTTCATCCTCGATGTCCACGCGCAGACCGACCAGCGCGTCCACGATTTTGAGCAGGATGAACGTGGCCCCGCCGGCAAACACCGCCGTGACCAGCACGCCGATGGCTTGATTGCCCAATTGACTCAGGCCACCGACGAGCGACACCGTCACGCCGTTGACTTGAAACGTGGTGGCGATGGCGGGATTGACCGCCGCGCTGGCCAGCACGCCGAGCATCAACATGCCGATGATGCTGCCGACGCCATGCACGCCGAACACGTCGAGCGAATCGTCGTAGGCGAAATGGGCCTTCAGTTCGGTCACCGCAAAATAACAGACCATGCCGGCTACCAGCCCAATGCCGAATGCCGCTGGCACCGTGACAAAGCCCGACGCGGGCGTGATGGTCGCGAGGCCGGCGACCATGCCGGAAGCCGCGCCCAGCACGCTGGGCCGGCCTTTATGCCACCACTCCACCGTCGCCCAACTCAACGCGGCGGCGGCGGCGGAAAAATGCGTGGCCGCGAACGCGCTGGTCGCGAGCGCGCTGGAATTCAGCGCGCTGCCTGCATTGAAACCGAACCAGCCCACCCACAGCAGACCGGTGCCGATGAGCGAGAGCACCACGTTGTGCGGAATCATCGGTTCCTGCGGATAGCCGGCGCGCTTGCCGAGCATGATCGCGCAAACGAGCGCCGAGACGCCGGAGCTGATGTGAACCACCGTGCCGCCGGCGAAATCCAAGACCGGAATTTTGCCGCCGAGCGCCCAGTTGAAAAGTCCGCCCTTGCCCCAGATCATGTGGCACAGCGGAAAATAAACGACCGTCACCCAAAGGATCACGAACAGCACATAGCCCTTGAACTTGATCCGTTCCGCCACCGCGCCGCTGATGAGCGCTGGCGTGATAATGGCGAACATCATTTGAAACAGCATGAACGATTCCTGCGGAATCGTGCCGGCGTAATCCGGGTTCGGCGCGCCGCCCACGCCGCGCAGCATGAAATAGGTGAGCGGATTGCCGACGAACGCGTTGCCTTCCGCGAACGCCATGCTGTAGCCGAAAACCATCCAGAGCGCGGACACCAGCGCCATCAGCACCAGGCTGTGCATCATCGTGGCGAGCACGTTTTTGCTGCGCACCAGTCCGCCGTAAAAAAGAATCAGCCCCGGCGCGGTCATCATCAGCACCAGCGCCGCACTCGCGAGCACCCACGCATTGTCGCCGGAGTTGATGCCGGATTGGGCGGCCTGGTTTTGTTCCGCCAATTGTTCCAGCCGCGTGATGCGCTGCTCATAGGAAGTGCCGCCGGAGGCTTGCAAAGGAGTCGCGCTTGCGCAGACCAAAATGAAAGCAACCAGCGTGACGGAACAAAGGGACATGACGGAACGGAAAGGTGAATTCATGCGTGCCAATAAGTGAACAAAGCTGATGGCTGGCGTCAATCAATTTACCGCCCGTCGGAAGTCAAATATCCGGCGGCGGGTTTGAGCCAATCAGTCGTTCGACCGCAGTTCGCCGCTTTCCATCTGCTCGTCAGGCGCTAAAGATTCCCGTTGCTCCGGATGTTCCGCCGGTTCGGGTGATGTCTGCGGCTCGGGACGTTGCGGGCGGTTAAACCGTTCGGGCCGGTTCGGCCGGCTTGGACGATCCGTGCGGCGGAACCGCTCCTGTCGTTCAGCCGTTTCCGGACGCTCCGGTCGGTCGCCGCGCGATTGAAACTGGCGCAGCGCGCGGAGCAGTGATTCGATTTCGCGTTCGTCGGTCAGCTTCTGGCGCTCCGCCAGCTCGACCAGTTCCAAAACTTCTTCCATCTGATCCAGTGTCTGCTTCAGCGATTCGACAATCTGCATCACTTCGTTGACGGCCTGGCTGATGGCGGAACCATCCGTCCGAAGCTCGCGCGGCGCATGAACCACCGGCTCAAGCCTGGGACGCGGCGGCAACGGGCGGGATGGCAGCGGACGCACCGGACGTTCGGACAGTCTAATCGGAGATTCGGCGGGCGGCGGGATTGGCGGCGCGGCGGATTCCACTGCGGCCGCTGATTCGGTGGGCATGGCGGGTTCGGTGTTTGGCGGCGGTTCAGCCAAGGCGGTTTTCACGGGCGGGCGCGGGCCGCGACCACGGCCGCGGCCACCGCGATGTCCGCGACGACGCGGGCCCAGGCCTTTGGCGGGTGCGGGACTGTTTGATTCCGGCGATTGTTCCTCTGACATTTAGAAATAAGCATGACGCCCCAACGGGCAAATGCAATAAAGATTCTGTATTGGCAGGCTCCGTCCTATTTTTTCACGAACAGCACCAGCGAGGCGGTGAAGCCGTGCAGATAATTTTTCTCGCCCACCGGGCCGATCTCGCCGTTGCCGTAAAATCCGGCGAGGCCGATCGGGCCCAGTTCCTTTTGCACCTGTTCGGCGTCGTGGTTCGGCGCGCCAAAAAGATTTTTCCCACGACCATTGCAGCAACAAAGGCAGCCGCCATAAATCGTCGCCCCGCCGATTTTTTCTTTCGCGTGTTCGAGCAGTTCGCCCATGTCTTCGTTCGCCGCCACGGCGTCGCGCCGGTGGAACTGGATGGTCTGCCCCGCGCGCGGCAGCGCCGCCACCGCCAGCACGCCGGAATTCGGGTCGCCGCCGATCAGGTTGCGCACCAGAAAATCGCCGCGGTGAAAATCCTCCAGATATTCGTTCACGACGAGGCCGATGAAAAGATTGCCGCGCGCCTTCTGCTGGTCCGCCGGCGAAAGTTTCTGCACGGTCTCGGCCAGCACGGCGTAGGCCGGCCGGTTGGCGATCTGATGAATTAAATTCTGCTCGACGCGCGTGAGCGTCCACGTTTCGCCGATGGGCGTGCAGCCCTGCGAAATGACGCCGGACAATTTCACATCGCCGCCGATGGACACTGCCACGCCACCGTCCTCAAAAACCTCGCCGTTCAAATAAACCTGCGTGGATTGTTCCGAAAACACACCGCTCGCGAGCCCGCCGAACACCGGCAGCGGCGCATACGACTGGTTCCACGACCGAATCCAGCTTTCCGCGTCCAGATGAAACGGGTCAATGAACGTGAGCCAGCCATTCGTGTGCTTCGGTTCAACGCCGGATTCCAGCGGCCAATATGCCGGGCCGTCCGCTTCCTCAATCTGCGTTTGCGTGAAGCGAAAACCTTTCAGCTCCGCGCCCGGCAGGGAATACAGCGCGAGGACGATGCCGGCTGCATTCTCGATCTCATGCGAACCGGCCACGAGGCTGGCGCTCGAGCAGCCGGCCAGCAGCGGAATGCGGGCGTGGACGCGCAGAATTTCCAGCGTCGCCTGCGCATGCGGGAAAAATTTCGGCGACATGAATACCAAGCCGAGCGAAACCGGCCGCGGGCCAAGCTGCGCCCGCAGGCGTTCCGCCCAGGTGCGCAGTCCGTCATCGTCAAAACCTTCGGACCAATAGGCGGCGGCGGAAAATTCGCTGTTCACACTTTCATTTTAATGCCGCCGCGCGCGATTGCAAATTTTCTGCGCAAGAAACGGATTTGGTTTCGGCGCGTTTTATCGGTTAGACTGTCGCCAGATGGTTTCAACTGCAGCCGAATTTAATCCGCAATCCGCAATCCGCAATCCGCAATTGCCGGAGCTGCTCGCGCCCGCCGGCGACTGGGAGTGCGTCAAGGCCGCCGTCGAAAACGGCGCGGACGCGATCTACTTCGGCCTGGAAAAATTCAATGCGCGGATGCGGGCCAACAATTTCACCGAGGCCGATCTGCCGAAGCTCATGGAGTTTCTCCACCGGCGCGGCGTCAAAGGCTATATCACCTTCAACATCCTCGTCTTTCAAAACGAGCTGGCCGACGCGGAAAATTATCTGCGCACCATCATCGCCGCCGGCGTGGACGCGGCGATTGTGCAGGACGTGGGGATTTGCCGGATGATCCGAAAATGGTCGCCGGATTTTCCGATTCACGCCTCGACGCAGATGACCGTCACCAGCGCGGCGGGCGTTGAGTTCGCCCGCGAACTTGGCTGCAACCTCGTCGTGCTGGCGCGGGAATGTTCCATCAAGGAGATTGAAAAAATAAATTTGGTGGGGCGAACGTCCTCGCGAGCCGTTTCTCCGATTGAAAATGCGGCGCGCGAGGACGCTCGCCCCACCAGCCTGCCGCTGGAAGTTTTCGTCCACGGCGCGCTGTGCGTCGCGTATTCCGGCCAGTGCCTGACCAGCGAATCGCTCGGCGGCCGCTCGGCGAACCGCGGCGAATGCGCGCAAGCCTGCCGGATGCCTTACGATCTGATTTCCGACGGTCAACAAGTTCCGCTCGGCGACAAACGCTATTTGCTGAGTCCGCAGGATTTGTCCGGGCTGGAAGTGTTGCCGGATTTGGTTCGCGCCGGCGTCGCTTCTCTAAAAATCGAAGGCCGGCTTAAGTCGCCGGAATACGTCGCCAGCATCACGCGGATTTATCGCGAAGCGCTGGACAATTGCGGATTGCGGATTGCGGATTGCGGATTAAACACGGCACCCGCCAATCCGCAATCCGCAATCCGCAATCCAAAATATGAGATGGAAATGGCTTTTTCGCGGGGGCTTTCCACCGGCTGGTTCGGCGGCACCAACAACCAGCAGCTGGTCCATGCGCGGTTTGGCAAAAAGCGCGGCGTGTTCCTCGGTGAAGTCGCGCGCATCCTGGGCGAAAAGGTTTTTCTGAAACTCGAAGCACCGCTCAAACCCGGCGACGGCGTGGTGTTCGACGCGGGCCGGCCGGATGAAAAAGAGGAGGGCGGCCGGATTTACGGAATTCAAGATTCAAAACATAAGACACAAAACCACGGCGAGTCTGTTTTGGAGTTTGGCTACGGCAACATTGATTTCAACCGCGTCCACGTTGGCGACAAAATGTGGAAAACGAACGATCCCGAACTCGACAAGCGCCTGCGCCAGAGTTTTGCCGGCGCCGCGCCGCGCTTTCAGCGGCCGGTGGAAATGGAAGTCCACGGCCTCGTGGGCCAACCGCTCACGGTCATCGCGCGCGACGAGCTGGGTCATGTCGTCCAGCTTGATTCCGCGATGCCGCTGGCCAAGGCCGAAAAACAACCGCTCACCACGGAGCGGCTGCGCGAACAGCTCGGCCGGCTCGGCGGAACGCCGCTCGCGCTCGGCGCGTTGAAAAATAATTTATCCGGCGAAGTCATGCTGCCGATGAGCGAGCTGAACCGTTTGCGGCGCGAACTGGTGGCGCAACTGGAAACACTGCGCGCGCAGCCAAAACGGTGGACGCTAAATGAAGTCGGAAGTCGGAAGTCGGAAGTCGGAACGGAAACCGCGCCCGGCTCAAAAAATCCGCAATCCGAAATCGCCAGTCCGCAATTGATTGTCCTCGTCCGCAGCCTGCCGCAGCTCGAAGCAGCGTTGAAATGCGGCGTGCAGACGGTGTATTGCGAGTTTGAAGACCCGAAAAAATATCGCGAAGCCGTAACGACTTTCCACACGGCCTACGGTTGCGTTGTCTCTCAACCATCAACTCCAAACTCTCAACCTTCCATCTGGGTTGCGCCGCCGCGCATTTTCAAAGCCGGCGAGGAGTGGGTTTTGAAACAGGTTTTATCGTCCAACGCTGACGGTTATCTGGTCCGCAATTATGACCACCTGAAATTTTTCGCCGATTGCCGGAAACGCGGCGATTATTCGCTCAACGTGGCCAACGGACTGACGGCGGACTATTTCAAAAATAAATTTGGCCTGGAGCGCATCACGCCGTCCTATGATTTGAATTTTACGCAGCTCGAAGCGCTGTTGTCGGCCGCGCCGCCGGAATGGTTTGAGGTCACGATCCACCAGCACATGCCGATGTTTCACATGGAGCACTGCATCTTCTGCGCGTTCCTGTCCAGCGGCACGGACTATACAAACTGCGGCCGGCCGTGCGACACACACGTCGTCAAGCTGCGCGACCGCGTCGGCGCGGAGCATGCGCTCAAGGCGGACGCCGGCTGCCGCAATACCGTTTTTAATTCGCAGACGCAGACCGGCGCGGAATACATCGCCAAGATGATCGAACTGGGCGTGCGGCATTTCCGCGTGGAGTTTCTGGATGAAGCGCCGGAAACCGTCGAGCGCACCGTCGCCAAATACCGCCAGCTTTTGCGCGGCGAAATTGACGGCACGCAACTGTGGCGCGAATTGAAGTTATTCAACCAGCTCGGCGTCACGCGCGGGCAGATGGGAAAATAGGAACGCCGCGTTCACGCGGCAGAAATATCCGCTTGCTCCCGACTGCCGCCTGAAGGCGGCGTTCCGCGCGGGCAATTAACAGCCCCTCTCACCTGAGCGGGCGTAAACCCGGCAGCGCTGTAGCACCGCCTGACTGACAAATCATTTCTGCCACGGCGCGATTTTTTCGTCCGCCCAGATTTTCGCCACGGCCTGGCGTTCGCGCACGGCGGCGAACTTTTTGCCGTTCACCAGAACTTCCGTCGGCAGCGGACGCGCATTGTAATTTGATCCCATGACCGAGCCGTAGGCGCCCGCGCTCAATAACGCAATGGCGTCGCCTTCGCCGAGCTTCGGCAGCGGACGGTCTTTGCAGAAATAATCACCGGATTCACAGATACCGCCAACGACATCCGAGGAAATCAGCGCTCCGCCCTTTTGGGTGAGCGGCACAATTTCATGATAAGCATCGTAAAACGCCGGGCGGATCAAGTCGTTCATCGCCGCGTCCACAATCAGGAAATTCTTTTTGCCGGTGCGCTTCACATATTCAACGCGCGTGACCAGGATGCCCGCGTTGCCGGAAATGAAGCGTCCGGGTTCGAGCAGAATTTTCAAGCCGAGCGGCTGGAGCAACGGCAAAAGGCGCGCGGCGTATTTCGCCGGCGTCAGCACATTTTTTGCAGCGGCAGAATTCCACCAGTCCGTCGTGCCGCTCGCGAGCGCGGGTTGGTAAACGATGCCCAGTCCGCCGCCGATGCTGAAAAATTCCAGCGCGTATTTTTCTTTCAGCTTTTTCACCAGCGGAAGAACTTTCTGGATCGCCTGTTCAAACGGCGACACCGTGGTGAGCTGCGAGCCGATGTGCATTTGCACGCCGCGCAACCGGAGATTTTTCAGCTTGCTCGCGCGGGCATAGACGCCCTCGACCTGCTCGAACGCGATGCCGAATTTATTTTCGTAAGTGCCGGTGGTGATTTTGGCGTGCGTGTGCGCCTCGATGTTCGGATTCACGCGCACGGCGACGGGCGCGGTTTTCCTTAATCGCGCGGCAATTTTATTGATGCGCTGCAATTCCGGCTCGCTCTCGACATTGAAGCAATAAATATTCTTCTTCAGCGCGAATTCAATTTCGGCTTCCGTTTTGCCGACGCCCGCAAAAACACATTTCCTCGGGTCGCCGCCCGCCGCGATGACGCGTTGCAGTTCGCCGCCGCTCACGATGTCGAAGCCGCCGCCGAGATTGGCAATCGTCCGCAGCACGGCGAGGTTCGAGTTCGACTTCATCGCGAAACAAACCAGGTGGTCAAGCGGCGCGAGCGCGGCATCAAGTTTCTGGAAATGATCCGTCAGCGTCCGCTGCGAATAGACATAAAGCGGCGTGCCGAATTTTTTGGCGAGCGATTCGACGGCGACGCCTTCGCAGAACAATTTATTTCCAACATAACGAAAATCGTGCATAAAGTTTCAGTTTAGGGTGCAACGGGCAAAGTTCAAGTTTGCGAAATGAAAAACCCGCCGGAGCTTTCGATCCGGCGGGCGCGAAAAAAAATTTTAATTCACGGCTCGGCCAGGATGGCGGCGCGCTGTTTGTGATATTCCTCCGGCGAAATCTGGTCAGCCTTGTAGTGCGCCAGCAGCGCATCAAGCTGTTGTTCCTTGGTCGCGGAAATCGGCAGCGGTGGTGCGACAATCGGCGTAAAGCCCGCTTCTTTTCCGAGCATAGTTGCACCGCTCGGTTTGGCCGGGCTTATGGCAACCGGTTTTGCTGCCGGCACTGCTGGAGTCGTTGGAGCGGGCGCAACCACCACCACCGGGGCCGGCACGACCGTTGGGGCCGGGGTTGCGACGGGTGCCGTGACGGGTGCCGGAGCCGCTGTGACCGGCTGACCCATCGCTTGCAACAAGGCGGCGCGGGCGGCGGCCTGGGCTTCGGAATCCAAAGGTTGCGGAGCCGTCACGACCGGTGCGGCGGCGGGCGTTGCGACCACGGGCGCGGGAGTCGCAACCTCGTTGGTCAGCACGGGCGCATTGGACTGCTGGATCACGGTGCCCGACGACTCAACCAAAATGGGCGCGTTATTGGCCGGGGCAGCGGGCGTTGCCGCTGCCGGTTGGCCCATGGATTGCAACAACGCCGCCCGCGCGGCGGCCTGCGCGGGCGTATCCTGTGCTTGGGCGGAAAGAAAACCGGCGCAAACGGTCGTCGCGCAAACGGCCAACAGAAACTTGGAGACTTGCATGTTGTTTTTCTACGCCAATTTCCCGCCGGATGCAACAGCTTTTGCAGCGTATAATTTCCGCCACGCGAACGGCAGCGGACTCGCCAGCAGCGACCGGAAGATGATGCCGCGCACTTCGCGGCGCGACACTTTCACGCGCTGCTGCAATTCCATCATGTCCGCCGCGCGCAGCTTCTCAATCGTCCGCACGCCGATGAGGATCGGCCACGCGCACGCCAGCCGCACGCGGAATTGCCCGAATGGCAGCGTGTTTGTATAAGCCCAGCCTGCGCGCAGGTGCGATTCCGCCTTGTCGAGATATTCGTGGAACAGCGGCAGAAATTTTGACCCCGCCGCCGGCGACAGTAAAATTTCCGGAAACAGCCGGGCCTGTTCCAGTCGTTGTGCCGGCAGATAGCAGCGGCCGGCTTTCAAATCCGCCGGCAGGTCGCGCAGGATGTTCACCAGTTGCAGCCCTTTCCCGAACCGGACACCGTCCGCGATGAACTGCTCGTCGTCCAGCCGGACTTTCGGGAAAAGATGGACGCGACAGATTTTCGTCCAGAACTCGCCCACGCAGCCGGCCACGCGATAGGTGTAATCGTCCAGTTCCGCCGGCGTATCCAGCGCGATGATTTGTTGATGAGCGGGGCGCGACTCCAGCGAGCCTAAACCGCCAAACCGCTGCAAATCCATTTCCTGACCGGCCGTGATGGTTGTGAGCACATCCCGAATCAACTTTTGATCGGCATCTGAAAATTCCCTTAACGCCGCCAGGCTCGACTCGACCTTTTCCAGCAACGTTTTTTCGGCGGGCGAACCTTGGTGCTGCGCCAGCTCGCCAAAATACAGCGGCGCGGAAGACTGGCCGAGAATCCGCTCACGAAGTTTTTGCAGCGCGGCGAGCCGCTGCTCCACCGGCAGGATTTCCGTGTCGGCGATGGTGTCGGTCGTGCGCGCGAGCAGGTAGGCCAAACCGATCTGCGGACGCACCGCCGCCGGCAGCACGCGCAGCGTCAGATAAAACGAGCGCGACGTCGCCTTGAGCAACTGGTTCAGGTCATCGGCCATCAGGAGAGAATGAGACAATTATTTTCGGCAAAAGTCAGCAAGAGTTTGAGTCGCGCACCCGATCCATCCGCTTCATCCCGGCTGGTTTTGTCATCTGACCGCTTCCGTTGCCGAATTTCCCCCGTTTTATGCCGGACTTTCCCATCCATTTTGGCAACTTCTCCCTCCAAATACACAACTGCCTCCTAAAAGTCTAAGAATGTCACCACTAATTCCAATATCGCACTATCCAAGTCAACTAATGCCCTCTCATACCCTACGACTGCCTCCTCCGATTCAAATAGCGCTCACACTTATTCAAATACTATCCCCTATAAATAAATAACTGCCACCTCCATTTTGAGGACTGCCGGCTCCATTTTACGGCATTAATTTTATGGCTTGCATCCATTTTTCACTGAAATACGCTGGTTTTCATGAATCCAGCCCTTGAAACACCCCAAACCGCCAACTCCATCGCCCGCCCGGACATTGACCGGCTCGTGGCCGGCCTGCGGCATCGGAACCGCTGGAAGATGCTCAAGGAATTGAGCGCTGGCGAGCCGCGCACGATTACCGAACTGGCCAAGGCGGCCGGCTGTAGCTACGACAACGCCGCCAAACACCTGGCCGAACTCTTCCGCGCCAGACTGGTCGCGCGCGGGCGCGGACGGGTTTACGAAATCCCCAAGCAATACCTGCCCCTACCCGGTCAGCCCGTCGTGGATTACGGCCACTGCCTGCTCCGGCTCGACGCGGCGGGATGAACCGCCGGTCAGCCCGATTTTCCCGGCTAGGATAATTTAAGTTTCTCCGGGCCGATTCCCTGGGCTTCCTCGACCAGGGTGCGAATGCGTTGGGCGTCCCCCTTGGCATGGCCGTGGCTGGCGAGCGGGTCCGAGCCGCCGGTGGATTCGATCAGGATGTCCGACCAGATGAGGCCCGTCTTGATGTGGACGGAGGCGACCTTGCTGATGCTGATGCTGATCTCATCCTTGCTGAACCA
>Ga0182030_10016625_pt1 | contig 14302 bp, 15 predicted proteins | sample 812S3MmetaG_FD_121299 | JGI IMG/M metagenome (GOLD analysis project Ga0182030, IMG submission 121299) | Permafrost microbial communities from Stordalen Mire, Sweden - 812S3M metaG (Illumina Assembly) | ecosystem: Environmental > Terrestrial > Soil > Wetlands > Permafrost | place: Sweden...
TTGGAGAAGGAAAATTGGTGATTCAGAAGTAAAGCACCCAACCTTTTCAAAAGTTGCAACGTAATGGTGGATTATAACGTAAAACTTTTAATTCAACTTATATGAAAAAACTTACATTTTTAATCGGTTCCCTATTGTTTTTAGGGATGGGAACAAGCAATGCACAATATACAGTGCTCCATAATTTTGGCAATTTGGATGGTTCCGATCCGCAAAACAGTGTGGTATACTCCTCAGGTATTTTATATGGTATGGCTTATATCGGAGGCCCCAGCTTTGGTGGTTGCATTTACTCGTATAATACCGGCACCAATATCTATACCGACTTGCTCAATTTTAACGACACGAATGGAATGTATCCGCAAAGCTCATTGCTCGTTTCCGGAAACATGTTATATGGCATGGTATACCAGGGCGGAGCCCATGGCGATGGTTGCCTTTTTTCCTTTAATACCGGCAGCCATACGTATACCGACCTGCTCGATTTTGACGGTACAACTAACGGAGCCAATCCCTATGGATCATTAATTATGTCGGGTACTACCCTGTATGGTATGACCACCGGGGGCGGAGCACATGGAGACGGTACTCTTTTTTCCTTTAATACCAGCGGCAATACGTATACCAACCTGCTTAATTTCGATGGTACCAACGGACAAGCTCCATATGGTTCATTAGTTATGTCGGGAACAACCTTATATGGTACGGCATCCGCCGGAGGCGCACATGGCGATGGTTGCCTTTTCTCCTTTAATACTACGGGCAATATATATACCGACCTGTTTGATTTCAATGTTACCGATGGACAAGCTCCTGAAGGTACTTTAGTCCTTTCGGGCACCACCTTGTATGGTACGGCATCGGGTGGAGGCGCACACAGCGATGGTTGCATCTTCTCCTTTAATACCAGCGGCAATAACTATACCGATTTATTCGATTTTAGCGGCACCAACGGACAAACTCCTGAAAGCACATTAAGCTTATCGGGAACTACATTGTACGGCACTGCATCCATGGGTGGCGCAAACGGACAAGGTTGTGCATTCTCTTTTAATACCAACGGTAATATTTATACCGACCTGCACGATTTTGCTTTCGGCCCCAATGGAGCATTCCCCGCATATAGCACAGTAACTATTGGCGGAAACCATTTGTATGGAACAACCTTTGAAGGAGGTGCAAATGACAGCGGAGTTATTTATAGGTTGAATGATTCACTTGTTGCATCGGGAGTTAATAGTATAGTGGCAAACTCCGGTTCTATAAGTGTTTATCCTAACCCAAGCAATGGACAATTTACTATTCAGTCCTCCGTGGTTAATGGTCAGTCCTCAGTTGAAGTGTATAATGTGATTGGAGAGCAAGTGTATTCCCAATCTTCCATTGTTCATTTTCCATTGTCAATTGATTTATCTTCGCAGGCAAGCGGGGTTTATTTGTACCGTGTAGTTTCCGATAATGGAAATTTGCTGGGTCAAGGCAAATTGATCATACAGAAATAATTTTTAAAAAAGCTAAACTAAATGTAAATCCCGCATCAATGCGGGATTTATGTTTTTAGGGAAACAAGTCACTTGTTTCTCTCCTTTAGTTTCTCTTATTTACACTTTTGGCAAATTCACCGGGCTTAAGTTATTGGTTGCCAGTGTGCATTAAAAAACAGTGTAAAATGCGTTCGCAAGTACAATGCAAGTGTACCGCATTTATTATATATTTGTATTAAGGAATAACAGAATAGATAATCGGTTATACAAAATAAAAACAAATGAAAAATAATACTACTTTATTCTGCGCTTTATTACTTGCCTTATTTACGCTATCGTTTAAACAAGCGAAAGCATCGCGGCCTTTTATCGGTATAACCGAAGTTTTTAATCCGCGTTGTAACGGCGACACCGGAACGGCTTATGCCGATGTTAGTGGAGGTACCGCTCCATATACCTATTCCTGGGCGCCATCCGGCGGAACAGATGCAAAGGGAACCGGAATGCCAGCTGGATCTTATACGGTAACCATAACTGATAACGTAGGTCAAACAGCAACAGCAGCTGTAACACTTACTCAGCCACTCCTTTTATTAGCGAATATTATGCCTATTGCCAATAACAGCAGTTGCACCGCTCCCAATGGCTCAGCCAGGGTTTCGGGTATGGGAGGCACGTTGCCTTATACTTACTTATGGATGCCCGGTGGGCAAACTACTACTATCGCCAGCGGATTGGCTGCCTATTCTTATACATGCACCGTAACAGATGCTCACTGCTGCACTGCAACTGCAAGTGTAGTTGTTGGAGGTACAACGGCTCCCATTTTAACGCTTAGCTCCACCGCCGATACCAATTCATGCGATGGCACGGTATCTGCCGCTGTAACGGGAGGTGTATCTCCCTATACTTATTTATGGTCCCCAGGCGGACAAACAACCGCTATGGTAAGCGGGCTATGTGCACGCACTTATTGTTGTCTGGTCACTGACCATTCCGGCTGCAAAGATTCTACCTGTGTGGCGGTAGGTACCAGTAATCATAAAATTTGTTGTTCGTGCAATAATATAACTACCGGTATTGCAACTTCAAGTCCGGCTTATTCAAACGTTGTTGTTTATCCCAATCCGAATAAAGGCATTTTTAATTTAGGAATAAGAAATATGGAGCAGGGGATAAGTGAAATTCAGATTTATAATATGTTGGGAGAAAAAATATATTCCTCCCCTTATACCCTTAACAATTCACCATTTACCATTGACCTTTCATCTCACACTAACGGAGTTTATCTGTATCGGGTAATTTCCGATAATGGGAATTTGCTGGGGGAAGGCAAATTGATTATTCAGAAATAGATCGGAGGCCTTTTACCTTACATGTGATCTTGCGAGCCTATATTGTAATGTGCCTGGGGAATCGAGATAAAATGTAACTAATTCGACCAATCCAATATTAAAAGCATAATAATTATGTGCATAACGGACCTTACCTGTTGTGATATAGGTATAAGTGCCCTTATAATCATAACATGCAAAGGTACCTAAGGGAACTACTACTGTTGCTTGCGAAGATGGAACATTGTATGAAATGCTGTATGTATAAGAGATCGTATCATTAGAATATAAAACCGTATTAAAATAGCCATAAGCAAAACGAATATTCCCATGTTGGTCGATAAGAAAATCGGCAGAGTCGCGTAAAAGGCTTATGCCTGTTTGTAGCGGGTAATTGTACACAACGGCATAGGTATTACGGTTAACTATTGAATCGTTTTTTATGTAGCAACTGTCTGTGCCTGCCGGGGTCGCATTACCAAGGGTATCTACATTATATATTTGATAAATCCAGTAATTGCCGACAGTAAGTTTGGAATAATTGGAAATTGCATAGCCGGAAGAATTGGATGCAGGAGTTTGTGTTTCTTGTTTAGAACAGGAAAAAAAGAGCATGGCTAAAACTGATACGAACAGAAGTTGTTTCATGGCAGGTGGTGGATTAAATTTAGGTAAAAATGTTAATGTAATAACTCCCTTGTTGAGAAATTATTGTTTTGCCGGAAAATAAATAATTGGCAAATTCATGCTAAATATATAATTCGGTATTACCCGTGAAATATGTAAGGTTTTCTTAAAGTTCTGTAAGGCTTTTGGGGGCAAGGATGTTCATCTTTGCATTCTACAGTATGTAACACTCTTTAATCTTTACAATATTATGAAAAACACAACGGACATAAAACAAAAAAGCAATGGTATCCAGGATGCCTTAAAGCAAAAAAGCGGAATAGTTACAAACCAGATAGATGCATTTTTGGAAGAATGCAAGTTGCAAAAACGATTCTTTTCAGGACAAATGTCTATAGAGGATTATATAGGAATGAAAAAGAAAACTAAAAATAACCTTAATGATGTAAAATGAAAACCATACCTGGAATAAACAAAATGGAGAATATGAGCATATCGCTAACCGAAAAGCAGAGGAGGATTGAAAACCACAAAAAAATTGCTGACCATTTGCATGCGGCGTCGGTAAACCATTTTATGGCGGCCGTTCATCTTAAAGAAGGAGATTATGAAAAAGCTGCCCGGTGCGCTACAATGGCAAAGGAATATATCGACCTGGCCAGCCAGGCTAAAAGGGAAGACTTGAATTTTATACCTAATTTATACATTTAAAAATCTGCATGGAAGAAACAACACAAACACAGCCCCCCAAGCAAATAAAGGTGCAGTTGGATGAAAAGACATTTATTTATGTAATGGATTTATCATCTGTAGATATATGGCTTACCAAGTATCCCGATGCAAAAGTGGTTAGCGAATGAAGCAAACCGTTCCGTTTGTAACCTGTGATATGTGTAATATATTTTCTTGCATCTGTAAGTCCTTGAATAACGGTGTGCTGCATCTTTGTACAATAGCATTAATCTTAAAAACACAATGGAACCCTCGACCTTAAATTTAGTAATCCTTGATGACAATAAAGTAATTGCCGGGGACCTGAGTAACTATCTCAACAGCCGCTTTGGAGCAAGAGTTAAAATAGCCGCTTTTTTAGATGCCGAGATGGGCATTCAAAATATTAAGGAACAGTCACATGTTATTATTCTCGACTATTGTTTGCCCAATGAAGTCACGGGATCTAAGAACGGACAGAAATTTTTCAATTCCGTTAAAAGGCTAAACCCTAAAACCAAGGTAACAGTTATTAAATCTGACAGGGATATTGCCGGTGCAACCGAAGAAATGAAAAGGGGTACCAGCAAGTATATTATGCGGTTGAACTTACTGCATGCGGTGGTTATTTCCCCATTTAAAACAGTGGTAATACCATTGTCAAAAGTAATTACCTATCCTATTAAAAGAATTCTGCATTATTACAGCATCAACCAATACCTTATGATGTTTCTTGTGGCTTTTGCTTCCATCGCATTTATTGTACTTGCCGTTTTTCTCAGTATGCAATTACTCGGGAAGTAAGCAGGGAAGTCCCCACACCGGATTATTTCTTTGCTCTGGGGCCGGCAGGTATGCCGGGTGGCCTGGGCCGGGGTTTCATATCCTTGCGGAAGAATGCTTTTTGGCCCGGAAATATTTTGCCGAGTTCACCGTTTGCTTTCCCGCTAAAGAAAGATGCGGGATTGATAGTGGAATTAATAACATATATATTAGCCGCATCGGCCGGCCAGGCTTTAACAAGTACCGGTCCGAAGCCGCTACCCTCGATGCGTAAAGTAAACACGGGCTGCTTGCCGCTGCTGTCAAAATTATTGACAAAGGAGCCGTAATTCTGGTTGGTTATATCCTGAATGATATTTCCGGCCGCTACCGAATCGGGTTTTTTGCCGTCGCCGAATACCCAGTTGCTGTTGCTGTCTTTTTTAATTACAAAGCCGCTATCCGATGGATACGTAAAGGTTAGCTTGTTCCAAGAAGTGTAGTCGCCGGGCATTATTTTCTTGTCTCTCCAGGCGTCGAATTCTTCGGTAATATTCATAGCCAGAAATCCGTTAACGGCATATACTTCGTTGTGTCCGGCCAGGCGCACATAGCTCAGGCTTTGCTTCTGTTGCGGGATGTAAGAGAAGCGCCCCACAATCACGTCAAGTGCGGTATCTTTACCATACAGAAAAACAACGCGAGTTCCGAGTGAATCATTTACGCAAAATTGTTTCCAGTCTTTGGGGTCGTTCGATCCCAGCCTGTCGGGGCTAATCTGTTCCAGCTGGCTAACCATATAATTGGCTGCCCGGGATTCAGCCCGGCTTGTAACATTGCCTTGGGATACATACCAATCTTTGCCTTTGCGGGTAAATACAAAAGGCAGCGGTTTGCCCTTGGGGGTAGACTTTTGGAAGATAACCAGGCCGGTCATACGGGTAGAATCAATGGTAGGAATGATGGCGGTTGCAAAGGTGTTTTCTCCTTTCTTGCTGCTGATGTAGCGTGCTATGCTAAATACAGCTATCAGCGCTATCAATATAATTAACAAGCTTTTGTTGCCTAATTTCCTAATCATACAATCTCTTCCATTCGTTTGGTGCGGATTCTTTTTTTTACCTGCATACGTATGATGCCGTATAACAGAACTAACAATATGGGAAGGAAAAAGTTAAAATACTTCAGAAATATTTTTTCGTTGTCGCTTACATCTTTGATAGGAGAGAATTTTAACACCTTGCTTCGCAAATCAATAAGGCCGGTATTATCGGACAGCCAGTCAACGGCGTTGGAAAATAAATTCACATTATCGTCTTCCAGGCGTTGCGGTTTTTGGTTGGCTGTTTCCGCTCCGTTTACGGCAAATTCGTTGTTGCTGATAAGGATAAGGCGGGAGTCTTTATTGCCTTGCAGGCCGCTGAAAGCGGCAGCCACCACCATGTTGCCAAGGGGGAATTCATCCTTTTGCCATTTGTGGTTTATCTCAAACTGAATGGGTGTTTCTTTCAAACCCGATTGATCGGAGGTAAAGGCGAGCGGTACATACTTAACCTTGTTGGTATCGCCTGTAAAGGTAATATCGGTGGTAAAAGGAAACATAACCTGATGAAGATCCTTTGTTACCGGATTGGAAGAGAAATTAGTTATCATAGGCAGGAAAGGGAATTCCACCTGTGCATTGAATGTTACCCCACCCATATTTTGAGGAACGGAGATGCTTCCGCAACGGGCATCTACAAGGTATTTAGTATCCAGGATAATTCCTTTTTCAGCCAGCCATTGCCGTAATCCTATATCCTGCAATCTGCCAACACCGTTGCGCAGGTCGGGTGTAAGGCCGCTGTAGCACATAAGCAATCGTCCGCCCCGGGCAAGAAAAGCGTCTAAACGGTGCAATTGTGCCGGGCTGAATGTATCTTTCGGGCTAACCATGGCCAGGGTATTGTAATTAGCCAGAAAGCCGGAGTCGTTGAGGTGCACAGACTGAAATGCATGCAGTGCACTTACCGATTGTTCCACCTGGGGCATTTCGTTAAGCATGGCTTCACCGTTGTCTTGCAATAGGCCCAGCCAGGGCTTTTTGTCAATGGAAAGTTTTTTAATGCTGTTCGACAGGGCATATTCCAGCGAGCTATTGGGGTCTACAATAGGCAGCACATCGGTTTTGTCGCCCATTTTTATAACGGCTCCCAGGTAAACCTTTACGCTTTTCATTTCATCCTTTTCGCGGATTTGAACCGGGAAAGGGGTTATGCCGTTTTTCTTTGCTATGGCTTCGAGGCTGTCGTTTTTATTGGGGTTTATAAAATTATACACCACTTTATTCCCGGAACGGGCAGCATATTCTGTTAAAATGGCTTTTAAATCGGCACGGGCGCGTGAAATTACGGGAATGGAATTTTCGGTGTAATACGCGTTTACGGTAACCGGTTTGGTAAGAGAGCCGAGGATATCTTTGGTCGCATCGCTTAAGGTATAGCGCCTGTCCTTGGTAAGGTCGATGCGGAAGAAATAGAAATAGGAAAATATGTTAATGACCACCACGATGGCTGTCATTAATAAAACTCCGGTTGTTAAATTCTGACGTTTTTTCATTTTCTTATTATTCCGAAATATTACGTTTTGCCAGTGAAACTTCCGCCATTACTAAGGAGAGGAAAATAATGCTTCCAAAATAAACCAGGTCGCGGCTGTCGACAAGTCCGCGTGAAATGCCATCGAAGTGCGCCTGCATGCTTATGTAATTAATCAGTTCGCCCGATGATCCGGTAAGGGTGCTGCCCAACATGCCAAAAATAAAATGGAAGAAGATGCCTATGAAAAGCGCAATAAGAAATGCTACCACCTGGTTGCTGGTAATGCTGCTGGCGAAAATACCTATGCTGATGTAAGCTGCGCTCATTAACAATAGTCCGAAGTAGCCGCAGAAAACCACGCCGCTGTCTACTTTACCTAAGTTAATAACGGTGATATAGTAAGGCAGTGTGAGGACCAGTGCAATAAATATAAGTGCAAAACAGGCTAAAAATTTACCCCAGAGCACTTGCCAGTTGGTAACCGGTTTGGTGAGCAGCAGCTCAATGGTTCCGGTTTTGTTTTCTTCGGCCAGCGAACGCATGGTAAGCGCAGGTATGAAGAAGAAGAGCGTCCAGTAGGCGGTTAAGAAGAAAGATTGCAGGCTGGCCTGCTTGGTAAGGAAAATATCGGAGCCGTAGAACCAGGTGAAGAAGCCGCTGAATCCAAGGAACGCTATTAACAAAATATAGGCCACCAACGAATCGAAAAACATCCGCAGTTCTTTTTTTGCAATTATTATTGATGGGTTATTCATGATGGCTATAAGATATGAGCTATAAGCTATAATTTCCTTTTGGAGGTTATGATTGTAGAACGTAACATTTTAAGTAACTCGCTTGCATTAATACAAATACTTTCAAATTCTTTTTTTGTAATATATTTCGTTTCTCTTAATAGTTCAAGCCAATAAATTGTTTCATCGCATTCCTTGTGAACTATTGAAAGTTTATGAATAAAATCTGCTGTGCTTTCGGCATTTTTACCTTCCCGTATTAATGCGCCAACTGCAGTCCCACTTCTCAAAAGCTGTTTACTCATAATATATTCATTTTTCAACTCTCTTAAATATTTTGACAAGTTTACGATTCTGACAGCGAATACAAATGACTTTTCTTTTATTATACTCTTCTCACTCATGTATCATATCTTATAGCTTATATCTCATAGCTAGTTTATTGTAAGGTCATGGAAAATATCTTCGAGGCTGGTTTCAAAAGGAACCATTTCGGTGAGCGCCCATCCTTTATCTACGCATAGTTTAAATATATCGCGCTTGGGAGCGGCAAACTTATCGGCTTGTACTTCAAACGTATTTTCCCTGCCCGATAACCCTTCCACAGCCATTACCGAGGAGAGTGTGCTAAGCGCTGCCTTAATGTCTTCTTCTTTTCCGTCTTCAATTTTAACACGTATCACTTCCCTGCCTTTGGCTTGTTTGCGCAACGTTTCGGGAGTGCCGTCGGCTACAATTTTTCCTTTGTTAATAATAAGGATGCGGTCGCAGGTAGCTTCCACTTCGGGTAAAATATGGGTGCTGAGGATTACGGTTTTTTGTTTGCCGATATCCTTAATCAGTTTACGTATTTCAATAATCTGGTTCGGGTCGAGGCCGCTGGTAGGCTCATCTAATATAAGTACCTGTGGGTCATGAACCATAGCCTGAGCCAGGCCCACCCGTTGCCGGTACCCTTTGGAAAGTTCTCCGATAAGCTTATGCTTTTCGCCGCCTAGGCCGCAAACCTTTATCATTTCATGCACCCGTTGCTTTACCTTTCCTTCGGGCACACCTTGCAGGCGCGCAGAGAATTCAAGATAATCCATAACGGGCATATCTAAATAAAGCGGATTATTTTCAGGGAGATAGCCTATGAGTTTTTTTACTTCTTCCGGATGCGTTAGTACGGAATAACCGCCTACTTCCACATCGCCTTCGCTGGGCGCAATGTAGGTGGTAATAATTTTCATGGTAGTGCTTTTGCCTGCTCCATTGGGACCTAAAAAGCCAAGCACCTCGCCCTGGTTTATACGGAAGCTGATACCGTCAACGGCTTTGAAACCATTGTATCGTTTGGTAAGGTTTTTAATAACTACTTCCATGAATAAGGGGCTGTTTTTTAGATCGCTGCAAAAATACTTGGTATACCAATTGACGCTTGTTAAAAAATGTTAAGAGAATAACCCTGCAATTTTTATCCTATGTTCCATTATTTGCTATATTTGTTATGTAATAATGCGTATTTAAAATAAAATGCCATGAGGAAGTATTTACTTATTTTATTCTTAGCTCTTAGTTCTTCGCTCTTTAATTTGTGTGAGGGGCAGTATACAGTGTTGCATAATTTTAATGGAGTAAATGGTGGAAATCCTAATGGTTCCTTAGCCCTTTCAGGCAGTAAGTTATTAGGTATGACAATTCTTGGAGGAACAGATGACAGCGGTTGTATTTTTTCTATAGATACTAATGGTGGAGAATATAAAGACTTGTTCGATTTTAACGGAACTAATGGTAAAAATCCTTGGGGTTCATTAATTATTTCTGGAAAAGTAATGTATGGTATGACATTATACGGAGGTATCAATCATGATGGACTTATTTTTAAGATAGACACGAATGGAGCAAACTATAGGGATATTTGGGATTTCCATAATGCCGGAGACTCGAATGGAGCTTTCCCAATTGGAGACTTAACCTTAATTGGAAACAAACTATACGGTATGACGGAAGGGGGAGGCACTCATTCAAGTGGTGTCATTTTCTCTATTGATACTAATGGGCTTAATTATGAAAACCTTTGGAATTTTGATTGGGCAAGTGGGTCTGGACCCAATGGCTCACTAATACTAGCTGGAAATAAATTATACGGTATGGCATCAGGTGGAGGAGCACATGGGTACGGTATTGTTTTTTCCATAGATACCAATGGAACCGGATTTAAAGACAGGTTTGATTTTAATGGAATAGAAGGAGATAATCCAATGGGCTCACTCACCATTTCAGGGAAATTAATATACGGTATGACAACTCTTGCAGGTACTGATTTATCTCATCGTTATGGCAATATTTTTTCTTTAGATACCAATGGAAGTGAGTATAGAGATTTGTATGATTTTAATTTAATAAGTGGCGCCAACCCATATGGCTCATTGACACTTTTGGAAAATAGATTATATGGGATGACATGTACATATGGAGAATATAACGGTGGAAGTATTTTCTCTATAGATACAAACGGAAGCGGATATAAAACACTTTATTATTTTACTGGTTCCAGTGGTATAACTCCCCTAGGAAATATAACACTTTCAGGAAAAGAATTATATGGGATGACAAATTATGGCGGCACAAATGATTTAGGAGTTATTTTTAAAATTGATACAGATGCAGTAACAGGAATAAACAATCTGCCCCCAACCACCTACTCCATGACCGTATATCCGAACCCAAGCAACGGAGTGTTCACCGTTTCAATTAGGAATTACGAATTAGAAATTACGAATAGTGTGGAAGTATATAATATCTTGGGAGAAAAAGTGTATTCGCAATTCAATAATCAGCAAACAACATTCAACATTGATTTAAGTAATCAACCCAACGAAGTTTATTTTTACCGTGTTATTGCAAATACCGGAGAACTAATAGGAGAAGGGAAGCTGGTAATTCAGAAATAAGCAAATGAAAAAGTTGCTGGGTATTTTATTCTTAGCTCTTAGTTCTTCGCTCTTTAATTTGTGTGAGGGGCAGTATACAGTGTTGCATAATTTTAATGACACACTGGGAGCAAATTCATACGCCTCATTAATGCTGTCTGGAGGGACGTTATATGGTATGACTTCATCGGGAGGTACGCGTGGCGCGGGTTGTATTTTTTCCATGGATACGGATGGAAGCGGGTATAGCGACCTTTTCAATTTTAACGATACCAATGGGGGCAATTCTTACGGCTCCTTAATATATGCAAGTGGCTTATTATACGGTATGACAAGTATTGGCGGGTCTCACGATAGCGGTTGTGTTTTCTCTGTTAAAACCAATGGCAGCGGATATAAAATATTGCTCAATTTTAATGGAGCTAATGGCAAAATTCCAACCGGCTCATTGCTTCTACTAGGGCATCAATTGTATGGTATGACGGTGCAGGGAGGAGCGAATCGCAAAGGCTGTATTTTCTCTATAGATACAACAGGAAGCGGGTATAAAGACTTAATGGATTTTAATGGGGCAAACGGAGCAAATCCGTATGGCACTTTAAAGTTTTTTGGCAACAAACTGTATGCAATGACATTTGCAGGAGGTGCACAAGACAGCGGCTGCATTTTTTCGCTTGATACCAATGGAAGCAATTATAAGGACCTCTTCGATTTCAACAATAGAAAAGGCTATAATCCTTTTGGAGATTTAACAATTCTGGGTAAAGTAATGTATGGCATGACATCCGCAGGAGGGTTGTATGGTTATGGAAATATATTTTCTATTGATACCAATGGCATTAGATTCACTAACCTGTTTGATTTCAATCTTACTAACGGAGCATACCCGCAAGCTTCATTAACGGCTAGTCCCGCCGGTAATTACCTAAACGATATAGATAATGAAACAAGCAAATACAATTATAAATATAACGCTATAGGGCAATTGGCAAAAGACAGTGCCGGCGGCTTAGATACTATTAAATGGACAGTGTATGGAAAAGTGAAAAAAATAATAAAAACAAATGGTGACAGTATTGTATTTGAATATGATCCGTTGGGTAATAGATTAGAGAAGAGAAATTTTACCCACCATGATTCAGTTACAGATACTACACTCTATGCAAGGGATGCGCAAGGCAATATTTTAGCAATTTATAATAGAAAGCAAGATTCAATAAAATTGAGCGAGTTTGATATTTATGGCTCAAAACGCATTGGTGTAATAGACACAAATTTGTTAACAGGTGCTCAATCTATATCATGTAGTTGCTCACCAATATCAAATCCTTTTGATTCGAGCAGAATAGGCTATTTAGAAGGGCAAAGAAGATATGAACTTACCAATCATTTAGGGAACGTATTATCTATACTTGATGATAGGAAACTGCCAATAGATACATCAGGCACACCTAATGTTGCTGACTACTATAATGCTAATACTATTAGTGCACAAGATTATTATCCATTCGGGATGGTGGAGCCAGGCAGGTCGTATAGCCTTGCTGGCGATAGTTCATATAGATTTGGCATGAACGGAATGATGAAAGATAATGACATCTACGGACAGAATAATACCTATACTGCTATGAACTGGGAATATGACCCAAGAATAGTGCATAGATGGAATATCGACCCTGAAACAAAAACAATGCCAAATCAAAGTCCGTACGCTACTTTTAATGGAAACCCTATCTTATATAGTGACCCAACAGGAGCATCAGGAATAGCAACCATTGACAACAAAACTAAAACAATTACGGTTGAAGAGCATTTAGTCTTTTATGGAAGTAAAGCAGAAACTAAGTTATCTAATGAAATAGCTACTGGAATTGCAGCCCAGTGGAATGGTGCACATGGTAAAGCAGATGTAGGCGGAGTACAATATAAGGTGAAATTTAAGATTACGTATGAAACTGTGACGACATCTCAAGCTGAAGAAAAGGCAAAGTCTAATGGTGGTAATTACAAAAACAACTTCATTGCTGTAGAACCAGGAGCATCATCAAGTCAATCAAGTGCTAATTCAGCGCTTTGGCATACGGGCGATGACTTGGGCGGTTCAACCACACCAGCTCATGAAAATGGACATTTATTAGGGTATGGAAATTTTCCACCTGATAACGAGGTGGATAAGAATGGGCATACAATGAGTGGGCAAGATGCAAAAGAAACTCCTGATATTATGACGGCACGAGGTACACCAGTTGATAAAAAATGGTCGTTAAAAGGAGGAGGAATTAATCCAAATGTTAGAAGGGTAAATCAAAGTAATATAAACTATGTGATTAGTCATGCCAAGTTTGATAAAAATGGGCATGCTAATATTGGTAGCATTGATAATGCCACTTATGATAGCAAAAGTGGAAATTTTACTCCTCACTCAACAGAACAAAACAAACAACCATCCAAGTAAGGTATTTATATATGAAGATTAAAATATCGATTATTATATTGTTTATGCTTTCTTTTATAATAAGCTGTAATAGGAATAGCGCAAATCAATTAAATAAAATAGCAGGAGAAAACATACAAAATCCGGATACTATAGTTCAAGATACAATTGGAGGATACGTAAAAAAATGGAAATTAGATTCCAACGGCTGTTTACATTTAAGAGATAAAATAATGGCAGAAAACATTTATAATTACTTGAAAAAATATCGTATTTCAAGACAAGTAATGTATCAATATTTTGGTAAACCAAATGAAGAAACAAAAACATCTGAACATGAATGCGCTTTAACTTATTATTGGGGCAGTTTATGTCATAGTGATACTGTAGTAAAAGTAACTGAGGCAAAAAGTAAGGTTACATTTTATATTCAGGCAGACACTGTTTATTTTATGAAAGTTTGGTTTGAGTAAGATGAGATTATCACCTGAAAAAAGAAAATGAATAGAATAGGAAACATATATTATTGCTCACAGGATTATTATCCATTCGGGATGGTGGAGCCAGGCAGGTCATTTAGCCTTGCCCACGACTCTTCCTACCGATTCGGCTTCAATGGAATGCTCAAAGATAATGACATCTACGGACAGAGCAATGCTTACACTACAGAGTTTAGGGGGTATGACCCAAGACTTGGTAGATGGTGGAGTACTGATCCAAAA
>Ga0182030_10016626_pt1 | contig 14301 bp, 10 predicted proteins | sample 812S3MmetaG_FD_121299 | JGI IMG/M metagenome (GOLD analysis project Ga0182030, IMG submission 121299) | Permafrost microbial communities from Stordalen Mire, Sweden - 812S3M metaG (Illumina Assembly) | ecosystem: Environmental > Terrestrial > Soil > Wetlands > Permafrost | place: Sweden...
AAGAGCAGGTATCTACTACAGAAATTAACCCCTATCACTTGAAAACTAAAAACTTTTTTTAACTTTAAAAAATCAAGAAACACTATCTAACAAGAAGTTCACTTTAGTTTGACTACATACACATTGCGCTTCTTGATTTGCGTTATTTTATCAATTGCTATTTGCTTTTCCAAATCGTCAGACATCTTTTTTACTTCTAAGGCGCTCATTAGACCATTATTTTTTGCAGATGATTCCCTGTCATCCCGGGCTTGTGCAGCTTTAAGGCTTTCAAAAGCCCCTTCGTAATCGCCTAAAAGTTTTTGGGTTTCAATTAACTCAGGGTAGTAATCTGTTCCATTTCCAGATCTGCCATATTTAAAAAAAATAAGTAAAGTAGTTTGTATCCCGGACTGTATAAAATAATCCCGTGCTTTGATTAGGTTAGCAGTTTTACCAGCAGGTATAAGGTCGTCGGCTTTAACAGTGCCTGTGGTATCTGTTGCTATCTTGAAGTATATCAGGCCAATCTTACCAAGGGCATATTTAATGTTAACAGTATCATTTTGTTTATTATTCCTTAAAATCATAAATCCATATTCAAGGGCTTTGGAATAATTATGCTGTTTTAAATAAATGTCTATAAGGGGATAATAATCATTTGTGATTGCCTTTTTATCACAGGCATTTTCGTCAATTTTTATTATTTTTCTGTAATATTCCAATGCAGTTGAATCATTATTCTGAATATGATAAATACTACCAATATCCAATAACGCCCATTTTATATTATCAGTATCGTGGGATTCTTCACTCATTTTTAACGACATGGAATCATATTCCAACGCTTTATTATAATCCCCTTCACTGCTATAAATACTACCAACGCTTCTATCTGTGTATCCAATCCCACGTTTATCTCCTGTTTTTTTGTAAATATTTATCAACTTAAATGAATACTCTAGTGCTTTAGGGTAATTATGCATAGTTTCATATATGTCATAAAAAATATATAGCCCGTTACAAATTTTTTCTGTGTCTCTCGTGGCTTCTTCCAATTTTAATATCCTGGTCGCATATTCTAATGATTTTTCAAAGTCATCGCAGGTATTAAACAGATATACCAATTGGCTAAGCACTTTTTCTTCATTCTCTTTATCGCCGTCATCTTCGCATATTTTCAAAGACTTAAAAAAATATTCTAATCCTTTAGCATAATTTCTATGCAGGTAATAAGCAACTCCAATAGTTCTGTTAATCATTGCCATTCCCTGATGCCAATTTAACTTTTCAACAAGTGTATCTGCCTTTTCTGCGTAATACAAACTAGAATCAAAATTGTAGCCGTAGCATTCTGAAAGCCGCCCTACCAACTTCACCTTATTGGTATCTTCTTTAGCCTTTGTCAACTCTAATTGTAATGAATCAATCAATGCATGTCCATACTTTTGTGCGGAAAGGTTACTGCAACTTAGTGTCAGCAATAGAATGAGTATTGTCTTTAAATACCGTATCATTAAAGCAACTATTTACAACAAGGTATAAATAGTTCTTTGCATTTAATAAATGGGGACCTGGAGACAAACAAGTGGAACACTATGCAATTTGCTTGATTTCTTCAATCTTTTCTCCTAAAGCTCTGATCAATCCAATATCGAAGTTATTCGCCTTTACCTGGTCAGCATCTTTCAATATTGCCCGGTATTTGCGTTCTTCATCAGGTTCATAAAAGACTTCAATACCGTTGATGAGCACAAAAAATCTGTGGGTATAACCTAGGCTTACCAGACTTACTTCAAAACTATATTCCTTGCCCTGGTAAAACAGATCAATAGAAAATAGTTCGTTCATTTTTCAAATGTAGCATAATTTAATAGCACTTCTATATTAAAAAAAATTCTCCAAAAATTTTCAAGCATAGTTTTCGTGTAAATGGTCATTAATTTACTGTTACCCCCCGTACAAATCATTTCCAATTTTCTCCTACCGGAGCACAATACTGTGTGAATGAGTTTGTTCAAGGATCTCCACGTTATCTGCCCCTGTTTCTACTCAGAGCCCCTCTCCACCATGCTCCAGTTTATAGACTGGTTAGCTGAAAACTGCAGCATTACTTTTAACTGAAATTACCAGTAATTTTGAAAATATCTAAAAGCTATGGGTATTATATTTTTAATAATCGTGTTACTTCTTTTTGGAATTTTCTTTAAGGTGTTAGGCTGCTTCTTGAAGGTTTTATTTGGATTGTTGATACTGGCAGTACTTATTTTTTTTTGTATCGGATATAACAGTTGTAATGGATTACTTATCCGGTGAATGAAAGAACAGCTTAAACTTAAATTTATGGATGCTAGAACGCGAAATTATTGGTGGTTAAATACTAACCCCAAGGATTGGGAAGTAAGTTAATATCCTGTAGGACATATTGAGCCAGAAAGAACCCACAACAAAGAAGGAAAAGAAAGAAGGGTTTATAGCTACTTCAGTGAACTTCGTCCTGGTGACTTTATCATTGGTTATGAAACCAGCCCCACCATGAAAATTATAGCGCTCTATAAGGTGATCAAAAGCCTATACATGAATGACGCAGGAGTTGAGGTAATGGATTTTCAAATAATCGATAAATTTAAGAACCCAATAAGCTGGAACAAAGTCAAATATCATAAGATATTGAAAAATTCGGCACCCGTCAAAATCGGTAATAGAGGTTCGATATTCCAACTAACACCTGAGGAATTCAGTATAATCATGGACATGGTGCATTATGATAAATGAAGAAAATTTGGTCATTGCAGGTACCAACGAACAGACCAAACAATTAGAAATCGGCATATTAGTTTTGATTTTCAAAAACATCCTCTTCCCTAATATCATAAATGTAAAACCTTGTGGGCTTCTTCCAATCATTGTGGTAATGCCCATCCACATCCCTGGTCTCTAAATAATCTTCGTTCATCGTGACAATCTTGTTGATGCCAAATTCATTGTCTATGTAGCTTTCAGAAACAAAATTTTCCGTTGAGGAATAAGTAAGGAAATTTCTGAAAGAAATATTGTCATGCGGCTTATTTATATACACTGACCTGTCGTTGATTTTAGTAAGTTTATTGGCTTTCTTGTTTAAAAAAAAATTCATGCTGTTTAGCAGGTTGTAATAAGCGTTTGTAATGTAAGAATGAGGAGGGATAAAGGTAATGCGCTCCTCTTTTACTGTAGTTTCGTTCGTCTTGGTATGGTTAAACGACACAGTATTTACAGTGCTTTCCCAAAATGGATCAAGCCAGCTATAGCCATAACTATACCCATATGAATCATAATTGCTCGTTGTTTTATTAGTATAATATGGATTGCGCTTACCATCATAGATCATTGACGATTTCTCCCAGTCAAAGTAAATAGGTTTATCCGTCTTGTTGTATATCAGAAACCCCATCACTCCATTCTGAGCCCAGAACGTATATTCTACAAGTACATCAGCGTTTTCAAATTCGTATAGGTTTGATTTCTTCTGTACATCCTGGCTGACAGGGGAAATATATACTACTTGGCAGTATTGTGCATTAACCGTCGCTGATACCAAAAGGAGACAAAACAATATCATTTTCATTTATGGCAAAAATTTATTGGAGTTTCAGAAAATAAAACACAACGAGGTTTCTATCTCACCCATGGTCCAGTATATAAAAGTACAGTACAATAATTAAATTGTTTTGCCGATTTTCTGACGTGAATTTGGGGTTCTACGCATTATTGAGGTAATAGATTATTGCACCAATGATTAGGTAAAATGCTATAAATGAAATGAGGCAAATCAGGAGATTCTTTTTCCAATCGTTATTCCAAAGTATGCCGAAAAGAATTCCCACTATAAAACCAATTACGTGCAATTCATAGGCTGTATGTGTTCCTTCAACATTTTCCTTATTTTGAAAATATGCCTGAAGAATATTCAATGTCATATAGGTTAGTGCGGCAACTCCTAAAGGCATCGGAAAGAAATTCAGAACAAATGATATTTTCCAGGGGTTATATATCATCAGTAGCCCAATAATTGTACAGATAGCACCGGAAGCTCCAACTAAAGGTTGACCCATACTGTAAAAAAAACAGCTTGATAAAAAGCTAATAACGCCACCAACAAGAAAGCAAAATAGTAACCTGGCAGACCCAATATTCTTTTCAAGGCTCCTTCCGAAAAGTAATAAAAAAAGCATGTTCCATAACAAGTGTGGAATATTGGCATGAACAAAAATCGCAGTGATAACTCTCCACCATTCTCTGTGATCTACAAAACCAGAATATTTGAAACATAATATGTCACCATACTTAATTCCAAAAGGATAAGCAATAAAGCAAACCAGAATTAGTAGAGTAGTAGCCTTCATAAAATGATTTTAAAAATCAAAGCGGTTTTCCTTCCCTTATTAATGATGGAGATTCAACAAAAAAAAATTGGCATGGGTAAATATAGTATGTAAATTGTTTGGAGTGCGATAAAAAGCTGGATGTTCTCTTTGTACATTTATTAACCGACTGAATTTATAACAAATACCATGAGCAAAGTTTTTCTTTTCGTATTCTGCATTTGTAGCTTTTTCACTTCCTGCTCAAATGCCCAGGATGCTATCTCAATTGACGGTATAAACTGTGATATACATGGTAGCGCCCATCCAGATAGACCTGAGTACAGACTAAATGAATACAAGAACCGGTATAACTTTCCTGTCAAAAGTGACTATGATGCTGGTGTCACTTTGAATGACCTGATTTCAAGTGGCGATGAAAATCAATTCCCGATAGATAAAGCAGTTATCCTGACAGGGTATGTTTTCGATGTAAAAATGGGTGGTGTGGAAACCTGTAACTGCAAAACAAAAGATGAGAGATACCGGGATACACATATAGAGCTTACCCCTGATGATCAGCACACTTCTCCTGAATACAGGGTGATTGTAGAAGTAACTCCCAGGATAAGGACTATAAGGGCTGTAAAGGGGGTAGATTGGTCAACAGAAGAGCTTAAATCCAGTCTGATAGGTCATAAGGTCAAGATAGCTGGATGGTTGTTTTATGACGAAGAACACAAAAGCCAGTCATTTGCTACGAATCCTGGAGGAGAAAGGAATTGGAGAGCAAGTTGTTGGGAGGTTCACCCGATAACTTATATAAAGGTGCTCGATTAATTACGGAAATTAAAGGCGATTGTTTTAGCCATAATTGTTAATCAAAAAGATTTGCATGCAAGAATTTATTTCTTATTACAATTTCAAAAATGGAATATTGGATAGGTTGCTTGAGGCGGGGTGGTTTAGGCAACGAGATGTAATGTTCACTACTGACTCAATAGACGCAGGCAAAGTTTATTGGTTGCGGTATCTTGCCGCTGAAGTACATTATAAAAGGAATCAAAAGAGGTTGATAAAGAAGAACGAGAATTACACTGTCCATTATGACCAATTTAGATTAACAGATGAATTGCAGGAATTACATGCTCTTTATAAAATATTTAAACCGGAAATCGGGGTTGACTTATTAGCGGAATATTTCAATCCTGATTGTACAGCCTTCGATACTTGGATTGTCAGCGTGAGAAATAACAATACCCTAATTGGTGCGGGAATATTTGATAAAGGGAAAGATAGTATTGCCTGTATCATGAATTTCTATAACCCAGTTTTTCACACCGATTATTTTGGCAAATACCTATTGTTGTTGGAAATAGAGTTTTGCAAAATAAATAAAATCCAATTTTGCTATCCCGGTTATATAGCTCCAAGCTGCTCTGTATTTGATTTTAAAAAATTCCCAGATAAAAATGCAACTCAGGTTTTAATTGAAAATACAGGTGCTTGGGTGCCATATAATGTTTGGAGGAGTGAAATCGAAGCACTTATTTAACCATTAATTGCCATGAAACTCTTCAACTTAATAATCATAATATTGTTTGAATGTCAGATCTGAACGTCAGAACGCTATCCCAGGTTGTCGGGTATATCAAGAAGCTGGTTGATGATAACCTGGCTGGGAAATCTTTTTGGCTGAAAACTGAAGTGTCTCACATTAATTTTCACAGATCAGGACATGCCTATTTAGATCTTGTCGAATCAAAAGATGGTAAAACACTAGCACAGTGCAGAGCAAGTATTTGGAATAGTAATTTGCAGCACATAAGAATGGATTTAGGAGATGACTTGAATAATATTCTTAAGCCAGGAGCTGAAATATTATGCAAAGCTGAAGTCAACTTCGACCAGGTATTTGGATTAAGCATCAACATTTTTGAAGTAGATAAATCTTTTGTACTCGGAGAACTTGAGAGGAAAAAACAGGAGACTATTAAACGACTGGTGGAGGAAGAATTAATTGGGCTAAATAAAAGATATATTTTACCGGTAGTTATTCAGCATATAGCAATTATAGGATCTCCTGGAACATCAGGCCATACTGACTTTTTAAAGCAGCTTGCCAGTAACGACTATAAGTATAAATTCATTGTGAAAGAGTTTCCTTGCCAGGTACAGGGTATACAAGCAGAAGCTGAAATTATTTCCCGATTAAAAGAGCTTAATGACTCAAGGTTCGATGTAATTGTATTAATTCGTGGTGGTGGTTCAAAACTGGATTTGGAAGTCTTTAACTCGTTTGAACTGGCAAAAAGTATTGCCAGCCATAGCAAACCTATACTTACCGGAATAGGACATGAAACGGATATTTCTGTTGCGGATTTGGTAGCAAATAGAGAATTCAAAACTCCCTCAGCACTCGGTGCATTTATCGTGGAAAGGGCTCATAATTTCGATGTTAAGGTCTCTACTGATTTCCTGCATATAAAAAGACTGTATCAACAATTCCTGGAGTCTCAAAAATTCAGAACTAAGAATAATTCTGATCAATTACACGCCAAAGCAATTAGTTACACTCAATTGAAAAGAGGGCAACTCCATGCAATTGGTAATCGAATTAATACTGAGGTCCGTTATCTTTTAGCTGATCAACATGAAAATCATAAAATCGCGAAACAGGTGATTACAACTGTAACCGTAAATAATATTAAGCTGAAACTTTCACGGCTAAAGGAGATTCAAAACATCTTTGAGATTAATAGTCTACAAATTCTAAAACAAAAAACTGCTCAATTAAATCATTCAAAAGAACTTATTCTGTTAAGTATTAAGGACAGGAGCAGGAGGGAAAATGACTTTTTGCAAAGAGCGGACAATTTAATATTAGTTTATCACCCGCAAAAAACATTACAACGTGGGTATTCAATTTCCCGGCGTCCAAAAATTAATGAAAATATATCCTAAGGAACTGGCAACAAAATCCAGGCAAAAGAAGTTGGGCGTGGGTTTATTCATTTTAATTGTCTGCATTGATCTGCTATGTGCCTCTGTATTAGCATCAGGGGCACATAGCTTCAGTGACGTGGGGAATGTAAATTAAACTGTGTCATGCCCTTTAACATGTGTTCTTTCGGGGGCATGCCCCCGAAAGAACACATGTTAAATTAAATTTTTTTAAAAGAGCTTCGGAATCCTGTCCCCAAACATAATACTTAATTGCTGAATAGTAAGGCCCCAATTTTGAAGGGGTTGTGTCCATTTCTCCATTATCCGCTGAGAAGCCAGGTATACCAACTTGAGCAGCGCCATATCATTTGTAAACGCCCCCTTCGTTTTTGTCACTTTTCTGATTTGCCTATGGTAACCTTCAATGGTATTTGTGGTATAGATCAACTTACGAATGTCCCCGCTATACTTAAAAAATGTGCTGAGTTTATGCCAGTTAGTGCGCCAGGATTTAATGACAATAGGATATTTTTTGCCCCATTTTTCTTCAAATTCGTCCAGATGTTGTTCTGCAAGTTCAATATTTACAGCTTTATATACCATTTGAATGTCTTTTACAACCGTCTTTGCATCTTTGCTGGCTACATACTTTATCGTATTGCGAACCTGATGCACAATGCAGCTTTGGACTTCCGTTTTAGGGAATATGCTATTAATGGCCTCCTCAAAACCATTAAGATTATCTATGCAGGCAATCAGGATGTCCTTTACGCCTCTTTGTTGTAAATCAGTCAATACACTTAGCCAAAACTTAGAACCTTCACATTCAGCTATATACATGCCCATCAGGTGTTTGCGGCCTTCCAGGTCAATGCCCAATACATTATACAGGCAGCGGGTAATGACATGGCCGCTTTCATCTTTAACCTTGTAATACATTGCATCTAACCAGGTAATTGTATAAATCGGATCCAGACCGTGTCCCTGCCATAAACGAATGGCGGGAATGACCCTGTCGGTAACTTCCGACAATATGGTATGACTGATGTCGGTGTCATATATTTCTTTGATGTGTGAGGATATATCCCGCAGGCTCATCCCCAAACTGTACATGCCCATAATCTTAGGCTCCAGACTGTCTGCTAAGATAGTTTGCCGTTTCTTGACAATCTCAGGCTCAAAGCTGCCTCCACGATCACGGGGAGTAGACAACTCCATTGTCCCTTCACTCGTCCGTAATTGCTTGGTGCCATGCCCATTGCGGCGATTGCGATCCTCCTCCTCATAGGGGTTCTCCTGTAGGTGGTTTTCCATTTCAGCCTCTAATGCGGCTTCAAGAAAGGACTTAAATAATGGGCCTAATGCTCCGCCTTTGCCTAAAAGGGGACGGCCGGATTTGAGTTGCTCCAAGGCTTTGTTCTTCACCTCTTCATAATCAAACTCAAAAGACTTACTTGTTTTTTTCATATACTGTGTTTTTAAAGTTCCACTAATTTGTGGACTTTGACACAGTTTAGTTTACAGTCTCGTGACGTGGGCAGGGAAAAGATGATTGGCCTAAGTATTGCTATGACGGTAAGTATTAACAGCACTAATTATAAACGAAAATTACTTCCTGCTCTGTGTAAATTTATTCTTCGATACAAGGTAAGTAAAATATGTTTGGAAGTTTAATTTCCTCTCTATTACGTTTCTGTTACCCAATAATTCAATTAAAAATGTGATCAAATTGCGACCCAATCCAGTTTGTAAATTGCTTTTAGATTTCCAACCGCGAGACAAAGTTACAAAGTATGAAAAAGCAGTACTAAATATTTATTTATTTGCCCTATTATGTTTTCGCGAAACTTCGGAATTGCTTTCAGCTGATGGTAAAACTGCTTTATTTTGGCTTAAATTCGCTTGCTTATGGTAGAAACTAAACAACTAAAAGCAGTAGCATAATATGGAGGCAATTGAATTCGTAAGCAACTATCAAAATTATGTGACAGAAATAGAACAGGTCGTAAGACCTGAGTATCATTCCGTAATAGGGAAATTGAAAGGTATGGACCCACATGATATAATAAGTCCTGAAAGCTGGTTCATGACTAAATCTCATGCAAGGGGTTACGTTTGGTCGTTGTTTTTAAAGGAAAAAATGAGATAGAAATAAATCAACATTAAAATGCTGCAATACACTTGCTTTCAAACGAAAGAATGTTCACGCGCAATAGATCCAATATTCATAATAATTTCTTTCGCAGTCGACTTGCTTTCAGTTGAAAGAACGTAGAATTAAAAACGCTTGTGGGGCATAAAATGCGAACACGGCAATAATAGTCTTGCCACTATTGCTCTATAACAATATGAAATACTTTATTTTCACTTGCAGAATGGAGGCTTAATATATATACACCATTGGCTAAATTATTACCCAGATTTATCTGTGCATCTATATTCCCGCTATGAGATATTATATAATTCTTGTAAATAATCTGTCCGAGCAGGTCAGAAATTTCCAATGACACTTCTACATCGTTTGTTGTTCCCAATGCTCCCTTAATAGTAAATGTTCCATTGTTGGGATTAGGAACAATTGTAAGTAGCCCATCGTGTGGTAATATCTGCACACCAACATTACTTACCAAAATTACTATAGAGTCTGACCCTTGTGAATTACAGATACCACTAACTGAAACTATACAGGTCACCGTATCATTAGTATTATAATTGTTCGTGAATGTTGCAGTTGTAGCTCCTGCTATAGGGTTCCCATCTATCTCCCACTGGTAAGTAGGTGAAGGGCCGCCACTGGAGATTATGGCTGTTAGGGTATCGCTTTGGCCCGGTTGAATGTTTGTGCCTGGCGTGGCGTTGATTGTTACGGTCGGCGCTATTGGTGTTACAACTGTCATTGCGATTGCGGCACTTGTTGTATCTGGTATAGCGCAGGCGGCGCTGCTTGTGAGTATTGTTTTTATTACATCTCCGTTGTCTGGTGGATATATATATAGGCTACTACTTGCTCCCGGAATCAATGTGCTGTTGACCAGCCATTGGTAGGTTGGTGTGCTACCACCATTTAAAGGGATCGCTGTAAATGCTACCGGAGCGTCGGCGCATATGGTATCGCCCGGACTTGTTACGATGCTTACGGTGGGAATTACGGTAGGGGTTAACGTTACTGTTGCGCTATCGCGCATGTTATTTGAGCAACCTGTGGCGGCATTTATCGCAATTGCCGTATAAACCCCTGCTAATGTTACTACACCAAAATCGGCTGCTGTGCCAGTACCTGAAAGAGTGCCTGAAAGTGCAGCGCCATGATATAGCTGATAGCTGGTGCCGATATCGGAGCCACTGATGCTGATATGCACACCGGGACTTCCTGCGCAATAGTTGCCTCCACCTGTGACTGTGTAGATTACTGGCAGTGGATCGACGGTAATTATTTTAGTTACTGAACATGATGGATCGAATGAGTATGTTATAAGGGTGGTACCGGATGTAATACCCGTGACGACGCTTGAACTTATGTCAACAGTGGAAATAGCTGGACTGCTACTGTTCCATGAGCCTCCCGCTGCGGTATCACTCAGCGTGATAGTTGCTACTGCACATAAATGGGAGGCGCCGATTATGGAAGAAGGAACAGGGTCGACAGTCATCGTTTCTGTTTGCTTGCAGCCTGTTGGCAGTACATAGCTAACTATTGTCGTGCCTGCGGACAAGCCGGTAACCCTGCCTGCCGTATTAACAGGAGCTACCGCAGTATTGCTGCTGGACCATGTGCCAGTTGCGGAAGTGTCTGTTAAAGTGGTGGACAGGCCCCTGCACAAACGAGTTATGCCGGTTACTGGCCCGGGTAACGGATGAACTGTAAAGGCTGCTGTAACATAGCAACCTAGGGGTATTGTATAGGTGAGTGTGGCAGTGCCTGCTGAATAAGGCGTCACCACACCCGCCGTGGACACCGTGGCTGAAGTGCTCGTCCATGTGCCGCCTGTTACAGCGTCAGTTACAGTAACTGCGCTGCTGTACGCGCACATATCGCTCACCCCGCTGATCGGCGGTACTGCCACTACAGTAACTAATCTCGTAGCTGCACAACCTGTGGCCACACTCGTATAACTGATAATTGCAGGGCCGCCGCTGTTGCCATACACAACTCCCATTCCTGAAATTGTGGCAATGGTTGTGTTGCCGCTGCTCCATACACCGCCTCCTGCACCGTCCGCTAATGTGGTGGTATAGTGCAGGCAAACCTCCGTCACGCCTGTTATGGACGCAGGCAATGGTTCTATAATTACAGTCGCAGTTACCGTACAGCCTGCGCCCAACGAATAACTTATGGTAGCAGTTCCTGCTGCAATCCCCGTCACACCCACCGCTCCCGCTCCTCCCGCTCCCGCACTCAGTGCAGCTATGCTTTCATCACTGCTGCTCCAGGTGCCGCCGCCGGGCAGGTCTGTAAGCGTTAAGGATGAACCGGCGCATAAATTTGCAATGGAAAGCGCATCCGGTAAAGAATTAATAGTAACCACCGCAGTTGCGGAGCAGCCAGATAGTGAGCCTGCCGAACCTGCTGTGTAGCTGATGATGGCCGTGCCTAAGGCCGAACCAGTTACCACTCCACCGCCAGAAACCGATGCAACAACTGTATTGCTGCTGCTCCACACGCCACTGCCTGATGGATCACTCAATAGCGTAGTGGAACCAATACAAACTGTCATACTCCCTGCAATAGCTGCTGGCGCTGAGTTAACGGTAATAACAGCCGTTGTGCTACAGCCCGCGGGCAATGTGTAAGTGATCACTGCCGTGCCTCCATCTACACCCGTTATCCTGCCTGTTACTGGGTCTGCTGTGGCAATGCCGCCACTGGTGGTACTCCACGTTCCGCCTGAAGTTGCGCTGCCGAGCATTGTTGTCAATCCAGCGCATATGTGAGTTGCCCCGGTAATAGTCGCCGGTTGCGGGTTCACGGTTATCGTCGCGATAGCTGCGCAGCCCGAAGCAAAGGAATAACTGATCTCAGCTGTGCCTGCCGATATACCGGAGACAATGCCCGTACCGGAAACCGTGGCAATGCCGCCGCTGGCGGGACTCCAGGCCCCGCCTGTAGATGCGTCACTTAATATGGTTGTTGTACCTGCACAAATAATTGCAGTGCCGCTTATGCCCAGCGGAACAGCATTAACAGTCGCTATCGCATTTACCGCGCATCCAAATCCTAATGAATAGGTAATCGTGGTAGTACCCGGAATGATTCCCGTCAATATCCCTGTTGATCCCACGGTGCTAACTGCAGTATTACTGCTCGTCCATACTCCGCCACCGGCTGTATTGCCAAGTGCGGTTGTAGCCCCTGAGCATACATGCAATGTGCCGCTGATGGGTGACGGCGCTAAGTTTACGGTGACTACAGCAGTCGTGCTACAGCCCGCAGCCGAAGTGTAAGTAATCATAGATGTACCTTCCAGCACACCTGTTACAACCTCCGCAGATGGTGAGCCTGCCGAACCCACCGTAGCTACCGTAGTGGTGCCACTGCCCCAAAACCCTCCTGTGATGGCATCTGCCAATACTGTTGTAGTACCCAAACACATACCCATACTGCCGGTTATTGCAGATATGGCATTTACAGTCACTATCTTGGTCGCAGCACAGCCCGCTCCCAGTGAGTAGGTAATCGTCGCAGTGCCAGGTACTAAACCTGTTACCATACCTGTTACAGGATTTGCCATAGCTATCCCGCTGTTGGCAGAACTCCACACACCGCCGGTTACACCATCACTTAAAATAGTTGAATCACCCATACATACGTGAGCCGTTCCGCCAATCGCCAACGGTGTGGGATTAACGGTTACTATTGTATTAACCGCGCAGCCCCCATGGTTATAGGTAATCGTATCAATCCCGGCAGAGCCTCCTGTTACCAACCCGCCAGCAACAATGGCAACACCTGTTAAACTACTGCTCCACACGCCGCCGGTTGTAGCATCAGCCAATGTGGTTGCAGCACCAATACATACGCTGGTTGTGCCTGTAATTGCAGCAGGCGACGCATTGACGGTTACCATTTTTGTTACGGTGCAACCCGTGCCTAGTGAATAAGTAATGATCGTTGTTGCGGTAGCCACGCCAGTCACTATTCCATTCAATGAGCCTGCCGTTGCCGCCGCAGTATTGCTGCTGCTCCATATACCACCGCCTACAGCATCACTGAGCGTTGTAGTATCATTGGTGCAAACGGAGGATGCTCCGATAATCGCCGTTGGCGAAAGGCTTACCGTTATTGTAGTGCTGGCCTTGCAACCGGCTGGTGAGGTATAAGTGATTATCGTAGTGCCGGTGGTTATGCCGGTTACGCTTCCTCCTACGACAGCCGCCACGGTTGTCACTGAGCTGCTCCATGTGCCTCCGGCAGGGGGTGCGCTCTCTGTTATTGTCGATCCTACACACTCTGCCGTAGGTCCGGTAATGGCAGGCAACGGGTTCACCGTTACCGTCGTCGTTCTCCAACAGCTTGTAGGTAATGTATAGGAAATAACTACAGTGCCTGCGGATGCTCCGGTTACCACGCCCGATGCCGGTATGATCGCAGCTATACTACTGGAGGAAGAAGTCCACAAACCACCTGTAGTAGCATCAATTAACGTAGTGCTGGCACCAGAACACACAGACAGCGTAGCTGCTGTAATGGTTGCCGGTAAAGGGTTAACAGTTACTGTAGCATGAATGCTGCAGCCGGTAGCAGAGTTGGTATAAGAGATAACAGACGTTCCCGGACTTAAGCCGGTTACTATACCGGCAGTTCCAATCGAGGCTACAGTAGTGTTGCTGCTGCTCCATACACCGCCCGTTGTGCGGTCGCCTAATAAAACGGTGGTTCCGGGGCATAGGGACAGCGTTCCTATAATAGCTAATGGTAAAGGATTCACAGTTACTGTGGCGCTGGCAGTGCAGCCGGTAGTTCCAGCCGTATACGTAACTACAGCCGTGCCGCCTGATACACCACTCACCATGCCCGATGTTGAGCCAACAGTAG
>Ga0182030_10016627_pt1 | contig 14300 bp, 16 predicted proteins | sample 812S3MmetaG_FD_121299 | JGI IMG/M metagenome (GOLD analysis project Ga0182030, IMG submission 121299) | Permafrost microbial communities from Stordalen Mire, Sweden - 812S3M metaG (Illumina Assembly) | ecosystem: Environmental > Terrestrial > Soil > Wetlands > Permafrost | place: Sweden...
GACGTGACTGAACCAAAATCAGTCGCTTCACGCCCGTTTCAATAACCTCGCCGGGATCTGCTTTTCAAAAAACACCTGTTTCCGGCCAGAGACTAAATACTCATCCTGCAGAAGATAGGTGCGATTGCGTTCCGGTATTGTTCGATCTGCGGAAGGGCGTTATGATTCGCAGGTATGGCAGATGCAATTTCTCAACCGCCGGCGGCCACGGCTGTGGCGCAGGACTTCTTCCACCGACCTTTAGAGTTCCTCCGGGCCTTGAGCGACCCGGTGCGTTGGGCGGTGTTGCGGGAACTGGCGGGCGGAAAATCATTCTCGGTGCTGGAACTTTCGGCGCTGGTGAAACGCAGCCCCGATCTGGCGTCGAAGCATCTGAAAACGTTGCGCGAGGCGGGCGCGGTCATCGTGGTGCCCGCGCCGGATGGCGATGGCCGCAAGTCGCATTACATCGTGCCGGAAAATTTTCGCCGCCCGGATGAATCGGGCAAGGCGATGATTGATTACGGCGTGTGCGCGCTGCGATTTCCGTGAGTGTGATTTTGAATACCGTTGAAAACAAATCCGGCGCGAGCCTGAGTCCGATCAATTATTGGTGGCTCTGGGTTTTGGATACCGTGCTGGTGAGCGCAGGCCTGCTATTTTTTCTCGCGCTGCAATATGGCACTTACGAATTTTTCGGCAAGGCCTGCGCGATGGCGTTGTTGCCGTTGATCCCGGTGCTGGTGCTGGTGGGCGGCGGCGGCAGCACCGTGTTCGCCCTGACCAAGGTTTTGATCGAGAAGCGCGCGTTGAAAAAACCGGCGGCGCTGGCGTTGCTGGTCGGCCCCGCGCTGGTGGTGACGCTGGCGCTCGGGCTGTTGGGTGCATGCAAGTCGCCGGCTCACCGGCTGTCATATATTTGCATCGGGAACGCGCCGGCGTCGGCCAGCCACGTCCAGATTGCCGGGTATTCCACGTTCCTGCGCAGCGAATGGCTGGCGGTGTTCCACGCCGGGCAAAAAGATTTTCAAACGATGGTGGCCGGGGCGAAACTGGTACCGGCAGACGCCTTTGAATTCAAGCAGCAGCTCGAACGCTCGGCGCACAACGGCACCCGCTTGTTTCAAAGTCTGCCACCAATGACCAACGTCCTGTGCTTTCAGTGCGTCTTCAAAGAAGCGGAGGAACACCAGCGCGGCGGCGTGTACGCGGTGTTCGATCCCGCCACCTCGACGGCGGCGGTTTTTCGGGAATACCACGATTGAGGGCGCGGTGAACCGCAAAGCGCCGACGGTTTTGGCGATGCTGCGCGGCGTCAGGGCCGGGCACAGCCGGTTCAGGGCTTGTCGGCAGGCGTGGTCTTCTTGTCCTCTTCGGTCTTGGTCACGGTGCCATCCGGCGACTGGGTAACGGTCTTATCCTGCGTTTTAACCGTGCCGTCGCTGCTGACGGAGCTTTTGGTTTCGCTGGAGACCTGGCGGTCACACCCGACCAGCAGAAAGGACAACGCCAGGGAGGACATGGCCACGTAAGTTACATTTAAATGATTTTTCATGGCCGCAAACTACGCGCTAAACGGGAAATTGAATATGGGGTGAAACCCGCAACCCGATTTTCTGCAGCGGCGCGGTGGTCCTGGTGGACCCCATTCTTTTCCCGGCGAAACCGTCCGGGTTGCTGCCAGTTTGTCTGGCATGAAGGGCGGGAAGTTTTATGCTGTTGCGGACGATGATTGCAGCCTTGAATGACTTGCTCAAAGCAACCTCGCGCTCGTTTTATCTGACGTTGCGCGTGCTGCCGGCGGCGGTGCGCCCGCAGATCGGCCTGGCTTACCTGCTCGCGCGCACCACGGACACCATCGCCGACACGGAAATTTTGCCGGTGACGCAACGGCTTGAGGCCTTGCAAAAATTCCGCGAACGGATTCTCGGCCAGTCGGCCGCGCCGCTGAGTTTCGGAGCGTTCGCGGCACAGCTAGGTTTGCCGGCGGAAAAAATGTTGTTGGAAAAGGCTGAAGCCAGCCTGGCCATTTTACCGACGCTTTCACTCGCCGACGTGAAACTGGTGCGCGAGGTTTTGACGACCATCACGAGCGGGCAGGAACTGGATTTGCGCCGGTTCGGGAGTTTGGGCGCGCCGGAGTCCCGCCCCGCCGGACAAAAAATCATCGCGCTGGAAACGGCGGCGGAACTGGATGACTACACCTTTCTCGTGGCCGGCTGCGTGGGCGAGTTCTGGACGAAGATCTGCCGCGCGCATCTTTTTCCAAACGCGAAGCTGGATGAAAAACAACTCATCGCGGACGGCATCCGGTTTGGCAAAGGCTTGCAGCTCGTGAACATCCTGCGCGACCTGCCGGCGGATTTGAAAAACGGCCGCTGCTACCTCCCGGCACAACGCTTGGAGGAGGCGAAGCTGTGGCCGGCGACACTGCTCTCGCCGGCGAACGCGCCAAAATTCCTGCCGCTGTATCGCGAATATTTGGACAAAGCAGAGGCGCATCTGACGGCGGGCTGGCGTTACACGAACACGCTGCCGTTCGGACAATTCCGCGTGCGACTCGGCTGCGCGTGGCCGGTTTTGCTGGGCGCGAAGACGATTGCGAAGCTGCGCGCGGCGGACGTGACGCAATTGCAGCAGCGCGTGAAGGTGTCGCGCGGCGAGGTTTACGGGATTTTATCCGGTTCGCTGCTGGCGTGTCCGCTGCCGTTCGCGTGGCGGAGATTATATTCGCCCGCTGCAAAAGCGGTTGCGTCCGCTGGCGATTTGGCGTAATAAAGCGGCATGCAGACCTCGAAAATTTCCTTTGTGATTTGCGCGCTCATGGCGTGCGCCCCGTTGACGCTGCGCGCGACCGACACGCCTGCCCAGGCCGCCGCCCGCGCGCAGGTGGAGGCAAAGCTCAGAGAATTGGATTCGCAGGACGCCACGGCCAGTCCGTCCGCACCGGCTGCGGTGGTGATGGCGCCGACGGTCGCCACGCCCACGCCAGCCCCGACCATGGCCGCGCCCGTCGCCAGCGACGCCGCTGAACCGGTGTTGAAACCCATCAATCTGACCAAGGAAGAAAAGGCGGCCGCCAAAGCCAAAGCCAAAGCCAAAGCCAAGCAGGATGCGGAAAAAGCCAAAGCCGACAAGGCGGCGGCAAAGGCCGCTGCGGATTTGAAAGCGCGGCAGGCCGCGGCCCAAGCCAGTCAAGCGCCGGTGGTGACTCCAGTCCCATCCGTGGTGCCCGTGGCGGATGTCGGCAAAGATATCGGACTGAAACCGGTGGCCACTCCGCCACTGCCGATTTCGACCTCGAAAGCCGAGCGCCTGCAGGAGCTGCTCTCGAAATATCAGGCGGACCAGATCACGCCGGAGGCTTATCACACGCAGCGCGCCGCCATTCTGGCCGAGCCGTAAACTTTATTTTCCCAACGCCCGCCGGAATTGTTTCCGGCGGGTTTTTTGTTTCCAATTCTTGAACTTTGAATCCCGAACCTTAAACTGACGCCCATGCATGATTTTCGTTTTGTCGGTGACAAATTGTTTTGTGAAGGGGTCAGCCTCGAAGCGCTCGCCAAAAAATTCGGCACGCCTCTTTATGTCTATTCGCAACACACGTTGACGGATCATTTCCAGAAGCTCGACGCCGCGCTGGCGTCGCTGGACCACTTGGTCTGCTTCGCGATGAAGTCGAACTCCAATCTGTCCGTGTTGCGCGTCCTCGCGAATCTCGGCAGCGGGTTCGACATCGTGAGCGCGGGTGAACTGCAGCGGGTCGTCGCGGCGGGCGGCGATCCGGCGAAATGCGTTTTCGCCGGCGTGGGCAAGACGGCGGCGGAGATCGCCTTCGCCTTGAAGGCGGGCGTTTATTCGTTCAACGTCGAAAGCGAGCCGGAAATGCTGCGCATCAATCAGGTGGCGGCGAAACTGAAAAAAATCGCGCCTATCGCCGTGCGCGTGAACCCGAATGTGGAGGCGAACACGCACGCGAAAATCATGACCGGTACCTACGAAAATAAATTCGGCATCGCGTTCGAGCAGGTCGAAGGTGTTTATGCGCGGGCGGCGAAGTTGAGAAACATCCGGCTGCGCGGCGTGCAGATGCACATCGGCTCGCAGATCACTGAGACGACGCCGTTCGAGCTGGCGGTGAAAAAAGTGCTGCCGCTGGTGCAAAAGCTGAAGACGAAGCACGCGCTGGAATTTTTCAGCGTCGGCGGCGGCCTCGGCATTGTTTACAACCCGATGCTCGCGAGCGGCAATCCGGCGTGGTGGAAATCCGCGGCGGCGAAAAACATCATGACGCCGGCCAGCTACGCGGCGCGCCTGCTGCCGCTGCTGCAACCGCTCGGCCTGAAAATTCTGCTGGAGCCGGGCCGGTTCATTTCCGGCAACGCGGGCGCGCTGGTGACGCGGGTGGAATACGTCAAGCGCACCGGCAAAAAGATTTTTGTCATCGTGGACGCGGCGATGAACGACTTGATCCGTCCGGCATTTTACGACGCGTATCACGAAATTGTTCCGCTCACCAAAAAGGGCGGCGCGACGGTGAAGTCCGACGTGGTCGGGCCGATTTGCGAATCCGGCGACTATTTTTGCAAGGACCGGCCGCTGCAAAAAGTCGGCGAAGGTGACGCGCTGGCGTTGTTGAGCGCCGGCGCTTACGGCGCGGTGATGGGTTCCAATTACAATGCGCGGCCGCTGCCGCCGGAAATCCTGGTGGACGGGAAAAAATGCGCGGTGGCGCGCGAACGGCAAGCCGTCGAAAAAATCTGGGCCGATGAAAAAGTGGCGGCTTGGCTCAAGTAAGCACGGCTGCTTGTGGACGGACCATCCGGCTCCCGTTGCGGGGCGCGGCGGCGAATGCGGGCGGCGGTTCGGGCTTGGCCGGGGTGCTGGCAACCAGAAGCAGCAGTTCGGCCACCGTCTGTTTCAGCATTTGCGCCTGGCCATTTAATTCTTCGGCGACGGTGGCGCTTTCCGCCGCGTTGGTGGCGTTGGATTGAGTGACTTTGTCGAGCTGGGCGACGCTGGTGTTGATCTCCGTGATGCCGTCCGCCTGTTCGCGGGATATGCCGGCAAGCTGCTGGTCAATCTTGTCCATCTTGCCCGCCTGAGAAAGTATTTCGGCGAAATTATCCTTCAGCCGGCGGCTCAATTCCGCGCCTTTGGCGGCCTTGGCGAGCGTGGCTTCGATGCGGCCGGCGGTTTCCTTGGCGGCTTGGGCACTGCGTTGCGCCAGGTTGCGAACTTCGTCGGCGACGACGGCAAATCCCATGCCGGCTTCGCCCGCGCGCGCGGCTTCGACGGCGGCATTGAGCGCAAGGATGTTGGTCTGAAAAGCGATCTCGTCAATCGTCCGCAAAATCTTGGCGATGTCACCGCTGGCGGCATTGATTTCCTGAACCGCCGTGTCGAGCTCGGCCATGGTTTTCGTGCCGGCGGCGGCCGTGGCGTGGGTCTGCTGCGCAATCTCGGTCGCCAGCCGCGCCTGATTGGCATTGGTATTGGAAAAAATGATCGTCTGTTCGAGCAGGCCGCTGACTTTTTGGATCGAGCCGGCCTGTTCGGCGGCATTTTGTGACACCGACTGGCTGGAGCCGGCGACTTGGGCCCCGGTCTGCTTGATTTTGTCGGCGGCCGTGGTGAGGGAAATCGCCACCAGGTTCAAAATGTTGGTGGTCGTAAAAATGATCACCAGCGAGACAGCTCCGGCGGCAAGCAGCAGGAAGACCACCCCGATCCACACGCCTTTTTGGGCGTCGTCCACCGCGACTTGAATCCGCCTGCCGGCGGCCTCACCCTTGGCTTTGTTCGCACTTTCAATCTGGTGGACTTGTCCCATCAAATCTTGCAGCGCGGGTTCCAATCTGCCTTCTTTCAGTTCCATCGCATCCTGTGCTTTGCCGGTGCTGCACAATTCGATGCCCTGATCGAAGACTTCCTTGTAGGCATCCAGCGACGTGCGGAAACCGGTGAACAGTTTTCTCTCGTCCGGTTCCATAACATGGCTGGAATAATCCCGGGCCAGATATTCCACGGCCAGCAGATTGGTTTGAATCTGGTCGGCAAAACCGGCGCGGAGATCATCGTTGGGCGACATGATTTCCTTCATGAACAACACGCTGCTCTGGTCGCCCAGCGCCTGAAATTGTTCGGCCAAATTGCCGGCGCGGACCATCGCCGGCAGACTCTGCTGCACGATGTTCGTGGCCTCGGCCTTGATCCAAGAAAACCGGATAATGGAAAACAAACCAAACGCCACCGCGATCATCGTAATCGAGGCAAAGCCCAGATTGATGCGCTGACGAATGGTCCAGCTTTTCATGTCATTTGATCTTGAGCGGATATTCCGCATCGCCCGGCGCGTGACCATCCACCTTGAGAATTTTGACGGAATCATCCACATCGCTGCCGCGCAGGTAACCGATGGCTCCCGGCGTGCCGGACACAAACTGACGCAGGGTCGCCGGACTCGAAAACGGCCGGGGTGCCGACGCCACCAGGCCGGTGAACGTGGCTTGCAGGAAATACTTCGCGTAATCGTCTTCGCTCGCCTTGTAGATTCCCGCCAGCGCCGCCGCGCGTTCCGGCGAGCCGGGTTCCCGGGCGATCAGGACGAAGCGCAGGCCGTCCGCACCTTTGGTTTTTTCCGCGCGAAAAATTTTCGTCAGCTCGTCGCTGGTCACATTATCCAGCCCGCGGTTTTTGGCGACCACGATGGCCAGGTCGCCGGCCTTGTCCTGGGCGAGCGCCGGGCCGGCCTTTAAACTAATAACCAAGGCGAGAATAAATATTTTTTTCCACATACGATTTGATTTTAGAAAGTGAAGGCCACCTGTACGGTCACCTCGTTGGCCGCCTTGTAACCGGTTTGGATCACATAATCATACTGCAGCTTGATCGCGACGAAGGTGGAAAAATCGTAGCGCAGGCCGAGGCTCGGGCCGTAATCCAGCCCGCCTTGATTGAGGATGGTGGTATAAATCGGGTCGTTGCTCGACGCGTTGGCGTAGGTGAGGCGCACATACGGCGTGTATTGCCCGAACTTGCGCGCCGCCTGCACATAAAACATCGGCGAATAATGCTCCTCGGTTCCCGACATCTTGTGCCGCACCAGAAAACCTTCCGCCATCAACTCCCAAAGCGAGCTGTGATACACAACATGCGCGTTCCAGATCCATTCATCCGTGCGGCCCATCCCGCTCGGATTTTGCGTGTCGTGATACGCGCCCACGCCGAATTGACCGCCCGGAAACCAGTCCGGCTTGGCCACGAACGCGAGGTTGATGGATTTGGCGGTGTTGTTGTCAATCTCGTTCTGCACCGGATTGCTCGTGGTGGTGTAATCCTCCCCGTTGGCGACTTCGAGATAATAACTCAAGTTCAAACTGCCGGAAGGAATCGCGCCGTGAAACGAAACCCCGACGCTGTGCACCGGCAATAAGCCGCCGCTGTCCTCGTATTCCAGAAAAAACGGCCGGCCGACCGCGTTTTGAAACCACGTGCCATGATGATACGCGGTATTGTAATAACCCAGTTCGGTGTGGAAACGGCCGACATCCATGTTGAAATACTCGCTCGGTTTCCAGGAAATTTCCAGACGCTCGATGTCCAGCCCACATCGGTTGTCGGAGCCGGAGCTGATCACCGTCTCATTCAAGACGGATAAATTTTCCGCCAGTTGCGACTGCATGAACAGGTCCAACTCGCCCAGATAAAATGAATTGCCCGCGTGGGCGGCCGGCGGATTGTAAGTCACGCCCTGCGCATTCGGGATGCCCTCGCGGCTGCTGGCATGATAATCCACATCCGCAAACCCGTGGAATTGCAGGTTGGGATACGTCGGCGCGGACGATGCCGGCATCTCGTCGGCTATGGAAGCCTTCGTGGCCAGCTGGGTTTTGAGGTCTTTGATTTCCGTCGCGTCCTGATTCACCTGGTTCACCAGGTTTTCCAGAAAGGCACGGTCAATGTTCGCCGGCACCACCGAATTGGTGGAATCCGCCAAGGCTGACCAGCCGACCGTCATCGTGGACAGCAATGCGGGCAGGGCTGCCAGGCGCGGCAGGGATTTAAATCCATTTTTTTTGTTTTTATTCATATTGATTTGACGGCCAGCAGAAAACAGCTGCACCAAGCCATCGGCTGTATTTTGTTCATCCTTTAGCAAAAAGAGGTAAGGTGCTTTAATTCGCCGTGTCGGCGGCGACCAGTACCTTGACTGTCGCCACCAGGTCCGCGTGCAGGCCATCCTGCTGCTGCACAATTTTCCCGGCTTCATCCAGCACGGTGATTTCGCTCGAATGCCGGAAAATTCCCGCAGCGTCGCGCCCGTAGCCGATGCTCAATTGCGCCGCCAAAGCTGCCGTCGCCGTCGGCGAGCCGCGCAACAACCGCCACCGTTTTCCCGCCAGGCCCTGTTCGACCCGATATTGTTTCAGCACGGCTGCCGAGTCGCGGTCGGGCGCGAGCGTGACCAGCACAAAAGTTGTCCGGTCGCGCACGGCCGCCGGCAGCGAAGCTTCGACCGCCTGCATGTCGTTTCGGGTGACGACACAAAGCCCTTCACAACTCGCATAAAACATGGAGATGACGACCGGATGCCCGCGCAGTTCCGCCAGTTGAAGATTATTTCCGGCATCGTCTTGCCACACCGCCGGCGAGGCCAGGGCGGATGGGCTGGTGGCGGATTCACCCCCGGCAGCCGGGGCAGCCGCCATGGCGGCCTGGCAACAGGGACGAAGCGAAGTTTTTTCCGGGGACTGGCAGCCGCTCAAACCAACAGCGACAGCACTCAAAAAAATGATGTGCAGATAAAACACAGTGGCGTATCGGCCGGAACCGCGGCGGGCTTGAAAAATATATTTTAGGCAAATACCGCTTCCCGCTTTGCAATTTCCGCGCGCCGCATTAAATTCAACCCATTGAGTAATGATTTCTCCATAGCGGCCTACTGGTCGGACGGGATGGATGAGAGCGGCCTCGCTGATTGGGCGAAGCGGCTGCGCAGCCGGCTGCGCGCGCCGGAGGTTTCGCTGGGGCTGGTCTTCCTGTCGCCAAAATTTTTCTCCGACGCGAAAACGGTTTTGGAAATTCTGCGGCTGCACGCGCAGATTCCGCTGCTCATTGGCTGTTCCAGCAGCAGCCTCATCGCAGGCGCGGAAGAACTCGAAGCGGCGGGCGGCCTGGTGCTCGCGCTCTATTCGCTGCCGGGAGCCAGATTAAAAGTCGTGCGGTTCACACAGGAACAGGTCACCGAGGCGGGCGCAGAAAACTTCTGGCCGGTCGAATCAGGCGTCATGCCCAAAAACGTGAACGGCTGGCTGGCGTTCGTGGATCCGTTTCATCTGGACGCGGAAGGCTGGTTGCGTTCGTGGAATAAAAGCTACCCGTCGCAGCCGGTTTACGGCGGGCTGGCCGCCGGGGATTTCCCTGAGCCGCTCGCTCAGCTCTATCTCGACGGCGAAGTCTTTGAAGACGGCGGCGTGGCGCTGGCGGTCGGCGGCGACGTGGCGCTGGCTGGCGTGATTTCGCAGGGTTGCACCCCCATCGGCGAAGCGTGGACGCTGACGCGCGTCCAGCAAAATTTGATCCAGCACATTGCGAACCGCCCTGCCTACACTGTGCTCTCCGAAACGGTGCAGCAGTTGCCCGCGGCGGAACAGGTGAAGGCGCGCGGCAACCTGTTCATCGGGCTGGTCGTGAACGAGTATCTGGAAGATTTCCACCGCGGCGACTTTCTGGTGCGCAACCTCCTCGGCGGCGATCCAAGCAGCGGCGTGATTGCCGTCAGCGCCCTGCCGCGCGCCGGGCAGACCATCCAGTTTCAGCGCCGCGATGCCGCCGGCGCGTCCGAGGATATGAGCCAGCTGCTCGCCCGCACAAAAAAAAATCTCGGCGACACGGTTGTTTACGGCGGTTGTCTCTGCTGCTGCAACGGCCGCGGCCGGAATCTATTTGGCCGGCCTAGCCACGATGCCGAGCTGGTGCAGGCCCATTTTGGTCCCATCGGCCTCGCCGGATTTTTCGGCAACGGCGAAATCGGCCCGGTCGGCGAAAAAAATTTCCTGCACGGCTTCACCGCATCACTGGCGCTGTTTGTCAAAAAGTAAAAGCAGTTCGCCATTGCATTTAATGGCCGAGCGGCCATCCTCACCAGAATGTCAGTCCCAGACGAACAGTCCAATTTGAACTTGCCCGCCGCGCGTCGCCCCGACAGCCGCCGCCGCGGACGTCGCGGTGGTCGTGGTCGTCGCCCCGGCCCGCGCCCGCCGGCGGCCAACGCGCCGGTCTCCGATTCCGCTGCGGAAAATTCTCCCGCTTCGCCGGCTCATGAAATCGCGCCAGAATCCGCTATGGTCGAAATGGCCGGGGAAACTGCGGTTCCGCAACCAGCTCCGGCAGCAGTGGAAGGCGAACGCACCGAGCCCGTCCGCCCGCCGCCGCAACGCCTTGTGCAACAAAGGCCTGAACGCCCGGACCGGGCTGACCGGTCTGAGCGCCACGAGCGGGTTGAACGCCAGCCGGCACCCGAGCTGAGAGCGCAGCGTCCGCGTTATTCCGATTTCAAACCCGCCGACGCCTCGGCCATTAGCCAGGCTGTGGAACACGCCACTGAAATTGCCGATAGCCTCAAGAAGATGATTGATCATCTCGACGAAGTGCTCGAACTCGTCGAGGTCGCCGAACGCCAGAAGCTCGCCGACGAACGCGAGATTGACGAACTCCGCCGCGCGCTCCGCCGCATCCAGCCACCGCGCCAGCCGCAAACTTTCCGTAACCCGCGTCACGACGATGCGCCCCGCGGACCGCGTGAACACGGTCAGCATCACGAAGAGCAGCCCCGGCACAAAGAATCTGAGCCGCAGCACGAGGGATCGCAAATTCCCAAAGAGCCGGAGCACGAGGAATCACACGACGAGCCGGATTCCGAAGAGCCGCGCCGGCTGGAATGAACCGGGTTCCGCGCCGTGAACCTCGCGGAAAAACAAGTTCAACTTACCGCGCAGCTCACTGCGCTGAAAAACGGGCAGGACCGTTTGGCCCTGCTGGTTGACCAGGCTAGAAAGCGTCCGCCGCCCGCGCCAGAATTTCGCACGGCAGATAATCTGATTCCCGGCTGCCTCGCCAAGCTTTGGTTCCTGGCGCGCCATCGCGATGACTGCTGTTTTTTTGACTGCGATTCCGATTCGCTTGTCGTCAAAGCCATCGCCGGTTTGCTCTGCGATTTTTACAGCGGCCACCCTTCCGCTGAAATCCTAGGGCACGATCCCGGTTTTCTCGCGCCGCTCGGCATCACGCAGCATCTCACGCCGAACCGACGTAATGCGCTTTCAAAAATCTGGGAACACATCCGGCGCTTCGCCGAAGCGAACGCGAAATGAAGTTTTTCGACGCGCACAATCATTTGCAGGACGAGCGGTTTGCCGGTCGTCAAAATGAAATGCTGGCCGCAGGCGAAAAAGTCGGCATCGCGCGGATGGTCGTGAACGGCGCGTGCGAAAGTGACTGGCCGCAGGTCCTTGCGCTTGCCCGCGTGAATCCGATCGTCCTGCCCAGCTTCGGCTATCATCCGTGGTATCTGCAGGAACGCACGCCGGATTGGCTGCAAAATCTGGAAAAATTTCTAAATGCCGTGCCGAGCGTCGTCGGCGAGATCGGTCTCGACCGCTGGAAGCCAAATTTGAGCTATGCCGGCCAGGAAGAAATTTTTCTCGCGCAACTCCGCCTAGCCGCCGAACGCAATCTGCCGGTGAGCATTCACTGTTTGCAAGCTTGGGGACGGTTGCTGGAACTGCTCCAAAAAAATCCGCGCCCGCAACGCGGCTTCGTGCTGCACAGTTTTGGCGGCCCGGCGGAAATGATGCCCGCGTTCACCAAACTCGGCGCCTATTTCAGTTTTCCGGGCTATTTTTTAAACGAACGGAAACAGCGCCAGCGCGAATCTTTCCGGCACGTTCTCCCCGAACGGTTGCTCATCGAAACCGACGCGCCGGACCAACTTTTGCCCGCCGATAAAAATGGTTTTCCGCTGACTGATGCCGAGGGCAAGCCGCTGAACCATCCGGCCAATCTGGTCGCGGTGTATGAAGGTCTCGCGGAATTTCTCGCTGAAAAAGTTGAACTGCTCGCCGCGCGGGTCGAGGAAAATTTCCAGCGCATCTTCGGTGAGATGTAGCGGCTTTCGGCAGAAAGCCGCATTCTAACCGCTGGAATATCGGAGGTCTGCCGACGCGCCGTTACCCGGCGGCAATTTTTTGCACCACCAAGCCCGCCGCCGCAAAACCGAAGGCGCCCGTCACAAATGTCGCCGAGCCCAGTCCGCCGTCGCAGTTCAGCTTTGCGCCGGCTTCAATTTTCGCGCGCGTCCCGCCCACCGTTCCATCCGGCTGCGGATAAAACGTTTTTTCCACCGAATACACGCACGGCACCTCCATCACCGAATGCTCGGCGGGAAAATGATGCTCTTTGCGCAGGCGCCGCCGCACTTCCGAGAGCAGCTTGTCGTGGCTCGCTTTGGACAAATCGCCGAGCCGCACGGCGGTCAACTCGCGGCGGCCGCCGGCTCCGCCACAGGCCACCACCGGAACGTGGCTGTCGCGGCAACGCACGAGCAGCAGCACCTTGTTCGGCACGTTGTCGATCGCATCAATGATGAAATCAAACTTCGGCGCGAGCAGTTCAGCCGCCGTTTGCTCGTTGAAAAATTTCTGTTCCGCTGTCAGGCGGCACTCGGGGCTGATGGCGCGAAGGCGTTCAGCCATCACCGCGACCTTCGCGCGGCCAACTGTTTCGGTGAGCGCATGCAACTGGCGGTTGATGTTGGTCACGCAAATTTCATCCAGATCCACGAGCGTGATCGCACCGACACCGGAACGCGCCAGCGCTTCCGCCGCCCACGTGCCCACGCCGCCGATGCCGATGACGGCAACGTGCGCCGCGCGCAGCCGGGCCAAACCCGCCTGGCCGTAAAGCCGCGCGATGCCGCCGAATCGTGTTTCAAAATCGTTCATGCGAAGACGAATTATGAAGGATGAATTATGAAGGATGAAGTTCAAAACGACCGCGCCGACACGTTTCTTCATTCATACTTCATAATTTCGATTTCGTGGGTTAGTGTGAATTGCCATGAAAACAAACCCAGCCAGCCGCTACCACGGCGAGGTGGTTTACATCTACGCGTTCGACGTGGCCTACGACACCGCCCGCAAGCCCATCCGCGAACTGCTCGGCCAGCCCGTGGCGCAGTTTGTCGTGGACGCCAGCAAGCGCAGCCCGCGCCAGCTCTTTTTTTACAAGCCGCAGATGGTCCGCCTGCCGCCGATGGAGCGCATCGGGCCGCTGGGCGCGGTGCGCGTGGAACGCGTCATCAAACTGCTGCCGGTCGGCGCCATCAGCATCACCGTGCGCGTGCCGTTTGCGGTCAATCACGTCGAAGACCTCGTCGCGTTTCACGATCTACAATTCAGCAACGGCTCGTTGCACGACGAAGTCCATCGCCTCGCGCAGGACGTAATCATCGAATTGCGCGGGCACCTGATCCGGCCGCAGCCGCAGTTGCCGGAAGAGGAGGCCTACACCGTTTTTTGCATCGCCGCGCCGGTGTTGAACAATGAAAACGAGCCGATGAACGCGGAACAATGGTTTCAGCAGCATCGCCGGTCCATCGCCGCGCTGCTCACGCAGGAGGAAAAAATCGAACGGCTCTCCAAGCAGGAGGCCGAGGAATCCACCGCCCGCTACTTGAGCTATTATGACAACGACGTGGTCGTGATTGACTGGGACGCCGCGTTGCTCGTGGACGAGCCGGCGGATTTTGACGAGGCGCTTTACATCATGGAACTCGCGAATCTTCAGCTCGCCGAACTCGAAGCCTACGACCGGCTGCTGGACGACGCGCTGGAACGTTCCTATCGCGATCTCGGCGAACGGCCGTTGCGTTCCCGCCGCGACACCTTGCGCGAACTACGCGACATCCGCATCGACATGGCGCGCTTCAACGACGAGCTGTCCAACATCACCAAGTTTTTCGGCGACTGGCATCTCGCGCGCATCTACGAAAAAATCTCCTCGCGCTTCCATCTCGCGGACTGGCACCGGACGATTGACGGCAAGCTCAAGACGCTCGACGAGCTGTATCAACTCCTCAAGCACGACCAGAACAACCGCGCGATGATCGGCCTCGAAATCACCATCATCGTGCTATTCGTGATTGACCTGGTGATTCTGGTGATGGGCTTGAAATGAAAGCTGGTGCGGCGGCTTATACCAACTACGTAAATAGTCTGGTATAAGTTGGCGTGGGCAGATAGTATTGGTGGATGGCAAGA
>Ga0182030_10016628_pt1 | contig 14300 bp, 11 predicted proteins | sample 812S3MmetaG_FD_121299 | JGI IMG/M metagenome (GOLD analysis project Ga0182030, IMG submission 121299) | Permafrost microbial communities from Stordalen Mire, Sweden - 812S3M metaG (Illumina Assembly) | ecosystem: Environmental > Terrestrial > Soil > Wetlands > Permafrost | place: Sweden...
AAACCAGTAGCGCCGCCGCTCCCAGAAGAGGCAGGCCGGCGGGCTGGGAGTTGGTGAGCAGCAGCAGCGTGCCGGCGACAGCAGCCATTGCCACAACCAGCATCATCGTGAATCTGCGGCGGACCGGGACGCCGGGGAGCAGGCTTGTGAGCGCGGCCATCAGGACGACCAAGGCAATCTCCAGACGGTCTACGTAAAGGCGCTTGACCACATCGAGGACACCAACCGCGCCGGCCTTGACCCCTGCCAGTAACTGGTACTCGCGAACGAGCGCGGGCAGGTCGAAGCGGAGGTACGCCATCATGGGAATACTAAACGCGGCGAACCCCGCCGCCAGTCCCGCCAGACGGACGCGTACGCCGGAGCGAAGCGGAATCGACACGGCCGCCAGCGTCAACGCCACGAGTCCGAAACTAATTTTCAGAAACAGCAACAGGGCGCATGCCAACCCGGTGGAGAAGGCGCCCGCGAAATGCTGTCTGCGACTGCCGGCGTCCTGCGGCAGGAACGATTCGAGCAGCACCAGGCCGGTGAGGGCAAAACCGTAGCGGTTGTGTTTCATGGCAAAAGCCGTCTGGAAGGGCGTGAAGCCGATGGGAGCCGGAGCGGCGGCGAGCAACGCCAGGAAGAGACAGGCTACGAAGAACGGGGCGGCCTTCATGCGCGGCCGAAGCACGACAAAGGCCCAGCCACAGATCAGCGCAACGGCGATGGTGCTCCCATAGCCTAAACCGCGGGCGTTATAGCCCGCCAACCAAAGGCCCGCGGCGTGCAACAGGTAATAGACCGGGCCCATCTGAGCGTAAAAGTCCACGGCTGGGCGCTGCCCGTTCAGAACGCGCCAGCCGCCGTCCAGCGACACGAAGACATCGTGGCCGAAAACCCGCAGGCGCGGGACGCCGATGATCGCTACGGCAACACAAACCAGCACGAGAAAAACAACCAGAACGCGACGGCTCCGGCGGGCGCCTTCGGGGGATCCCACCCACCAGGACACCGCACCTTCAAGCCAGAGTCTTTCCATGACACTCCGTTCATCAACTCGGACCCGCACTTCGCGAGGCACTCATTTCACGCTCTGGGTCCTGCTCAGTATACCCCCCTGACCGGCCCGGTGAAAGACGAATTTCCTAACCTACCGGTTCGAGCGACCCGTCTACCGACTGCGCGAGCGTGCCGGTCTCGGGGGACCGGAACCTTCTTGCCCAGGCGATCGACGGAAAAGGTCCGAATCTGCGAAATCTTGATCCAGGAGGGTTTGGCCAGTATGTCCGCCGGGAGCGCCAAGGTCAAGGGGAATCCAGACTTCTGCGGCTGACTCGTGATAGCCATAACGATCACGGTCCCGGACTTCCGGTTGAACAAATCATGGCTCAGGATCAGCACCGGCCGCAATCCAGCTTGTTCCCGGCCCCGGACCGGGTTCAGATCCGCCCAATCGATCTCGCCTCTTAATATTCGGCCCAAGCGCGGTCGCCCAGACCTTGTTCGGCCATCTGTTTTTCTTCTTGCGGATCGATCTTCGCCAGCTCGCGCGTCAGGCGGGTGCGCTTCTCGCGTTCACTCAGTAGATTCACGGCAGATTGCAGAGCACGGCTGCGGTCGAGATCGGCGACGGTCTTTTTCTGAACCACCCGTTCAGTATGGCAAAACACCGACCGCCCGAGCGTCGCCTCTACGCCGCGCGGGTGGATATACTGGCCTCAGCCCGGTAGAACCATGAACACAACCCGCCGAACCATTCTCCAGCTTCCGCTGGCCGCCGCGCTGCCGGCCCAATCGTCAGGCCCCGCCAAGCCGTGGTACCTGCGCACGTATCGCTGGGGACAGACCAACATCACCGAGATCGACCCCGTGCAGTACGACATCGCCTGGTGGCGCGACTATTGGAAGCGCACCGCGGTGGAAGGCGTCATCATCAACGCCGGCGGCATCGTGGCCTACTATCCCAGCAAGTTTCCGCTGCAGTACCGCGCGCAGTTCCTCAACGGGCGCGATCTGTTCGGCGAACTGACCGAGGCCGCCCATCGCGACGGGCTGGCGGTAATGGCGCGCATGGATTCCAATCGCACCGCGGAGGATTTCTACCAGGCCCACCCCGATTGGTTCGCCCGAACGGCTGGCGGCGCGCCCTACCGCGCGGCCGACAAGTACATCACCTGTATCAACAGCCCTTATTACGACGAATACCTGCCCGATGTGCTGCGCGAAATCATCCAACGATCGCATCCCGAGGGCTTCACCGACAACAGTTGGGCCGGCATGGGCCGAGGGAACATCTGCTACTGCGACAACTGCCAGCGCAAGTTCCGCGAGAAGACCGGGCAGGCCATTCCGCGGCGCGCCAACTGGGACGACGCCACCTACCGCCAGTGGATCCTGTGGAACTATCAGCGCCGCACGGAACTGTGGGAGTTCAACAATCGCGTCACGCAAGACGCGGGCGGCCCCGATTGCATCTGGTCGGGCATGAACAGCGGCTCGGTATCGGCCGAGGCCAGCTCCTTCCGCGACCTGAAGGAGATCTGCCGGAGCGCCCACATCGTGATGCTCGACCACCAGGCGCGCGCCGATGCCACGGGCTTTCAACAGAACGGCGATACCGGCAAGCGCATCCATGCGCTGATCGGCTGGGACAAACTGGCGCCCGAGAGCATGGCCATGTACCAGAATGGCCGCACGAATTTCCGCCTGGCGAGCAAGCCCGCTCCCGAAGCACGCATGTGGATGATCGCGGGGATCGCGGGCGGCATTTCGCCCTGGTGGCACCATGTGGGCGCTTACCAGGAAGACCCGCGGGCCTATGCCACGGCCGGGCCGGTGATGCAATGGCACAAGGCCAACCAGGCGTACCTCATCGAGCGCCGGCCGGTGGCCACCGTGGGGCTGCTGTGGTCGCAGCGGAACTGCGATTTCTACGGGCGCGACAATGCGGCCGAACTGGTGGACGCACCCTACGACGGTTTCGTGCAGGCGCTGGTCCGCGCGCGGATTCCTTACCTGCCGGTCGAGGCCGGCGATCTGGATCGCGAATCACCCGGCCTGGCGGTGCTGATTCTACCCAACGTAGGAGGGCTCTCCGACCAACAATGCGCCGCCATCCGCCGGTTCGTGGAGCGCGGCGGATCGCTCATTTCCACCGGCGAGAGCACGCTCTACAACGAGTGGGGCGACGCTCGGCCGGATTTCGCCCTCGCCGACCTGCTGCGGGCTCACGCCGGCGGCTCCAAGCCGGTGCGCGGCTCGTCCAATACTTATCTGCGGCTGCATCCCGAGTTTCGCGCGCGCGTTTACGGTCCGAAGACCGGCAAGGAGCCGGCGCCCACGGGCGCGCGGCACCCGGTGCTGGCAGGTTTCGATGGGACCGACATCATCCCGTTCGGCGGCACGCTGCAGCCCATGAAGGTCGACGAAGGGGCGGTTGTGCCGCTCACCTTTGTCCCCGAATTCCCCACGATGCCGCCGGAAACGGCGTGGATGCGCGTGGTGGATTCCGGCATCCCCGGCCTGGTGGTGAGCCAGACGGCAGCCGGGGCGCGCATTGCCTATCTGGCGGCCGATCTCGACCGCCGCTATCAGCGGGAACTCCTGCCCGACCACGCCAATCTGCTGGCCAACCTGGTGCGCTGGGCCGCCAAAGGGAGCATTCCGCTGTCCGTGCAGGGCGCGGGGCTGGTGGATTGTCACCTGTACCAGCAGCCGGGGCGGGTGATTCTGCATCTCGTCAACCTGACCAGCGCGGGGACGTGGCGGGCGCCGGTCGACGAGTTGATCCCCATAGGGCCGCTGGCGGTGCGCATCAAGCTGCCCGCGGGGGTCGCGGGGCGAACCGCGCGGCGGCTGGTATCGGCGGGGGCGGCGGCCGTCACGGTGAGGCAAGGCTGGGCGGAACTGGAAGTGAAGTCGATTCCGGACCACGAAGTCGTGGTGGTGTCATAGGTCTTACTTCAGGTACACGCGCAGGGCGTGAATCAGATCGCCGGCCGCCCGCGCTTGTTCGCCGGTGGGGGTGGTCCGCGGGTCGAGCACGTGGAAGCGGATGTGTCCTTCGAGCACTTCCGCCATCAGGGAATCCATCGCGCCGCGGCACGCGGAGATGCGATGCAGCACCTCGGAGCATTCGGCTTCCTGGTCGAGGGCCCGCTCGATCGCATCCACCTGGCCGCGGATGCGCCGCACGCGATTGAGCAGTTTCTTTTTTTCTTGCGTGGTGTGTGCCATAAAAATGTGCCGCCCGGGCTTTACAAGTATACCCCATGGGGTATATGCTGGTCGAGAACGATTTTCCCGCATTGCGTTCCCCGAGTCCCATGCTCCAGCGCACGATTCTCGCCATTCCGATCCTTGCCGCGGGCCTGCTGACGGCTGCCGGCCTGCTGGCGCAGGATCCCTCTTCGCCGCCGCAGACTGCGCCAGCGGACGCGCCGCCCGCGGCGGAACGCTGGAATCTCTACTATCAGGCGACCTCGATCGGGCAATACCACGGCACTTTTTATTCGCCTTACTCGGGACCGTTCAGCTTGCAGGACTATGCGGAGCGCGATGCGTCGTTGACCACCACGCTCTTCGCCGCTTTCCGGCTGGAGAGCAACACGGTGCTGGTCTTCGATCCCGAAATCGCCGGCGGTCGGGGATTCAGCGGCGTGAACGGCCTGGCCAACTCCTCCAACGGCGAGTTGCCGCGCGTCGCCTCGGCCACGCCCAAGCCTTACCTGGCGCGGCTGTACGTCTCGCACGATTTTGCCTTCGGCGGTGAAACCGAGACCGTCGAGAGCGACGAAAACCAGCTCGCCGGGACGCGGCCGGTGAATCGCTACACGGTTACGGCGGGCCGCTTCACGGTCACCGATTTCTTCGACAATAACCGCTACTCGCACGATCCGCGCACGCAATTCATGGGGTGGGCGGTGATGTACAACGGCGCTTGGGACTATCCGGCCGACGTGCGCGGCTACACCTGGGGATGGGTCCACGAGATCCATACGCGCCACTGGTCGTTGCGCTATGCCAGCGCCGCCATGCCGCGGATGGCCAACGGACTGCGCTTCGATCGCCGGCTATTTGTCAATCGCGGCGACGTCTTCGAGGCCGATCGCCGGTACGCCATCCGACGGCACGCCGGCGCCATCCGCCTGCTGAATTACGAGAACCACGCCGACGCCGGCAACTATGCCGAGGCGATCCGCCAGGCGGATCTGACGGGGACCAGGCCCGATGTCAGCGCCACCCGCCGCAACGGCGCCCTCAAATATGGATTCGGCGTCAACGGGGAGCAGGAATTGACGAAGAGCGTCGGTGTTTTCGGCCGGCTGGGATGGAATGACGGCAAGACCGAGAGCTTCGCGTTTACCGCCATGGACCGGTTGGCCACCGCCGGGGTCTCGATGACCGGACAGCGCTGGCGCCGGCCGTTTGACACCGTGGCAACGGAATTCACGGCCGCTGGTATTTCCGGCGTGCACGCGCTCTACCTGGCGCGCGGGGGGTACGATTTTCTAATCGGGGACGGCCGCTTGCGGTACGGACCGGAGTGCATCTCCGAGACCTACTACAGCGCTCGAATCCTGCCGGGAGTCTTCGCCAGCCTCGATTTCCAGCATGTGACCAACCCGGCTTACAACCGCGATCGCGGACCGCTGTGGATTTCCTCGCTACGCCTGCATGTGGAGGTGGGGAAAGACACGTTTGTGCATTGACGCCTCGCTGGTCCGCCCAGGGGGTCGGCCCGGCTCCGCAACGCAGATCCTCAGAGATACTTGACGAACAGCACACCGTTGCCGCGTTGGTTGTAGATCAGCTCGTCCACCAGGTTGCGGGTCATGAGGATTCCGAACCCGCCGGGACGCTGGCCGGCCTCGGCGCGCACTTCCACGTGGCGAATCGGGGAGTTCTCGGGGTTGGAAATGGCGGCGTGCGGCACGGAATCCAGCGAAAAACCTTTGCCCGGGTCCTCGATCTGCACAATCAGCACTTTCGGGGTGCGCATCAGCCGGACGCGGACGCGCTTCCTGGGGTTGTACTTGCCGCCGTGCTCGACGGCGTTGAACAGCAGTTCGCGGAAAGCCGCCGTGACATCGTCGCGCACCTGCACGGGCAAGTCGGCTTCGAGTTCGCGCACGAACTGGAAGGCGCGGTCGGCGGCCTCTATTCTGCAGCGAACGTCCAGCGTAATCCATTCCGGACGCGCGGAAAGCACCAGGATGTCGTTCTGCCACGAGGCGGCGTCGAGCGCCTGCTGGACGATGTCGTTCAACGGAGCGGCGGGAGGCGGATTGTGGCAGTAGCCGAATACGCGGGCGCGGAGGGCGCCAATGACGTGGGCCGGAGCGGAGTCGCCCGTGAGGATCACGCGGGCGTGGGGTTGCAATGCGTGCACGCGGCGGGCCATCCGCAGGCCGTCGAACCCATTGTGGCCCTGGCCGGCCAATACGACGTCGAAGGGCGCGGCGCGCAGCAACGCCTCGGCATCGGACCTCCCATAAGCCTCCTGAATGGAGCGATCCGCCCGATCGAGGATGCCGCGGATGAGCTCGTGGACGGAGCGGTCGGGGTCGATAACCAGTAGACTGCGTGAACTCACGACATCTCCGTTCACTGATTTAGACGAAGGCCAGCATACCACGCGGGTACAGGCAGTCTCCAGTGGGTTGCGAGCGGGGGCGGGTTCCGGGCCGCACTTTTTTGGGCAAAGACGAAACCTGGGGAGGGCGGCGGCCATCTAACGTCGTGTCATGTTGTCTCTAGCGTCCTCTCGTGGTGTCGGCCGCGCCGGGCTTTTCGATGGCGTCAGGCTTGTCGGTTGGCTCGTGTTTGCCTGCTCGGTGGCGCTGGCGCAATACCCGGGGCAGTACCCGCCGGGGGGCTATCCGGGAGGCGGTTACCCGCCCGGAGGAACGTATCCGGGGCAGTATCCGCCGGGGCAGTATCCCCCGGGCAACTATCCGCCGGGGCAGTACCCTAACGGGAGGGGCGTTCCGATTCCCTCCAAGGGCAGCACCAAGCCGGACGCCAATGCCCCGATGCCCAATTTCCGCGGCAATCTGAAGCAGATGGACGATAAAACCATCACCCTGGAGTTGCAGGATCATCGGGATATGCAGTTCAAGCGGAACGGCAAGACCAAGTTCTTCAAGAACGGCGACGAGGTGAAATCGCCGAAATTCGCCATCGGGGACCAGCTTTCGGTGGAGGGACCGGAGGATGCGCAGGGCTTCTTCACGGCGGCCAACGTGTATTGGGAGAAAGGCGCCGCCGGCGACGCTACGGCTTCGGCCGGCGACGGCAAGGACAAGGACGCAGGCGGCGTAGACGCCTGGAAGGATGATCCCAAGAAGGATGCGGCCCCGGCTAAGGATGCCGCGCCCACAGGCAGTGCGCATCTGCCCGCAACCGATACGGCCCCGCCGCCGCAACCGCCCGAGCCCGACGACCCGGAGCGCCCCAAGCTGGTCCGCGGCCGGGTTGCGGATCCCTCGCGGGAACATGCCGATTCCGTGCCGGATGAGGCGGCGCCCGCGCCGGTCACCACCGGGGCGTTGAGCACGCCGGCCGCGCCGACGCCGCCGCCCGTGCTCGACACCGGCGCCCCCAGCATTCTCCGCGGCGGCGAGGAGCCGGTGGTGCGCCGGCCGGTGGGCGATCCGCTGATCGAGAAAGCCACCGAAGCCGCGCTCGACTTCACCGAAGGGCTGCCGAATTATGTCTGCCAGGAAATGATGGCCCGCTACCAGAGCATCACGCGGCCGCCAAACTGGCAGGCGCTGGATGTGGTGGGCGCGGCGGTGGTCTACGAGAGCGGCAAGGAAGACTACCGCGACGTTACCGTCAACGGCAAGCCGCTGAAGAAGGGCATGAACCAGGTGGAAGGCGCCTGGTCCACGGGCGAGTTCGGCACCATGCTGATCGACCTTCTCTCGCCCGCCACCGCCGCCGAATTCCATTACCGGCGCGATGACCGGACCAGCGGTGTCAGCACCAAGGTCTACGACTATTCCGTGAAACGCGAAAATTCTCACTGGCAGATCACGATGGGGTCGCAGACCTACCGGCCGCCGTACAAAGGCTCGATCTGGATCGATCCGGCGACTTCCCGCGTGCTGCGCATCGAGATGCAGGCCTTTGGCTTCCCGGACGACTTCCCCACCGACGATGTGGAGTCCGCCATGGACTATCAGTACACGCGGTTGGGCGACGCGAAGCAGTACCTGCTGCCGGTGCACGCCGAAACCTTGAGCTGCCAGCGCGGCTCGGATTTCTGCAGCCACAACGTGATCGACTTCCGCAACTATCACAAGTACTCGGGCGAATCGACCATTACTTTCGGCGACGCGAAGAAGTAGGCCGGTTCGGTGTGAATCGGCACGTTTCAGGCAGATAGCCGCGGAACTATTATCTCTGGCGCGGGTAATACGAGTAGGAGTACACGAATGCCCGCGCGACTGTCGTTCGAAGCAGGACACGCTTTTGCCGACGCCATCGTGGCTACTGTTGCCGGCGGCCTGGCTTTGCTGGTGTTCTATCCCCTTACGCTATGTGCTGCGGGAATAAAGAGCGCGGTGAGGATGGTGCGCCCGCGCGTCAATCCGAATCATCGCCGGCACAGTATCACGCAGATCTAACTAGTTTTTGTCGCGAAACTCGGCTTTTTGCGGAATTAACCGCTCCCTAACGGGGCGCCCTCTGGGCCGGGCTCAGTAACAAGTCTCCTGGAATCGGCGCAGCGTTACCGAGCCGCGCGCGTCAGCAAGCGGCCTTTGTCACTTGACTTGAGTCTTGCGACAGAGGCTAACCAGGCAAGGCCCTGCCTTGATATCCCTGCGGGGGATGTGGGAGTCGAGGAAGCCAGGAGTCAGAACGGCGGTGGAGTGTGCGCCCCGGTCCATTGAATCGAATGGACTTGCCGCATAACGGGCTAACTTACTTACTCCATCCGTGCCCTTGAGGGAAATAGAGGCGATGCCGGCATCGTCTCCGCCGGGCGCGCGAAACAAGCCGTCTGGTTTGCCCGGCCGGAGATTCGGCCCGGCAAGAGCCACGTTATAATCAGCGATATGAGATCCTGGGTTCTTTGCGCGGCCTGGGCCGCCCTGCTGCTCGCCATGCCGGCCGCCGGGCAGCAAGCCCCGCCGTCCCAGCCGCCGGCTTCCGCCCAGGGCGACCAGCCGACCCGCTTTTCGGTGGAAGTGCCGCGCGTCAGCATGGCGTACTCGGTCACCGACAAGAAAGGCCGGTTCGTCACCGGTCTTGCGAAAGAAGACTTCGATGTGCTGGAGAACGGAAAACCGCAGACCATCGCGGAATTTACGGCCGAACCGACCCTGCCGCTGCGCGTGGCGGTCCTCATCGACACTAGCAACAGCATCCGCGAACGCTTCCGGTTCGAGCAGGACGCCGCCAGCCAGTTTTTGGGCGAGGTGCTGCGCTCCAGCGTGGACAAGGCGATGGTAGTGAGCTTCGACAGCACCGCCGAGACGGCCTGCCCCCTTACGGACGATACCGGCAAGCTGGCCAACGCCATCAACGGGTTGCGGCCCGGAGGCGGCACGGCGATGTACGATGCCCTGCGCTTCGCCTCCGACCGGTTGGGGCAGGAACAGCCGAGCTACCAGTTCCGCCGGATTATCGTGATCGTCAGCGATGGCGAGGACAATCAAAGCCGGGCCACGCGCGACCAGGCGCTGGAAGGGGCGCAGGTGGCCGACACGGTCATCTATGCCATCTCCACCAACAATCTGGGGCAGGGCGACACGGACGGCGACAAGGTCCTGAAATACTTCACGTCCCAGACGGGCGGCAAGGCGTTTTTCCCCTTCCAGGTGGAGGATCTCTCGCAATCCTTCGACGTCATTGCCGAAGAAGTGCGGCACCAGTACAACATCGTGTACCGGCCGGAACCCTTGATCAACGACGGACAATTTCATCACGTCGAAATCCGCGTGAGGGGCCACAAGGAACTGACCGTGCGCGCCCGCAGCGGATATTACGCGCGCCGCAGTTGAAACCGCTCACCGCGACCACGTCAGCCCACGGCCCAGCACGAAGATGAACAGCAGGCTCGCGGCGGCGCCGCCAGCGATCCACGCGAAGTTGCGCGTGATGGCGGCTACAGGCTCCTCCTGGTGGACCGGCCGCCATGTCCGCATCAAAGCCGGCAGGCTGAGCAGCCCGGCATTGGCGCCTAACGTAGATGGCAGCGCCGATGCCACCACGTAGAAGAATCCGATGGGATTCAACAGGCCGCCGATGCCGGCCAGAATGCCGTCGCTGAAATAGGGCGTCCAGCACAGCCGGCGGATCCGCGGCGAGCGCTCGCCGGTTTCGCGAAACGGCTCCATTTCGGCGCCCACCAGCACCATGGAGGCGTAATAAGAAGCCACGCCCACCGCCACCAGACCGAGCTGCCAGACCCAGTGCGGTTGGAGGCCCTGGATCACCGCCGCCCAGTCGCCAAAGTTCGTGACGCCGGAGAAGAGGAAATAACCCGTAGCGGTGAAGAGATTGCCCATCAGCGCCAGAACCAGGAAGTAGCGGGTGGCCGGCCGGAAGCGCCGCGCATCGCGCAGGAGCAGCCAGAAGACCGCCGCGAAGACCAGGTTCGCCAGCGTGCCATTGGCCGCGATCAGGCGTGTGTCCAGGTCGCTCTGCAGCGCCACTGTGCTCATAGTGAGGCGATGCGCACCACTCAGCCATGCGGTCACTCCGTGACCGAGGCCTTCGTGAACCACATCCTGCACCACACAGGCGACGGCGGCGATGGCCACGATCGTGAGCCGATCGTCGCGACGGGTTTCTGGCATAGCGACTGTTATATCACCGCCGGCGGTTACACGCTGACCACCGGACAGGGCGACTGCCGGATGATGGCGTAGGCGTTGGCGCGCAGGCGTCCGTACACTCCCGCGGCGGAGCCGCGCCCGATCACCAGAACGGCGGCCGGCAGCCGGGCGGCAGCGGCGCAGATTACGTGGGCGGGTTCGCCGGTTTCCAGCCGCACATCAGCCTCGATGCCGGCGGAGCCCTGGAGTTTCCGCAGTTCCTCGCCGGCCGCCATTTGGCTCTGCGGGCCGCACGGCATGGCATGCAGCAGGGTGATGCGGGCGCCGAATTCCCGCGCCAGGCTGGCCGCCCAGGCTAGCGCTTTGCAACTTTGCGGCCCCAAGTCCACGGCGCACAAGACGTGGCGGATGGAAATAGAGAGCGCGGGCGGCGCATCCTCCAGGTGCACGCCGGTCCACACCGGGCAATCGGCATCGTGCAACACCTTGGCTGTGTTGGAGCCCAGGATGAAGCGTCGGAACGGGCCGTAGCCGTGGGTCGGCATCACGATCAGGTCGCAATGTTCGTTGCGGGTGAAGTCCACGATGGAGCCGGAGGGGTCGCCTTCGAGGACCACGCGGCGCACGCGCACGTTCGCCAGTTCCGAGGCGAGGAACTCCGCCATGTCGATATTGGCCTGCTGGACCCGGTCGCGGCACAACTCCGCCAGCATGGAGCCGGCGATATCCACCGCGCCAAATTCGAATTGCGGCGGGACCAGCACGTGGAGCAACACCAGTTCGCATCCGCAGTGGGAAGCCAGTAAGCCGGCGTAGTGCGCGGCTCCCACCGAACGTTCCGAGAAATCGACCGGCAGAAGAATGCGGGAGTTGGCTTGCATAAGCGCCTCCTGGGGCGGGCGCGGCGCGGCGGGGCGCCCGAGCCGGCACGTCGGGCTGATCCGGCTCTCCCTCCAGCATAATCCGATTGGCCGGCGTCAGGGCAGACGGGCGAGATCCGGATCTGCGGGTTTTGCCGGAAGACCACCGCGGCGCGGCTACTGCACGAGGTCTTCCATGCTCTGGGCGTCGAGCACACGCACGCTGATTCCCTCAAGGCCGGCTACCGACCGGGCCGGGCCTTGAACGTCCAAGTGTATTTCGCTGCCATCGACTCAAGATATTTAGGCATACGGCGGCGTTTATGGCCGCACGAGAATGGAAACGACGTGCGCCTGCAGCATTACTTCGCGCCGCAGGCCAGTCATGCAGCTTCGATGCCTTGGAGCCCCGGTTTTGACAACGGCAGCGTTAACGAGATCGTCTGGTACGGAACCTTCGGGACGATCGAGCCCCGCGCTCCGTGGCTGAGTTGAACGAACCCGTACCTCTCCATAGTCTTGAGCGTCCGGGAGAGATTCGACTTTTTTCGCCCGGTTAATTCCGCGAGACGCGCAAGTGACTTCGGAGCAGATGCGGCGATGATCCCAAGCAAGGCACGATTGCGATCGGACAGAACCCTCGCGAAGCTCTCAGCGGACGTGAACCAAACCTTCGGCTCGCCAGCCGCCGGCTTGTATTTGCCGCGGGCGATCGCAATCGTGCGGGCTTTCATCTGTTCGTAACTGGCAATTCCAACGCGCAGTGTCCTCATTAGATAACTTCCTTCTCTCTCAAAAGTTTGTCCACTTCGGCCCAAAAGTCCTCAATCAGCGTAGCCGCGTCTTTGAACCGATAAGGCCGGACAGTTTCCAGCCGATGCTTGTGATCGAGAGGGCCTTGGCTCTTGCCACCAGGCCCGCGCGACTCACGGACAGGATGAGCGTTGTCAAATCCGATCAGGCGGCTACCGTCCGGACCGCGCAGTGTCAATGAATACTTCAGCCCATGCGGCCGCTCGGGTGTAGAAGCTACCCGGTTGACGGAGAACCGAACCCAGTATCCTCCCTTTGCGTCAACTACGAGTACTTGGCCGTCGAGATCCAGCAGCACCCTGCGCCCGGATCTCGATCCCGCCAGCTCATCCTCACAAGGTTATCATCTATTGATAACCCATGCAACCGAGCGAATCCCATCAAACATGGCGAAAGGAGCTGCGGCCGCCGTAGAATCCGGAAGGAAGCACCGGCTGCGCTGTGGTCAACAGGATTGGCACTTGCTCGTTGGCTGATCGTCGGCCAACGGCCTGCGATTTGAACTGGCGGCCGCTTTATGCTTTTTTTGCACTCGCGGCCGCTTTATGCTTTCGCAGTGAACGGTCGGCGGGAAACCGCCTTGTTGAGTTTAAACAGGTTCTGCCAAACTGGTGGCCACTTTATGCTTCCATCCACGGCCACTTTATCCTTAACAAGTGACACACAATTTCCTCAGCGTGCCGCAGACCAGCCAGCCAGGATTAATAGCTGGCCAAAAGCGGTCTCCCGCTCTGACGGCATCAAACCAGCGATCCGCTCCACGATCCTCCGGACCGCATCCTTCTGGTCCCGCAATCGCGCCAGGATCGCAATTACGTTATCGCCGACTTCCGCGCTTTCCAGCAGCCGCTCGCCGTCCAAGTCGCGGATGTCGATCGCGCGGTGGCGGAACCACACGTCGTCGCCGCGCAGTTCGCTCGCCATGCGGAGCGGTGCTTCGCCCACGTAAAGCAGCACCTGGCGCGGGAACCTGGCAAACAGCCGAAACACGCTTAGGCAGTATTCGGCCATGCGGAGCGGCATGGCTGGATCGTGTCCGCTCTGGAACTCCAAGTGGACGAGGCCCTTATCTCCCGTGTGCCTTAAACGATAATCTTACCGCCCGTAAAGCATAAGCTCGCCGGTATTCGTTGCCAAAAAGCACAGGGACCTCCGATACCTCCGGCGGTGGAGACGTTGCTTAAAGCATAACTTTGCCGGAAGTGCAGTTCTAAACGATAAAGCTGCCGTGGGTACGGTTGAAGGGGACTGCCTTGATTGAGTTAGCATCAAGAAAGTTGTAGTATTGTGGTATGGCCCAGTCTCACCGCGAAGCGTCGCGGCGTCTCTTTGAGATCGCCGAGCAGCAGCAGGGCTTTTTCACCACGAAGCAGGCCAAGGCAGCCGGGTTCGCCGAAAACACTCATCCTTACCACGTCCAGGTCGGAAACTGGATCCGCGAATACCGTGGCATTTACCGGCTCGCTCTGTTTCCGACGACGGATCGGCCAGAACTTGTCCTCTGGGCGCTGTGGTCGCGGAACCGGAATGAGGAAATTGAGGGGGTCTACAGTCACCATACTGTGCTCAGTTTTTACGATCTGTCGGACCTGAATCCGGCGAAGCTGCACATGACGGTTCCGACGAATTTCCGGCGCAGCAGCAAGATTCCAGGCGTTCTCGTCCTTCACTACGCCGATCTACCCCAGAGCGACGTGCAGACCGTGCAGGGCTTCAAGATTACACGGCCTCTGCGGGCGATCCTCGATCTGATTGATGCCGGCACGGTGGAGCGGAACTTCATCCGTCAGGCGATTACCCAAGCTGTCGATCGTGGTCTGATTACGCGGCAGCAGATTCGGAGTCGTCAAAT
>Ga0182030_10016630_pt1 | contig 14299 bp, 12 predicted proteins | sample 812S3MmetaG_FD_121299 | JGI IMG/M metagenome (GOLD analysis project Ga0182030, IMG submission 121299) | Permafrost microbial communities from Stordalen Mire, Sweden - 812S3M metaG (Illumina Assembly) | ecosystem: Environmental > Terrestrial > Soil > Wetlands > Permafrost | place: Sweden...
CGATCCCCTGATCTTTCCCGATCCCGAAAGCCTGATCCGCCGCTCGCCCGCCTCCGCGCCGCTGCTCGAAGCGGTCAAGGACCGCAAGACCCGCGACGCCGTGCGCTCGGTGCTGGAGCGGTTCACCGGCGGCGGAGCGAAGAAGGCGGAGCCGGATGCGGCGCCGGCGAGCGCGCCGACGGCGGATGGGGACGCGAAGTCGGATTGAGGGGTGGTGGGTTTCGCGTTCGATTTGAACCGCGGACTTCAGATTATAAGGGTACGCCGATCGGGCAGATTGTCTAACGGTAACAATATGGACGAAACGTTTTTCGCTATTTTTGTGCCCGGAATGTCTTTTATAGCCCCAGCGCGCCGAACGCAGCATCGTATTTCCTGCCCGGTTGACATTCGGTCGATACTTCCATAAATCTAGATATATGAAGAACGAAGAAGCCATCGCAGCTTTGGCGGCGCTCGCACAAGACACTCGCCTTGAGACCTTTCGGCTGCTGGTAAAGCATGAACCTGACGGAGTGGCGGCGGGCGAGTTGGCCCGACTGATTGACGTTCCGCAAAATACGATGTCGGCACATCTCGCGATCCTTTCGCGGGCGCGACTTGTGATGGGCGAGCGGCACAGTCGAACCATTATCTACCGCGCCAATCTCGAAGGCTTCCGCGAACTAACATTGTTCATGATCCAGGATTGCTGCGGCGGAAGCGCTGAGCTGTGCGCGCCGCTGCTCGAAAGCCTGCAACCGTGCTGCCCGCCGAAGAAAGCCGCAAAAGCCACCGCGCGGTCTCGCGCCAAAGCCTGAATTGGAGTCGCCAATGAAACGCCGGCACGTGCACGTCGCTGTGGAGGATTTTGCCTGCTGCGTGCCGAAACCGGCCGCTGCGTCGGCCTGCTGCCGATCGGACGCATCATGAACGATCGAATCTATAACGTCCTGTTTCTTTGCACGGGTAACAGCGCGCGCTCGGTCTTGGCGGAATCGATCCTGCGGAAAGATGGCCGCGGACGCTTCAACGCGTTCTCGGCCGGAAGCCAGCCCAAAGGCGAAATCAACCCGTTCGCGATCAAGGTCCTTGAGAGCCTTGATTATCCGACGGAAGGCCTGCGCTCGAAAAGCTGGCAGGAGTTCGCGGTCGAAGGCGCTCCGGTCATGGATTTCGTCTTTACGGTCTGCGATAGCGCCGCCGGCGAGTCCTGTCCGGTCTGGCCGGGCCAGCCGATGACGGCGCATTGGGGCATCGAAGATCCCGCTTCCGTTGAAGGCCCGGATATCCAGAAAGAAACCGCTTTCGTCGCGGCCTTCCGTTACATGAAAACCCGCATTTCGCTCTTTACCGCGCTGCCGCTTTCCTCAATCGACAAACTGGCCCTCGGCACGAAGCTGCGCGACATCGGCCAAACCGAAGGCACGACATCTTCAAAGCCACAGGTGGCGTAATATGAGTATTTTCGAGCGATATCTGACGTTATGGGTTGCGCTATGCATCGTGGTCGGCATTGTGCTGGGTCATTTGATGCCGGGCGCCTTCGCGTTGATCGCTGGCGCCGAGATTGCCAAGGTCAATATCCCGGTCGCCTTACTGATCTGGCTGATGATTATCCCGATGCTGCTCAAAATCGATTTCGGCGCGCTCGGCAGGGTGACTGAGCATTGGCGCGGCGTCGGCGTGACGCTGTTCATCAATTGGGCGATCAAGCCTTTCTCGATGGCGCTGCTGGGGACCTTCTTCATCGGCCATGTGTTTGCGCCGATGCTGCCGGCCGGGCAAATACCATCCTATATCGCCGGTCTTATTTTGCTGGCGGCCGCGCCTTGCACGGCCATGGTGTTTGTCTGGTCGAACCTCTGCGGGGGTGAGCCGAACTACACCCTCAGTCAAGTCGCGCTCAATGACGTGCTGATGGTGTTTCTGTTTGCGCCGCTTGTCGGCCTTCTCCTTGGCGTCGCCTCGATTGCGGTGCCGTGGGCAACGCTATTGCTGTCCGTGTTGCTCTATATCATCGCGCCGGTCGTCATCGCCCAAATCTGGCGCCGGTTACTGTTACAGGCGGGTCAGGGCGCTTTCGATCGGACGCTCGGTCGGCTGCAACCGTTGTCGCTGGTCGCTTTGCTGGCGACGCTGGTGCTCCTGTTCGCATTTCAGGGCGAGCAAATTGTCGCGCAACCTATCGTTATCGCCATCTTGGCGGTGCCAATCCTGATTCAGGTCTATTTCAACGCCGGGCTGGCTTATTGGCTTAGCCGCCGCTTTGGCGTCGCGTGGTGCGTGGCCGCGCCAGCCGCGCTGATCGGCGCCAGTAATTTCTTCGAACTGGCGGTCGCCGCGGCTATCAGCCTGTTCGGCCTTAACTCAGGGGCAGCGCTTGCGACGGTCGTCGGCGTTTTGGTCGAAGTGCCTGTGATGCTGTCGGTCGTCAAAATCGTCAAAGCTTCGCGCACATGGTACGAGGCTGGCGCGCATCAGCCGGCGGTCGAGCACGGCGTGAGGCCATGAGCCTCACCATCTATCACAATCCCGACTGCGGCACGTCGCGCAACACGCTGGCGATGATCCGGCAAAGCGGCGTCGAGCCGGAAGTTATCGAATATCTAAAAAACCCGCCTTCGCGCGAACGGCTGATCGAACTTATTACCGGCATGGGTATCTCGACACGCGAGCTGTTGCGCGAAAAAGGGACGCCCTATGCCGAGTTGGGGCTTGGTCAGGACAAATGGAACGATAGCGAGCTGATCGATTTCATGCTGTCGCACCCGGTCCTGATCAATCGCCCGATCGTCGTCACGCCCAAAGGCATCAAGCTATGCCGTCCGTCCGAAGCCGTGTTTGCTCTGCTGCCTAATCCGCACATCGGCCGTTTCATCAAGGAAGATGGCGAGGTCATCGATGCCGCCTGACCTCCTCGACCTTCCCAACATCGATGCCGGCGCTTTCGCGGCACCGGATGCTGCGGCGCTACGGCCAGCGGCAATGACACATCGTCCGCGCATACTGCTGCTTTATGGCTCACTGCGGGAGCGGTCGTTTAGTCGTTTCGCCACCATGGAAGCCGCAAGGCTGCTTGAATCTTTTGGCGCCGAGGCCCGGATTTTCAACCCGTCCGGCCTGCCGCTTCCCGACGATGCGCCGGCGGAACACCCGAAGGTGCAGGAGCTGCGCGAGCTCTCGGCTTGGTCGGAAGGACAGGTATGGTGCAGCCCTGAACGCCACGGCTCGATGACCGGCATCATGAAAGCACAAATCGACTGGATTCCCCTGTCGATCGGCGCCGTGCGTCCGACGCAAGGAAAGACGCTCGCGGTCATGCAGGTGAGCGGCGGCTCGCAATCTTTTAACGCCGTCAACCAACTCCGGGTGTTGGGCCGCTGGATGCGGATGGTCACAATTCCAAACCAGTCATCGGTTGCAAAAGCTTATGAACAGTTCGACGACGCTGGCCGCATGAAGCCGTCACCTTATTATGATCGCATCGTCGATGTGATGGAGGAACTGGTGAAGTTCACGCTGCTGACGCGCGGAATTTCATTTTATCTGACCGATCGCTACAGCGAGCGGAAGGAAGAAGCCGAAAAGCTGGCACAGCGGCTTCAACTCGACAAAGCTCTGTAACCCTGCCAGCTTTTCTGTTTCTTATGTCGCTGAGTTTCGCGGCAAGCGTTTGACCTTGATCGACGAGGCGCGCTTGCGAACCAGAGCAAGATCGTAGCTCACCTGGAGCCGCAGCCAAACCTCAGCGACGCCACCAATCGCCAATTCCAGGCGATAGGCCATTTCTCGCTATGCTCGTTGCGAGGAGCGACGCGACGAAGCAATCCATTCTTTCGTTTCGTGGCACGATGGATTGCTTCGCTTCGCTCGCAATGACGATCTCGGGCGCAGCCCAGAGCTCTCCCCCCGCCTAAACGGACCTGCGCGCAACGGCGAATTTGTCGAGCCGGATCAAGGTGATTCCACCTGTCCAGTCTCCTTCTCAAAAATATTCCCCCTTCCCATCCGACCCAAATCACATCCATATCCCTCGCCATCCCGGCCCGCATGAGGGGCGTTTCGCGATCGTCACGGACGTTGGGCAGGGGATGCGATGGACGCGGATGCGCCGCAGCGCAAATAGTTTGCGCGGACGAACGGCGCGACGCGGACGGCGAAGTCGTGTGGTCCTGACGCCCCGACGCTGGCGTCAAGTTGGCGGAAATCATTTCCGCTGGCGACGGTGGCAAACAAGCCCGGTCACCGGGGAGAGCGCGAAGCAGCGGTTAAAACCATCGCGTGCGGGAATGCCGGGCGATCCCGGTGCGACCGTGGTGACTAACTCGTGTGTTTTATTTCTTACGCACGAGGCTGCGGGTGCGGCGGGCACCCGGCATTCCCCACGCCCTCATCGGGCGGATCGTTGATGCACAGCCCGGGCGCATTGCGCCGCGGGAATGCGGAGGTGTGTCTGGACTATCCACGTCATTGCGAGCGCAGCGAAGCAATCCATTCTTTCCTGCAGCTCCATGGATTGCTTCGCTGCGCTCGCAATGACGGTGTCTTGGCTGTTTGAAATTTGAATCGGGACTACGGATGCCGGGGGCGCTACAGCGGCGCGGCGCTCTCGCCGCTTCGGCTCGACAGTTTCGAGGCGAACGAGGCCAGCACGATGACGACCGCGATCAAGCCGACCACCAGCGTGCAGATGGCGTTGATCTCGGGCTTCACGCCGAGCCGCACCTCCGAATAGATCCGGATCGGCAGCGTCTCGGAGCCGGGGCCGGTGGTGAAGCTCGCGATCACCAGATCGTCCAGCGACAGCGTGAACGCCAGCATCCAGCCCGCGGCGATGGCGGGGGCGATCAGCGGCAGCGTCACGCTAAGAAACGCCCGCGCCGGAGCACAGCCGAGATCCATCGCCGCTTCTTCCAGGCTGCGATCGAGCGGGCCGAGCCGGGACTGCACCACCACCGCCACGAAGCACATGGTCAGCGTGGTATGCGCCACCGTCACGGTCCAGAAGCCGCGTGCGACGTCGAGCGCCACGAACAGCAACAACAGCGACAGCCCGGTGATCACCTCGGGCATCACCAGCGGCGCATAGAGCATGCCGGAAAACAGCGTGCGGCCACGGAAGCGCTCGCCGCGCGACAGCGCCACCGCGGCCAGCGTGCCGAGCAGCGTCGCGATGGTGGCCGAGGCTGCCGCCACCCGAAAGCTCATCCAGGCCGCCTCCAGCATGGCGCGGTCGTTGAAGAACTCGCCGTACCAGCGCAGCGACCAGCCGCCCCACACCGTCACGAGCCGCGAGGCGTTGAACGAATAGATCACCAGGATCACGATCGGCAGGTAGAGAAACGCCAGGCCGAGCGCGAGCGAGGCGACGTTGAAGCGGGAGAGGCGCGTCGACGGGCTCATCGGCGGGTACTCTCGCTCCCCTTCCCCTTGCGGGGTCGAGACGAGCGAAGCTCGCTCTTAGGGGTCGGGGGTGGGGGTCTCCAGCCGCGGTGCTCGTGGCCTACCCCCCTCCCCGACCCTCCCCCGCAAGGGGGGAGGGCGAAGGACACCGCTCGGCACGCCGTGCGATGACGCGTGATGATCGCTGCTCCCGCCATCATCGCGCGCCTTCGAGCTGGCGGCGCTGCAGCCGGTCGTAGAAGGCGAGCGGCAGGAGCAGCAGCACGAGCAGCACCACCGCGACAGCAGAAGCCACCGGCCAGTCGCGGTTGGTGAAAAATTCCAGCCACAGGGTCTGGCCGATCATCATCGAGTTGGAACCCGCCAGCAGGTCCGGGATCACGAATTCGCCGACGATGGGAATGAAGCACAGCAGCACCCCCGCGGCGACGCCGGGCAGCGACAGCGGAAACGTCACCAGCCAGAACGCGGCCCTTGGCGAGGAGCCGAGATCGCCGGCCGCCTCCAGCAGCGCCGGCTCCATCTTCGCCAGCGTCGCATAGAGCGGCAGGATCATGAACGGCAGATAGGAGTAGACGATGCCGAGCAACATCGCGCTGTCGGTGGAGAGCCACACCACCGGCGCCGAGACCAGATGCAATCCGAGCAGCACTTTGTTGAGCAGGCCGTCATGCTGCAGGATGTTGATCCAGGCATAGATGCGGATCAGAAACGAGGTCCAGAACGGAATGATCACCAGCATCATCGCCACGCGCTGCCAGCGCCGCGGCAGCCGCGCCATGCCGTAGGCGATGGGGTAGCCGATCACGAGCAGGATCGCGGTCGAGACCGCGGCGACGACCAGACTGCGCAGATAGGACAGCACATAAAGGTTGTCGGACAATAACAGCCTGAAATTATCCAGCGACAGGCTCGCGAAGGCCGCCTTGATCGACGCAAAACCCTGCGCCGGATCGAACACCGGCAGATAGGGCGGCTGGGCGATCGCGGTCTGCGACAGGCTGATCTTGAGCACGAAGCCGAACGGCACCAGGAACAGCAGCACCATCCACAGATAGGGCGCGATCGCGGCGATCCGCGCCGGCCGGGTGAAGATCGAGCGTGTGCTCATTGCTCCAGCACCACGCAATCGTCGGGCGTGAACCACGCCACCACGCGCTGGCTCGCGGCATAGGCGTCGATATCGAGCCGCGCGGTGTTGGCCATCGACGATCGCACCACTGCGCCGGAGTCGAGCCTGACCTTGTAGGTGGTGAGGCCGCCGAGATAGCTGACATCGGTGACGATGCCTTCCAGCCGGTTGATCGCATTGGCATTGACCGCATCGGACGCCGGGCCGCGGCGCGACAGCTTGACTTTCTCGGGGCGGATCGCGACGCAGACCAGCGTTTTGGTGATCGGCTGCTGCGGCTCGGCGACGACGATGGTTCCCGCGTTCCGGGTCGAGATTGCCAACCGGCCCGCCTCGCCGGGCCCGGCCTGTCCCTCGAATATGTTGACGTCGCCGACGAACTCGGCGATCCAGCGCGAACCGGGCGCCTCGTAAAGTTCGCGCGGCGTCGCGACCTGTTCGAGACGGCCCTGGTCCATCACGCCGATCCGGTCGGCCACCGTCATCGCCTCTTCCTGGTCGTGGGTGACGATGATGAAGGTCATGCCGAGCCGCCGCTGCAACTCCATCAATTCGAGCTGGGTGCTTTCGCGCAGCTTCTTGTCGAGCGCGGCCAGCGGCTCGTCGAGCAGCAGCAGTTGCGGCCGGCGCGCCAGCGAGCGGGCCAGCGCCACTCGCTGTTTCTGGCCGCCCGACAGCTGGTCCGGCCGCCGCTTCTCCAGGCCCTCGAGCTTGACCAGCGCGACCATCTCGGCGACACGGGTATTGATCTCGGACCGCGGCATGCCGGCGCGCTTCAATCCGAACGCGATGTTGTCGCGCACGTTGAGATGGGGAAACAGCGCGTAGCTCTGGAACATCATGTTGACCGGACGTCGATGCGGCAGCACCTTCGCGATGTCGTTGCCGTCGAGCAGGATGCGGCCCTCATCCGGCGTCTCGAACCCGGCGAGCATCCGCAACAGCGTGGTCTTGCCGCAACCGCTCGGGCCGAGCAGTGCGAAAAACTCCCCGGCCCGGATCTCGAGCGACAGCCGGTCCACCGCCCGCAACACGCCGAACTTTTTCACCACCGCGTCGATGCGCAGCAAGGGAGCGTCGACCGCGGCAACCCGCGGTTCGGGGTCCGATACTTCCTCAGCCATGATGCCATCAAGCCCCATCGTCGCCGCACGCTAGCGGCGGATCGGGACCGGCTCAACCGCTTCAGCGGACATGGCCACAATATTATCGGCGCAACTCAAGCGGAGGTCGCCATGAACGCCGCCAGCGCTTCGCGATCCTGCGCCGGCATGGTCAAGCCGAGTTTGGAGCGCCGCCACAGAATGTCGTCCGGGAAACGCGCCCATTCCCTTGCCATCAGATAGCGCACCTCCGCGGCCGTCAGTTCCGGCCCGAAGGCCGGACCGAGGTCGGCCCGGCTCTTGGCGTCGCCGAGCACGGCGCCGATCCGCGAGCCATAGGCGCCGACCAGGCGGCGGGCCTGAGGCTCGTCGAGGAATTGCCAGCGCTCGCGCGCCGCATCCACCTCGGCGTCGAACCGGGTCCAGGCAAAATCGCCGCCGGGCAGCGCCGCCTTCGAGGTCCAGCGCGGCGACATCGGATAGAACGGCGTCAGCCAGGAGACCGCCCGCTCCGCGCGCAGCCGCGAGGTGGTGACATCGCCGCCGAAGATCGTCAGCAGCGGCGCCTTGCCGCGCCGGCGGTCGAACATCGTCGAGCCGTCGCGGCGGCTGCGCTTCCTCGCCGGGCCGATCACGGCGTTGGCGCCGGAAATGGTCCTGACCACGTCGGAGGGCTCGACCCGCTCGCGAAAATACCGGTTGGCCGCGGCGCAGAGATAGGCGACATCGACGGCGGTGGTCGACACCACGGCGGGATCGCCCTTGAACGGGTGCTCGGCGGTGCCGATCAGCGTGAAGTCGCGCTGATAGGGGCTGGCGAAAATCAGCCTCCGGTCGCTGTTCTGGAACACATAGACGTGGTCGGTATCGAACAGACGCCGGACGATGATCTGACTCAGCTGGCTGGCGCCGAGCTTTGGCGGCGGCATCCGCAGCACGGTTTCGGCGACCGACGCGGTCCAGGCGCCGCTGGCGTTGGCCAGCGCCCGCGCCGTGATCACCCGGCGATGGCCGCGATCGATCGCCACCAGCCGCCAGATGTCGAGGCGGTCGGCGCGAACGCAGCGCGCGCCGGTACGGATCTCGGCGCCCCGTTCGGCGGCATCCATCGCGTTGAGAATCACCAGCCGCGAATCGTCCACCACGCAATCGGAATATTCGAACGCGGTGCCGAACGGGCGCTTCAGCGCGTTGCCGAGCGGATGGTGGGTGATATCGACCGCCGTGGACGCCGGAAGGCCGCCGCGCGAGGCGAAACGGTCGTACAGCAGCAGCCACCACCGCAGCAGCCACGACGGGCGCTCGCGGGAATGCGCGGGGATCGCAAAGCGCATCGGGCGCACCAGATGCGGGGCGATCCGCAGCCAGGTGTCGCGCTCGGCCAGCGCCGCGCGGACCCGAAGCAAGGCCCGGCGCTCCAGCGCCGACAGATCGCCGTGAATCAGCGGCGGCGAGGCCTGGGACGCGCCCGCGCCGAGGTCGCCCTGCTCCAGCAGGATGACCCTGAGGCCGCGTCCCGCGGCGTCGCGCGCAACGCTGACGCCGTTCAAGCCGCCGCCGATGATCGCAAGATCATAGTCCGCCATGGACAACGTCTATAGCGGTTTCGAGCGACGAGGATACCGGTTCGCGTCAACAAAACCCGTCCAGCCAAAAAGCCCTAGCCGGTCTTGCGGGCGGGCTCCATGGTATTGCTGCCGCCACGACCGACCAGCGTGGCATACTGCTTGATCGGCGCAGGTCTGCCGATGAAGTATCCCTGCACCCGGCAGCACTTGGCCTTGCGCAGAAAGTCGAGCTGCTGCTGGGTCTCGACCCCTTCCGCCATGATTGGAATATCGAGACCCAGGCCAAGCCCGATGACCGCACGGATGATGGCCGCCGACTGCGCGTTGGTGCCGAGGTTCATCACAAAGGTCCGGTCGATCTTGATCTTGTCGAACGGAAACGCCTGCAGATAGCTCAGCGACGAATAGCCGCTGCCGAAATCGTCCATGGCGATATGCACGCCGAGCGCCTTCAGCCGCCGCAGCAGCGCCAGGCCGCGGTCGATATCGTCAATCAGCACGCCCTCGGTGATCTCCAGTTCCAGCCGCTCGGCGGCCAGCCCGGTTTCAAGCAGGATCGAATGCACGAGGCCGACGAGGTCGCCGTGCACGAATTGCGCCGGCGACAGGTTAACCGCGATCTGCAGCGGCTTCGGCCATGACGCGGCCTCACGACAGGCCTCGCGCAGGATCCATTCGCCCATCTCGACGATCAAGCCGCTCTCTTCCGCCATCGGAATGAAATCGCTCGGCGGCACGAAGCCGCGCTGGGGATGAAACCAGCGCGCCAGCGCCTCGAAGCCGATGATTTCCCGAAAGCCATCCCGATGGCGCAACATGGCCTGCGGCTGATAATGCAGCGAGAGCTCGCCGTTCTTGATCGCGAGCGAGAGATCCTGATGCAGCGCGCGGCGATCGCGAATCTGCTGGTCCATCTCCGGTTCAAAGAAGCTGATCGTACCGCGCGATTTTGCCTTGGCGCGGAACAAGGCCGCGCCGGCATTGGCAAGCAGCGACGCCGCGTCGGCGCCGTTGCACGGGAATACCGAGATGCCGGTGGTCCCACCGGTACGAACCGATTTACCCTCAATCTGGAACTCGTCCGCCAGCGCTTCAGCCAGCTGTTCGGCCAGTGCCCTGCCGGCGGCGGGTTGCTTGCCGTCGATGATCAATCCGAACTCGTCACCGCTGAGCCGGGCGACGACACCGCAGCGCGCCGAGGTCTGGAGGCGGTTCGCCACCTCGATCAGCAGTTTGTCGCCGACCGCATGGCCGAACACGTCGTTGATTTCCTTCAGGCCGTCGAGATCGACCGACAGCACCGCAAACTCCTCATCGGTGCCTGCGCAGGCCTCGATCATCTGCGCCAGCGCCTGCAGGAACGCCGCCCGGTTCGGCAAGCCGGTGAGGCCGTCATGATACGCCATATGAGCCATCCGGGATTCGGTCTGGCGGCGGTCGGTGACGTCCTCATGGGTCTTGATCAGATATTGCGGCTCGCCGGCGTCATCGAGCACCGTCATGCGGCGCGTCAGGAACAACCGCAGCCCGTCCTTGGTGCTGATCGGATGTTCCTCGGTAAGCAGGCCGCGCTTCCTGATCGCCGCCTGGTCGCGCGCCATGATCAGCTTGGCTTCCCTCGGGTTGAAAATATCCGCAGCCGTCAGGCCGGTGACATCCTCGCGCCGCCGGTTGAGGATCACCTCGGCGCCGCGATTGGCGAGAAGGTATCGCCCATCGCTGACCCGCTCGACGATCAGCGAGACCGGAATGTTGTCGACGACCAGTTCAAGAAACTTCTTGGTATTTTCCAGCTCCTTGGAAAGCGACCTGCGGTCGGTGACGTCATCGAACAGCGCGATCAGGAATTCAGGCCGGTTCTTGTCATCGCGCGCGATCACGCGGACGCTCGCAAGAATCCGTTTCTCGGTGCCGCGCTCGACGGCGAATTCGTTGCGGAAATGACCATCGGGCGAGGCCAGCGCCGCCCGGTCCGCCGCGTCGATGCTGGCCGCGGTGGCGGGCTGGAAAATCTCGTCGGCGCGCTTGCCGACGATCTTGTCGCGAGAGAAGCGCGAGAAACGCTCGAATGCGCGGTTGGCGAAAATGTAGCGGCCATCCTCGATGCTCTTGGCGGCCACGCACACCGGAACATTGTCGAGCACCGATTCAAGAAACTGCTTGGTTGATGCAAGTTGCCTCGAAAGCTTTCGCTGCTCGCTGCAATCGTCATGCGTCGTCACCGAACCGCCGTTCGGAAGCGCGAAATATCTGACCAGGATCGATCGGCCGTCGGGCAGGTCTATAATGAGGCCTTCCTGGGTGCCGGCGGTCGCATAAAAGTTCTCAACGCTGAAATCGAGGACGCCGCGCCGGCGCCCGATCTCCAGCAGTTGCGGCCCGGTCGTACCTCTGGGGACTTCCGAACGCGTCAGGCCGTAGATCGCCAGATAGCGATCGTTGCAGAACACGACCCGCCGCTGCGAATCCGTCATCACCACGCCCTGGTTGAGATTGTTCAGGGCGGAACTGATAAAAGCGTTTCTGCGCAGTTGCGAACGCTTGACCTTGCGCAACGCCGATAGGATCCACAGCGCGACGGCTGCCAGAAAAGAGCAGACGACGATGCCGCCGATCAGCACTTCCCAAACCGTATCGGGGTCGGCTGAGCCGGCATAGCTCGTCGGCGCAAAGATGTCGGATCCGGCCCAGGCTTGGGCGCATGGCGCAACGGTGGCGATCAGGCACATGACAGCCTGCGCGGAAATCGGAATTTTGCCGCTTGCCTGCCAATTCTTGCCAGCCATCAGTCACCCGCGGATTTCTGCGGCCGAATGTCTGGCTTCACGCGTTTGGATCGGGTAAATGCGTACCCGTCCGACGCGCAAATGTGACTTAAATTACGGCAATTACCCTGACATGATTAATACTTCTCTAACCGGAACCCGAATCCGAAACCGCTTGCGGAAAAATCCGGCGCGTTCCTCGAAAAATCATCCCGAAACAACGCGATAATGCGTGAAGGCGATTGATCCCGGACGCGGGTTACCGCATCTGTGCCGGATCGAAATCGACAAGCCCGGACCCGAACCTGCGAATGGAAAAAGTTGAGTGCGTCGTGGTCGGTGCGGGAGTGATCGGTCTTGCCGTCGCGCGACGGCTGGCGCAGGCAGGCCGCGAGGTCATCATCCTGGAGGCGGCGGAGGGAATCGGCACCGTAACGTCGTCGCGCAACAGCGAGGTGATCCACGCCGGGATCTACTATCCCGCCGGAAGCCTGATGGCGCGGATGTGCGTCAGCGGCAAGCGCGCGCTCTACCAGTATTGCGGCGATCACGGCGTCCCGCATCGCAATTGCGGCAAGCTGATCGTTGCAACGACGCCGAACGAGACGGCAAAACTGCGATCGATCAGGGCGCACGCCGAAGCCAACGGCGTGCTCGACCTGGAAACCCTCAGCGCCGATGCCGCGCGGGCGCTGGAGCCCGCGTTGAACTGCGACGCGGCCCTGCTCTCGCCTTCCACCGGCATCGTCGACAGCCACGCCTTCATGCTGGCACTGCGCGGCGACGCCGAAGAGGCGGGCGCGGTCTGCGCCTTTCACGCGCCGCTGCTGGGCGCCAAAGCCGCAGCGGGCCGGATCGAGATCGAGGTCGGCGGCGACGCGCCGATCGCCCTTGAATGCCGACTTCTCGTCAATGCCGCGGGGCTCGGTGCACCGGCGGTGGCGCGCAGCATCAGCGGCATGCCGATCGAGTTGATACCGCCGGCCTATCTCGCAAAGGGAAATTACTTCAGTTGTCAGGCGCGGGCGCCGTTTTCGCGCCTGATCTATCCGGTACCCGAGCCCGGCGGACTGGGCGTGCATCTCACCCTCGACATGGCGGGCCAGGCCCGGTTTGGCCCTGACGTCGAATGGGTCGAGACCATCGATTACGCCGTCGATCCGGCGCGGGCGGAACGATTTTATCCGGCGATCCGGCGATACTGGCCGACGCTGCCGGATGGCGCGCTGATGCCGAGCTATTCGGGAATTCGACCCAAGATCGTGCCGCCGGCGGTGGCCGTGCAGGATTTCCTGATCCAGGGACCAAGGGATCACGGCGTCGACGGGCTGATCAATATGTTCGGAATAGAATCGCCGGGGCTCACATCATCACTGGCGATCGCCGACCATGTCGGCGATCTGGCTGATGCGTGAGGGACAGTGTTTTGCGAGGCTCGGACTTACCCTAGTGCAGGGTCTCGCTCGCGGTATGCTTCAACCGCTCGATCTCGTCCTTGACCATCAATTTCCGGCGCTTCAACTCGACAATTTGCAGATCGTCTGTGGAAAGATGCACGAGAGCGTCGTGCAATTCATTTTCGAGAATCTTGTGTTTGCGTTCCAATTCAACAAGATGCGCCTGCATTGCCATTCGAAATCTCCTCGGTAGAATTAAACCTCAGGTTCGATCCGGACGATCAAGTGTACACGAGCCGGAGAATCTGTCGATGGATATCGAAAATTGCGTTCTCATATTTGGACGTCATATGTAACGAATCGTGAGCATGGAACCCCGGCTCGTGTCTTGGTCCGAGCTAACCCGCCGCGTCCCCCTTGAGCGAATCCCGGTTTCGAAAGGACGCCCGAAATACATGATTCCAGAGCCTTTTCCGATCGAACCGGAACGAAGTTTCTATCTCCTGACGGGCTTTGCTTGCGACCCGGCATCCACCCGCATCAGATGCGGGGCAGGCTCTCGCTGGATGACGCTCGATGCGGCTTGGGTTCGGAAGTTTTTTTCCGACGGACTGGACAAGCGGGATAAGGAGAACTTCCGAGCCGCGACATCAGCTTGCAGAGCGGGCCGGCAGGGACGATATTCGCTGGACGACGTTCGCAATCTTTCGCAATCTCATCGCGCTTTCAGTTAACGCATCCCATGACCGACGAAGATGAGCGCGAACTCGAATCCGAGCTCGCACGGCTGCAGCAGGAGCACCGCGATCTCGACGCGGCGATCGATGCGTTGCATCAATCTCCGGCGCCGGATTTGCTGCGGCTGCAGCGGCTGAAGAAGCGCAAGCTGCAGCTGCGCGATCGCATCGCCTTCATCGAAGATCAGATCACGCCGGATATTATTGCCTAG
>Ga0182030_10016631_pt1 | contig 14299 bp, 15 predicted proteins | sample 812S3MmetaG_FD_121299 | JGI IMG/M metagenome (GOLD analysis project Ga0182030, IMG submission 121299) | Permafrost microbial communities from Stordalen Mire, Sweden - 812S3M metaG (Illumina Assembly) | ecosystem: Environmental > Terrestrial > Soil > Wetlands > Permafrost | place: Sweden...
GATTATTAAATTGCCAAAATGTCTAAATAAACTTGGTCTATTATATAACTCTAGGTTATATGTTAGTTATTCATACAGGTCTAGGATAAATATAAGAATTTAAAAGACTCTTAAATTCAGTAGACTAAGGATTTAGACTTAATGCACACTATATATTAAAGTCCTTTGTGAAAATTTTATTTGAAATCCTAAAAAATATTTCTTTTATTCGTAAAAATAACGATTAAAACTTAATAAAAACGACGTCATACACTCTAAATTAAAATCTGATCTCATTAATTAAGTAAATACTGCTCAAGCTCCTTAGGAATTGTTTAGAGACTACCTTGAGACTGCTCAGATTGTTTAGGGGCCGCTTGGTGATTGCTTAGGTAGCTTAGGTGAACTAACTAAGCAAAAGATGCCAAGGTTGATTATTGCCTAAGTAAAAGGAGCTGAAGATATTAACCCACCTTGGAAAAAGACCTCAGAATTAGAGCTCAACTGCCACGAATAAAAATCTAGGAGAAGTAATTATAGTAATATAGAAGTAATGCTTGAAACTTAGGGACTTAGAAATATCTTTGATGCATCATAAGTAAAAGTATTCATGGTACTATAAATACTTTTGTTTATAGCAATTTTCCTGCGGACCGTTGTTTTAATAATTTCTCTATGGTGAGAAAGTGGGAAAATAGTATCTAATTACCAATTCGTATAACTTCATTGAAAACTCTTAATTAAGTATTTATGGTGGGAAATTCGGTGACCAGAGAGGCCTTACACCTCAGACCTTGACCAAAGCAAACATATGGAGTTGTCCGCAGGTATCTGTAGGGCTTAATGAAGAAGGGTTGGTTTCTGTCGTACAATAAGTTTCAAATGACAGGAGTAAGGGCTTAAACGCAATGCAATATGAGTTTGAGTAATCAATATTTCATCTTGGGAATAATACTCTTCAGGTCATAAATTAACTCAAATACTTCCCCGCCGCATCATGAACACTACCTTTAAGCTAATTTCTGACCAAAAGGTGTCGGAAAGCACAAGGTGTTTCGCTTTTGGGGTTTTCATAATTGCCTGCATACGATGTTCTCGGAAACCGCATCCTCTTGTGCATCGGGGAGGCCACAAATTGGCACCAAGGGAGGTAACGGAACTTTGAGATGCTACTAGATAAATAAAGTAACAAGTTCCAGTTGATAGAAATCATTTGGTAGGAGGAACTTGGAGGGTTTCTCGCCTATCTAAGGGGTAAATGGAAATTTTTAAATCATTGCCTTTTCCTTGAGAATTATGAGGTCTAATTTGGTAACACTAGAGCGGTAAGTTCCACTATACCTGATAAAAATGTAAATCCTGCTTCGAGTAGCAGAATTTTGCAGAAGATCGAAATTAGTTGGCAAGACTGTTTGGACGCAAGCAAAGCATCACGTGATCGATTTGCGGAAATATTCAAAAGTAACACGAGCGACTAGACTATCGTAGAAAAATAAGGAAATAGTCTATATACTCTATGTATATCCTCACAAGAAGTGAGTATTATATATAAAAAAAGCAGGGGCTGTCAGGCGTTTCAAACAACCCTCGTAAGAAAGGTACGTGAATAAAGGATCCTAGCGAGGCTTATAAAAATTACGCTCTAAGCCCATTGCAGGATAAGCGTCAAGGTCTTGACTATATTATGCGCGGGATGTGTGAAACAAAGATTACTGCAAGATGTGAGGTTAGAGGGAAATGCGTTGACTGGCGGCGGAGCTGCGGATATGGAAGGAGCACAGGCGGATAGCCGGCGGAGCTGGGCAGTATTTCGCTATCAATAATCTTTTACCTTAATCTGGCTTGCGCTCCTTCCCTTTTTCACTATCAATTCCTTGTAACGGCCACAGAATCTTTTGACTTTAACGTTCTACCCTTAGTCATACATCACGCATGATCGGCCACGCCGAGCAGCTACTTCGCTCTATTCGTGCACACCTTCCCATTGATTAGAACAAATCCACCCTTCCATTTTAAGATAAAAGCCACTCATCCCTGATCATTCTGACCCTTCCCCTGAATGCCGACATCACCAGCAACTGCATTCCTATTTCCGCCTAGCCTGTCAAATAAGCTTTTTATCCGCTGCAACGATGGCGCCAGTGATCGACACTGCACGTGGGGAGGAGAACCTCTCATCTTGGCTTGTCAGATATACCGATCGGTTTTCAGGATTCAATCCAGGAACGGGTCATTATTTAGGTTCGGGGAATGGGATGGTTTTGGGAAGGTGGGTAAGGGACGGTAAGCTGACGGTGGGGGCGAACTAAGGTCATTCGCGATGGCTTCGGAGGACTTTGGGGCCAGGAGACGGATGATTGCTATAAAAAAAGCGATTACTTCCCATACCAAGAGACCTTATTATCCAAACCAACTTGTCCAATTGCCTCTTCGGACAATAATCTGTCTATTCCACAGCATCACTATCACCATGAAGTTTACGGCAGCTCTCGCTCTCCTTTTCACGACGGTCGCTCTTGCACAGATTTCCGACGAACCCTCCGGCTCTAATTGTGATGGTTCGTCATGCTCTCTTCCATTCACTCTCCTAGCGCTGATAAAATTTAAGGAACGCAATACTCCCAAAGTGACATTGACAATGCTGCAACTGCAGCACTGAACTACTATGCTGGAGGCGAGACGGTTGGAAATGACAACTACCCCCACCAATATAACGACTACGAAGGCTTTGACTTCTCGTGCTCGTCTCCTTATCTCGAGTTCCCAATTGAGCAGGGTATCACGTACAACGGTGGGAGTCCCGGAGCTGATCGTGTAGTGATTGGAAGCATCAGTTCCGATGACAGCACCGCCGCCTACTGTGCCGTGATCACCCACGATGGACAGTAGGTGTTATTTTGTCTGCCCTTGAATTTGAGATAATTAAGGAGCCAGTCCGCTCTCTAGATTCTAATAACCCTGTGGAAATTCCAGACTAATTTGCGTATAGGAGTAATAATGACTTTGCAGAATGCACAGACAATTAGATTACTTAGACGGTCGATCTGCGAGGATGCTTCGAGATGTTGTTGGAGAATTTATCAGAGATCAACAACGGATCATTGTACCATATATTCAATTGCATGCTGGTCTTTCGTTGGTGTTGTTACCTACTCAGACTTCAGCAAGTTGAAAACGAGATCAAGCCTACCTGGGGCGGCTGTGAAGCCACCTCTAATTTCCTTCCATACTAAGGCCACTTTTAAATAGCGGAATCTCGAATTTTTAACAACAATCCTGGGGAAATTTTATTGATATCTTTGATCTTTTGCGGTATCTGCGCGCAAGAAGTTGACAGGTACCGGTATGATACTTCTGTGGGCTGAATTGTCATATGAAAGGCATAAAACTTACTCTAGAATGTAACTTGATATCTTCTTACGTCATGCATATTAATCCCAGAAATCGTTCTGGAATTTTAATTAACAAACTGAAGAGGAAATTAGATCACAGCACGCTTCAGTATTTGCTAGTAGCCTCGATTGTATTCTTTGTTGTTTTAATCGTCAAATTTCCAGGCACTGCGCCATAATCCTAGACTATCATGCTCGCTTTCGAAGATGGGCACTGATAAAAAAAAAATACACGGGATCCAAAACATTAATAAATTGACGCATATCGTGAGCCAATAACGGAGAAGGAAGATTTGGAGGTTTACCATAACGGGCAGCGAGGAACGTCTTAATGTTGAAGTACATTTTTACCCTAAAAAGCGTTCCCCATTTTTGTAACATAGCTTAGAAAACAAGTATACTGCCGCGTTACTCGGCTAAGCCATAAATCTCTCAAATTTTGTGCTTTTCAGTGAAACTTATAAAGACAGTGCTTTCGGGTGAGCGGTGAATCCAACATCGTACTCGCTAAAGTTTACCCGCCCCTTATTTTCAAAATTCTCGAGCAGAAATCTTGAAAGCTCACAAAAACTCTGGCAAATTCTCTTGCTGAAGACTAACACATGTTTCAAGGAGCCTTCCATACGTCAATGTCTTTTTTACGCGAAGAGTAAACGCTCTTTGGATGGTCGCTAAGGCTGGGGCTCACTTTCATATATTTCATTTGCGTCTGCTCATGAACATGGACGCAGCTCAGGGCGAGAGCGAATTTCGCTATTGCACTCGACATATCAAATTTCTGCCGATGATTGTTTGTAGGGAGGTTTCTCATGTAGCTCTGGTGTAGGTCTTTGATATACGGCCTTGATTGGATGGTGTACCCGTGATATGTTAATGTTCTAAACTCAACACTTTACCCCTTCATGCTAGTGAGATATGACGCGATTTATATTCACGTTCTTATTCTCAGCGAGAATCCCCAGTCATAGGCAAATTCAGGGGCACCGTAGTCATAGGAATACTTATTGTTGTCTTGTGAGGTAATTGACAAAGAATCTTGCTCTTCTCCAAAGACCCTGATCTGCATGGCGAATTGCTCAATGGCGTTATTCCTGGTCGCCTTGACTAAATGGTTGGTATTTTCTTCTTGGAGCCTTGCACCCTTGAGAAATCCAGGCCAGAGTTTTAATGATGTTTCAATCGAGTATGAAAGCCTTAGATATGGGTATATCTTAGGCACCCTTTTCGACTCTGCTCTCATTACTGGCTGTATTCAATTTATTCGGTACATGATCTCCATAAATTTCTGCGCACCTCTTAGTAGGCAGATTGTCAATTCAGGTGCTAAGCTCAGGCCTTTATTGGCATCAAAAAGTTGATGTTAATCGGTGCTGCAGTCCACAAGGAGAAAGCCTCCTAGACTTGAAGAAGGATGATACAATGGCTATAGCCAGAGCCTCAACATCTTCCATACAGCTAGATTCCTCGGTTTTGTAGATCCAAGAGCCCATCCAGCTATTGAATTGAGCTGATCATCATTAATACCAAGAGTTCTAGCCTCCTCTTCTGGTTGAGAACAAAAGTCTCTTAAGGGAGCTGGCACTTCTCGGAGGCGTTTAAGGAGGGACTCATGGAAAGAATTGGACTACCTGCTGATCCGCTCTGCTGAGTAGGTTCGTAATAGAGCTCGTCTTATCAATGTAGGAACACTGAGAAATGTTTAGTATATTCACAAATCGTTATACAACCAAGAATATACTTAGCTATATCTTGTCCAAGGCGATAAGCTAGTGGAAGTTATCTTTTATTGTTAGGATACTCGCGACAGAACTCCATAGGTATTTAGCCCACTGAACCTTGTTGACAATGTATTTTTCCGGAACTCCCCAATTGAAGATATATTCATCCTTGAGCATAATTGTTTTATCATGACTTATTTCTCGTGCTAAGTCACCTGCATGATGTTATATAGCTTGTCCTCGTACACCACGGATATGAAAACGTTTCAAATTTGATCTAGCTTATCGCCCTCATAAATTACATTAAAAGTACGACGCAGCGGATCGACGAATCTGATTGACACCGAGACCGGGGCTGTTAAGCATTCACGACGGATTTCTTGACTAGAGTGCACAGTGCGCCAAAATCAGATATATATTATAGTGGGCAGGCTGACACAGCGTGTGCTCAGGATGCTCAGGTAAAAGCGGCCCCTGCTCACATACAGAGACCAAAGTAGAACCTGTATATTTATATAGAGTTTAAGGTTAATTTGAAACTGAGGTGTGGTAATTCAATACTAGCTATTTATTATGTAAATGACAGACTACGAATTCAAAGCTTTAAAATAAAGATACAATTCCCTTACTTTACGACGTTCCTCCTTCATGCTGCTACTAAGTTTCCTGATCCTATATCCTAAAGAAAAGGCAGCAATACTTTCGGAATTGACTTTTGCTCGCCCGTTAAAGACTCTAACCCGTCCTGGTCATAGCATGAGATATAATCAAGGTTACCAGTACAACCTTCGAGGAAAGGGCGGCAGGTTATGACCAAGATATGGCAGCCCTTGAAGTCTCTGGTGGACCTCCGGCAGAGTAGCCGTCAGATTCGGCCAAGCCCTCGCGTTCCAAATAGCCACAATACTAGCTTCTCTTGGCTCGCCAATAGTCATCTCGTCTTTCTCTTCTCCATAAATCAGATGCAAGCGGTATCTGATCTCCCAGATAGCCAAATAAGCAGTTTGAAGCCGAGGGTCGAAGCCGTAATTCTGATCTGCCAAGCGCCGAAGCGTTAAATTCGTATAATCGGGATCATCACCAATGGGCCGCTCGCCATTGACAGCTGCCAGGGGAGCAGTCATGAGGTTGAAGATACGCCAGAAGATCTTGATATTGACAGTTGGTTGGGGCCAGTTAGGCTGAGCAATATAAGGCTGAACAGAATTCTCATATTGGCTACCCAGCCCGATTGAGTAATTGTGGTCACCTCCCAATGCATTATCCAACCTCGTCATTCTGTCCGGTTCACGAAGTGCATCACGGAATTGATTCCAAATCGTGTCTGTGGCTAGTTGTGGTCCATGGCGGTAGAGGATTCGAAGATCAGAGTTATTCTTGGCTGGAGATGTGGCTGCATTACGTGCATATTCAACATTATGGATTTGACCCTGTGCAGTATGAAGAGAGGAGAGCGAATCGACTTTGTTAAATGGCCAGCATATACCTCCTCGCGCTACACGCGTCTCTAAGTATCGACTGAACCAGTCCGAGACTTGCCAGAGAAGATCCACGGCGGCGTCGTTCTGAACTATAATAACCAGATCAAGGTCAGAGCGTGGTGCCATCTCGTTCCGAGAGATGGACCCTGTGGCGCAGAGGATGAAAGGAGGTAGTTCGTTTAGCGGTACTGCCTCTCGGTTGCCTCGACGAGTAAGAGGATCTTTGAATGCCTTCTCAACTGACGTGAACTGCGAATTTGCAAAAGAGTTGGCAAAGTTTGAAACTCTGCGCCAACGCGATCAATGATGACCTGGGGTGGATGAGCGGCGTCTGCTTGTTGGAACTTAGAAATGAGGTAGGTAAACATCCGATCTGCCGCCTTATCGTAGAGAGAATCTGAGACAGGGGGGTCCTTTGTGAATAAAGCTTTGATGCTGTCCATAATTACGATGGAGTTTCAAGACGTAGGAATAGGATGCTGATGTGTTGGCTCGCGGTAAGACCAGGTAAGGTAGGCTATGAGAGAGGACCTGAATAGACTATAGAGACATATCCAAACTTGGAGAATCCGATTCCTTTATATAGACAACGTCCTTGGTTATATGTACCAGCTTTTAGTGCTTCCTAAAGCTATTTCACTGCTCATTGCTCATTGCTCATTGCTCAGCCAGCCGCGAGGTCGTAACTCGGCCGAAGTCTAGCGCAGAGTTGAATGGTCCAACCATTCCACCAAATCCATCTCTGTTGCTCAGCTAGCCAGGATCCCACTGATAAAAAGATGAAGAGCCAACATAATTATTTTGTATTTTGCCGTAAGAACAAATTTTCGCATGTGTTTTGTTGGGTTTTTTCATGGAAGAGCAGAATATTAACATTCGGCTAATTTCAAGGTGCGCAAGGAATTGTCATTATGGCTAGCTGGGAAATGAATATTGATTGAATGGCTAGCTAGAATACGATTTAATTTCAATATAAAGCAAAATTTATTGTTGTGGCAAAATGCACTGTTACTATGTGGACAGTTTATCTTCCTATTATTGCAACTGTGGCGGCTGACAAATAAAAGTGGCTAGCTGGAATACGAAGTAAGATGACTGGAATCACACTATCCAGCAGATACAATACACCGTCCCATTACTTCCGAAGGTCTACGAAGCTACTGCTACTGAAAAAAAAAACTCGTATCCATAATGCTTACGACTCTTGCACTCACTTTGAATCTATTTCGGAAGATTTTGCCGATTTCAATGGTACAAAGCCCAAGCCCTATAATTTAATAGCGAAAGAAGCATACATATTATTCAAAGATCAAGTTCATTGAAAAGACTCCTGGAGGCTAGCGTTTTAAGCAAGCCTACGTTCAAAATAAAATCTCTCGACAAAAACGAAAGAAATCCGGCAAGGTATGGCTTTGAGCACCTTAGCAAATCTATCGATGAATATTGGCAATATCTTCTCTTTACCGATAAAGCACACATTGATCCTTCGGCGATTCCGATGAGGCTTTATTTGTCAAAAGCGAGTTTGGGACCCTTAATTGGATTACTTCATACAATGAAAAGCACATCATTCCATTAACCTCTTTGAACGTAGAAAGAACGCAACAAGAAACGTATTGGGCATCCTTAGTACAGGATCGTCGACGCCTATGCGTACCTGCCTTCGAAGGGAGCAAAGATGCAAACTATTGACCAGCTCCTCGGTGAGATTCATCCAAACTGGAATTCCTCTCAAGCTGGATGGTTCACAGTAACGTTCCGTCTGTGGAAGAAGCTCCAACTTTCTTCATATAAACATGGCAAGGGAATCACCTTTCGGGCACCCCTTTTTGTGTTTTCTGAGTTCACGGAGAAGTTCGTGAATAGAGAGCCGTCAGCTGCCTCAGCCTTTACTAGACACAAGGTAACTAACGTGTTACTCTCTGAGAAATATCGGTAGAAATATCGGGCACTCTGAGAGAGAGACATTGCTACTGATTATGGCGGAGACCTGTCGGTCAGGGTTAAAGGGGGTCGATTGATTTCTAGGACTTACAGGGGGTTGGTCTCGATTTCTATGATCAAGTTTTTTATTCAGTATTGCTCGTATGTTATAAGTCACGGTAAGTCTTGTTTTAAAGTAATTAAAAGTTTATACTTAGTATCTCTGTCTACCCCAAAGGTTTCTAAATGTTTCCTGAGTAGTTGGTAGATTGGCGTATAAGAAAGAGAGAATAAGGCCGCTGACTCAAGTGGTGAGAAGTGGCAAATACTAAGAATAAGTTCGAGGGCAAATATTTCGAGTATGGACGATTGGAGAGCTATAGGCCTGGGCTCTACAAACCATTTCCGAATCATAGCTCGAATGTAAAATATGGGATCCATATAGTGAGAATAGAGCTAATTTTGTAGAATACTGTGATAAAAGAAGTGAGAACAGGCGTGTCAAGGTATGAGGTTTGTAATATTATAAAAAGAAGCTAAATTCCGAGTGTGCGTACCTGCGGAAGCTTTTTATGTGAAACCTTTTTGTACTACGCCTAGCATACCAAGTTTTAAGCTGACGGATAGGGGGCAAAATCACGTGCCTATCGTCATAACCCCTGGATATAAACAAAGCATTTAAATATCAAAAGCGATGTTCACAAAACGTCTTTGAAACAAAAAATGGGTGCCATTCCCTGTTAGCTGCTTATGTAGTTTTCCATTTCTGGAAATTCATGAGATAAAAAGTGGCAGGTGAGTTAGCAATAGTTGCTTAGCAATTTGTCGCCCGCAGGTCACCTTGGGCGCTGAAACTTTAGCGCCCAACCGCTGCATTTCCCGCGGCGTTCGAAACTTCCATTAACAGATGTTTACTTCGAGCATACACCTATGGCTGTTCCTCCATGATTCGCGCAAACTCCATTGCACAGGCAATCTTCCTAGAAGTTTGGCGTCCGTATTCCTCGTACCCGGTTCTGGAAGCGCTGTCGCTGTTCTCTCAAACGCTCCCGCATTGACGGGCCACCGCCGGGATCTCGTCGGCCAACTTCTTCTGTCTCTTTTGCTCAATAAACCGCCTGCTGAAGAATCCCTAAGTCTTTCCCACATTACAAGAGAGGCTTCACGTCGCGTTGATGAAAGCCATTGTTCTGGAGCTTCGAGTAAAAAGTCATGGCTCAGGCTTTAACCCCTAGGCTACCTTGAGTGTGTTATTTTATGCTAATAAAGCTAATCTGGACATTAAAACACATATTAAGCAGTCTGAAATCCTGGATTACCTAGATCGCTATATAATGCGTTCTTCTGGTTATCGATATTATTAGGGCATTAAGCTGGTATTCCTTGATGACCCCCCCCCCCGGCCCCCACTTTTATAACTTGTTTTTTTCGAACTGGTAATATTATCCAACTTAACTAGCTACGTGAAGTTGAAATTAGCACCGACTATTATTTAATATTACCACTTCATCGCTGTATTCTTTGCTTTCACCAAGGAACCGGCCACTAACAGCGGCTATTCTACTGCCGAAAGTTAAAATAGTAATATTATTACTCTAGTTTAGCGCGGACCTAAATTGGAAATAACAAGGCCAAGGCGCCTGGGAGACGATCTTACAGCATCTTGTCGAGGCTAACAAAAACTGCTAGGCAGCTTAGCGCACTTGGCCGAAGTAGTTTGGCTAATATATATACACAAGCTATGAAGCTATTGATTGACCACAAAGCTAATTTATATGCCCGCGCCAAAGTCCCCGGTACTAGCATGTCTGTTTTAGAGGTAGTCGTAGAGTATATCAAGACTCTGTATCCTAAAGATGCAGCAGATATTTAAAAACAAATAGAGAGCCGGCTTACACCTGAAAAACTTAATTGTATGGTGGATGTGTAGGAGTTTGGTAGGTCCTTTCCTTGGGGGTTGAAGTTCAGTTACCGATTTACGCACACGGAAACCTGCTTTACCACATTTGCAGAACGGCAGTGTTCTGTGAACATCGTTGCTGTTTATTTATATAGTTCCTTATGAATTTTATCTAAATCAAAGTAAACTGCTTCTCTCTAATGAGACCCTCCTTTAACGCTTCTCCATACATAATCCCGTGCAGATAACATTCGCCAATAAATTTAAACTTACCATCTTCAACCGGTCGGAGAACGTAAGGGGTTCTGCCGCTGAGGAAGACGCAAACAATGTCTCCAGGCGCCAGAGCATTATCCCCAATTCCTATGTGGCCATTTTTGGTCGAGAAGAGCATTCTTCCCCCACAGTTTCTTTGCATGTCCCTGGAGAAAGTGTCTGACTTGATGTGTGATCTAACGAGGCTTTTTAACCGTAAATACTCTACTTCCCATTCTTTGCTCAAGCTTTCTATATCAGCAGTACGTCCTTGGTTGGTGAGTATCGAAATCGTCTGCTCGTACATGGCGACGCAGAAATGCTGAAAATCAATATCGTGATAGGTGTCTCCGGCGGTGCGAGAAGCGGGGTCGGGGTCAGACATGGTGAGAGTTTTTGCGAAAGCTTCGTCCATACTCTCTCCCGTTGGATATGGCATGTGCTTGTCCTGCTGCATACTCCAAATCTCCAAAACGAAATCCCAGAGTCGAGGCCGAGACAGTGCCGGAAGACGACAGATGCTCACACAGGTGGAGACTTCTGCGAAGGAAAACCCGCGCAAGGAAATCTCGTATGGCGTTTGTGAGTCACCTACTGGTCCGGGGTATTCTTTCCCTCCACTACAGAACTTGGCCACCGCCGATATTCTGAACATTGGGGCAACTCTTGGCCAATTTTCTTGTTCAATCTCAGCAGAATTGTCCTCGGTCAGATTGTCCCACTTGACTACCCAAGATGGAACGGACTCGCGGAATTCCCGCTGCTTTTGCTGTCCCCGTATAGAAAAGGTTGAGTACTGGTTCACACTTGCAAGCACTTGAAGCGGATATGTATCCGGCCATGCTCTCAACGGCGGCTCAAGGAGAACCCGAGTCACTTGTGTGTACAAATCTTTGACAGACATAGAGTAATCGACAGTGATCTGCCCCGGCTCTTCCACAAGGCCCATCAACGCATACACTTTGTCAACCGGGACGGTGGCATTAAGGGTCCTAGTCTCTTCTAGCAAGATAATGAGCGGCACCAATGTCGGCGCTTCCCTCCTCAATCGCAATCCTGTTCGCGACCACTTGCACAAGGCTCGCACATTCATCAAAACCGGGGACAATCCTGGAATCTTCGTGCCAAAATAACCCTTCCACAGGAAGAAATCGATTGCTTGGCACAAATCTAGCCACGAAAATAAATGCGCTCCCGCTTGCATGATGGCGAGAGAAGCTAGTGCCGATTCCTGTTTAATCCAGCAGCGGGAGAACCATTTCCGGCTCAGGAGTTCGACCAGTGGCTCCCACTTCTCTGTGTCTTTCCAAGAGGGAAATCCCCTTGCTACGCTCCTCTCGTCGTCAAAGGCTTCGTGCGCAATATCCCCCGAGAAACCTAGCCTCTGCCTCGCAATTCTTTTTAGGATGACGATTAGCAAGTTAGCCTTGTGGCTGATAAAGGGTACTGGCGCTATGCCTGCTTCTCGTCGAAAATGATCCCGTGCAAGAAAGATTAATTTCAGCGCCTGTGCCGTTGAAGTATTCTGGGGGCCGAGCCACATCATCACTTTCTTCGCGTGCTCATAAATGTTTTTCATCAGCGGGACTTGTATAGCTTTCTCTCTCGCGTCCGCTTGGTTTATGCATAAAGCGTCAATCCAGATCGTCCTCTCCTGATTAAATTGTCGCATGTGCCTCAGCGCATCAAACAGATTAGGTGTGACTTTGATTTCGAACCCATTGCAGATGATTGCGCACGAAAAGTCAGGCTCGCCCCAACAATACGACAGCGCTTCGAAAGGAGCTTCAATTAATGGACAGCCGAGGGAGTCCAGCAGTTCGATACGTTTGAGCTCGCATCGTAGCTTTGTGAATGGATCGTTGTCAGGGAGGATTGTGAGGACGCGAATAGATTTTGAGTCAACGGGTAAAGAGTCATAGATGGAGGATTGAGAGCACATGATGAGCGGACATTAGGATCATTTTCATGGCGAGATATCGCCTGGTGTCGAGAATTTCTTCAGCTGAAGTGGTGGATTTGTGGCTTGTGGCTTGCTATGTGGAAATAGTCTATGCGTTCGGGGGACCACCTCCTGCTTTTTGCGGTCTGCCAACGTATACCATTGCATGGCATCTTCAATTCTCAGACAGTCTCACAAAGTCTTCAGGTACGAAAGATCAAGCGGAGACAGAGTCGCCCTATCAATTTTGTTTCTTTATCTGGTACAACGCAATGAGCACATGGAGTCCCTGTCTCAATGTCACTAAAGATATCCTAGCAGCTTTCTGACCGCCGACTTCCCCGACGCTCTTCCCTTGACCCCGCACAATACCCCAGTCTAAACGAGAAACGAGGGCGCAATTGCGTTCGAGGTATCCAATAAATTTTATAAGGTAAAAAGTTCCATGCATGCTGACGTTAATTTAGAGCTGCGCCTCTTTTAGGATCTCCATAAAGCTCACCCTCCACTTCTTGTCTCTCTTTCCCTTCTGTAAATTTCTTGACTCTCAAGGAGTCTGCTCCTTTGAATCGCAATCCAAAATCCAAGATGGCACCTCAAATCGTAGAATTTGAACCAATAAACGTAGCAAAAGTACGCAGCCTCGCTTAAGCCTCTCAGATAAGCCCTGCTAACGGCACAACAGGGCTGCATACTACGTTTTTTTGCCGACTATGTATAATATCTCTCAATCTACATCCGCGAAAACGCTATCAATCTAACAACAGTAGTCCAAGCCTGAAGGCGATGTTGACCGCTTCTGGATGGAGGCCTCCTACGATGGCAAGCCTAACTCCGAGCCGTTTGATATCCGGGCGCATTGGCATAAGGTATGCACATCCGTTGCGGGATCATGAAGTGGGTAGTGATGATGGATGTGAACGCTAAGATGTGAGCAGGATCATGACGAGGTAATGGAAGTGAAGGAGGGAAGGATGAAGTTCACGGTTAATGGAGTTGAGCATATCCTCACGCCAGAATCAGGGCGCCTTCTTATTCCTCGCCGCCACGTCCATAGTGGAAACTCATTTCCAGGCGAGCCGGCCGTTGTGATCGAGAAGACGGTACCGAATGGGGAATTAAAGGCGTTATTTTTCGCGGATTTGTTTCAGCAGGGAACACCCCCTGGATTCTTGCTGGCGATGAGGTCGTATTATGAGGGTGATGGATATGTTCCATTGCCAGGGAATATGAGGTGGCTTGATGAGCTATTTATAAACGTTCTAGGATTCATTGCCACATTCTTAGCGCCAAAGAAGCCTTTGTCTTTGAGGAAGAAGGGTGCTGCTTAAAGCGAACGTTGGAATGCGAGATCTGACCATTAGTCATAAGGAAGGATTGGGTTATAGCTGAAAGAATGCTTTAGAGTAGATTAATCTAACTTTTTTCAAATCGAAATGAGACTTATTAATAGAATCTCGACGAGCTATCTTCAAGCACAACCCCGTTATATCTCCGCTTACTACTAAACATATCTTTAGCCATAATATCTGCCTTTATATAAGGCAGCCTATTCAGAAGTTTTATAATAAGAGCTCTTTTACTTTTTGTCGGTACGCTGTACCGTACGAAGACAAAGGTCGTAGTGAAAGGGACATAGTGGGCGACGCTATAGCGAGCTAGCCCGATTAGGAAGGTCTGTGTAACGTAGGGCTATAAGTGCCCACAGA
>Ga0182030_10016632_pt1 | contig 14299 bp, 13 predicted proteins | sample 812S3MmetaG_FD_121299 | JGI IMG/M metagenome (GOLD analysis project Ga0182030, IMG submission 121299) | Permafrost microbial communities from Stordalen Mire, Sweden - 812S3M metaG (Illumina Assembly) | ecosystem: Environmental > Terrestrial > Soil > Wetlands > Permafrost | place: Sweden...
GACGACCGCTGGCACGACCTCGCCGGCTCCGAGGAGCGGCGTGTCGAACGCATGGTCATTTTTGCTCGGGGAACGACTCAGCCTGTCGTTCTGGGTGGTCCGTTGCTCGAAGTGGCGACATCCCTTGGGTGATCGAGCGATGGCGTCGGATCTTCTCAGCAGCGTACGATCCCAGCCGACCGCGACGACGACATTGGTCCGAGCGCTAGCGTCCGGTCACGTTCATCATGCCTATCTGTTCGATGGCCCCGATGGAGTTGGAAAGGAGCGAACCGCGTTCGGGCTTGCGCAAGCGCTCGTCTGCGAGAGGCGAGCCCCTGGGATCGCTCAGGCGTGCGGGGGCTGTTCGGCCTGCATACGCGCAATTCCCATCGACGGAGAACGAACTCCTGCGCATCCAGACGTCATCGTCCTCGAGCGCGGGCTGTACGACCCGGCAGTGTTTGGAAGACGGACTCCGGAAACGCAGGACTTGAGCGTCGACCAAGTGCGAGAGCTCGTTCTCAAGCGAGCCGAATTCACTCCGCACGAGGGTCGCGCAAGGGTCTTCATCGTGCGCCGAGCGGAGGAGCTAAGCATTTCCGCGTCCAACGCCCTTCTCAAGACGCTCGAAGAGCCGCGCCCGCAGACGCATTTCATCCTGATGACTGCGACCATCCACAACCTTCTTCCCACGATTCGGTCTCGAACCGAGCGCGTGCGATTTGGGCCTCTGCCGGACGAAGTGATCTGCGAACTGCTCGGGGAGCGAGGGCTCCAGCCGGCTGACGCGGCGCGTATCGCTCGGGTCGCCGGGGGCAGTATGTCGGTTGCACTCGCCATGGCAGATCCGCGGAAGTCGGAGGAGGAAGGCCAGTTCGTTGCGAAAGCCATGGAAGCGTTGCGATCGCCAGGTCTTGAGGCAGCGCTCGAGCTCGCTGAATTGGCAAAAAAGAGCGAGAAGGCCAAGTCGATCGCGAACATCGAAGCCTTTGCCGCGGCGCTTGCGATGACCGCCAAGGAGATTCTGCTCGACTCAGGTCAAGATGCCTATGTGGCCGCGTCGCGTCACTCCGTCGCGCTTTCGACACTGCGGGACATAGACGCCAATGCCTCGATTCCTCTCGCCATCGAAGCGATGTGCATCAAGATGCGTGCGATGGGATGACCGTAGCGGACGGACCGGAAGCGATGAGGTCTCGGTAGAAACGAGCGCGCGCGGAGACACTCCTCTGCCATCCTTCCGCCCGCGGGCCCATGTCTTTCGCCCGAGGCAGCAGATCCGAAATGACTGCCAAAGCATCTGCCGCGCCGAGCAGATTGGGCGCTCGACTCGCAGTGATTCCGCCTATCGCCACGAGGGGGATTCCCGCCGACTTGGCGCGCGCGTACGCCGCGACGAGATCGTGGAGCCCGACCGTGGGAGCTGCGCCCACCTTCGTTCGAGTCGAAAACACGGGGCCGAATGCCACGTATGCGGGGCGCGTGACGAGCGCAGAATCTAGCTCGGCCAGCGTATGGGTCGATAACCCGATCGCAAGGCCTGGGAATCTCCTGCGAACCTGCTCGATGTTCTCGTCGGTCTGCCCGACGTGCACCATGTCGCACGAAGCCCAAACCGCGAGGTCTGCACGGTCGTTGGCGACCAGCGGGACCCCCGCTTGGCGACAGAGCGGCTGCAGTTCGCGGAGCAGACCGAGCGTCTGATAGACCGGAGCCACCTTGGATCGCACCTGGAGCGCCGCTGGGCGCGCTCCTAGCAGGGCACGCGCGAACTCAATAGGATGAATCCGGCGAGCATCGAGAGTTTCGACATCCAGGATTGCGTACAGCCCGCGCAGTTTCATGCAGTCTGACAGCTAGTCCAGGGATTCTCATGGGGTCAACGCCGATTGCCGGACTTGAGCGCGCGGATGCTTGTGCCCCGGGCGATCCGCGACTCGGTCGCGGTCAGTGGCGGGTCGATGACGAGGATGTCCCCCCGGGCGATTTCTTCCCAGGCGGCGTTGTCGTCGGTTCGATCGCGGTCGAGGCGGTCCGTGCGCAACCTTTTGCCAAGCATTTCAGAGGGCGCGTCGACGAGACTCGGGAACCCGCCGCACAGATACGCTTCGCGCTTTCCTTTCGATCGCATCGGCTCAGACACCACGCGCACGCGGGTTGCACGCGATGGTCCGAGTAGCGCGTCGGCGACGGACGCTCGGTCGCGACGCACAACGATGTACGCATAGGTCAACCCCTCGTAGCGAAGTCCGGCCGCTCGAGCGACTGGGATGAGCCAGGATGGCAAGTCGACCGGGAGGTCTTCGTGGCACCAATCGGTTTCGCGTTCGAGGGCGGGGCAGGGTGACGCGTGAAGGCACGGCGCGAAGTTCGACCAACCGCGCGAGACAAGAGCGTCTCGAACGCGATGCAAGTGCCTCGTTCTGTCCCGCAGAGCAGGTTCTACGACGACGAGTGATCCGTTCGGAGCGAGGTGATGCTCAATGGCATTCGAAAGAAGCGCGGCATGCCTTTCCACGCGATCCCGGACGTCAGCCCCCACATCGAGCTCGCTGAGCAACCCGCTCGCCACGATGACGTCGAACGATCCGAGCCGAGATCGGTCCGACAATGCCCCGACCACGGTCTGGACGTTCAAGGCGACCGAAGACATCCCCTGACGGCCGCGCGCGATGGCAGTCCCCACTTCTAGTGATTGCCGGTCGCTGTCGACCCACGTCGCATCAACCTTCCCATGGGCGCCCGACGCTTCGAGCGCACGGACGATCCCCCAGGTGCTCGCGCCCAATCCTGCCCCGAGGTCGAGCAAGCGCAGCGCGCCACCCCGATCGAGAAGTCCCAGCGTTAGGAGCTCTCGAACGGCCCCGGCCGTCTTGGGGACGTCGCGCGGAAAGAAGAAGCCGAGGCGCGCTGCGTTGTCCGGGCCCGTCGAGGCGCGAGCCAGACGCGGATCGTTATATGCGTCGGATAGTGCCTTCACTCGATCGGCGAGCGCGCCGGGTTCGCGGCTCGTCGGCCAATGGCGAAGGCGAGCGATCTCGTCGAGCGTGGCTCGCCAATCCGCTTCAAGTGGACGAACCAGGTCGAGCCCAATCATCGGTCGCGTAGAATCACCTAGTCCTCGTGCCCGGCGCAAGGTGTGCTCACGGATTGTCTCGGGCGCGCCATGCATGCCGAGGCCGCCTCGTGGTCTCGACCGGGACCCTGCTAGTGTTGCGGTCCCATGATTGGCCACACGTCGCGCTTGCACGAGCCTAGCCCGCCGCCTCTTGCGAGACGCAAAACGGGACCCACCAAGGGGACATTCGCTCTCGTGACCCTGCTGAGCGGATGCGCTCACGTGGCGCCTCCCGCCTCGCTGGTTCCGACCGCGGACGATGCGCTTGCCCGGATGCGAGCGACGTTTGCATGCGGTCGCAGCACCCAAGCGTCGGCAAAGATTGACCACTTTGGCGACCAAGGGCGGGCGCGTGCCGACCTGCTCTTGATGACCCAGCGAGCCGCCCGGATACGCATGGATGTCGTGAGCCCGTTTGGCGTGGCGCTCGCTACTCTTACGAGTGATTCCGTCCACTTTGCGCTGGCGGATCTCGGCGGCAAACGGCAATACGTCGGTCCGTCGTCGGCATGCAATATCGCGCGATTGACGACGGTCCCGGTCCCAGGGCACGTTCTAGTCGACTTGCTGCACGGAGAGGCTCCCGTGCTTAGGCACGAGCCGGGATCCGCAAAGATGTCTTGGAACGATCGCGGCTACTATGCGCTGGTGATTCCGAGCTCGGGCGGAGGGACGGAGACCGTCCATCTCGCTCCGCGTCCGGACGACTGGGCTCGGCCTTGGACGGAGCAACGCATGAGGGTGTTGGATGTGATGGTCGAGCAGCAGGGCTACGTCCTCTATCACGCCGAACTCATGAACCATGCTCCGGCGGTCATGGCTTCCCCACGCATCGACCCGGATGGCATCTCGCCGCCCATCCCACCGAGCGGTCCGTTTTGCGATGCGGAGATCCCTCGGAGGATTCACGTCGAAGTGCCAGAGCCCAAAGCTGACGTCCGATTCACCTACGAAGAGATCATGTGGAATCCGCCCCTCGTCGACGGCATATTCGATCCTCCCCCGCCGACTGGAATGCGTGTGGAGTTCGTCGAATGCCAGTGAGCTGGCGGTCAATCCCCTCGCACATCGGAGCCCGTTCGGCCTGCCCTACCGCGCTAGCTCCTCCGCGATGGAGAGAGCCAGGGCCTTGGCTTGCTCGACTTGGTCCGCCGCGAGCGCGATCGCTCCCACGACGGGGTGTCCTCCCCCACCATGCCGTTCGCAAATCGCGGCAATATTGTGTGTGCGAGGCTCTGGTGACCATGGATTGTAGCCGATGCTGATCTTGCATTTGCTCTTCGAGCGACTGAGCAGCACTGAGTATGCGCTCTTCGGATACAGCGCGTAGGCGACGAACTTGCCGGCCACCTCGATGATCTGATCGCTCAAATCCACGAGCACGACCCGACCGATCACCTGCGCATGCTGCTCGACGAGCTTCACGAACGCCTCGTGGGCCAGGCCAAGTGGAGCGAACGCTTGCGCGATCTCTGGCGATCGCGCGACCTCCGACAGGGGAGTTTCGAGCAAGCGCGGCACCATCGTCGTGAGGAATGCGTCGTCGCCCCCTTGCTCGATGACGGTCATCAATTGAAGCTCCGGCGCGCGGCGTTCGACGGCGAATGCGGCCGAGGGAAACGAAGCGCTATCGATGAGATCGGCCCAGCGAACAAGCTCCTCGGTCGGTCGCAAGTCGAGTCCAAATTGGTCGCGACCCACGTCTGCGATGAGCTTGGTCGCGCTCGAATATTTGCCGTCGTGAAACATCCGGCGCTCACCTCGCTTCTCGCCGTCTAAAACGCGCCGTTCGTAGAATTCGCGTTCCCCGGGCGTCACGAATGCGCTGACGTGGTGATCGAAATACCATGTCAGCGAGTCGATCGCGCTGAAACGAAAGTCGAGGATGACCGAGACGTCACCCGAGAACACGCGTGGATCGACGCCGTTCTGCCCTGGGCCGTAGCCAGCCGCATGATAAGTAAAGGTCGCACCGTCGGCCGGAAAACAGTGGCGGTACAGCCGGGTGAACATGACGGCTGCGCATAGACCATCGAAGCAGTGGCCGTGGGTTGCGACAACGACACGGGGGGAGTTAGAAGTGTGCACGTGTGGGCACGTAGCACATTTTATGATCGCAGTTGGTGCTCTATCGTATCGTGCTCACCACGCACGGGTCACGCGTGATTGTCCACGAGAACATTGGCTTCCCCAGATTCACCGAAGCCACAGCACCGCGAGGTCGAGTTCAATCGCATCAAAGGGCGGCGCGCGGACTTTCTCGTCGTCGGCGTACGTCGCAAAGAGGCGGTAGCTGGGGCCGTCGAGAGCGAAGACCTCGAGCGTGCGCTCGATCGGCTCGATGAGCCATACATGCGCCACGCGTTCCCGAAGGTAGACGGGCATCTTGTCGCGGCGATCGCGCCTCCACGTGGTCGCGGAGAGCACTTCGCACGCCCAGTCGGGTGGGACCGTGAAATACGCAGCGTCTGGCATGACGGGCATCGTCTCTCGTCGCCATCCCGCGAGGTCCGGAACGAGGATGTCGGGCTCCGTTCCAAGGTGAAGCTCGGGCTCATCGAGGATAATCCACCCGCCGGGGCCACCTCTGCCACGCTTGAACGGCGGGCCAAGCTCCTCCCCAAGTGTCGTTGCGGCTTGAGCGTGTGGAGACGCAGGTCGAGGATGAGTCGACAGCACTCCGTCAATGACCTCAGCAACCATATTTTTGGGTGCCCGTAGGACATCCTCGTACGAAGCGCGCTTTGGGACGGCGTGACCCACCGCGCGAGTATACGCGGATGGCGCGGGTCGTGCGGCTTGTGCTTCGCTCGGTCCGGCGGCAGGCAGCCTGTAACTACCCGTCCTCTCCGGACGGACCGTCGGGAGCGGAGATCTCCCGAGCGGTGTCGAGCCCCATACGCAGGCGTTTGGCATCGAGTGGATTCAGCGATCCGGGGAGCTCGTCCTCGATGCTTCTTGCTCGTCGCAGCCAATAGATGGCCTGACCCCGGTCACCGAGCGCCTCACAGGTCAGCCCGCGATAGAGCGCGTACTTCGCTCGATCTCGGCTCTCCCATGACCGGGTTTGCGGCTCTACGTGGATGAGCTGCAGCTTGGCTTCGGGATAGTGGCCCTTGGCGAAGGAATCCTCCATGGCCGCCATGGGTCCGCCGCATGCTGATCCGGCTGCAAGGCTGGCGACGATCGCGACGGGAATTGGCAGCGTGGTCGGATGCGCTGGGACTCTTCGGACGGGCATTTTACTGCCCATTCGATCCCCTGGCGCTCGACGTTGCGAACGCCGATGGCAGCAGAGCGCGAATGTCAGACGCCGCTTCGGGACTTCACGCGCTTGCCGGCTGCCCGTAGCATGTCATCGAGCGTCGCCAGCTGCCCAGGATCCTCGAGTTCGTCGATGGCCTCGCTCTGCGGCTGCTCGACGAAGCCCGCAGGCTCGAGGCCGGGGCCCTTCGCCGCGCGGTCCCACTTGCCGGCGAGCTCGCGGGCGATACGGTCGAGCAGAGCGCGGGTGGTCTCACGCCGGGTCGCACACACACATACGGCGTCCGGCGCGAGTTTCAAGAGCCGTCTTTGGTGCGCGTCGTCGATCAAGTCGACCTTGTTGTAGACGACCAGGCGCGGCAAGCCGGCGAGATCGAGATCCGCCAACAGAGCGGTCACAGCGCGCATGTGGTCGTCGGCCGACGGGTCGCTCACGTCGACGACGTGAAGGAGCAAATCGGCGTCAGCAGCTTCCTCGAATGTCGCCCGGAACGCCGCGAAAAGATCCTTGGGCAATCGGCGAATGAACCCGACCGTGTCGGTCACGACCACTTCTCGTTCACCCCAGCCCGCCCAGCCGCAGCGGAGCACGCGCGATCGCGTATCGAGCGTTGCAAATAGTTTGTCCTCGGCAAGGACATCGGACCCAGTGAGCGTGTTGAGAAGAGTGCTCTTTCCCGCATTCGTATATCCCACGATTGCAACGGTAGGAACGCCCCCCATCGTCCTCTTCAACCGTCTCAGACGGCGGCGCTTCGCGAGTTCGACCAGCTGCTGCTCGAGATGGGTCACTCTGTCCTTGGCGCGGCGCCGTCCGATCTCGAGTTTGGTCTCGCCGGGACCGCGCCCCCCGATACCCCCCGTGAGGCGCGAGAGGCTGTCGTCTTTCTGCGACAATCTAGGCATCGCGTATTTCAACTGCGCGAGCTCAACTTGGAGTTTGCCATCTCGGCTTTCGGCGCGCTGAGCGAAAATGTCGAGAATGAGCTGGGTGCGATCGATAACCTTGAGATCGGTCTGTCGAGAGATGGCGCTCGCCTGGGCGGGGGTGAGATCTCGGTCGAATATGAGCACGCTGGCGTCGAGATCGATGGCTCGAACGAGTAGGTCTTCGAGTTTGCCTTTGCCAACTACGAACTTTGAGTCGAGACCGTCACGCATTTGAACGATACTATCGACGACCTCCGTGCCGGCGCTGCGAGCGAGCTCTCGCAGCTCTCGAATGCTTCCTTGCGCCTCCCGGAGTCCCGTCGCACCGCTCGACTTGTCACCCACATGAACGAGGATCGCGCGACCATCCTTCGCGCGCACATCCCGAGCTCGATCACGGCGCGCAAACTCGGACTCCAGGTCGGCCATCAGGCGGCCGACATCGACGTGGATCTGGGAGAACGGTTGCGGCGCAATTTCTCGATATCCGACGGACCCCGCGTCGGCGGGCACGTTGTGCGCATAGGTCATCGAGCGAATTTCACCGGTGGGGCTGACCTCGATGGCGGCTACGAGGTCGAGCCGCAGTCTTACGAGGTCCGCGCGATCGTCGCGTGTGAGCGGTTCCCCACGCAGATGCGTGTGAACGAGGCGAAGACCTCGAAAACGACCTTGCGCAGCACGAAGCCGTCCGATGTCCGGCAGCATCAGCTTGGTCGCGTCGCCCACGATGACCGAATCCAAGTGACCGGATCGATGAACGAGCACGCCCACTTGGCGACCGGTCTCGAACGAAATCGCAACCATCGACCGCGCCAGTTCTAGAGTTACGATCTCATGGATAGGGACTCTCCGCCTGTCGAGGCGATCGAGTGCACGAAGGATGGAAGGGGGCAGGCCCGTGATGTTGCCGACGACGTCGATGGCCTGTCATCTAGCACAACATCCCAGTCACCGAAGATACGCGCTTGGCGCGCTCACCGCTAAGGCGGAAGAATTGTCGATGCGGGAGACGGCGACGCCTACCGACGCGATCGCACTTTGGACACGATCGCGACGACCGCCTTCATCAGATCGGGCCCCTTGGTCAATGAGCTCACCCCGAGCTGGCGAAGCAGCTCGACGTCCGCAGCCGTCGCACAACCACTGACGGCGACGGGGTGACACGCCTCCAGCAGACGCATGCCCCGAAGAAGCATCAGAACTTCGAGCCCATTGATCCCCGGTAAGTCGAGGTCCATGAACAGCAAGTCGGGAGCGTGCCGACGCACCATCTGGACGGCGCGGCTGCCTTCTCCCGTGCTCTCGATCTGCGCGTCCGGCGATCCGGTTCGAACGTAGAGTTCGAGCCCACGCCTCATGTCCTCGTCGTCGTCGACGATGAGAACCGTGAAGGGCCGCTCGCGACCGACCGAATCGTGTGCCGTCCGGAGCGACCGGAGCTGCCACTCCACGGCGTCGGCCCCTTGTGGCCTATCGTGGGGTCTGGGAGCCATCAATTGCGCGATGAAGTCATCGAGCTTTTGAGGAACGTCGCGGCGATGCGCTCGAACGCGCGGCACCGGCAGCTTTACCTTGGCTCGGTACATCTCCTCCGGTTGGCCGTCGGCATAGGGGGCAATTCCGCACAAGACTTCGTACGCGAGAACGCCGAACGCGTACACGTCGAGCAGATGCGCCGCCCCCTCTGCGACGCCTCCTGTCAGTGCCTCGGGAGCCATGTATCTCAGAGATCCTGCGACCGTTCGGTGACCTGCTCGGTCGGCGTTCGGAAGCACGAGGCCGAAATCCATCAGCACGACTCTTCCGGTCGGCGTGAGCATGACGTTTCCCGGTTTGACATCGCGGTGCGCAAGCCCCGAAGCGTGAACCGCATTGAGGGCGCTGCAGATGGCCACGAGAAGATCGAGCGCCTCGGCAAGTGCGAACCGCTCGCCCTGCTGTCGTCGGTCTTCAATCATTCGGTCGAGTGAGATCCCCCTCAGTCGCTCGAGTACCAAGAACCGTATTCCGCGATGCTCTGCCATCGTGTGAATCGTGATGACTCCAGGGTGATGCACGGCTGCGAGCGCACACCCTTCGCGCACGAGATACTTCGATTCATTTTTCGCCCGCATCACCTTGATAGCCACTCGACGTCCGAGCAGGCGATCGTCCGCCTCGTAGACCTCCGCCATCCCCCCGGTGCCGAGCAGCGCACGGACCTCATAGACATCGGCGAGCAGCTCACCGGTCCGAAAGACGGACTCCGATTCGATAGCTCGTGCCGACTTCGATAAGCGGCGCTCGGGAGTCAAGGTGTCTCTCCGACGGACTGGAGCACTGCGGCGCCTGCGCTTCGGAGATCGTCGATCAGCCCTTGTCCGACAGGTTCTCCACGCACGAGCGCCGTTTCGATGGCTCGCGCAGCCTTGCTGAGCCATGGATAACCGTACGTGCCAGCGGAGCCGCTGAGCTTGTGGGCCCCGCGCCGCGCCCCAGAGCTATCTCCGGCCCTGAGAAGTGTCACGATCTCGGCGACACGAAGCTCCGACCTCTTCGCGTACTCGGCGCGTTCGGCGGCGAGTAGGGCATCGAGTGTCGGGTCTCGCGCCTCTGGCATGGGTTCAACGTACTACGGTCGGCGGCACCAGACGCCTAACACGCTCGCACAATTCTTCGAATACGAATGGCTTTGCGATGACGTCGCAGGCACCGGCGCGAAGTAGTGCAGCAACGGACCTGTGGGCGTTTGGTGAGTCGCTCTCGGATATCTCCACACCCGCAGTGAGGAATGCAATAGGGACATCCCGCATCGATGGGATTGCGCGCATGAGCGATAGAGTTTGGGGACCATCGGCGACCGGCATGGACACATCGAGCAATACGACGTCTGGTCGCTCCTCTTGGACGAGCGCGAGCGCCTGCTGCGCATCGGCGGCAAGCCTGACACGGAAGTGTCCGACTCGTTCGAGGGCAAACGAAATAAGCCGACGAATGTCCTCGTCATCGTCGACCACGAGAACGGTTGCCGGAGTCATTTCATTGACCAGTATGACCTCAAAACTGCCGGGTGAGAGCAAATCTTGGAGCGCACGTTACCATGAGTGCGAATTTCACCCGAGGACGCGGTCTCCGATATGGAGTTAAGTGATTGCCGGTCGCGAGCCGTACCCATCCATCTAGAAGATGGTAAGCAGGGCTACGTCACAAATCGAAGGCGATGTCTCGAGGGTGTCGACGGTGCGCTCGCGAACGGGAGGCATGACCTCGGACGAGCTCGTGGCACTCGGCATCGCTGAAGTGACCGTGGACGAGCGCGGAGTTGTCATTCACGTGAGCGCGCCAGCGGCGCTGCTTCTGAAGGGCCCGCCCACTGAATGGGTGGGCAAGCCAGCGTGGTCGCTGTTCGGGGACCGAGAGCAAAGCAATCCGATCGCACAGGCGCTCGAACACGGTCAGACGGTCGAGGGCGACGTCGACATCGAGCGTCCAGATGTGCCGGCCTACCGACTGCGTGTGACCGCGACCTCTCGAAAGAAGGGCGCTGTGGCACTCCTCCGCGCGGCTCCCGTCGACGCCGCAGCCGCGGTCGCGTTTCTGTCTTCCCAGGCACCTAAGCTCGTCGCGTGGGTGGATCAAGCGGCTCAAGGCGACTTCTCGACGCGATTGGACCTCGAAGAGGCCACCGCAGACACGACCGTTGTCGTCGAAGTTCTGGAAGCGTTTGCAGATGCGGTTCGCCGGCTCCGAAACAGCACCGTTGCCGTGGTCACCAATGTGCGACGACTTGGTTCGGCGGCGGTTCAGGGCAAGCTTCAGACCCGCGCGGACCCAAGCGCCCACAAGGGCGAGTTCCGACGCGCAGTCGCGGGGATCAACGGCATCCTCGATGCCATAGTCTCACCTCTTGCCCGAATCGGCGAAACACTCGACGTCATCGCGCGCGGAGAGGTTCCGCAATCGATCGACGAGGTCCAGCACGGTGATTTCGAGGTTGTCCGCCAAAGTATGAATACGTGCATCGCTGGCCTCCAAGGAGTCCAAGAGGCCAATCGCATCCTTCAGGCGCTGTCAGTCAATAGCTTGGACGAGAGCGCCGAAGGGGAGTTCCCTGGGGTATTTGGTGCGATGAATTCAGCTGTCAACGAGGTGCGCGCTCGCCTCATCGACCTTGCAAGCGTCGCCGAGCACGTAGCATCGGGGGACCTCGGCGACCTCGACCGACTGCGCAATCTCGGCAACGGCTTGGGACGCCTGTCCGAGCGTGACGAGCTCACCCCCGCTTTCGTACGGATGATCGAGTCGCTGGAGCTTCTCGTGGGCGAATCGCTGCACCTGACCGAATCCGCGCGGGCTGGGCGGCTCGACCATCGCGCGAAGCTCGGAGGTCTCGCAGGCAAGTATCGGGACGTGCTCGGCGGAATCAACGAATCACTAGACCTGCTGCTTGCGCCGATTGGAGAAACGATCGAAGTCCTGCAGCAAGTGGCCAGCCGCGACCTCCGTGCTCGCGTGCGGGGGGCATTCGTGGGCGAGCACGAGCGGTTGAAGAGGGCGATCAACGGAGCGACCGAAGACTTGTGCATGAGTCTAGGCCGAATCGCGGGCGAGAGTCGGTGCGTCGCGGAGACGGGCCAAACGCTGCGCTCGGTCACAGATGGAGCCAGCTCCAATGCTCGACAGACAGCAGAAAAAGCTCGAGCGGCGTCCGCGAGCGCATCGGCCGTCAGTGAACATGCGCAAAGCGTCGCTGCCGGCATTGAGGAAATGCGCGCGAGCATTACGGAAATTGCGCGCAACGCGAGCGATGCGACCCGCGTAGCGCAGGCCGCTGTCGCCCAAGCGGATCGGGCGATCGGAGCCATTGAGCAATTGGGCCAAAGCAGCGAGCAGATCGGACAGGTGGTCAAGGTGATCTCCTCGATTGCCGCGCAAACCAATCTTCTCGCGCTCAACGCGACGATCGAAGCTGCACGCGCAGGAGAAACGGGAAAAGGGTTTGCAGTCGTAGCTAGCGAGGTCAAGGAACTCGCGCGAGAAACGGCCCGGGCCACGGAAGATATCGCTTCCCGAATCGAGGCTATTCAGGCAACGTCTCGAACAGCAGCGTCGGTCATACAGGGCATTGGCGCGACCGTACGAGGTATCAGCGCGACTCAGAGCGCCATTGCCACCGCGGTCGAAGAACAGACTGCGACCGTCACCGAGATATCGCGCTCGGTCAGTGAGACCGCGAACGGAAGCGCGGAGATCGCCAATCACGTGGGCGATGTCGCGCGCGCGGCATCAGAGGCGACAGCCACGGCCGATTCTGCGCAGGCAACAGCGGTTGCCCTCGGAGAAGTCGCCGGCAGGCTCGAAGCCGTGCTGTCGCAGTTCCACTATTGACGGGAGCGGGGGGATCCGTGTCGCGCCTTCGATCATCCGACAGCTTGCAACCGGACGTCCGGCCGCGAACAAGGCGCTCGACTCGTGTACTCGATGAGCGCGGGATCGCGAAACGCCATCGCAAATACTCTCGACGAGGCTCTCGAAAGGTGACGCTTCGCGGTTGCCAGGGATATATCCATTTCGCCAGCGACGTCGACCAGCTCCAGCCCTTCAATGTAGCGAAGCTCGAATACGCGTCGTGCTCGAGGGGTCAATCTTCTCAATATCGCGTCGAACCGATTGAGCGCTTCGCGGGCGATTGCGTCGTCGCTCGTCGAATATTGGATAAGCTCAGAAAGGTCGCCGGTTGCGGTTAGGGTCACGCGCCAACGCCGCCTGCGGCGAAGCTCGTTGCACGCTACCCGCAGCGCAATTCCCACGAGAAAACTTCGAAGTGCGCTCGGCTGTCGAAGGATGGATAGGTTTTCGAATAGGCGGGAGAAGACCTCCTGTACGTGATCTTCGAGGTCGTCCGAGCCGATCCAGCGCATCAACCTCGAGCGCACCTGAGCAGCGTAGCGTCGCCAGATAAGGGCCGTAGCGCGTGTGTTGCCACCACAGGCGGCAAGGGTGAGATCCTCGTCCGGCGAGTCGCTCGTGATGGGGACGCGAGGGCGCAGTTCGGTCGTTGTCGTTGTCCTCGCCTCGGCGGGAAGCCGCGGCGCCGCCACCGATAGAGAATATGAAGAACCTCCTCCGAAGCCATGGCTGGCTCGGGACGCAATGCTGGCTCGGATGGACACCGGAACGCACAAGTGAGCCCGAGACTCAACCGTCTCGGGTGAAGCAAAGGAAGTCATGATGATCAGGATAAGCCTGCCACTGCGGGTGGCGATGTCAAAAAAAGGAGGTTTCCTGAGATGAGCGGCCAGAGCGCAGCCAGGGCTGAATCGAGCCCGACGTGCTCCGCAGTGACCTCTGTCGCCCGGCGATTTGCCCAGGGAGCGCGGGGCCATGGCTGCCGAATAATGGGAGCCCGCTGGCGTCCGCAAGTCGTAGCGCGGTGGCGGGGCCGCGAGTATCGGTACACTCGTGGTCCCGAATCCTTATGAAGGCGCCCCTCGCTTGCCGGACGGTGAAGGTCTCGATTTGCGCACGCTGGTCACCGGCGACTGGCTCGAGCTCGAAATAGGTCCCGGGCGAGGCTGGTTTCTCGTAGAGCGTGCGGCGTTTGAGCCACGGGTGGCTCTCGTCGGGCTCGAGGTTCGTCGCAAGTGGGCGTCCGTGGTCGACGGTCGTCTCGCCAGCCGAGGCCTAGCGGCGAGAGCGAGAGTTTTTGCCGAAGATGCCGCGGACGCGCTGCCTCGCATCGGTCCGGCGGGAACCATACGTCGGGTGTTCGTGCACTTCCCCGATCCGTGGTGGAAGAAGCGTCATCAAAAGCGATTGCTTGTCCGAGAGACCTTCGTCGCCGAGGTCGCGCGATTGCTCGAACCGGCGGGTGAACTGTTCGTGCAGACCGATGTCGCCGAGCGTGCCGCCGCCATCGAGGCGCTCGTCTCCCTAAGCCCGCTACTTGCGCCCGCAGGGGACGCTCCCGAAAGTCCGCGTCTCGCGGACAATCCCTACGATGCCCGAAGCCCGCGAGAGCGC
>Ga0182030_10016634_pt1 | contig 14298 bp, 14 predicted proteins | sample 812S3MmetaG_FD_121299 | JGI IMG/M metagenome (GOLD analysis project Ga0182030, IMG submission 121299) | Permafrost microbial communities from Stordalen Mire, Sweden - 812S3M metaG (Illumina Assembly) | ecosystem: Environmental > Terrestrial > Soil > Wetlands > Permafrost | place: Sweden...
CAGCCGGCTTGAACCATTCGTGGATTTCATCCGTGAACAACGCCAGCGACGCAGGACATGGCAGGAAATTGCCGCCGTGCTTTTCAGTGAAAAAGGCTGCGCCATCACCGCGCAGGGCGTTCACCAATTTTATCGGCGTCTCCTTCAATGCCGGGCGCAAACACATTGGGAAGAAACGTCATCTGTATCGAAAGCGACCACCACCCCAAACGTCATCGCCCCGGCACCGGCACGAAAACCAATTTTGGCCGCGACCCCGCAACCGCGCGAGGTTCGTCGGCCAAATCCCGAAGACATGAAACTAAACGATCCAACAAATATATGAACACAACTCGACGCATCCACCTCAATCCCCAATCCAAAGGCAATCTCGGCAAAAGTTTTGAAGCCGAATTCCGCACCGCCTGGCTCGACAAGCTCGGCGTGCCGTGGAACGGCTCCGACCTCGACGACCGGCATCACACGTTCGCCCATCGGCATCGTGAAGCAGTCCGTTCGTATCAGCTTGGCAACGAGCAGGAGAGCAAGACGGCTTTGTTAAGTTTGTTCCGGCGCGTGCTGAAAGATTCCGCCCCGGTCCACGTCATTGATACCCGCGCCCAGGCTGACGCGCTGATCTTGGGTGCCCTGGAGGAATTGCAAGTGCTGGACGTGTGCGCCGAACAGGGCGTGCGGCTGACATTTTTTCTGTTCCCCACCGACGATACGGAAAGCATGACCAACGCGGGCAGATTATTCTTATACGCGGGCGACCGCGTGGACTATTGCATTGTCCACAATCCCGCCAAGGCGCGCGGCGATTTGTTCAAAGGCTCACAACTCGAAAAACAGTTGATGGAATTCGGTGCAAAATCCGTGACGCTGCCGGCCGTCACGCCAACGACATTGCTGGCGATTGAAAAAGCCGAGGCCATCGCCAAGCGTGGCTTGAGCTTCGCCGAATTGTCGCATGTCGAAGCCGGTCACTTGGAACGGTTGCTGGCCGGTGAAATCCAATGGGCGATGCAAAAGCTTTTCCGGCAATACGACGCGATTGCGGATTTGTTGCTGCCGACGGAGTTGGTTCCCAAGGAAAAATCCGCGCCGCCAAAAGAGAAAGCGAAGGCCGAACTGCAGCCGCAATTGAACTTTGGAGAATGACGTATGGAGGACACTGATTTTGACCTGCTCTGCGCCGGGTTGACGGCAGACGAAGCCAAACGGATGCGGAAAATTTGGACTGAGTGGAGTGACGGGGATGAAAACGGTTTCCCGGTCCAACTGGTGTTGCTGACGCGGGCGCAATGGCGCGCGGCGGCGCTGATCCCACGCGCCATCAAGGATTCCGGCAAAATGATTGAATTGCATCTGGCCGAATGCCGCCACCAGACCGCCGCCATCGTAAAAAATCTGTCCACCGTAGCCGAGAACAACGCCGGCGAATTGACAAACATCGTCAAAGCCCATGCCGAGACGGTGCAGCAGGCTTCCGTGGACATGCGCAACCGGTTATGGGAATCCGAAGAAGTATCCAGGCGAATCAAATCCCGACTGGAGGACAGCATGGGCGAATGGAGCAACGCCAGAGATGATTTTGCCCGGGAACGATTGAATTTGCAAAAAGAACGCAAGGAACTGGCTGCGCGCGCCCATTTGCGTGACACGATTTATATCATCCTCATTTTGCTTGGGGCAGTCGCCTTTGGGATGTTGCTCGAATACGGGCGGCAACACTGAAACTAAATCATGACGGGATTTTTTGGTCAAGCGACGCATCACCACGAACGGAAAAAGTCAAATGTCCCAAGTGAGGTCTCGCACGCGACATTTCAGGGCTTTTGCGATCTTCGCAAGCGTTTCAAGTGTAATCTTCTTTTCCGCCCGTTCGATGTCGCCTATGTAATTTCGCGTCAGATCGGCTTTTTCCGCCAGTTGCTCCTGGCTCAAACGAGCCTTCGTCCGCCTGGCACGGACGGTTTCCCCCAGAAGGCGATAAATTTTGCGCGAAGATGATTGCACGGTTTCCTATGAAACCAGAATGACAAAACCGAGCTACCAACTGGTAGTTGGTATTTGGTCGGTTTTTGAGGCTTGCGGTTTTGGGGCAAATTCCCTATAAATTTCTATGCTTGATGGTAAAGGAGTGCCTCTTATCGGCAGCATGAGACAATGCCAATGGGCACGCCATTGCCAAAATTCCGCCCACATTCTGGCGACCTGTTTGGGTCAGGTTCTTCGCGGTCTCTCGGCGCGTCAAGTTCGCGCCCTTTTGTCGGCTCGCGGCTATGGAATTTGCATAGGTTATTTTTACATTCCGTTTTTCATTGACTCCTCTTTGCTTCAAAGCGGACAATTGTTTGTCACAAGGCACGAAACTTAAATCAGTGCAAATCTTTTTTCCATATTTCGGGCCGCAGAATTCTCGGAAGCTAATTTTTTCAGCTTCCGCGTGTGGTTTTTTGACTTTTGTGACAGAGGTTTTTACCGGGGGTGAAAGACATTCCCTCAAAAAATGTTGCGCAAGAGATAAATCAACCAAAGGGAAAATGTGGGACGCTCAATAATTTTTAACCCGCTGACGACTTCGAGGCCGCTTGATGTTCGGGCAACTCCCCAAGCCAGTTCGAGCAAATTGTCGAAAGCTGATCTGGAGGCGCGTCTTCGGCAGAAACGCTCCGCAAATTACATACGGACCATGACACAGCTTGACGCGGGGGGCCACTGCCAAGACCCCAGGGCCGTTGAAGCCTTGATTGCGGCGATTCAACAGGAACTCCCGGAAGTCACCATTGATAAACTGCCCATCGGCATCGTTTCCCGTTGTTTTTTGGGCGAGGACTACGAAGTGCATACTTTGGATCGAACCGGTGGAATCATTCAACACTACCGGCGAAGCCAGTCGCTTCCGCCGTTGCTGGAACGAGCCCGCAGTTTGGCTCTGCATTCGGAATACCTGTTTGTGGAAGTTTATGTAGATTCCTTGGTGGCCGTCCGTTCAAATGGAGATACATCATATATTAACCAATAAAAATTATGTCTGAAGAACAAACAATCAGTCGTGCCGATATCAGCGCCATTGAGAGCAGTCTTTCGACCTTGGAGAATGAGATGGGGTCGCTGGCCAATAACGTTAACCAGGTCGGCAACAAAGTTGAGGATCACCCGCTTTGACTCCATTGACCAGTTGAGTGCCTACGCCGGGCTTTGTCCCCGCGTCACCCAATCCGGCGAAAGCGCCCATCACGGTCACATCAGCAAACAAGGCCCGCCCGTTCTGCGCTGGGTGCTCCAGCAGGTCGCCTGGGTCGCCATCCGTTGCGATCCCAATGCCCGCCGCATTTATACGCGCATCAGCAAGCGCGCCGGCAACAAGAAAGCCGCCACCGCCCTGGCCCGCAAACTCCTCAGCTACGCCTGGAGCGTCTGCCGCCAGGACCGTCCCTTTGTCTGGCCCAATACCGAGACCAAGCCCGGCCTCCCGCCGGGTCCCGGCTGGAGTTTTGACATCTGATGCCACCGTGTTTCCGGATGGAGTTGTCTGCGACCCGCCTTCATGAACCTGACTCAAAATGTTAACGTGTTCGTTAGCGTGAAGGCAGCACGCCATTCGTGTATCCACCCTTGGGCGGGCTTGCTCCGCGAATAGATGAGGACATCCGGTGCGTTCAGAATCATCCTTCCAATCCGACGCCGGCGCCGGACGGGCTCCGCCCGCGCCAACGACCATGGTCATTCGACCGCCGGACTGGCTTTTGTCAAACCCTCCGTTAATCACTTTTAGTAATACTGGGTTAAGTGTATTGACATAATTTGGGATGTTCGTTAGTGTCGGTTCATGACGCCCAAAGAAGTTGCCGCGTTGGATGGAAGGCTGGACCGGTTTCTGGCTGATTTAACCGCATCGCTCGGCCGCAGCGAGCGCCATCATTGGGCGAAGGTTTATATGCAGGGGCTGCTCATGGAGGGTGGTCGCAAGTCCATTGAACCACTGGCCGGGCGAATTGCCGGGGCGGATGTTCAATCCCTGCGCCAGTTTGTCGGTCAAAGTCCCTGGGCGGTAGAACATATCCAGCAAAAACTGGCGGAGAAGGTGGTGGATTTGTTGGCTGAGCCGGAAGTGTGGATGATTGACGAAACTTCTTTTCCCAAAGCTGGAAACGCTTCCGTGGGAGTAGCTCGGCAGTATTGCGGAGCTTTGGGCAAGATCGCCAACTGTCAGGTGGCGGTCAGTCTGCATTGGAGCACCTGTGAGGTGAGTTGTCCGTTAGCGTGGCGGCTTTACCTGCCCCAATCCTGGCTGGAAACCCCGGCACGGCGGGCCGAGGGCAAGATTCCCGATGACATCAGTTACCGAAGCAAGAACCAATTGGCGTTGGAATTGGTGGATCAAGTGTTGACGTGGGACGTGCCCCATCTGCCAGTGGTCGCCGATTCCGCCTACGGCAACGATTATGATTTCCGTGCTGGCTTGCGCGAGCGGGGGTTGCAGTATGCAGTGGCAGTTGAGCCGAGCACCAAGGTTTGGACGAGTGACCCGGCCCAGGTGGCCGTGGCCGCCAGCAAACCAACGGGCCGCCCCCGACAATATGCCGCCTTGAAGGATTTGCCTGAGGCCAAAACCCTGTTGGCGGCCGCCAAGGAGTTGCCGAAGCAGGCTTGGCACACTATTACTTGGCGCCAAGGAACCAAAGGGCCGATGCGCTCCCGGTTTGCCCAAATCAAAGTTTGGGCCGCCCATGGCTGGAGCCGACAGGAGCACCCCAAGCGGGTCATGGAATGGCTGCTGATTGAATGGCCGGAAGATGCGGCGGCGCCCTCGGACTATTGGCTGGCCCAACTGGGCGAACAATCATTGGGGTTGCGGCGTTTGGTAAAGATAGCGCGGGCGCGCTGGCGGGTGGAGATGGATTACCGGGAACTCAAGGAAGAACTGGGCTTGGACCACTACGAAGGCCGCCATTGGCTGGGCTGGCATCATCACGTAACGCTCGTGAGCATGGCTTTTGCCTTTTTACGCAGTGAGCAAGCCCAAGCAAAAAAAAACTTCTGGTGCGACGTTCATAACGCTGCCCCAGATTCGAGCGCGACTGCAAGTTAGACTGGTTCACCTCGCGGGAAGATGCCCGTGGTGTGAAACCCGCTTTGAGGATATGACCTAGCACTTAACCTAGTATTATTAGGAGGCTTTGCCAAAATCCAGTCCGGCTCGGTTGCGGTGCCGAACCACACCCCGGATCGCTCGCCAAAACAAAATTATTTTCACTCCGCACTTGACGAGCAACATAGATGAAGGCTCGCGATTTCAATAAAATACTCCGTTCGCGTCATCAGACGGTAGCTCGCCACAATGGGTTTCAACTGGGATTTCCCATTGGGATTATGACCCACGAACAGCGTGGGGCATTTATTGCAATTTTACTCATTTTCGTCCGGCTTCATAGATGTGCAAATCGTTGTTCCAAGTTCACCGGCGCGGTTTCGGCGGTAATCACAATCACCCAAACAAAAAGCCGGAGTCGGTTAAGACTCCGGCTGGTTCCCCCACAACGACACTTAAAGCGATTTCTTGCCTGCGGCCTTGGCTTTCGCCCAGCGGGCCTTGGCGGCGGCGGCAATGCGTGCCCGGCCTTCTGCGCTCATCCCGCCCTTCTTCTTGGGGGCCGGACTAGCCGCTGCCTTGACCACCGGCTTGGCGGCTTTGACCTTGGCCCAGCGCGCCCTTTGAGCGGCGGCGATTTTTGCCTTGCCAGCAGCACTCATACCGCCCTTTTTCTTGGGAGCCTTGGCGACGGCAGGCTTGGCGGCCACTGACTGGGTAGTTGCACCAGTTAACTGGTTCAACTGGTTTTCCAAGGCCGTGATCTTCTCTTTGAGGTCGGCGGCTTGGCGTAATTGTGACGGTGTTAGATTTGTGATAGAACTCATAGGTGGTAACTTATGCCGGTTTCAGCTAGGATTGTCAATAGGTTTAATAACATCTCCTATGAATAATTGTCATAGCTATGGGCCGTCTCTGTTGGCCGATACACCTATCTGCATCCAAAATCAGAAGTGGCCGCCGGCATTTGCCGGGGCAACCCGGTCGGTTCCATAAACGAGCCGGACTTTTTCAGCGTCCAACGTGCTGATGCCGTTATCCGAGCGGGTTGCGGGGCTTGGGCGATTACATCCGCAAGCTGGGTTTGAAATACGCGCTCTACACCGATGCCGGCACGCGCACCTGTAGCAAGGCGATGCCTGGAACCAAGGGCCATGAGTTCGATGATATGCGGGTGTTTGCCGAATGGCGGTGTGACTACGTCAAGATTGACTGGTGTAACACGGAAGGGATGGATACTCGAAGCGCCTACACGCTGCTGCACCAAGCGCAATTGGCCGCAGGTCGGCCCATCGTCCACAGCCTTTGCAGTTGGGGCGAGGGCAGTCCCTGGAACTGGGCAGCCTCCGTCGGCCACCTCTGGCGGACCGCCGGCGACATCTGCGGCCCGGGCCGGGCTGACTGGCAAAACGCAACCAACATCGCCTTCTTAAATCAGAAATTATACCGGAGCGCCGGACCTGGTTATTGGAATGACCCCGACATGGTGGTTGTCGGCATGTCTGGACTGACGGAAGCGCAGAATTGCACCTTCTTCAGCCTCTGGTGCATGATGGCCTCGCCTTTGATCGCCGGAATCGACGTGCGCACGATGACGCCTTCGACCATCGCCATCCTCACCAATCTGGAGGCGATTGCCGTTAATCAAGACTTGTTGGGAATACAAGGTCACGTAGTGCGTAATACTAATGGAGTAAGCCTCTGGGCCGATAAAAAGCTTTATGACGGCAGCCAAGCCGTGGTGATTTACAATCAACAGAATTCGACGACGCAAGTGCGGATTGATTGGTTCGACCTCGGTCTGCGTTGTCGGAAATCCGCCGACATAATAAAATACTGCGGGGATCGGAATCACGCAATATTCGCTGACAGCCTCGTTATAAAATCTCGCCTTGAGTTTTCAGTTTTACGATTGCCTAAAATCTGTCGCAGCTTACGATGCCTGCCAATCTGCATTGCTTAGGGATTAGAAAAGCGTCAGCCATTGTTGGATGTTCTATTGCCGCCGCCACACGCTTGACCGCGATTTGGACATAGTCGGCGTTCATCTCAATGCCGACGCAATTCCTCTTGAGCCGCGCACAGGCCACGGCGGTGGTGCCGGTTCCCAGAAATGGATCCAGCACAAGATCACCTTCAGCGGTGGATGCCAACAAACAACACTCAACCAAGGATAACGGTTTCTGGGTCGGATGTTTCCCGAAGTTTTTTTCGGCGCGACCGGGGGCTGTGAACCTCCAAACCGTTTTCATCTGCTTCCCGCCGGCGATTTCTCGCATCCGCTGGTAATTGAAGCGATGTTTGCTCTTCTCGTTCTTCGCCGCCCACAGCACGGTCTCGGTGCTATGGGTGAAGCAGCGGCAGCTCAAGTTCGGTGGCGGGTTAGATTTTTCCCACGCGATGTCGTTGAGAATCTTGAAGCCAAGTTGTTACAAGGCTAGGCCGATGGGAAAAATGACATGGTGTGTGCCGGTCACCCAGAGGGTGCCATCAGGTTTGAGCACACGCTGGCAGCGTCGCAGCCATTCCAGATTAAACTTGTGATTCAATTCAGGGCCATGGGATTGATCCCAAGCGAACTCCAAGCGAACTCCAGATTGACAACAGTGGGAAATCCCACCATATTCATCCCATGTCGACAGCAACACTGGAACGCCCAAAGCAGAAGCATGGAATTAAAGTCGTGGAAAACTACGACGTGGCTGCCGATGCGAAGAAACGCATCAGCTTGCGCAACGCCAAGACGAAGTATTTTCACGTCCAGGCGCTATCGAATGGTTGTTTTTATCTTGAGCCGCGCGTATTGGTCTCGCCCCAATCCATCTCTGCCCGCTCATTAAAGATGCTGGATAAATCTGTTGCCAACTTGAGAAAAGGACTGGCATCCGCACCGATTGATTTGTCGGCTTTCGTCAGGGTTTAAAAGGAAATCAAATGGCTTTCAGCATCCGCATGGGCTTGCCGGAAATGGAAACATTGTGGAATGATCTTGCCACCCGCAAGCAGCATGGGAAGCTGGACAAAGACGAAGAAAAGTTTTTTAAGAAACTGATCAAAGCCCTTGGCTATCTGGCAGAAAATCCACGGCACAACAGTCTGGCTTCGCATGAAATCGACGACCTGACTCGTAAATATGGGTTCAAGATTTTTCAATCGTATCTCGAAAACAACACCCCGGCTGCCGGGCGGATATTCTGGGCCTATGGGCCAGACCAGCGGGACATCACAGTGCTGGCAATCGAGCCGCACCCAGAGGATCAAAAACGTGGTGCTTACCAGCGCATCAAATTGTCTGCCCTGCCGTCGGCAAAAACGCCGTCTGGGGAAAAGCACCGCAGCCGCCACCCGCAGTGAGCCACGCAAACCAATACAGTGAAGGGCGCGCGGCTTGTGATGGACGCCAGTGGACGCATCAGGCAGCGTATATTTTTTCCGTTAAGGACTGAATATTTAGAATGAATGCCTTTGGCACTAACTGGCACTTTTGAATAGCGCACCATAAACAATAACAGACACAACAATGAGCGTCTCGTTCGCAATGAGAAGGTCGCAGGTTCGAGCCCTGTCGGCTCCACCAGTTTAATTTCATCCAATGCAAGCACGTCATTTTGAAGCGGTTATTTTCTCCGCCAAAGCCGCCGTCTCCGCCCTCACCGGCGCGCTCGCTTATCAGCTCCTTGGCCTGCCCGGCGCGCCGTGGGCCGCCGCCGTTTCCGCCGTCATCGTCACGCAACCCAGCCTGCACTCCTCGCTCAAAGCCTCGCTCTGGCGCGTCGCCGCCAATCTCGCCGGCGCGTTCGGCGGCGTGGTGCTGGCCTGGCTCATCGGCTGGCCGCTCGTGGCCATGGCCGTCGGCGTGATGCTCACCGGCCTCGTCTGCTATTTGCTCAAACAGGACGACATGCTCCGCCCGGCGTTCGTGGCCGTCATCATCGTCACCTTGAGCGGTGAAACCGGCCAGTGGCGCGCCTCCGTCAACCGCGTGGCCGCCGTCGTTCTCGGCTGCGTCTGTGCGCTCGGCGTGGGTTTTTTGTTCGACAAACTTTTTCGCGGACCCAACGACAAGGATAAATCCGGCGCCCCGCAGGAATAATTTTTAACCATGAAAACCTCATTAAAAAACCAGTGGATACTCATTACCGGCGCCTCCAGCGGCTTCGGTGCGGCGGCGGCCCAGGCGTTCGCCGCCGAAGGCGCAAAGCTGCTGCTCGGCGCGCGGCGTGTGGACCGTTTGAAAAAAGTCGCGGCGGCGGCCAAAAAGTCCGGCGCGGCCGCCGCGCACGTTCACGAACTCGACGTGGCCCAGACCGCCAGCGTGGAAAATTTCATCGCGTGGGCGAAAAGCAAAAGCGGAAAGCGGAAAGCGGAAAGCGGAAACCTTTTCGTGCTCATCAACAACGCCGGCGGCGCGCACGGTCTCGATGTCGTGGCGGACGCCAAGGACGCCGATTGGGAGACGACCTTCCAGACGAATGTCCTCGGCCTGCTCCGCGTGACGCGGGCCGCGTTGCCGCTGCTGGCCCGCGACGCCGGCGCGAGCATCATCAACATCGGCTCCGTCGCCGGGCGCACGGCGTATGGCGGCGGGGCCGCGTATTGCGCCGCCAAGGCCGGCGAACTCGCCATCACCCGCGCGCTCCGCCAGGAACTGCTTGGCACCGGCATCCGCGTCGGCACGGTGGATCCGGGATTGGCGGAGACGGAATTTTCCATCGTGCGCTTCAAGGGCGACGCGCACAAGGCGCAGGAAGTTTATGCCGGCATGAATCCGCTGCTGGCCGAGGACATCGCGGACATTCTCGTCTGGGTCGCCAGCCGTCCATCGCACGTCAACATTGACGAAATCCTCGTCAAGCCCGTTGATCAGGCGGAGGTGGGAAAAATTTTCCGGCGAATGCAGAAGTAAGAATGCAGAATGTAGAAACAAAACCCGGCACCGCCTTGTTTTCATTCATAATTCTTAATTCCCTTCAGATTCCCCGGTTCGCGCGCCAGAGCAGCGCGGCGCCGATGGCTTGGAAAATAAAATTGGGAATCCACACGATCAGGTGCGGATAAAGTTCCGGGTGCCCGGACAGCGAGTTGCCCAGCATGATGAAGCCGTAATAAATCCCCACCAGCAGCAGCGCGATGAAGATGCCGATGTTCGTCTCGCGCCGGTGGACGCGGATGCCCAGCGGAATCCCCACCAGCACAAACGCGAAGCAGGCGAAGGAAAACGCCGCCTCGAAATGCATCGTCACCCGGACTTCTTCCATCGCCTTGCGCCGGTATTTCTCCGCCTGCTGGACGAGCGCGGTGGTCTGCTCCGGCGAGGCGTTCGTGCCCAAGGACAGATTCATCCGCTGCAAACTCGCGGCGGCGTTCGCCGGATCGGAAAAATCCAGTCGCTCCAGCCCGCGCATTTCCTCCCGCAACTGCGTGAACATCATGTCGCTGATCTTCGGCTTGATCACAGGCCGGGCCAGCAGGTTCGAGCTCAAGTTGTAGGAAATCCACTTAAAGTAGCGGATTGTGTTGCCATGCTGATTTAATTGAATCACTCGCGCATCCGTCAGGTCAATCGCCAGTTGGTTCAGCGCGCGTTCCGGCTTGAAGCGGCCCTGCGACGCCCAGATGAACGCACCCTTGTTCGTCGCCCCGTTAAGCCGCCAGATCTCGATGCCATGCATGTCTCCGTCCCGATTTTTATCCGTGTAAAAAATATAGCCGGGGAAATCGTAGATGAACTGGCCCTCGGGCACCTGCGCATTGGCGAGGTTGCCGAGCAGTTCGTATTTCAGCTCGATGAACGCCACGCGCGAACGCGGCCCCAGGTCCAGGTTGAACCACGCGCTCAAGCCGCAGCAGAACAGGCTCAACAGCAGCACCGGCGAAATCAGCGAGAGCAGGCTCACCCCGCCCGCGCGGGCGGCGGTCAGCTCCTGGTCCGCGCTGAACCGGCCGAACACCAGCAGCGTGGCCGTGATGAAACCCATCGGCAGCGCATAGACCACCGCGAACGGCAGGAGCAGGCCGATGGCCTTGAGCACCAGCCACAGCGAGACGTGCCCGCCGAACACCAGCGGCAGCACGTCCTTGAGCACGTTCAGCAGCAGCACCACGAAGGCGAACACCGCCACCGTGAGCAGCAGCGCCGCCAGCACCTGGCCGGTGAGATATTTATGCAGGGTTCTCAAGGCAATGTCGCCTGCAAGTTGGCGCATTCCGTCCGCCGAGAAAAGCCAATTCATTCCACCGGTGGCCAGGGCCACGCGGATTGGGAATTTACTTTGGATGAAAAGGCAGGGCTACCGCTAACATCTAATTAATACCCGGCTTGCCCTGGCGACTGCGTCCCGGCGTGGCGCTGAAAAGTGTCACCTTGGAAACGCTGTCGCAAGAAGTGGTCATCGGCCTCATGGGTGTCACCGTGATGAACTAAAACGACCAGCGGCCGGAAATTTTTATCCGGCCCCGGCTATGGTTTGGCGTCGGCAGCTTTTTTCAGCGGATTAAAATTGCCTTCTTCGCAGCAGACCACAAAGCCTTCGGTGGCGGACTTGAGTTCTTCCCAGCGGGCGCGAATCTGTTTGGCTTCGGCGGCGGTGATCTGGTTGTCGGCGGCGGCGGCGGCGACAACTTGCAGGAGGTCGGCAAATTCCTGGACGATCTGGTTGGTGGCCGGAATCAGGAAGTGCGGATGCGGCACGTTCTTGGGGTTTTGGATGAAGAAGCCGCCGGCGCGTTGGCAGACCCATTGCACCAGCCGTTGGTCGCCGGTGCTGCGGTGGAGGGCTTCGAGGCGGTCCAGGGGATTTTCAATGCCGCTGCCCTCGCCGGCGCGCGGCTGGGTCCACTTGTAAATCATGGAAGTGGAGAGATCCAGTTCGCTGGCGACGTGCTTGGCGGATTTTTTCTTGATGACGTCGTGGAGCAGTTCGTGGGATTGCATGGCGGCAAAATGGAAAAGTGCGGCGGCCTTGGCAAGCGGGAAGCGATTCCAAATATTGTGCGAAATTGTAAATGCTTTTTCCCCGGCAATCAGGTTTGATGGAGGCATGACCGTTGCCGGTGAACAAATCACGCCCCTTCCGGCTTGCATTGCAGGCCGGCTTGGTGCTCTAATGGGCGGACAAAACCAACATGGAGCTGTCTTATGATGATCTATCTGTTTTGCCTGGTGGTGGGTTTGGTGTTCACCTTGGTGAGCGTGACGGTCGGCCATTTCTTCGGCGGCCACGGCGATCATGTCGGCGGCAGCGGCGGCCATGCCGAAGCCGGCGCGGACAGCAGCGACATGCCGGGAATCTCCATCTTCAGCCCCACGATCATTGCCTCGTTCATCACGGCGTTCGGCGCTTTCGGCCTGATTTTTACCGAGTTTGAACCGACGAAAAAGGTCATCATCAGCGCGCCGCTTTCCTTGATCAGCGCCATGGCGGTCGCGGGAGTGCTGTTTGTTTTCTTGCGCTCGGTATTCAGCCACACGCAAAGCTCCAGCGAATCGCACGTCGCGCGGCTCGCGGGCACCGAAGCCAGCATCGTCAGTCCGATTCCCCAAAATGGCGTGGGTGAAATCGCCTACGTGGTGGGCGATTCCCGCTACACCGCTCCGGCCCGCACGGAAAATGGCGCGGCCATCGGCAATGGCAAGCTGGTCAAAATCACCCGCGTCGTCGGCACCCAATTTTACGTCGAAGCCATTTAAACTCTCCAACAACCAATAAACATCAACTCTATGAAACTCCATTCCATGCTCGCCGAACTCGGCCTTGTCTCCGGCAGCTTCACCATCATTGCCGGGGTCATTCTCGTCTTCGTGGTGTTCCTGCTGCTTTACATGATCTTCAGCCGTTACACCAAGGTCGGCCCGAACCAGGTGCTGATTGTGTCCGGCAAAAAGCACAAGCTGGAAGACGGCACGACGGTCGGTTTCCGCATCGTGAAAGGCGGCGGCACGTTCGTGATGCCGATTTTCGAAAAGGTGGATTTGCTCTCGCTCGAACTGCTGACGATTGACGTGCAGACGCCGGAAGTTTACACCAGCAAAGGCGTGCCGGTGAAAGTGGACGGCGTCGCGCAGATCAAGGTGAAAGGCGACGACATTTCCATCCGCACCTCGGCGGAACAATTCCTTGGCAAAGCGCAGGACGAAATCCGCAACATCGCCACCCAGACGCTCGAAGGCCATTTGCGCGCCATTCTCGGCACGATGACCGTTGAAGAAATTTACCAGAACCGCGATGCGTTCGCCTCGAAGGTTCAGGAAGTCGCCGCCGGTGACATGGCGAACATGGGTCTCGGCATCGTGAGCTTTACCATTCGCGACATTCGCGACGGCCAAGGCTATCTCGATGCGCTCGGCAAACCGCGCATTGCGCAGGTCAAACGCGACGCGCAGATTGCGCAGGCCGAAGCCGACCGCGATGCGATGATCAAATCGTCGCAGGCCACGCAGGCCGGACAGGAAGCCAAATTCGCCGCCGACTCAAAAATTGCCGAGGCGCAACGCGATTACCAGAGCAACGTCGCCGGCTATCAGGCGACCGTGAACCAGAGAAAAGCCGAGGCGGATCTCGCGTATGATTTGCAGAAATTCAAAACCGGCCAGCTCGTGAAAGCTGAAGAAGTGCAGGTGCAAATCATCGAGAAACAGAAACAGATCGAGCTGCAACAGCAGGAAATTCTCCGCAAGCAGCGCGAACTGGAAGCCAACGTCCAGAAGCCCGCCGACGCCGAGCGTTATCGCGTCGAGACGCTGGCGAACGCGACAAAATTCCAACTCGAAACCGAGGCCGCCGGTGCCGCTTCCGCGACCAAGGCCAAAGGTTTTGCCAACGCCGATGTGGCCAAAGCCACGGGTCTGGCCGAAGCCGATGCCAACAAAGCCCGCGGTCTGGCCGAAGCCGCCGTCATCGAGGCGCAGGGCAAAGCGACCGCTTCCGCGATGCAGGCCAAGGCCGATTCGTTCAAGAATTACAACGAGGCCGCCGTCATCGAAATGATCATGCGCGTGATGCCGGAAATCGCCGGCAAGATTAGCGAGCCGTTGAGCAAGATGGAGAAGATGGTGATCATCAATTCCGGCAACGGCCCCGGTGGCGGCGCGAGCAAGCTCACCGGCGACGTAACGCAAATCATCAGCCAGTTGCCGCCCGTGATCGAAAGCCTCACCGGCATCAAATTCGAGAAACTGCTCGAACAAGTGCCCGCGCTCAAGAAGGCGATGGCAAAAGAGG
>Ga0182030_10016636_pt1 | contig 14296 bp, 12 predicted proteins | sample 812S3MmetaG_FD_121299 | JGI IMG/M metagenome (GOLD analysis project Ga0182030, IMG submission 121299) | Permafrost microbial communities from Stordalen Mire, Sweden - 812S3M metaG (Illumina Assembly) | ecosystem: Environmental > Terrestrial > Soil > Wetlands > Permafrost | place: Sweden...
AAAGACAAAGGGGTTGGCGCCGTGGATCCATTTCTTGATCAGATAGAAGCCAGCCAGGGCCTCGAGCGTATTGCCCGAGGCAATGGCCGCCGATGTCGCGAGGGAGCCTGATGTCGTGGCGTTGGCGGCGAGAGCGGCTATGAAAACGGCGGGCCACAGGCGAGGGCCCCGCAACAGCGCCATGGCGAGCGCGAAGCCGGTTGGCGGCCAGATCGCGCTGGCGCTCGGATTCAATGACGCCAGTTTGAAGCCGCATTTTGCGAGCGCGAAGTAAATGAGCGCGACGCCGACGAGTTCGGCCGCATGGGGCGCCGCAGCCGAAAAGCGAGCCGTTCCTGAACGAACCGGACCCCAAGACGTCATCGCCAGTTACCGCAAGCTCGACGGCGCCGCGCCGCTGTTGGACCGGCGGCAACACCAGAAGACATTGTTTTTAACAGTCCTGCCCTGTTTGGCCAATGACGCCGATCAAGACGGACTTTCAGCAGCCGTCGCCGGCGCCCTTCCGGCGCCCCCGCATCGCGGAAGGGAACGAACGCCAGGCCAAAAATTCTCGGCAACTTTGCACATGATGCTCGCCCCGCGGCTCAAGCGCCAAAATCTTCGCCGCGCCGATGGCCCTGAGGGCCGGCTTCGCAAGAATGGCCCATTCGGCAAACGCCGGGTCGCCGCCTGCGACTGAGCGCCAAAGGCGAGAGCGGCAATCCGCCCGCACGTCACATCCGGAAACCTTCGCCGAGATAGAAGCGCCTGACGTCGGCGTTGGCGACGATGGCTTCGGGCGAGCCTTCGGTCAGCACATGGCCGGAATGGATGATATAGGCGCGGTCGATCAGGCCCAGGGTTTCGCGGACGTTGTGATCGGTGATGAGCACGCCGATGCCGCGCCCCTTCAGATGCTGCACGAGGTCCTGGATGTCGCCGACCGCAATCGGGTCGATGCCTGCGAAGGGCTCGTCGAGCAGCATGAAGGAGGGATTGCTGGCGAGCGCGCGGGCGATTTCGCAGCGCCGCCGCTCGCCGCCCGACAGCGCGATGGAGGGCGACTTGCGCAGGCGCTTGATGTCGAATTCATCGAGCAGCGCCTCCAGCTGCTGGGCGCGCCGGTCACGGTCGGGCTCGGCGATCTCCAGCACGGCGCGGATATTGTCCTCGACGCTCAACCCGCGAAAGATCGAGGCTTCCTGCGGCAGATAGCCGATGCCGAGCCGCGCGCGCCGATACATCGGAAGTCCCGTGACGTCGTTGCCGTCGAGCTCGATCAGGCCCTTGTCGGGCTTGACGAGGCCTGTGATCATATAGAAGACCGTGGTCTTGCCGGCGCCGTTCGGGCCGAGCAGTCCGACCGCCTCGCCGCGCCGGACATTGAGGCTCACGTCCTCGACGACGCGCCGCGCCTTGTAGGCTTTTCCGAGGTGGTGGACATTGAGCATGAAACTGGGGCGCCCCGTCAGTGAACGGGCTTGGGGGCCGGCGTCGCCGGCTTGGCGCCCTGGTCGCTGGGAATGATCAGGCTGTGCACGCGGCCGCCCGGAGAGGTTCCGCCCGAGGAGACCACGGCCTGGCCCGTGGTGAGGTCGTAGATCAGCTTGTCGCCGCGCGTCACATTCTCGCCCTGCGACAGCGCGACATTTCCGATCAGGTAGAATTTGTTTTCCGGCTTGTCATAGACCAGCGCGTCGCCAGTTCCAATCTGGTCTTTGCTGGTGATGGCGATGGGCCCCTTGCCTTCCATGCGGCGCACCTGCGAGCCGCCGCCCGGCCCGGCGGCGGCGGGCGCGGCTGAACCCTTCTTGTCGAGCAAAATGGTCAGGACCGTGGCGTTCAGACGCGATTCGCCCTGCACGGCCACGACATTGCCGGAATAGATCAACTTTTGCTCCTTGTCGAAATAGTCGAGCTTGTCGGCGGCGATGTTGATCGGCTCGTGGCTGGCGGCGCCCGGCAGCAGCGAGGGTCCCCCCGGCGCGGCCGCGGGTTTTGCCGCGGGATTGGGCTGGGTGTCTGAAGCGGCGGGCTTGGCCGCGATTTTCGGCGGGGATTTTTTCGCGGGTTTCGCCGCGAGCTTGGGCGCGATCAGTTCGGGCGCCGCGTTCGGCGCGGGCGCCTGCGCAAGAACCGGCGCAACAGCGAAAACCAGGGGGGTCGCCGCCCGAAGGGCTGTTAAGAAGAAGGACAGGCTGCGCCCCATTTCAATCGTCTTTCCGCAAGGCCTGGGCGGAGCTGTCGGGAGCCCCCTGCTTGAATTCTGAACGGACATTGCCGAGGAAAGTAATCTGCTCGGCGTTCTGGGTCATGCTCATTTTGTCTGAATTGACCCATCCCCCATTGAAGTCAAGGCGCACGGGTTCGTTCGAGCTGAGCGCGCTGGTCTTGAAATTCATCTGGGCGCTCTGCATCGCCAGGTCGAAGGCCGCGCCCTTGATGCGGACATGGCCAGTAAGGTCGAGCGTCTGCGCATTCGCGTCATAGAGGCCCTCGTCGCCGAGCACGCGCGTCTCCCCGTCATCGCTCAGATGGAGGTGGGCGTCGAGCTTGGCCAGCCTGGTGCGGTTGGGATCGCGCGGGTTCTGCACGCCGGAATCGGCGCTCACCTCATAGGGGCGGCCGTCCTGCCTGACGCCGGTCAGCCTGGGATGCGCCATCGTCACCTTGTCGCCGCTGATGCCAATGCTTTCGACCGAGAAATTCGAATCGCCGACTGTCGCCGAACGAAGCCAGGAAAAGCCGACGACGGCGATGCTGGTCAGGGCCGCGCCGCCAACGATCAGCCGCCGCAGCCATTTCACCCGACTGCTATGACGCGCCGCATCGGTGAAGGCGCGGCTGCGCCCCGGCGGCGCGCGCCCGAGACGACCGCCTTCGCCGTCCTGGCCCTCACCCGGCATGAGTCCGCCCTGCGTCATGGCGCGGCCAAGGTCCATCAAAGCCTTTCCTTGCCGTCCACACGGCGTGTCCCCATTAAATGAGAAAGGGATGAATGCAGCCTGAACGTAACAATTCCGAACACCGGCAAGCTGAACAAAAGAAAGCTGATCACAAACAGGCGCTCCACAATTTCACCGGCGGCTGCCCGAACGGGCGAGCTGAGGCGAAGCGGGCATAGAACGGTTTGACGGCTAAAAAACGGCCCCCGTCACATATGGGCGAAAATATCCGTTTCGGGCCAGCCCAGCAAATCGAGTTCCGCCCGCGCCGGCAGGAAGCCGAAACATTCGCGGGCGATCGAAACGCGATGTTCGCGCGCCAGCATGGCGTCGAGTTTTTCCCGCAGCGCGTGAAGGTGGAGCACGTCGGAGGCGGCGTAGGCGAGCTGCGCCTCCGAGAGGCTCTCCGCCGCCCAGTCGGAGGATTGCTGCTGCTTGGAGATGTCCACCGACAGCAGGTCGCGCAGCAGATCCTTCAATCCGTGGCGGTCCGTATAGGTGCGGGTCAGCTTCGAGGCGATCTTGGTGCAATAGACCGGGCTTGTTCGCACGCCAAAGGTCTTTTGCAGGATGGCCAGGTCGAAACGGGCGAAATGGAAGATTTTGACGACATCGGGATCGGTGAGAAGCCGGGCCAGGTTCGGGGCCGCTGTCTGTCCCTGCGCGACCTGCACAAGTTCGGCGTCGCCGTCGCCCCTGGAAATCTGCACGAGGCAGAGCCTGTCGCGATGCGGATTGAGGCCGAGCGTTTCAGTATCGATGGCGACGCTGTCGCCGGGCCGGAAATCGTCGGGCAGGTCCCCGCGATGCAAACGAATGGTCATACAGTCTCCCGTCACGCGCCGAAGGCCTAGCACCGGCGCGGCGGCGCGGCAAGGCGCCCGAAGTCAGGCGCGCCGCGGCGATGACGAGTTCATCGAGCTGTTCAGCCACGTTCTGGCCAGCACAATCAGGCTTTCGCGCATGAGTTCCGGCAGATGGGGTTGATTATTGGCGAACCCCATTTTTGCGATGAGATCCTGAAACTCGGCATCTGAGGAGAGGCGCCCTCTCCCCAGCCGCTTCATTCCTCGTCGCCGGGCTCGACGCCGTTGACGCGCGCGACGAGCGTCGGCGAGGCCTTGAAGGTAAGGACGCGGCGGGCGGTGATCTTGGCCTCGACGCCGGTGCGCGGATTGCGGCCGACGCGCTCGCGCTTGGAGCGAACCGAGAAAGCCCCGAAAGCGCGGAGCTTCACCGGCTCCTCGCGCAGCAGGGAGTTGACGATCTCATCGAGAGTCATCTCGAAGACCTCGCGGGCCTGGGCGCGCGACAGGGACGGGCAGGCGTTGTAGACCGCGTCGAGCAATTCGGCCCGGGTCGTGGTCCGGGCTTCGGACTCGCCAGCCTCCGCGCGGCCCGCGGCCGGGCTTAATTTGCCCACGGCGGTGGAAGAAGCCGGATTCTCGTATTGACGCTGGTCCATGGAGCCCCCTACGGCCCGGGCCGGGGAATGGTTTCCCTGCCACGAAAAAAAGCAATTCATCTGTAAACGACGGATATGCAACAAACTGGTCGGACGAAAGTGGCTATGGTCATGTTCTGGGCATGACGAACGTCTATGTCCGATAAAAGCGCCAATTTTCGATTCATTTCATGAAAAAGGCCGCCTTGCGGCGGCCTTCTCCTTGTTCGAATTACTTCAATCAGCTGGATCAGAAATCCATGCCGCCCATGCCGCCGCCCGGAGGCATGGCCATCGGAGCGTCCTTCTTCGGGGCTTCCACGATGGTCGCCTCGGTGGTGACGATCAGGCCGGCAATGGAAGCCGCGTCCTGGATGGCGGTGCGGACGACCTTGGTCGGGTCGATGATGCCGGACTTGACCATGTCGACATACTGGCCGGACTGGGCGTCGAAGCCGAAGTTATAGTCGGCGGATTCCAGCAGCTTGCCGACCACGACCGCGCCATCGGCGCCGGCGTTGTCAACGATCTGGCGGGCCGGGGTCTGGATCGCCTTGCGGACGATGTCGACGCCGGTCTTCTGGTCGCTATTGCTGGTGACCACGGCGTCGAGCGCCTTGATCGCGCGGAGCAGGGCGACGCCGCCGCCGGGGGACACGCCTTCTTCCACCGCAGCGCGGGTGGCGTTCAGCGCGTCTTCGACGCGGTCCTTCTTTTCCTTCACTTCGACTTCGGTCGCGCCGCCGACGCGAATGATCGCGACGCCGCCGGCCAGCTTGGCCAGGCGCTCCTGCAGCTTCTCACGGTCATAGTCCGAGGTGGTTTCCTCGACCTGCGCCTTGATCTGCGCGATGCGGGACTCGATGTCCTTCTTTTCGCCGGAACCGTCGACGATCGTGGTGTGCTCCTTGTCGAGGCGCACCTTCTTGGCGCGGCCGAGGTCGGCCAGGGTGACGTTCTCGAGCTTGATGCCGAGGTCTTCGGACACGACCGTGCCCTTGGTAAGGATCGCTATGTCTTCCAGCATGGCCTTGCGGCGATCGCCGAAGCCCGGAGCCTTGACGGCGGCGATCTTGAGGCCGCCGCGCAGCTTGTTGACGACGAGGGTCGCGAGAGCTTCGCCTTCGACGTCTTCAGCGATGATCAGCAGCGGCTTGCCGGTCTGGACGACGGCTTCGAGCACCGGCAGCAGCGGCTGCAGGGTCGAGACCTTCTTTTCGACGATGAGGATGTAGGGGTCCTCGAGTTCGGCGATCATCTTCTCGGCATTGGTGATGAAATAGGGCGAGAGATAGCCGCGGTCGAACTGCATGCCTTCGACGATGTCGGTCTCGGTCTCGAGGCTCTTGGCCTCTTCCACCGTGATGACGCCTTCATTGCCGACCTTCTGCATCGCCTTGGCGATTTCCGAGCCGATGAACGTGTCGCCATTGGCCGAGATCGTGCCGACCTGGGCGATTTCGTCGTTGGAGGTGACCTTCTTGGAGTTCTTCTTGAGGTCGGCCACGATGGCCTCGACCGCAAGATCGATACCGCGCTTGAGATCCATCGGGTTCAGGCCGGCGGCCACGGCCTTGGCGCCTTCACGAACGATCGAGGCCGCGAGAACGGTGGCGGTGGTGGTGCCGTCGCCGGCGATGTCGTTCTGCTTGGAGGCGACTTCGCGGACGAGCTGGGCGCCGAGGTTCTCGAACTTGTCGGCAAGCTCGATTTCCTTGGCGACGGTGACGCCGTCCTTGGTGATGCGCGGAGCGCCGAAGGACTTTTCGATCACGACGTTACGGCCCTTCGGGCCGAGGGTGACCTTCACCGCATTGGCGAGGATTTCGACGCCGCGAAGCAAACGGTCGCGCGCGTCGGTGGAGAAACGGACTTCTTTGGCAGCCATGGAGAAACTCCTGAAGATTTAAGGGGTAGGAAAGGAAATGGACCGAAGAAGGATCAGCCGACGATTCCAAGAATGTCGGATTCCTTCATGATCAGGAGGTCCTGACCGTCGATCTTGACCTCGGTGCCCGACCATTTGCCGAACAGCACGCGGTCGCCCGCCTTGACGTCGAGGGGGACGAGCTTGCCAGCTTCGTCGCGCGCGCCGGGGCCGACGGCGACGATTTCGCCTTCCTGCGGCTTTTCCTTGGCGGTGTCGGGAATGATGATGCCGCCCTTGGTCTTTTCTTCGCCTTCAAGGCGCTTGACGACGACGCGGTCATGCAGGGGACGGAAGGCCATGTCTTTAGTCCTGTGGTTGGAGCCGCCGGGCCGGAGGGCGGGGCGGGGGAAAGGGAGAGCCTCTTGGCACTCATGCTTTCAGAGTGCTAACAGGCTGACGGGTAGATAGGCGCCTGCGCCCTGAGTGTCAAGAACCGGAAGCGCTTGGCGACGATAAGGGTAAACGCCGGCAAGACTTTCTTATCGACAAGCGCTTAGATTGCCCCGATGGCTCCGCAACGAAATCCTTCCCCCAGAGCATTTTCCCGCGAAGCGGATACCGGCTCGCGCAAAGAAAATGCGTTAAAACAGGACTCTAGAGCCACGATCCGATTCAATCGGATCGGAAATGGCTCTAGTAGACGCCGCATTCGACAGGGGATCGCCTGGTGAGCGTCGTCGCGACGTTTCTCATCAATACGATCTTCAACCTGATCGTCGGGCTGATCGTCGCCAAATTCCTTGGTCCCGCGGAATATGGCAAGTTCGCTTTGGCCATTGCGTTCATGACCTTCGGCCAGGCGCTGGCTTTCGAATGGATCAGGCAAGCCGGCGTGCGCTTTTATTCCGAAAGAAGCCGGCTGACGGCGCCGCAAGTGCGCGCCACCCTTGACGCCGCCTTTTCCGTCTTCGCCCTCGTCTTCGCGCCGCTGTCCCTGGCGCTGGCCTATCTCGGTCCCGCGTCACTGCTGCCGCGCGACCTAATGGCGCTGGCCTTCGCCGCGTCGATCGCCAATGGCCTGTTCGATTATCAGACGGCGCTGGCGCGGGCGCGCTTCAACGACCGGCTCTATCTGTTGCTGATCGTCACCAAGAACCTGCTGGCCCTCGTTTTGACGGCGGGGGGCGCCTGGGCGACCGGCTCGGCCAAGGTCGCGATGATCGCGGGCATGTCGAGCCTGCTCGGCTCGATCTTTTTCTGGCGGTCCGGCCTGATCGACCGCGAGGCCAGGCTCGGCCTCGCCGATCGGGCGCTGCTGCGGCAATATGTCGGCTATGCCGCGCCCATCGTCGCGGCGCTCGTGCTTTATCTCCTCATTCCCCTGGTCAATCGCGAACTGGTGGCGCGGCTTTACGGCTTCGCCGAAACCGGGCGTTTCGCGCTGTCTTTCGACCTGGGGCAGCGCGCCGTGCAAGCGATCGGTTCGGCGCTCGACGTTTTGCTGTTCCAGATAGCGGTGCGGGCGCATGACGCGCATGGAGACGAGCATGCGCGCGCGCAACTCGCGCAAAATATGGCCGTGGTCTTCGCCATACTGCTGCCGGCCTGCGTCGGCGTCTGGATCGTGCTTCCCTCCATCGAGGCCCTGGTCGTGCCGCAGGCCTATCGCGGACCCTTCGCGCATTTCCTGGCGCTGATGCTGCCCGGCATGTTCTGCCTGGGGATGGGCCAGTTCTCGATCCACGCCATTTTCCAGATCTCGCGGAAAACCATGCCGATGGTCGCCGCCGCGCTCGCCGCCTGTATCGCCGATCCCATCTTCGCCCTGCTGCTGCCGCGCGGGCCCGACGCCTCCAGCCTCGCCATCGCGCAGAGCATGGCCTTCGCCGTCGGCCTCGTCGTGCTGATCGGCTTCGCCCGGGCCACCCGCCCGCAATGGCCGCGTTTCCGCGATCTCGCGCTGACCGCCCTCGCCTGCGCGGGAATGGCGGCCCTGGCCGGACCGCTCAGAGACCGCAATCCCGGCCTCGTGCTCATTCTGGTGCAAATGGGCCTGGCCGGCGCGTTTTATCTGTTGGCTATCGCAATTTTCGACATCGCCGGTCTCAGGCGCATTTTTCTCGACAAATTCCAGCCGGCCCGGCTCTGGCACGGCCGCAAAGTCGATTGTTGACAGTCTTTTTACCATTATGACTTGGATAACCACACTGAGCGGCAAAACTTTTCAATACAAATTTATGCATTATATTTAATTTGTAATACTCAAGGGAGTCGCTCTGCGTCATGGCCCATCGTTTTGCGCCCGCGGTTTTTTGCGGCATCGTTCTTTGCCTTGTTCCCCTTTGCTCTGTTCCCTTGGAGACGGCCGAGGCCGGAAACCTCGGCGGCGGGCTGATCGAATTTCTCGCCACCGGCGGCCAGATGGCCGCGCCGGCCCCCAGCCCGCGACGCGAGGCCGTGCTGGCGCAAGCGCCCGCGGATCCTTCCATCGCCAACCATGCGCTGCAGGCTTCCGTCGACCCAGTCCAGCCGCAGCGCGAAATTCCCGAGCAATTGCGGCGGACGGAAGTGGATTATCCGCAAGGACGCCCCGTCGGCTCGATTGTGGTCGACACGCCCAACCATTACCTCTACCTGGTGACCGCCCCCGGCCGCGCCATGCGCTACGGCATCGGCGTGGGACGGCCGGGCTTCACCTGGTCGGGCCACAAGACGATCAGCCGCAAGGCGGAATGGCCGGACTGGACGCCGCCGGCGGCGATGCTGCTGCGCCGCCCCGACCTGCCCACGCATATGGATGGCGGCCCGGGCAATCCGCTCGGCGCCCGCGCGCTCTATCTCGGATCGTCGGAATATCGCATCCACGGCACCACGGAGCCCTGGACCATCGGCCAGAACGTCTCCTCGGGTTGCATCCGCATGATGAACGAGGATGTGATCGATCTCTATGAACGCGTGAAGACCGGGACGTCTGTCGAAGTGCTCTGACGGCGTCCCGCCAAAACCAACGATACCTTGCTCGGGTGAAAACGGACTGGCGGCGAAGGGAGACCTTCGCCGCTTTTTTGCGACCTCCGCCCGAAAAGCCCGGCCATGACGGCGGTTGGCTCAAGAACAAAAAAGGCGGGCTTGCGGCCCGCCTCAATTTCGCAATGTGATATCGCTCAGGCGCTGGCGGCTTCCGTCGCGACGGCGGCCTTCTTGGCGATTTCGCGCTTCAGCTTGAGGGCGCCGGTCGACAGTTCGGCGTCGCGGGCCTTGAGCAGGAACGAGTCGAGGCCGCCGCGGTGTTCGACCGAGCGCAGGGCGGCGGCGGCGATGCGCAGGCGCACCGAACGCTTCAGCGAATCCGAGATCAGCGAAACATTGACCAGATTCGGCAGGAAACGGGTGCGGGTCTTGTGATTGGAGTGGCTGACGAGATTGCCTGACTGCACGGCCTTGCCGGTCAATTCGCAACGGCGGGACATTGGGCTTCCTTTCGAGTTTTTTCCACGGAGCTTTGCGCCCGCGCCGGCTTGCGCCGGGAAAACATGGCCTTGCGGCCGAAATTCGAGAACCGGCTTTTAAAACAAAAAAAGCGCCACGGAAAACCAGGGGTTCCGCGGATACGGTTCATGGAGTGGCGTCTATAAGGGAGGGCGCCTGAAAGGTCAAGCGCGAGACCTGCGCAAAACCCCCAAATGGCTCCAGAAAAAATGGTCGGAGTGATAGGATTCGAACCTACGACCCCCTCGTCCCGAACGAGGTGCGCTACCAGGCTGCGCTACACTCCGACATTTGGGCGAAATGACTCGCCACGCCCAAGACCTGATCAGCTTGGAGGCCCGCCTTATAACCAGCGATATCCAATGCGGCAAGGGGCAAAGGCAAAGAGTTTTTGCACGCCACGCCCGCGCCATTATATTAACCATCTATAGGTACGAATCGGAAAGCATGTACGCTTTTCCTCGTTCACCGAGCCGCGCCGGACGCGGTTTTCCGAGAGGCCGCGCAGGAATGAAATTGTTTTCGATTTGCAGATCCGCGGCTTTCGTTGGCGCGTTGACCGCTTCCGGCGGCCTTGCGTCGACCGCCCGGGCCGAAAACATGCACGCCAATTACCGGGTCACGCTGATCGGCCTGCCGATCGGCGTCGCCGTGGCGAACAGCGCCATCGAATCCAAGACCTACCGCGTCGACCTCAACGTGCATCTGACCGGCCTGGCGGCGCTGGTGTCCAACCTGAAAATGGCTTTGGCGTCGTCGGGGTCGCTGGAAGCCGGCGTCATCGCCCCCTTCGCCTACGCCACCACGGCGTCAAACTCCAGGGAAACCCGAACCCTGCGCATGGCGATGGACGCTGGCAAGGTGCGGCAGGTGCAATATTATCCCGAATGGGACGACGCCAAGAACCCCGAGCGCGTGCCGCTGACCGAAGCCCACAAGCGCGATATCATCGATCCGCTCTCCGGCTTCATCATGCCGGTGGCCGAGGGCGCCAATCCCGTCGGCCCCGCCGCCTGCAACCGCCGGGTGCCGGTGTTTGACGGCTATACGCGCTTCGACATTGCTCTCACCTACGTCGGCGTCAAACAGGTCAGGACGGTCGGCTATGACGGACCTGTGACCATCTGCTCGGCGCGCTACATTCCCGTCGCCGGGCACAAGCCCGACGCCAAGGCCACAAGATTCATGGCCGACAACAAGGAAATGGAAGTCTGGCTCGCGCCTGTGCCGCATGAGCATCTGGTCGTGCCCTATCGCGTCTCGCTGATGACCATGGCGGGAACAGCGGTGATCGAGGCCTCGGAACTGAGCTTCAAGCCCTGACGACACGCTCCGCGCCGCAGCCTGCGGGTCGCCATCCCTAGCCTGTTGACAAACAAGCGCAATGGAGTCCGTCGCCCGGCCAGCCGTTTCCCTTGGCTCCAACTCCCCGATTCAACCCTTGGCGCCTTTCTGGTCGCTGCGAACCAGATATGGGGCGAACAAAACCTGATTCTTTTGGAGTCACCGATTCGGGCGCGATTCGTTCGCGCAAAGTTCGGTTTCCGCCAAGCTTTTGTTTTAATAACGAAAAACAAAATCTTGCAGAATCGTCCCGGCGACACGATTGTATTGAGTGGAGACGGTGCCGTCGCTGTTGAGCCTGCTGCCGCCTCGTTGCGCAGAAATTCGCGTGCTGCGAAATTGGAGTCGCGCCGAAATGGATTCGATGATCCGCTCGCCCCGGCCGCGCGCTCTGGCCGACCGCGACGGGACAGTCGCTGCGATCCTGGGTCCGACAAATACCGGCAAGACGCATTTCGCCATCGAGCGGATGCTCAGCTACAGGGCCGGCATGATCGGCCTGCCGCTGCGCCTGCTGGCGCGCGAGGTCTATAACCGCGTCGTCGCCAAGGTCGGCCCCGAGGCCGTGGCCTTGATCACCGGCGAGGAAAAGATCAAGCCCAGGGGCGCGCGCTACTGGGTCTCGACCGTCGAGGCCATGCCACGGGATCTCGACCTGCCCTTCGTCGCCATCGACGAAATCCAGATCGCTTCGAGTTTCGATCGCGGCCACGTGTTCACCGATCGCATCCTCAACCGGCGCGGGACGGAGGAAACGCTGCTGATCGGCGCGGCCACCATGCAGGGGGTGCTGGAAAATCTCTTGCCGGGCATTCGCATCCATTCGCGGCCCCGCCTGTCGCAGCTCACTTTCGCCGGCGACAGGAAAATCGCCCGGCTGCCGCGGCGCAGCGCCATTGTCGCCTTCCGCGTCGAGGATGTTTACGCCATTGCGGAATGGATCAGGCGGCAGCGCGGCGGCGCGGCGGTGGTGCTCGGCGCGCTCAGTCCCCGCACCCGCAACGCCCAGATCGAGCTCTACCAGAATGGCGACGTCGATTATATCGTCGCCACCGACGCCATCGGCATGGGGCTCAATCTCGACGTCGACCATGTCGCCTTCGCCTCCGACCGGAAATTCGACGGTTATCAGCATCGTCGGCTGACTCCCGCCGAATTCGGCCAGATCGCCGGCCGGGCCGGCCGCCACGCGCGCGACGGAACCTTTGGAACCAGCGGCCGCTGTCCGCCATTCGACGAGGAATTGGCGCAGATCATCGAAGCCCACGCCTTCGATCCCGTGACCATGTTGCAATGGCGCAACGCCCAGCTTGATTTTTCTTCGCTGGAAAATCTTGTGGCGTCGCTCGACGTGCTGCCGGAAGCGCAGGGCCTGACCCGCGCGCCGATCGCCGAGGACCAGCGGGCGCTCGAAGCGGCGATGCGCGACGAGAAAGTTTTACGCGGCGCGAGGAACCGCGCCGATGTCCTGAGGCTTTGGGAAGCCTGCCAGATTCCTGATTATCGTAAGACCTCCCCGGCCGCGCACGCGGAATTGATCCTGACGGTTTTCAACTATGTGGTGCGCGCCGGCCGCATCCCTGACGACTGGATCGCCCGCCTGATTTCCAGCCTCGACCGCACCGACGGCGACATCGACGCGCTCTCGGGACGCATCAATCAGGTGCGAACCTGCACCTTCATCGCCAATCGATCCGACTGGTTGATCGATCCAGAGCATTGGCAGGGCGTCACGCGTCAGGTAGAGGACAGTCTGTCCGACGCTTTGCACGCGCGCCTGACCCAGAGATTCGTCGACCGGCGCGCCAGCGTGTTGATGCGCCGCCTGAGAGAGAACGCAATGTTGGAAGCCGAAGTCACATCGACGGGCCAGGTCATGGTCGAGGGTCATCACGTCGGTTCGCTGACGGGATTTTGTTTCACTCCCGACCCGCAGGCGGGCGGCGAGGAGGCCCGGACCTTGAACGCCGCGGCGCAAAAGGCGCTGGCGAGCGAGATCGAGGCGCGGGCCAAGCGCGTGCATGAGGCGGTGGACGAGGCTTTCGTCCTGGCCATCGACGGGATCATCCGCTGGCTGGGCGAACCGGTCGGGCGCATCGCCGCCGGCGATCACATTTTGAAGCCCTCGGCGAAAGTCATCGCCGACGCCTCCTTGACCGGGCCGCTGCTCGAAATGGTGCAGGCGCGGCTCGACCTCTGGCTGGCGCAGCATGTGAAGAAATTTCTGGGCGCGCTGGGCGAGCTTGAGACGGGCGAAGGCCTTGAGGGCGTGGCCCGGGGCATCGCCTTCCAGGTGGGCGAGGCGCTCGGTGTTCTCGAACGTTCGCGCGTCGCCGAGGAAATGAAGACGCTGCCGCAGGATGCGCGCGGCGCCTTGCGAAAGCTCGGCGTGCGCTTCGGCGCCTATCATCTCTATCTGCCGGCGCTGCTGAAGCCCGCGCCGCGCGCCCTCGCCGCGCAGCTCTGGGCTCTCAAGAACGGCGGCCTCGAAGTCGTGAAGGGCATCGACGAGGTCGCGCATCTCGCCTCTTCCGGCCGCACCTCCTTCGCCGCCGACGCCGAGGTCAATCGCGGGCTTTATCGCGCCGCGGGCTTCCGGGTTTGCGGCGAGCGCGCGGTGCGCGTCGACATTCTGGAGCGCCTGGCCGACCTGATCCGCCCGGCCATCGCCTATCGTCCGGGGACGACGCCGGGCGACGCGCCCGCCGGCGCCGCCGATGGCGAAGGCTTTGTCGTCACGGTGGCCATGACCTCGCTCGCCGGCTGTTCCGGCGAGGCTTTTTCAAGCATTTTGAAATCGCTCGGCTACGCCAGCGAGCAACGCCCGGGACCGGCGATCACCGTTCCCTTGCTGCCCAAGGCGGCGATGGAGCCGGCGAAGACCGTTGTCGTCGAAGAGGCTACGACCGAGGCGCCGGCTGAAATCTCTGCCGAGGCGGCTCCGGAAGAGCCGGCCGCCGAGGCCGCAGAGCCGCTCGCGGCGGAAGAGGCTGTGGCGCAGGAGGCTGTGGGCGAAGCCCCTGCGGCCCAAGAACCCGCGGCCCAAGAGCCCGTAGTCGAAGAACCCGCCGTCGAAGAGCCCGTCGCTGAAGAGCCTGTCGCTGAAGAGGCGGTGGCGGAAGTGACCGTGGCCGGAGAACCTGTTTCCCAAGAACCTGTTTCCCAAGAACCCGAGGCGCAAGAAGCTTCCGCCGAGGCGAGCGCTGAAGTCGTCGTCGGAGA
>Ga0182030_10016637_pt1 | contig 14296 bp, 15 predicted proteins | sample 812S3MmetaG_FD_121299 | JGI IMG/M metagenome (GOLD analysis project Ga0182030, IMG submission 121299) | Permafrost microbial communities from Stordalen Mire, Sweden - 812S3M metaG (Illumina Assembly) | ecosystem: Environmental > Terrestrial > Soil > Wetlands > Permafrost | place: Sweden...
CAAGAATAATATCGATAAACATACATGGGTTATTGCCATATCGCAATCAGGGGAAACCGCTGATACTTTAGCAGCCCTGGAAGAAGCCAAACAGCACGATGCATTAGTTACCGGCCTGGTTAACGTGGTTGGGTCTTCGGTATCGCGCCTGACGGACGCCGGTGTCTATAACCATATCGGACCGGAGATTTCGGTAGCATCTACAAAAGCGTTTACGTCTCAAAGCTTGCTTCTTTTAATGCACGCCATCTTGCTGGGAAGAATTGACGGATTGGACTACGCGAAGGCAACCGAGATACTAAATTCCATTGAGCAGCTGCCGGATTTAATTCAGAAAGTACTGGATAAAAGAGCGGATATTGAGAAAATCGCTAAAGATATTTACAAGTCAACCAACCTTTTATATTTAGGCAGACAATATAATTATCCGATCGCTCTTGAGGGTGCTCTTAAAATTAAAGAATTAGCCTATATTCATGCCGAAGGCCTGAGCGGCGGCGAATTAAAACACGGATTTATTGCGCTAGTTGAACCCAGTTTAACGACTATAGCGATCGCAACCAGCGATACGGTTACCGATAAAATGCTAGCTAATATCGCCGAAGTGCAAGCAAGGAAAGGGAATTTAGTAGCGCTAGTTAACAATCCGATTGCTGCAGTCAAAAATCAAATTATAGTACCTAAATCCCAATCCGATTTAGTCCAGCCGCTTATTAATAACGTTGCCCTTCAGCTACTGGCATATTACACAGCTAAGCTACGCGGCGTGAATATTGACCAGCCAAGAAACTTAGCTAAAAGCGTAACCGTAGAATAACGTTAAATCAGTCAATTTTTCTTGGAAAAATAGGGTAATCAATCATTGTAAAAATTGACAAACTATTGTACTTATGTTAGTATTTAATTATGAATCAAGAACCAAAAGTACAAAAACCAAATCGTTTTACCAAAACTAAAAGAGCATTGGCCGGTTTAACATTAGCTGCAGGAATGAGCGCCGGCGTTGTTGCCGCTGAAAATGGCTCAAACAAACCGCAGGCTACCGTTAGTTTATCCGGTGAAATAAAGCACCCGCTCAGCCCGCTCTACACTGAAGCCAGTCTAAATGGCATGGAAGTTACACCCGGGCAGCAGCCGCCAGTCGGCGAAGATGTATCGGTAGTACCGGGCCATAAGGATGAGCTTAAAGTGCAATTCGGTTCAGAGGCCGACGGTTATACTCCTCCCAGCGAAATCGTCCATGGTACATTGCCTGATATGCAACCAGGCGAAGAGTCGCCATTGTTTAATGTAGGTATTCCCGTAGCAGATATCAGGCCTACGCCAGGCGCTCCGAAAACTCCGCCCGTTAACATGGGTACTGCACCGGTTAATTCAAAAACTCCGCCCACACCTAATTAATTAACAATTTTGTCATGTCTAAAAACAAGAACAGCCACCAAGTCGAAGTAACTTTTCCTGTCGATCTAATAGAACCTTTGCAGGCCTTAGCTATGATCGATGGCAGGGCCACTGATCCGGAAAGCGTTTTGCAGGCTTACTTGGGCAAGGCAATCGTACAACGCCTGACCGCGTACAAAGCCGACCCTAATTTTAAGCAAAAACTTGCCGCTGCACGGGCTAGAGAACAAGCATCGCTTAGGTCAGGCACCCCTTTAATCCGACGGTTAAATACTAAGCCGGCGGACGATCCAAATTGCATAAGATTGAAAATTGTTGCCGAGGACAGGCCGGAAGCTTTACTGCCAACCGACTATTGCTTGCCGGAAGTTACGCCTGGAATATTTGAAGGTATTTTAGCGGAAATGAAAGAGCTTGGTGATGACCGATTTATAGAACAGTCATTGGACCGCTTAGCCGTTAATAATCCATTGTTATTTGCCTATGCTACAGGGGAGTCAATTTCAGCCGACGAACAAGAAGGCATTATACTAACCCACGAATTAATGCGCCGCCAGGGCGAAGCTAATCAGTTTGAAGTTTTGCTAAATCCTGACCAACAAGATTAAAAAGTTAAAATACCATTTAAACTCACTTACCTATGGGGGTTTAAATGGTTTTTTTATTGGTTAAGAAAAGATCACTATTTAAGTCCTGCCGGCGGGCGTTGAAAGATGATGGATAATCATTAAAGCAATTGTGGTATAGTTAAAAATAACTATGTTGGATAAAGTTAAGCAGAATAAGATTTCGCAGCTTTACGGCGCCGGAATCGTACTCTACATAGTCTTGATTATTCTTGCGCTGGTTAACATGAGCCAAACCAGCTTTAACGTTACGACTAATTATTTAACCAGCAACGATTTGGCCAGCCAGAGTTCGACTGTCTTCGCGCCGGCAACCAGCACGCTTTGGGTGCTGCAGTACCGCTACCTGCTGGTCGCCCTATTGATTCTTTCATTAGTCGTTCCCGGTTTATATATTTTCTGGATTAAAACCGGAAAGAATAACATTGATTTTCATAAGGCGCGCTGGATCGACTGCGTTATAACCAGCGTATTTTTGATGCTGACAATTACGCTGCTAAGTTCATTGCAGGATATGATGTCGTTGATATTGGTCGCCGGCCTGGTGGTAGTCGGCAGCTGTTTGTTTTGGATTGCCACGCACCAATACGGTCTCAATAAGTCAATTTATAACAAGACTTTTACGCTAGGCATTATCAGTATCGTTTTGCCATGGCTTTTAATAGCCCTTTATACGTCGGGAACTTGGGTTTACGGCAACGTCCGCTCCCCCTGGTACACTTATGCGCTCGCTATTTTAGGCGTGTTTAATACCGCCATAATTATTTATGGGCCGCTGTGGTACCATACCCGCAAGTCTAAAAAAGAGGTCTTGAGCGGCGAGGTCTACCCGATTATGATCAACCAATTCGTAAAGTTAATGTTCGCCTTAATCTTGATAATTGGAATACGTTAAATATCAGCTTTTTATAAAGAAAGTTGATAAAGTAAAACCATAATGGCAGTAAACGGACATTATTTCGAACGGACAGCACCGTATAAGCCGGGACAAAAAACGGCTTATAAATTATCACGCTCTAAAATCGAACTGTTTATGAACTGCCCGGCGTGCTTCTGGATCGACCGGCGCCTAAAAATCGGCCGGCCCGACACGCCGCCGTTTCAGATTAACAAGGCAATCGACGAACTCTTTAAAAAAGAATTCGATACTTACCGGCTTCAAGCTAAACCGCATCCTTTGATGATTGAATATAAAGTGGACGCTATTCCATTCGTCCACAAGCAGCTGACAACCTGGCGCGAAAACTTTACCGGCGTCCAGTACTTGCACGAACCGACCAATCTGTTGATTTACGGAGCGGTTGACGATGTCTGGGTTAACCCGAAGGGCGAACTGATTGTTGTCGACTATAAGGCAACTTCCAAAAAAACCGAAGTATCCATCGATGCGCCGTGGCAAATCAGCTACAAGCGCCAGCTGGAAGTTTACCAGTGGCTACTGCGGCATAACGGCTTCAAGGTCAACAACACCGGTTATTTTGTCTATACCAACGGCCGGGTGGATTTGGACGGATTCTTTAACCGGGTGGAGTTTAAGACCAAGATAATTCCCTATAAGGGCAATGACGACTGGGTTGAGCCGACGATTATTAAGATGAAAGCGACTTTGGAAGCCGATACCATGCCCAGCCGCTCGCCGGACTGCGAATATTGCCAGTACGCATTAGCGCGGGTAGAACTCTATGAACTTAACCGCCAGAAAAAATTACTATAAAGGACTATAATTAGGTTATGTTAGATATCCAGTATATCCGAAACAACCCGGAGTTAGTCAAAGAAAAATCTAAGCAAAAAAAAGTTACCGTCGACATCGATAAGCTGCTTGAACTGGATTCGAGTTTGCGCACTTTAAGGGCACAAGCCGAAGACAGGCGCGAACAGCGCAACAAACTAGCCCGCAATTTAACGCAGAAACCCTCGGAAGCCGACATTGCCGCCGGCGCCAAGTTGAAAGCCGAGCTGGCCGAGCTTGAAAAACAGCTTGAGCCGCTGGAGACTGAATTCCTGAAGCTACTAAAACAAGTACCCAATATGCCGTGCGACGATGTTCCGGTAGGCTATTCGGAAGCTGAAAACCAAGTCGTAAAAACCTGGGGAGAGAAAAGAGCTTTTGATTTTGCCCCTAAGACCCATTGGGAACTGGGCGAAGCCAGTGACTTGATCGACCGGGTTCGGGCCGCCAAGATCAGCGGTAGCCGCTTCGTCTATTTGAAGGGCGGGCTGGTCGAAATGCAGTTCGCTATCGTCCAATTCGTGCTTTGTGAGCTAAGTAACCGGGAATTGATCGGCCGCTTAATTGCCGAGAATAACTTAGGATTGGACGACAAGCCGTTTACACCGGTGCTGCCGCCGATGATGATGAAAACTGCCCCTTACGAGGACACCGGGCGCCTGAAAGCCGAGGAGGTCACTTATAAACTGGCTGACGACGATTTATGGCTGACTGCCAGCGCCGAGCACAGCCTGTGTTCGATGTATATGGATGAAGTTTTAGAACGCGAGAAACTGCCGATCCGCTATATCGGCTATAATACCGCCTTCCGGCGCGAAGCCGGTACTTACGGCAAAGACACCAACGGCCTGATCCGTTTGCATCATTTCGACAAAATGGAAATGGAAGTGTTTTCGAACGCGGAAACTTCCAAAAACGAACACCTATTATTAGTTGCAATCCAAGAATACCTGGTCCAGGCCCTGGAACTGCCTTATGAGTTGATCTTAAAATGCACGGCCGACATCGGCGACCCGAACGCCCGCGGCGTGGATATAAACGTCTGGATGCCGGGACAGGACGTTTACAAAGAGACGCATACCGCCGATTATATGACCGACTATCAGGCCAGGGATTTAAAAACCAGGGAACGCAGCAGTGAGGGAGTTATTAATTGGGTGCATACCAACGATGCCACGGCCTTTGCGCTGGGGCGAATTATGGCAGCCATCATCGAAAATTATCAAACTAAAGACGGTAAGGTTAGTGTGCCAACCGTTTTAAGACCATTTATGGCGGGAAAGGAAGAGATTTAAAATAATGCTTAAACTTTCAATTGACGGAGTGCACCTGGGCGTAAATAGCGACCTGGAGAAATACGTCAACAAGAAACTCGGGAAACTCGACAGATTTATCCCCAAGCCGATGCGCGATAGCGCCCATGCCGAGGTTTTCTTAAAAGAGTCCAGTGTCAAAGACAAGAAACAGTGCACCTGCGCCGTCGTCATGCACTTGCCGAAAGAAGAATATGTCACCAAAGAAACTACGATCAATATCTTCGCGGCCGTGGATATCGTGGAAGCCAAATTAAAGAACCAACTAAACAAATACAAAGCTATGCACGAGGAAAAAAGACGTATTTTTATATTGGGTAGGCATTACTTAAGAAAAAGTCTTTAATAATGTAAAATAAAGTGTCAGAGTAATGTACAATTGTGTTGACATTGTTTCTATTTGGCCAATGCATGAGTGATATATAAGAGGTTTTTATGAAGAGTAAATTTATAAGACGATTTCTGGGCGATTCGCAAGCCCGTATTATCAAGCGTTACCGCCGCCGGGTTAAGGATATTGACCGGTTCGGCGAGATTTATAAGACCTTGAGCGATAAAGAGCTGCGCGCTAAAACCGACGAGTTTAAGAAGCGGCTGGCTAAAGAATCGCTCGATAAATTATTGCCCGAAGCTTTCGCTGCGGTACGCGAAGCCGCCACCCGGACCTTAAAACAAAGACACTTTGACGTCCAGTTAATCGGGGGTATGGTACTGCACGAAGGCAACGTCGCGGAGATGAAAACCGGCGAAGGCAAAACTTTGGTGGCTACGCTGCCGGTTTATTTGAATGCTTTGACCGGCAAGGGCGTGCATATTGTGACCGTTAACGACTTCCTAGCCCAGCGCGATGCCGGCTGGATGGCGCAAGTTTATCATTTTTTGGGCATGCAAACCGGCGTGATTATCAATGAAGAGTCGTATGTCTACGACCCGGAATTTGTTAATGAAAAACACGAAGATTTCCGCTTCAGGCACCTTCGGCCGGCAACGCGCCAAGAGGCCTACCGCGCCGATATTACTTACGGCACCAACAATGAATTCGGTTTCGATTATTTACGCGACAACATGGTCAGGGAAGTCGACCAGCTGCGCCAGCGCGATTTGCATTTTGCGATCGTCGACGAAGTCGACTCCATTTTAATTGACGAAGCCCGTACGCCGCTGATTATTTCAGCACCGTCAATGACGACCGGCAGCGCTTACATGCAATTTGCGAAAGTCGCCCGGCAATTGCAAAAAGACGAAGATTACGAAGTCGAGGAAAAACACCGCACCGTGATACTAACCGACAAAGGCGTCGAACATGTCGAGAAGATCCTTGGCATCCCAAGCCTGTACGGCACCGAAAATATCCGTACTATTTACCATCTTGACCAGGCCGTCCGCGCCCAGACAATTTTTAAGCGCGACAAAGACTACGTAGTAACCAACGAAGGCGAAATCGTGATTGTCGACGAATTTACCGGCCGTTTGCTCAAGGGCCGCCGCTACAACGAAGGCTTGCACCAGGCAATCGAGGCCAAAGAGGGCGTGGAGGTCAAGGAAGAGTCCATGACTCTGGCTACCATTTCGTTCCAGAACTACTTTAGGCTTTACGAAAAACTCTCAGGCATGACCGGAACGGCACTCACCGAAGCCGAGGAATTCCATCAGATTTATAAATTGAATGTTATCGATGTGCCGTCTAACCGCCCGAATCACCGCAAAGACCATCCGGACCGCATTTATAAGACCGAAATGGGCAAGTTTAAGGCTATTATCAAGGAAATTATTGCCCTGAACCACAAAGGCCAGCCGGTCCTAATTGGTACGGCATCGATTGAAAAGAACGAAGTCTTAAGCCAACTATTAACTGAAGCTAAAATCCCGCATCAAATCCTAAATGCCAAGAACAACGAACGGGAAGCCGCAATTGTGGCTAAAGCCGGCCAGCAGGGCGCGGTAACACTGGCCACCAATATCGCCGGCCGCGGTACCGACATTGTCTTGGGCGAGGGCGTAGTGGAAAAAGGCGGCTTGTTTGTGCTCGGCAGCGAGCGGCACGAATCCCGGCGCATTGACAACCAGTTGCGCGGACGATCCGGCCGCCAGGGCGACCCGGGCGTAACCCAATTTTTCGTAAGTACTGAAGACGACCTGATGCGTATTTTCGGCGGCGAGCGCATTGCCGGACTAATGAACCGCTTGGGCGTTGACGATGAGACCCCGATTGAAAACCGGGTAATCTCCAAATCGCTGGAAGGGGCCCAGAAGAAAGTTGAAGGCTTCAATTTTGATATGCGCAAAAACGTCGTCCAGTACGACGACGTCATGAACCGGCACCGCAAAGCCATCTACAGCATGCGCCGGGAAATCCTGATGCAGGAAGACATTTCCAAGCGCGTTAAAATTTATATCGAACAGGAAATCGACAGCCTGGTCCAGTCGCCCGAGCTATTAACCGCCAATTACGAAAACGTGATTACCGACGTTTTTCCGTTTGATCCCAATACTCTGGACCGGGTTTTGTCCAGCGAATCCGATAAATTCAAGCGAGTCCTGACCCAAGCCGCTACCGAAATGTACGAAGCCCGCGAAGCCGCTTTCAAACCGGAGATTATGCGCATTGTTGAGCGCCAGATTTACTTGCAGATTCTAGATAATTTATGGATGCAGCACTTGGAAAATATGGACCATTTGCGCGAAGGCATCCATTGGATCAGCGTTGGCCAGCGCGACCCGCTGGTGGAATACCGCCGCCAGGGCCAAGTCTTGTTCGACAACTTCCAGCTGCAAATGCGGCATGATATTGTCCAGGCTATCTACCAGGCCCAGCCGGTAGTCGATACCAGCCTGGTCTCTGAGACCTTTGAATCCGATCTTACCCGGGCTGCCCGCCAGTCGGTTGACAACTCCAGCCGGATTGTCCAGGCCGAGGAATTTGAAGAATCCGATTTTAATACCCAGAAGAACGAAAACCAGGTCAAGAAACAGCAAAAAGCCAGTCTACAGAAACAGCGTAAAGCCGAGCGGCAGCGCCGGGCTCAAGGTAAAAAGAGAAGTAAGCGTTAAGGCCCGATGAGACATATCGTACACGAAGTTAAGTTTGCTAACGGCGCCAAAGGGCTGTTTATTAATATTCCCGACGCGACCGTTATGAGTTTTGAATACAATTTCCGCGCCGGCGAATATCTGGTTACTAAAAACAAATTTGAAACGCCGCACCTTATGGAACATATGCTGCTGGGCGCCAACGAGCTGATACCAAAAGCCCACGATTTTAAAGCCGAATTCGAAAAAAACGGCGCTTATTGCAACGCCAGCACCGGAACTTACGATGTTATCTACGAAGCCGAGTGCGCCGATTTCGAATGGGACCGGATCGAGAGCATGATGCGCCTGGCGATAACCCGGCCGCTGTTTTTGCCGGAAGAATTTTTAGCCGAATCCGGCAATGTCCGCGAAGAATTGGTGACCAGAAGCAATAACCACTTCCGGAATTTAGCACTGGCTCTTTCCAAAGCCTACCACTTAAGAGTATTAACCGACCAGGAGCGCCTGGACAGGCTGCAAAACGTCACCTTGCTCGATATCAAGCGGCACTATAAACGGACCCATACCGCCAGCAACCTGCGCTTTGTGATTGCCGGCAAGCTGCCGGTCAGCCGACGCCGGAAAATCTCCGAGTGCATCGAAAATATCGCATTGCCCAAGGGCGAAGGCCGGCTGGCGTTGCCTGAAGAACATCCCGTTGCCCTGAAACGGCCGCTGAATATTAAAAACGATACGGTCAAGAATATTTATTTTTATATCGATACTTATATCCTGCGCCAGCTGCGCGACGAAGAAATGGATTAGCTGCACATTTTAAATATTATGATGACCGAGACGCTGTACTCGAAAATACTGGGCACTGCCCGGGAAAGAGGACTGGTCTACGGCATGAGCTCCGGTTATTCGCGGCAGCAAAATAACAGCGATTGGTGGATTGGCGCCCAGGTTTCCATAAAAAACGCTCCCGCGCTGTTTGATATTATCGTAACGGAACTTAAAGCTGTCCAAGACGGCTTCCTGCTGGAAGAAGATATCAGCGCCGCCAAACAAAACGCCCTCGGACGTTTCCAGCAAAGCGGCCAGACGGTTGCCGGCACGGCTATCGGCTACAGCTACCGCTACTTCTTTGACGAAATCATAGATGATTACTACAAGGTCCCGGAAAACATTTCAGCAGTTACCAAAGATGATATAACGAAGGTTATGAAAGCCTTATTCAAGCAAAATATATGGGGTTTTGGCTGTTTAGGCAGCTGCGATCCCAAGCTGTTAAAAGAGCTTAATAATAAGATTTCGGCATTGTGGAAACCATAAGCAATTAACAAATCTATATCATGGAAGATATAAAAGAACGAAACGAAAAGCTAAGACAACTGGTAGCTGAGACAACTGCGAAATTGAAGATTCCGGAGCTGGAAAATGAAATAGTTTTGTTACAGGCCGAGTCGAAAGCTCTGGATTTCTGGAAAGACAATCTAAAAGCCCAAGCTACGATGCGGCGGCTGGCCAATCTCGAAAACCGGGTTAAACCTTGGAATGATATCAAGAAAGTAATCGATGAAGTTGATGATTGGATTGAGCTAGACGACAAGTCGGTACTTGACGATTTAAACGACCAGCTTACCCAAGCTGAGAAACAGGCCAGTAATTTAAAAGAACAGCTGAAATTCAACGGACCCTACGACGACGCCGATGTGATTATGTCAATCCACGCCGGGGCCGGCGGCACAGACGCCCAGGATTGGGCGCAGATGCTGCTTAGGATGTATGTGCGCTGGGCTGAAAAACATAAATTTGAAATCACGATAATCGAAGAGTCGGCTGGCGAAGAAGCGGGCTTAAAAAGCGCAACTTTCGAGGTTGACGGATCTTACTTATACGGCTTATTAAAGGGTGAACACGGTGTTCACCGCCTGGTACGCTTAAGCCCTTATAACGCCGACAACTTAAGGCAAACCAGCTTCGCCAAAGTTGACGTGCTGCCGAAAATCAACAAGCCCGATGCGATTGTAATCAACGAAAAAGATTTAAAATTCGATGTTTTCCACAGCGGCGGGGCCGGTGGTCAAAGCGTCAATACGACTGACTCGGCCGTGCGATTGACGCACCTGCCGACCAATATTGTTATAACAATCCAAAACGAACGTTCACAACTTCAGAATAAGGAAACCGCCATGGTGATTTTGCGCTCTAGGCTGGCCCAATTGCAGCTGGAGCAGCACAAATCCGACTTGGCTGAAATCAAGGGTCCGGTCCAGTCGGCTGAATGGGGAAATCAGATACGGTCTTATGTCTTACACCCCTATAAACAAGTCAAGGACTTGCGCACCAAGTATGAAACCAGCGATCCAGACGGGGTATTAGACGGTGATTTAGACGGTTTTATTGACGCCTATTTGGACTACACGATAAGTTAAGCAATATTTTTTATATATTCTACTTAAACTATTGATCGAAAAGTAATTCATCTGCAGTAATCATCGACTCAGCAATAAATATTTGGAGAGGATTTGAATTATCATCTGATTGGGCAAGCTCAAGGTACTTGTAGTATGCATATCTTCTCTCTTTTAACACTATAGGTGGCACAAAACCGGCCCGAACTGCCTGGGCAAGCATTAATAGCCGGCCTACTCGGCCGTTGCCGTCGCTAAAAGGGTGGATTTTTTCGAACGAAGCGTGCGTAATTGACATTAAGGTCATTAAGTCTTTAGATGGTCTACTAAGGTTATTTATTAGTTCTTCCATAAGCTCTGGAATCCTAAGGAAGTTAGCAGCCGCAACACGAGCTCCCAATATGCGAACACTATGGTTTCGATACTGTCCGGCATTAGTAATAATTCCATTCATAAGACGAAGGTGCAGGCCTTTTATAAATTCTTCGTTAATTGTAAAATCTTTCCTCTCAAGTTCAGAAAGTGCCCATAGTAATGCCGCCCTATGATTTAGGGCTTCGGCCTGTTCAACTTGAGTTCGATTTGTTAGATTTTTGTTATTAAACAATACTTCCTTGGTATCATTTAGGGTCATAGTACTGCCTTCGATAGTATTTGTATGATACGTGAGGTTTAATATTAATTTATTTAATACTTCCTCATTATCAACTATTTTACGAGCGGAAGTTTTGAGGTATTTAACTTTTTCCTTTAGTTCATCAAGCAAACCAGCGTCTAAATTATCTGAGCCTAAAATCACATAATATAGTATCCTAATAGCCTCAGCAGCTTTTTTATGGGGAACGGCTCTTTTATTAACCCAAGCGTTTAACGTGACGAAAGACACATTTAATCGCCTAGCCATTTCTTCTTGCGACCAACCGCTAGCTTGCAGTAACGCTTTTAACTGATCTGAATAAATCATAACTTTATAAGTATATTAAAACTTTATAAAGTTATTAAGATTAAATTTATTTGATTAAATTTTAAAGCTATAATCAAACTATGAAAGACGACAACTACATCCGGGTAATCGCTAAACAAATTGAAGAGACTCTCGGCAGCGGATCTATGCCCAAAATGGGCGGAGAAGAACTTTTTGACAGTTATGCCTTACTGGCATTAAGCAAGGGCGTGGAAGTTACAGACGAGGACGTACACGATGCCTGGTCGACTTGGGCGACTATCTATGAGCCGAAGAGCAAATTTTTGGTACCGTTTAATGAGCTGGCGGAAGAAGTTAAAAAAGAAGACAGCCGTTATACAAAGGCGATACAAACCGTAGCTAAAACCTTGTCTTAAATTAATATATTCCTCACCAAAATTCAGACGGTTTTAATATTTGGCTGTTCTCGCCAAGTAATGCAAACTCAGGATTCTGGGAAGGCCCGCCAGCCCGGGCCACTCTAAGCCATTCCGAACCGGTATAAACAACGCCGTCGTAGAAACGGAAATCGACCCATAACCAGCCGGGGCGGCGCGTTAAAGATTCCGGCATTGTTTCCAGCTCTTCTTTAGATAAAAAGTAAATATTGGCTTTGGTTTCGGACGGCCAGTCGTCTTGCTGCGGACCCGGCCGAGCCCGCAAATAAACAATCTCTACGCCCATGCCGGTTTGCCGGCTTAAATTCTCCCAATAAGATAGATCGGTTGTTTCAATGTCTTTAATCGCTAGGTAGCGGATATCTTTTATTTCATCGATATGCTCTAGCGTTACTGCGATTTTTGCATCGAGTTCTTGGCGCCGCAAATAGTTGTCGACATCTTCAAATCTTAGTTGTTCGTTTCTCATTTTATTACTCGCTTTCTTAAATACCCAGATTAAACATTATGAAATTAAAAAGAAATCAATATAATTTGAATATGGATTGGATGGAAAGATCAGCCCTAGTCGCACTGACCGAACACGAGAGTTTACGGCTAAAACAGTTGTTGCCAATGGATGTGCCAAGCAATTTGTTCAGCTACCACCTGCAAAAACTGCTGACAACTGGATTGATTGAACGCAAAAACGGCTTATACAGCCTAACCCCTAAGGGAAAACAATTAGCCGGCCAAATTAATGTCGATACCGGCAGAGTCCGCCCGCAGCCAAAAATTATTGGTATGTTTTATATAACCAATACTCAAGGCCAGGTCGCGTTGTTTGAGTGGAAACGTCAGCCTTACTATGACTACACCAGCTTTCCTTACGGCAAATTCGATTTTGGCAAAAGCCTTCAAAACAATACGGGCGACGAGTTGTATAAAAAAACGTCCTTAAATCTTAGACCTAAATTTGTAACCGACTTTTATATAACTATTACTCAAAACGGTTTCGTAATATCGCATATGCTGGTCCATTTATTTAAGGCTAAAGTCGACAATTTTGAGCTGCGATCAATGGTCAGGACAGGTAAGTGCTTTTGGGGTACGTTGGACGACGCTGGGCTAAAGTATTTTCCGGGAACCAATGATGTTGCCGCTATGATAAGCGGCGAACAGGCTGCTGGTATAAGGGATCTAATCTACGATTTATCTTGATATTTTTTTAGGGCGCCTGCTTATAAAAATATTAAATTTCTAATTGACCCCGTGCCAAATTTAAAACTACTGCTATGATTATGATGTGTATGCTACCCCTCCTCCCTTCTTTATTTTTGTATTTATTTTTGTACTAGTTGCTGTCCCTTTATACAGGCATTTTAGAAAGGTAAGGGGGGTTGAAGAGCAGGATGGACCGCTTCTAGCTTCAACCGAAATGCTCCAAGACAAGGATCTTCAATCTCTGGCTAAAGGAAGGATCGAGACCTTTGACTACAGCCTGATGATTAATGACTCTGGCCGGGTCATGGTTTTCGTTGATCTCGGGCACAATACAAATATGCATTTAATCGCCACCGGCGATGAAAGCCGGGTTGTCGATATAGTCGCTTCAGCCCTATCTAATAAATGGTTGATTCCGATTAGCTTGGAAGGCGACTTTCCTGATTATTTTAAAGTTTACGCCTCGCCGGAAAAAGAAGTAGAGGTCAGGGAAATATTCGACCCTGAGACTATGGCGAATTTTGAAGATTTTTGCCGGGAATTCGACTTTGAAATTTATGACGACCAACTGTTTATTTCCCAAGGCGAAACACAGAAAACTGAGGATAATAGCGAGTCGATGGTTAAGGCTGTCGAGCAATTTCTGCAGATTAACTACCAGTTGATATCCAAGTTCCTGATTTGATTTTAGTCTGTTTTAGGTTCCCGGTAGGCGCAAGCCTGGAGGTCATACCATACTTCCGGCGCTTGGTGGCCGACCCAGTAACCGATCATCTGAAACATCACTTTGGTATCGGTTGGCGTGCTGAATTCGCCGCTGCCGTAGGCCATTTCATTCCATTTAGGATCGTAAGGTAGAGAACTTTTTTCCAGCGGATAAACTATATGGTCCGCTAGCAGCTCTTTATAACCTGGCGCATCAATTACTTCCAGTCCTTTAACAATCGCCTCGTAACTGTCGATGTCCGTAGTCGCAATATAATTACCCTCAAAACCATAGACCATAAACTCTCCAAGTTTAAAGCAAGCTTGACTGTTATCTTGTGTATAGCGTTCGTACATACCGCAACTTCTGAACGACGAAAGCTTTCCGGGTCGGACCGTTAGTTTTTCGCCGGGTTCTAAAGCTTTGGTTGCCTCGATTAACCGTTCAAAATTTGCCCTGTCCCCATAGGGAATGCCGACAGCAGCATACATACTTCGGAGTTCGGGTATTTTTGGTACCATGTC
>Ga0182030_10016638_pt1 | contig 14296 bp, 14 predicted proteins | sample 812S3MmetaG_FD_121299 | JGI IMG/M metagenome (GOLD analysis project Ga0182030, IMG submission 121299) | Permafrost microbial communities from Stordalen Mire, Sweden - 812S3M metaG (Illumina Assembly) | ecosystem: Environmental > Terrestrial > Soil > Wetlands > Permafrost | place: Sweden...
CGCCGAGGACTTTTCTCCGGGTTCGGCTTGGTGGGATGTGTAGTCTGGCGAGCCATGTTTTCGAATAGTGTCCCCAAATAGGTTATCTTATGCCGGACGGGATATTACCGCAGCATTCAACGTCCCGCCGAGGACATCCCGGGGACGGTCGTCTGACGTCCTAGTAACTGAACGAGGGTACGGAACTTGCCCGTTTGGTCTAAGACCTCTGGCTATAAATGTATGGCAGACCTAGGGTTGGGCCGCCGTCCCCCGATGCTATAATCGCTGCGCTAAGCTTCTTCTACTTAGGTATGCGTACCAAGCTGTGAGCCCGGGCAAGGACGATCCGGTGGAAGACTCCTGCGAGGGAACTACTGATGACGCGATGGATGCGCCCGGCGGTACTCCTGCTGCTCCTTGTGGCCTCAACCTTGCCTCTTGCTGCCGACCAGGCGGTTGTCTGGCACAAGAAAGGCGAGGATGCCGAGGCCCGGCAGAACTACGAGCAGGCCTACGACGACTACAAGCAGGCTTACGACCTGAAACCGAGGGATTTGCGCTATCGCGCATCCTTTGAGCGCTTGCGCTTTCTGGCGGCTGCATCGCATGTCCACCGCGGGCAATTGCTGCGCGAGGCGGGCAAACTGGACGAAGCGCTGGCCGAATTCCAAAAAGCAGCGGAGATTGATTCCTCCAGTTTCATCGCGCGCCAGGAGATTCGCGAAACTCAGAAGATGATCGAGCAGGCCAAGTCGCCAGGGCCCCGTTCGGACGCGCTGCCCCTCGACGGCCTTCAAAAGCGGCTCGCCCAAGCCCAGGGCCCGGTAGAGTTGGCTCCGATTGCGAATGTGCCGATGAACTTGAGCGCCACTCAAGACAGCAAGAAGATCTATGAGACGATCGGGGAGTTGTCGGGAATCAATGTGCTATTTGATCCCGATTACACCTCGCGCGTGATTCCCGTCCACCTCAACAACATTAGCTTGCCGCAGGCATTGGAAATGATTGAGCTGGAATCCAACACTTTTTACCGGGTGGTGACGCCCAATACGATCTTCGTAGCCCAGGACAATCCCTCCAAGCGCAAGCAGATCGAGCTAAACGTCGTCAAGACTTTTTTCCTGGCCAACCTTTCCCAACAGACTGAACTGCAGGACGTAGTTAATACGCTGCGCCAGATCCTGGACATCACCAAAATACAATCGCTCCCTTCGCAGGGCGCCATTGTGGTGAGGGGCACACCCGATCAGATTGCTCTGGCGGAAAAATTGGTGAACGACTTCGATAAGGCCAGACCAGAGGTGGTCATAGACGTAGCGATTCTACAAGTCAGCCGCGATAAGGCGCACACCTTGGGCATCAGTCCGCCCACCAGCGCGACGGTGGCTTTGCAGAACAATCTCACGACAACCACCACCTCGAGTACCACCACGACTGCCACCAACACTTCTGGGACCCCAAACCAAGTCAACTTCAACCGTCTGGGCAACCTGAATGCCACCGACTTTACCGTGACCATCCCCTCGGCGTCCGCCACCGCTTTGTTCAGCGACAGCGATACGAAGCTGATTCAGAATCCGCAGATTCGTTCGATTGACGGGCAAAAAGCGACACTTAAGATCGGCGAAAAAATTCCGATTGCGACCGGGTCCTTCCAACCCGGCATTGGCGGAGTAGGCATCAATCCCCTGGTGAATACTCAGTTCCAATATCAGGACGTGGGAGTGGTGATAGAACTAACGCCCACGATTCACCCCGACGGCGATGTGTCCATGCACATTAATATGTCGATCTCTTCCGTTACTGGCCAATCCAGTATCGGCGGCATCACTCAGCCCATCATCGGCCAGAAGACGGATGAGGGCACAATTCGACTGCGAGATGGCGAGGTCAGCCTGCTGGGCGGGATGTTTGATGATCAGAATACGCGTTCTATCAGCGGGATTCCTGGACTGGGACAAATTCCAATTTTGAAGTACCTCTTCTCCCAAACCCAGACCGATCACAGTCAAGATGAGGTAGTGTTCGTCCTTATTCCTCATATTGTGCGCAAGGTGGAATTGGATGAGATGAGCAACAAGGAAATCTCCGTGGGAACGGCGAGCGGCATTCAGTTGAGCCGTGCGACTCCATTGACGCTTCCCGCGACTCAGTCCGCGCAAGCATCCGCTGCGGCGCCGCAAGCGCCTGCACCACAAGCGCAAATGCCGGCTGCGGTTGCGCAGCAACCGCCTGCGCCTGCGCCGCCAACTCCTCAGGCGTCTCCAGCATCTGCCAGTTTCAATTTCGACCCATCTACCGTGACGGCGAAAACTGGTGCGACGTTCGCGGTCAATATCCTGCTTAACGGAGCGCAAAATGTGCACTCGGTTCCGTTGCAGGTGAGTTATGACCCGAAGCTATTGCAGGTGGTGAACGTTTCCAACGGCGGATTCCTGTCGCAGGACGGCCAAGCAGTGCCCATCGTGAACCGCAACGATGATACCGGTGGGACGCTGCAGATTGACGCGACCCGGCCACCCGGGACCAGCGGAGTGTCTGGCCAGGGCGCGGTGATTACGCTGACTTTCATGGCTAAGGCAAGCGGACAAGGCACTCTGGTCATCTCCAGGGGCGGGGCGCGTGATCCTGCCATGCAAGCCATCCCCGTAACGGGAACGACCGCGACCGTGACGGTGCAATAGGAATAGGCGTCTGGTCAAGCGATAGGAACTCTGCGGCGAATCCTGCATGTTGACACTTCTCCAACCCGCAATGAAACTAGTTGCCTTTGACGGCGGCCAACTGCGGCGTGCGCGGTCTCGTGGTTTCACCCTTATTGAGCTGATCGTAGCTACCACCATCCTCTTGATTCTGACCAGCCTGGCGATTCCTCTGGCGCGGGTGTCCATCAAGCGCGAAAAGGAACGCGAACTACGCCGCGCTTTGTGGGACATGCGGGACGCCATTGACCGCTACAAAGACACCGTTGACCGGGGAGCTATCCAGCCAAAGCTCGGATCAGAGGGCTATCCGCCGGATCTGGACACATTGGTAAAAGGTGTGGACGTGGGCAGTAAAAAGCTGCGGTTCCTGCGGAAAATTCCGGTTGACCCGATGACCAACAGCACCGAGTGGGGGCTGCGCTCCATGCAGGATGATCCCGACTCAGACTCCTTTAACGGAGACGACGTGTTCGACGTTTACACCAAGTCGTTGGGTACAGCGCTGGACGGAACCAAGTACAAGGACTGGTAAATGGCGGGATTCCGAAAGAATAGCCGAGGCTTTACTCTGATCGAGTTGATGATCGTCATCAGCATGATGATGATCCTCATCGCGATTGCCATTCCAGCGTATCGGACGTCCATCGTTCGCGCCAGGGAAGGCGTCCTGAAGCAGAACTTGTTCACGCTCCGCTCGCTTCTCTCGCAGTACACTCTCGACAAACAGCAAGCCCCGCAGGCGCTCGACGACCTGGTTACGGCGGGTTATATCAAGCAGATCCCCAACGATCCCATGACCTTGAAGCCAGACTGGACGGTCGTGCAGGAAGATGAAACCCTGATGTCACCGGACGAGCAGGCGGGCGGAATTGACGATGTCCACAGCGCCTCGGACCAGACCGGCAGCGACGGAACCGCGTACTCCACTTGGTGATTTACCCGGTGGGTGATATCAAGTACCGCGTGGAAGGTTCCCTCAATAAAGGTCAGTGGTGCTCGTTTTGCCAGTTTTGCGACTGTCGAATCATGGCTTGGTAGCATTCGTAGGATGCGGCTTCCAGTTTTTCGCGGTTCAGCACTGCTACGCTTCTGCGCGCATATTTGATCGAGCCGCCTTTTTGAAGAATTGCAGCGGCTACCGTGACGCTGGCTCTCCGGGTGCCTGGCATGTGAGCCAAAAATTCTTGTGTCAGCGGCACCCGGTCTCCGCCGATCCGGTCCTGGCTCATGAGCAGCCAGCGCGCCATTCGCCGCGCGACTCCATGCAATCGATTACAGGAAGCAATCTGCGCAGGCTGCAATCCCAATTGTTGCGAGTAGCGATTCAACTTTTTTCCAGCTGCGAGCATTAGCCAAACACTCGCAGCGAGAGGTCGTTTCGGCCATGTAATCCCAGGCTAGCGACGGAATTTATCCGATTATCGCAAAGGTTCGTCGCCAGGCGGGCGCGGCTGGAAGGTTGCTAGCAGAGACTCTTTTACGTCACTTCCTTATTGTTATAACCATCAATACTAGTCTGCGTAGTTAGTCGGAAACGTGGTCGCTTTCAAAATTGCCCTCGAAGCGGTACGCTACCGTACAGTGTCATCCGTATTGCGGTCCGGCCTGCTACGCCTTGACAATTGAACATCAAATGAAATAAGGCGACCGTGCAAAGCATTTTGATAGTCGATGATAGTCCCGTAGTCCCGCGCAGCCTGCGCACCTTATTGGAAGGACGTGCCGGCTGGGAAGTAGGTGGCGAAGCCGAGGACGGGCGCGAGGGGATTGACGAGGCTTTACAGCTCTCGCCCCAGCTGATCCTGCTCGACCTTTCCATGCCGGTGACGAATGGTTTGCAGGCCGCCCGCGAACTTCGGCGGTTGCTGCCCAAAGTGCCGATCCAAATGTTTACAACCTTCTGCAACTCGCAGGTCGAGAGGGAGGCGCTCGTGTCGGGCGTCAGGGCGATGAAGTCAAAATCAGAGGGTATTGAGTCACTGTGTGAAAGTATTCAGCATCTGCCCAAGGCGACATACAACGATTGATTCTTTGACAGTCCATGTCTCGAAAAGCCGAAATTGTCCCTCCGGAATGGTCGCTGAAGGTCGAGGGAGTTCGCCGCAACCACAAGTTTAGCCAAGCCGACTTCGGCGGTCAGCTGGGTGTCTCCGCGATGACGGTCTCTCGTTGGGAACGTGGAGTCGCGGAACCTTCGGGAGAGACGTATATCCGTCTGGGAAATATTGCAGGCGATCCGCTCTGCTGGTTCTTTTGGAAGCGCGCCGGCCTTCGATTATCCGACGTGACCCGGGTGCTGCCTGAGGCTCGCCGTCGTTTTGCCGAGAGCCGGCTTCCAGAAGTTCACCTCGTCCATGCCGGCACCGGCAAGAAACATTCACTGAAGAATGTGAATCTCGTGGCGATACCGCTTCTGCCGGTCCAGGCTGGGACACCCGGCTCCCAGGGAGACAACATTGATCTCGCAGAGATTCCGCCTGAAAGCGTCATGGCGGCGCCGATCGAGTGGTGTCCCAATCCCGCTTCAACCATGTGCCTTCGTGTGAAGGGTAATTCCATGTCCCCGCTGATTCTTGATGGCTACATCATTGCCGTGGACACCTCGGATGTCGATAAAGATAAACTGGTGGGCCAGATGGTTGTAGCATCGCACAAAGAGGAAGGGCTGTTAGTGTCGCGCCTGATCAGGTTTGATCATATGGACGTTCTGGTCTCTGACCAACGAGAATACGGATCAGTTCCAGTGGCGGCAGGCTCCGAGTGGCGGATCGTCGGTAAGGTTTTATGGTGGACTGGCCGTGCAAGATAGCCAGCTAGATTTCTGAGTTTGGACGCCAGAGAAATCCGGCGCGCGACCTCGTCTTTGTGCCACTCTCAGAGTTCGAAGATCCGATACGCACTTCCTGAATCCTGAGCAGTTAGCGACCCTGTTTTCTTTAACGTCGCTTGAAAGATTGAACGGCACGCTCGTGAGCTTCCTTCTCGGGTGCGTTCTCTCATACCTCCGATTCCGACCCCGATACTGCCGGGCCGCAATTGGTCAATCTGTCCAGTGACCCCGACGCCGTCATCTTGCACGGTACCATCCAACCAAGCCTGCAATGAACTGGAAGAATTTCTGCATATCCTGTTTTGCGACCTCTCGTCAGTTCTGAGGGCGTACGCCATTCAGCTGGCCGGATCCGGCGTCGCTCTAGTCCCGCTTTGCCGGAACTCGAATTTGAGAATCCAAGTACTAGAGACCTCATGGCCGTTCCTTTTGGCAGGCGCGAACTTCCACCTGTGGGCAGACTGCAAAGCAAGTTTCGCGAAGTATGCGCTGGACCCGGAAGAAACCAGGGTTGCTGACGACACATCGCCGGAAGGGTCCACGTTGGCCCTGACCTTCACCCGGACTGTGCCGTGAATCGTTTCGCTCGCGCTTCGAGGAATTTCGGGCAGCACCTTCTGGAGGACTGCACCAGGAGTATCCGACTTGGCAGATTCCGAAGCAGTTGCGGTTGTCGCAGTAGGGTTAGATTGCGGAGGATGCTCAGCAACCACAGGGGCTTCAGGGTTCGCGGAGGATGGTTGCGGAACGGTTGCGCGTGAAGAAACAGCGGGAGACTCCTGTACCGGCGCGTGATGCAATAGTTTGACGAAAAACACTACCAGTAGGACCAGGGCAAGCAGGCTAGTCCCGAGAAGCAGCCTCGGTCTTGCAAACGTGGGTTGCTTTGCGGTCTCCGCCGGCGCTGGCCTGGGCATTTTGGGAGTTGGAGTCGCCGCCGTTTCTGTTTTGGGAGATGGCGACGGATCCAGGCTCGCACCGATCTGGTCAAGCGACCACCTCTGCTCTGGACGGGGGCGAAGGCAGTTGCGAACGATGTCAGAGAATGGCATCGGTAGCGACTGAGGCAGCAGATCGTGGCCTTTCGCCGTTTCCTGGCGCGAGGGGGGATGCTGCGTCAAGGCTTCGACCAGCGTCACGCCCAATGACCATATGTCTCTCGCGGGAGCAATCCCCGTGCTTGCGGGTTCTGGTGGGTCATAGAGGCTAGGCTTGTGCGGCGCTCCTCCCGGCTCACCTATGCGGACAACTCCGTCACTGGATAGCTTGACCTGGTCTCCGCTGGCCATGATGTTGGCGGGCTTGATGTGGTCGTGGACGAAACCCTGCTTGTGGAGATAGCGAAGAACGTCCAGGACAGACGGAAGCATCTCGCGAGCTTCTTCCGCGGTTAGAGGCCTGTCGGGAAGGATCTGGTAGAGGTTCTCGTCCGCGTACTCCATCACGATATAGCAGTACGCCTCATTTTCTATTTGGCAGCGGCCCGTCTCAAACAGACGAATCAGATGAGGGTGCGAAAGTTTGGCGGCGGCTTCCCAACACGAGAGCTGTGCGTTTGCATCGCAATCTGCGGCTGGTATGAGTTTGATCGTAGCCGCACGCGGCTCGAATTCGCGTTCGGTCATAAACGCGACACTGTGGCCGGATTCGCCCAGGTAACGGACTAAAGGAAACTTTCCGTTAACCACCTGGCCCTGCAAATGTTTGCCTGTTTCACTCACAGCGCACGTCCGTTTTTCATCGCTCGGCGCAATTGTATGCGAAGCGGTCTGTCAGGACCAACTAACAGGCTGAGAAAAATTCAAATTGAAAGATGCGGGAAAGACTACGGCCCTCGCTTCGGAACATGGGGAATCGACCGCGCCTGCAGGCATCCTGACTGCGCCCCAAGGCAACCAATTGAGGTTAAACTGTTTGAGGTTAAACTGGTGAGGTGCAATGCGCCGGGAGGTAGTCGTGGGCAGGCATCTCGCATCTCGTCGTGGCTTTCTGAAAATGACGGCAGCGCTCGCAGGCGCGGGAATAGTGAATGCGCCAACTTTCGATGAGCCTGGCGGCCATAGGCCAAAGTAGAGGTCTTGTTGACTGCTGTGTTCGTCTGATCGGCCAGAAATATCTCACATTTGGCAAATGTTTGCGCATATTCTGCGATTGTGATCACCTCGTTTAGGTAACTAAACCCGATGTCGAAAGTCGATTTCCAACCCCATTGATCTTTGTTCCAAAATCCAGGAGGAACAGTGTTTCAAGCAGAGGAATTCTCCAAAAGGGTAGTACAGTGAATTGGCGTGATCAGTCGCAGCCACAGTTGCGTACGCAGGTGCAAATGGGTGCCGACATCCTTTGCGTTAATACTTGCGCTTTTCGTGAGCCCGCTCGCGTTTGCTGGTCCTCCCTTTCAGACAGACGATCCGGAACCGGTGGACTTCCGCCATTATGAATTTTACGCATTTGGCAACGCTGATGGGACCGGCGTGGAGACGGATACATCAGGGCCGGCCGCTGAATTCAACTGGGGAATTCTGCCGAACACACAGTTTCATATCATCGTCCCCCTCGCGTCGATCATGCCTTCAAACAACGTGAATTATTTTCCGGCGGGCGTGGGGCCACGCGTGTTTGGTATGGGCGACATTGAAATCGGCGTCAAATACCGATTCATAAAGGAAACAAAGTACCGGCCGATGATTGGCACGTTCACGATGCTTGAGGTGCCGAGCGGAAACTCTAACCTCGGATTGGGCGTCGGGAAAGTTTGGGCGAAGGTGCCCGTTTGGGTGCAAAAAAGCTTCGGCCCGTGGACGACGTACGGCGGCGCGGGGCAACAGATCGTGCCGCAGAAGGACTATAAGAATTTCACCTATGGTGGATGGCTGTTGCAGCGGAACATCGGGAAAAAGTGGACGCTGGGCACCGAGGTTTTCTCGCATGGCGCCGAAGGACCCGCGACGGCGCAAATCAGAGGGTCGACGCTCGTGGATTTCGGCGGGTATTACTACATTCGGAATCCTGGTTTTCAGGTCCTCTTTTGCTATGGACATGCGGTCGCGGGTCTGCCGGAAACATACGCGTACTTGGGGCTCTATTGGACTTGGGGACGCCCTAAGGACGAACCGCAATCGGCGAAGGGCCTGCTCGGGAAGCTCCACCAATATGTGGAAATTCCGGGCCGGTTCTGAGCCCCATGCCTTTGGATAAGTCAAGAGTGCTCGAATGTTGGGGACAAATGCGCAACGCCAGCGATGATATTCGCCCCATCCACCTTCACCGCCACAGCTTTGAACCTACTAAGCTCGCCGGAGTGCGAACTGCGGGTGTAATGAAGGACGTCGTCATGGTCGGCGGCCATCAGGAAATCGAAGTGGACTTTACCGCTGACCATCCCGGCTTGACCTTGTTCCATTGCCATCAGCAGCTGCATGTGGACTTCGGCTTCATGACCTTGTCCGATTATGTGTGAATCAACTCGGTAAGCATTGCGAATGCGCCTTCCGGGCATCGGTCGATCGCAAGCTCAAATACTCTGCAAATTCATCCAGCCCGTAGCCGGTCTTGGCGGAGACCTTGAAAGTCTTCATCCCGGGCCGCACCGCCTGGATGTTGAGATTCGCAGCTTCCTCGTCAAATTCCACCGCGGCGGCCAGATCTACTTTCGTGATCAAAGCAATGTCCGCGCTGTTGAAAATCGTGGGGTATTTCAGCGGCTTATCTTCTCCTTCGGTTACGGAGATGAGCACCGCGCGCAGATCCTCGCCCAGATCATAGGACGATGGGCAAACCAAGTTGCCGACGTTTTCAATGAAAAGAAAATCCAGGTCGTCCAGCTTCCATCCCTCCAACGCGGTTTCCACCATGGCCGCCTCCAGATGGCAAAGGGTCCCAGTCGTGATCTGCTTGACTGGAGCTTGGCTGCGAGCCAGCCGCAGCGCATCGTTTTCCGTGGCAAGATCGCCGACCAAAGCCGCTACCTGGCATTCCTTTTTCATCAGGGTGAGAAGTTTTTCCAAAAGAGCAGTTTTGCCGGAGCCGGGGCTGGAGACCAGGCTCACCACGAACACGCCGGCTTGGTGAAAGCGTTCGCGCAGAGCCCGCGCGATGACATCGTTTTTCTTGAGCACGTTTTTGCGAACTTCCACCAACCGGGTTTCTTGGCTCATTCTTCTACCTCCAGTGCTACCACTTCGAGTTCTTTTCCGTGCAAGACGTCAGGCGTAGGGGTCTCGCATTCCGGACAGCAAAACCATTGCATCGAAGGAAGCGTGCGCTCCTTCTTGCATTTCGCACAATAGACCACAATCGGCACTTCTTCGATAATCAGCCGTGAGTTTTTCAGCGGTGTGTCGAAGCAGGCCATTTCGTAGGAGGAGAGCAGCGCTTCCTTGACCACACCGGACAAAGGCCCCAGCCTGAGATGCACGGCGCTCACCTGAACATGGCGGCGTGCAGCCTCTTCTTGCGCCATATCCACGATGCTCATTGCGATGGAAAGCTCATGCATAGGATTTCACAGGCGTGACAGCGGCTGCCGTTTCCGCAGATCGATGATACTGCCCGAATGCCGCCAATGCCGCCTGTCCCAGGCTTATTCCTCCATCGTTCGCCGGAACAGCATGATTAGTCCAAACCTGCAAATGCGCCGGTTCGAGGAGAGATTTCAAATCCTCCAACAGAAGCTCATTTTGGAAGACTCCGCCCGAGAGCACGATCGTATTAATGCCATTCGCTCGGCTGATCTCCTTCACGCAGTCAGAGAGTCCAGTTGCCAAGCCTCTTTGGAAAGCGCGGGCAATTTCGTTCCTGCCTCGACCGCGCAGGCGGTCTTGAGCCACAGAGAACAGCAGGGGACGAAAGTCGAGTTCTTCTCCAGCAAATGGAAATGGATAAGGCTCAGTCGAGGATGCTGTTCGCGCCAGTTGCTCTAGCCACATCGCAGCCTGCCCCTCGAAGGTGATTTCGCGCGTGAAGCCGAGCAGCGCGGCTGCGCTATCGAACAACCTTCCCACTGACGTGGTCGCGAACGTTCTCACCTGTTTATGGACCAACTCCAGCGCCTGCCGATAACGAACCGGAAAAGCAAACGGGGCTGCGGCAAGATCTGGCAGTTGGTCAACTTGCGACAGGAAGCCGGCCGCAGCTTGAACCGGAAATTGTGCCGCCGCGTCGCCGCCGGGAAGAACCGCACTCCGCAGATGCGCTACGCGCTCGAATCCATTCCGCACGTTTCCGGTGAAAATCTCTCCGCCCCAAATCGTTCCATCGTCTCCATATCCAGTGCCGTCAAAGCTGACTCCGACGACGCGCTTCTCCCATTCGTCGTGCTCCGCCAACACCGACGCTAAGTGGGCACGATGGTGTTGTACCGCGACTTTTTGCGTGCCCGGCAAACCTAGCGCATGAATCGTCGAGGCATATTGCGGGTGCAGATCGTGAACCACGAACAGTTCGTCCCAGCGGACTTCGTACATCGAAACCAGATCGCAGATGGTTTCCTCAAACGCGCGAAAAGCCTGATAGTGGTCCAGGTCTCCAATGTGCTGGCTCACGAAGGCCTGGCCGCCGACCACCAGCGTAATCGTGTTCTTCAAGTCCGCGCCCACCGCCAGCAGCGGACGCTCGCTAGGCAATTTTGCGACTGCTCCCGGCGCATAGCCGCGAGCCCGCCGCAGAATCGCTGGACCGAAAGTTCCCACCCGCGCAACCGAATCATCCACGCGGCGTGCGATAGGGCGCTCGCCCATCAGGAACGCGTCGGCAATTCCAGCGAGGCTTTGCAGCGCGTCTTCATCTTCATAGGCGATGGGTTCGCTGGAACGGTTGGCGCTTGTCATTACTAGAATGTCGGGTGCCCCGCCCGCGAAAAGCAGATGGTGCAGCGGCGTGTAAGCTAGCATGATGCCCAATTCGGCGTTGCCGGGCGCGACGCCGTCTAGTTCGACTTTTGCGGTCGCGAGCACAATGGGCCGCGCCACGGAAGTGACCAGCGTTTCCCCCTCGGCAGACAAATCAACCAAGCTGCGGGCAGACGCGAGGTCCTTCACCATCAGCGCAAAAGGTTTCTCCTTACGGTACTTACGCTCTCGCAAGGCCGAAACTGCCTGCGGATTGCGCGCATCGCAGGCTAGGTGATAACCGCCGAGTCCCTTGACCGCGACGACTTTGCCCGCCTGCAGTAACGCAGCTGCTTGGCGCACCGCTTCCTCGCCGTTGCATTTCACCTCGCCATTTGCCTGCAGATAATATTTCGGCCCGCAAGCCGGGCAGGCTACGGGCTGGGCATGAAAGCGCCGATTGGCGGGATTGTGATATTCAGAATTGCAGTAATCGTCGAGCGGCCACTGCCTCATTGTGGTATTGGGCCGGTCGTAAGGCAGACCCAGGATCACGGTGTAACGCGGGCCGCAGTTAGTGCAATTGATATAAGGATACAAATACCGGCGATCGCCGGAATCGAGAAGCTCCGTGAGACATTCATCACAGACCGGCAGGTCCGGTGAAACGCGAACCGTCGGCTGGTCACGCCGTTGGCTTTCGCGAATCTTGAATTCCTTGAGACCGAGCGGTTGTGCTGCCGCGACTTCAATCTCGGCGATGCTTGCCGCCGGCGGCGCGTTCAATTTCAGGTCGCGGACAAAATTTTCCAGGTCCGGTTCCGCGCCCTCCAGGAACATCTCTACGCCCTGATCGCCATTGAGCACCCATCCCGCCAACGCGTTGGTGTGGGCCAGGCGATACACAAAGGGCCGGAAACCGACGCCTTGCACTACTCCGCGCACGCGAATGAAGCGGGCTGCTCGCATATCAATCCAGGCTTACCGTGCAGCCGCGTCCTTGCCAACCCACCTGGGTTACTTTGCCGTCTTCGACCAGAACCGGAACTGTGCGCCCCGCGCCAGCTAATGCCCGCATACGGCCGCGCGCTTCGGCGTCGGCTTCGACGTCATACTCCACAAATTCGCACCTGCGCCACTGCAGCCACTCCCGCATCTCCTGCGTGTAAGGACAACCAGCCGTGCCGTAAAGTTCAAACTTGGCCACGCTCAAGCACCTCCGGGATTTCCTTCCTAACAGATGCGCGGCAGCGGATCGCCGACCAGCATATCCACAATTCTGCTGCCACCGTAGCGGGTGGTGACCAGCACAGATCCAGCGGGCTGGTCGCGAACTTCTCCAATCATCTGCGCCTCTTCTCCGCCGGGCGCTCGCTTCAGGGCCGCCAGCGCTGCATCCGCATACTCCGGCGCGACTACAGCGAGGAACTGCCCTTCATTTGCAATGTGCAACGGGTCCAGCCCCAGCAGTTCACAAGCTCCGCGAACCGCGTCTCGCACTGGAATGTTTTCCTCCTGCAGCACGATGCCCAGTCCGCAGTCACGAGCCAGTTCGTTGAGAGATGTAGCCACGCCGCCGCGTGTGGGATCGCGCATCCACCGAATGCCGGAGGCGCACTCCGCGGCCAAGGCTTCGACCAGAGGCAGAACAGAACGCGTATCGGAGCGCAGGTCTGCTTCCATCTCCATGTCCCCGCGTGCCAGCAGAATCGTAATGCCGTGATCGCCAATCGGGCCAGAGAGCAGGATTCTGTCGCCAGGACGGACTGTCCTCGGATCCACCTTCAATCCGGGCAGTGGACATCCGATGGCGGCCGTGGTTATGTACATGGAATCCGCTTTGCCATGTTCCACTACCTTCGTATCCCCGCCAGCAATCGTGACTCCAGCCTTCTGCGCGGCTGCCGCCATCGCCCGAACTTCAGCTTCAAGTACCGGCGTGGGCAGCCCGGCTTCCAATACATAGGTGACAACCATCGCTCGGGCCTTTGCTCCGGAAACAGCCAGATCGTTCACCGTGCCATTCACCGCCAATTCACCAATCGAGCCGCCCGGAAAGGTGAGGGGCCTCACCACGAAGCTATCCGTGGTAATGGCGATCGCGACGCCATTCACATCCAGATGCGCGGAATCGCCCAACGGTTCGGAGGAGGTGGGAAAAAGCAGAGGAGCAAACAGGCCTTCCACCAGTCGGCGGCTGGCTTTGCCTCCGGCTCCGTGCGCCATTTCGATTTGCGGATCGCGGAAGCGGACCTTCGGCGACTTTTCGCCTGCGGTGAGGGTCGTCATGCGGTCGGCGCTATGCTGGAGACCATCCCCGCCTTCTGATGTTCGTAGTTGGAGTACGCTGCGCATGAACCCTCGGATGAAACCATCAGCGCTCCGACTGGCTGCTCCGGGGTGCACTCTTTCCCAAACAGTTTGCACTGGTGAGGCCTGAGCGCGCCTGTCAGCACCTCTCCGCACTGCGCCGCCTTGGGATCAGTCACCCGCACTCCAGGAACCTGGAAACGGCGCTCCGTGTCCCACTCGGCATAATCATCACGAATACGCAGGGCAGACTGCGGAATGAACCCCAAGCCTCTCCACTCGAAGGTGGGCCGCAATTCGAAAACTTCTTGCATCGCCTTTAACGCGGCCCGGTTGCCTTCCCAGGGCACCACGCGTTTGTACTGATTTTCGATTCGAGCTTCGCCCGCCTGCAGTTGGCGCAACACCATTACCAGCGACTGCAGAATATCCAGCGGTTCGAAGCCGGAAATCACGACTGGCCGGCCCGCGTTTTTTGCAATCCACTCATACGGGCTGCAGCCGATGATCGTGGAAACGTGGCCCGGACCGATGAACCCATCCAGCCGCATATCGGGAGAATTCAAAATCGCGCGGAGCGCCGGCATGATCGTCACGTGATTGCAGAAGACCGAAAAATTCCGAATGCCCTCAGCCCTGGC
>Ga0182030_10016639_pt1 | contig 14295 bp, 9 predicted proteins | sample 812S3MmetaG_FD_121299 | JGI IMG/M metagenome (GOLD analysis project Ga0182030, IMG submission 121299) | Permafrost microbial communities from Stordalen Mire, Sweden - 812S3M metaG (Illumina Assembly) | ecosystem: Environmental > Terrestrial > Soil > Wetlands > Permafrost | place: Sweden...
CGGTCCATCATCACCAAGGCAGTCAAAGCAGTGGTGCTCAAGGCAGCGGGGAAGTTTGCCGACCTCGCAGTGCCCTGGGTGGGTTCCGAAGTCGAGAGTTTTATCTGGAAGAAACACAACCTGACCACGGGATGGTTGCAGATCACGCCAGATACGCTCAGTTCCGGAAAGCTTCTCCCGGCCGATTTCTCAGCGATTGGAAGCGCAACCGACCGCTGTCTGCTCCTGCTTCATGGAACATTTTCCAACGCGGCTGGTGCGTTTCAAGCCCTCGTGAACACCCGCGCCCTGAGCGGCCGCGATTTCTTTACTGCGATGGCCCCTACCTACGGAAGTCGCATTTATGCGTTCAACCACTTTTCCGTGAGCCAGACTCCCGAGCAGAATGCCCAGGACCTCATTGCGGGATTGCCGAAACCCGCAAAGTTCGATGTCATTACGCATTCCAGGGGCGGATTAGTCCTACGCAATCTGGTGGAGCGGCAAGCCGTCCTCGGCGCGCAGGCCTCGAATTTCCAGCTAGGCCAGGCAGTGTTGGTAGCGGCGCCCAATATCGGCACTCCGCTGGCCACCGCGGATCGCTTCGAGAAGTTGATTAGCTGGTGGACCAATCTTCTGGAGTTGTTTCCCGAGAATCCGTTCAGTACCACCCTCGAATACATCGGCGAGGCGTTGACTTTCATCGCCCGGCACGTTGTGGATGCACTGCCGGGACTCGAGTCCATGGATATGTCAGGCAATCAGATTTCGGTCCTGAACATTGCGCCGGGACATCCGTCCACCGCCTACTCCACCGTCTGTTCGAACTATCAACCCCAAGGCGCGCTCCTCGCGAGAATGCTCGACATGGGGATAGACGGAATTTTCGGCATGGCGAACGATTTGGTAGTTCCCACAACCGGCGCGTGGAAGACAGACGACCGTTCGTCCTGGGTTCCCGGCGCGCGGATCGGGTGCTTCGGTATCAATCTCACTAGCACCGCCGCAAAAGACGGTGTCATCCACACCACCTATTTCTCGCAGCCCGAGACGGTCGATTTCCTCATCGACACTCTCCTGGGCCAGCCGCTGAATCTCCCGGCCGTGGATCAGGACATCAATCCGCCGTTCTTCCTTCGGAGAAGCCTTACCGCGACGATGACGGCCGGCGCGCCAAGTGCTCCAGCCGTCGCGCCTTCGCCCGGTGTTTCCGCAGGAGACTCTCAAGGCTTTCTGCCCACCGCCGTGAACGAGGCCGACAACATACTTCAATTGTTCCTGATTTCGCCCGACGATCACCTTCCTGCCGATGCCGCCAAGCTCGCCGATGGACAGACCGCAATCCTATTGGCGACTTATCGTAATGCGCGAGTGGTAGAAACAATCTATTTGCGGCATGCCCAGAGCTCGATCCCCGAGGACGGCGACGCTTATCACTGGAACAAGATCATCGGAACCAACGAGCGAATCAAGAACTACGTGGACGGCAAGAGCAACGCCACTCTGCCGAACGAAGACGAGCTCCTGGATCTGGGTGTGAATCTCTTCAACGCGATGTTGCCTGGAGGGGTACGCCGTCTTTACGACGTCGCACGAATCGATCGCGCCCGGGCTGCCGATAGACGCCGGCTCGACATCGTGATTACGTCCATGATCAACTGGGTCGCGGACAAGCCCTGGGAGTTCGCTTACGACCCGAAACGGCAAAGCTTCCTGGCAACCGAAGCTGTCAACTTCACACGCAATGTCCTTACCGCCGTGCCGGCCGAAGAGTTCGCCGCGCACCCTGGAAAACCGTTGCACGTCCTCGTCGTGGTTGCCCAGCCTATCGGCATGGGATTGCTTTCCGCACCGGAGGAGGAGCAGGTGGTACGCCGCGGATTTCAGGAATTGGAAGATCTGGGGCTGGTGACCGTGGAGTATATGCTCCGCGCGCGCATTGACCGGCTTCACAAAAGGCTGCGCAATCCGGATGTCGATATTCTTCATTTCATCGGCCACGGCACCTACGACGACGAGCGGAAGGAAGGCTATCTGATTTTTGAAAACTCCGACGGCGGAATACAGAGAATCGGCTCGGAGAGTCTTCGACAGGTGCTCTGCCAACGCGGGATTCGCCTTCTCTTCCTAAACGCTTGCGAAACCGGCATGGTCGGACGGACGAATTTGAAATTTGACTTCAATCGCGGAGTGGCTCCGAAGCTGGTAGCCGGAGGGATACCCTTCCTGGTCGCCAATCAATACAAGGTGCTGGATGTATCGGCCACCGAGTTCGCGAAGCATTTCTATCGATGGCTCGCCTTGGGCAGCACCGTGGGCGATGCCGCGCGGGAAGCCCGCGTCGCCGTGAATTACTCCATTGCCGGCGAGACCATCGACTGGGCCGTTCCCGTAGTGTATGCCCGAAATCCCGGCCGGATGATTTACACCCAGGAGGAGAAAGACAAGATCGCCGTAGCCATGGATCAGTCGGCCCGGACCACCCAGACCGGGCTTTGCAGGGGTTTCAAGGGCATCAAGGCCGGATTGTGGGATGTCAATCATACTCTCCCGCGACTCGACGCATTTGCCGCGCGCCTCAACAGTCTGCAGACCGATTTCTGTTTCCAGTGCGTAGATGTATCGGCGCCCTTGGGAACGTGGCGGCGGCGGCTCTCCAGTTCCGGCAGCGAAACTGGGACCTATATTGACGGCGCCGAAGTTGCGAGCAAACTCCAAGACCACGTCTTGAGCCTGGGAGTCAATCGCTTAATTTGCATCACGACCTTCGGCCTTGCCGACAACGAGGACCAGGGCCTCGCCCTGTGGAATCAGGATCCCAATCAACTGGTGTCGATCGTTTCGACGGAGCTGATCATCGCTGAGAGCGATGACTCAAGAACCAACATGAATCGGTTCCTGGCGAATCTGTTGGTTTCCGCGTTGTGCGGAGCAGACGGACACACCAGTCCTCCGGAGAATTGTCCCAATCACTATTCGGAGAATGTCCGACAGAGCGACCCAAAATCGCACTTGGCAGATCTTCTCAGAAAACAAACGTTGTGCCCCGTTTGCTCCAAGAAAATGTCGAAGGTGGCCGACTCGCTGAACAAGATTGTGGCCGCTTGGTGAATGACGCGCTACTTGGAAATAGCTCCGGTGAGGAACGGCATTGTGGTCCCGAAACCGGCTTCGGATCGACCGCGTGCGACGCACATTTTCCGATAACCGCAGGAACACGGCCATTCTGGAAACTGCTGGAAACTATACTGCGACAGCCTGGCGGCGGAGCATCCAAGAACTCGCCGGCCCAACGTGGGAACATGTAAGGTCAAATGGAGCGCCCGATTTGCAGGCTTATCAACCCCTCATGCCCTACGGTGCGATTGCGGACACGACTTTCAGAAACAAGCGGGAGGTGTGCGGGCTCCGTTTCGCAACCGGCATCGCAAAAACCCCATCGTTGTGACAGTCATCAGCGGCTGCCTGTTGCTGTGCGTGGTGTGTAGGTGGGGGTTCAGCCCAAGTCAGCAGCCGCAGGGGTGACCTGAAATATTCGCGCAGCTTCGGGATCGTAGAAGTGGTTTCCGCCTCTTGGCGCAGATGTGCCAGGCGAAGTTTCAAATAGCGAAGGCGGCTCGTACCCGGCTCTTCACCAGATCCCTCTCTGGCCCTGGTGAACCCAAGTCCTGTCAGGATCGCAACTACTTCGGACTGCGTTGCTCTCCTCATCGTTTTTATCTCCCGGCTTGTGCGCCACGTCATCCATGAACCGCAAGGTCTCCGCACGGCGATCGGCGATTGGCGTTTGACGCGTTCGGGCCTCCCCGCCGAGATGTCGAAAGAGCTGCTCCGCAGTCCTCACCATGATCGCGGTCCCCTTTCCCCTACCCTGCTAGAATAGTCGCAGGAATGGGTTCCCCGCCGCTCACTTCTCCGCTGCGCCAGATGCTGGAAGGGCAACTCTCGCAGTTGTCGAGCGAAGTGGAGCGCCTGTTCGACGAGGCCCGCGCCCGCGCCCGCCGCGAGCTGGCCGATCAGTTGAACCAGGCGGTGCGCCGCATCCGCCACGCGGGCTCGCTCGACGAACTCTCCGCCACTCTGCTCGACGCCGCCGCGCCGTTCGCGTCCGGCGCCGCCATCTTCCGCATCGCCGGCGCTTTGGCCAAAGGCGACAAGATTCGCGGCGCCGCGGCACAGGCCGGAACGCCCTTCGATTCCCTCGAAATCCCGCTCTCCGCCGCGCCGGCCCTGGCGGGCGCCATAGAGACCCGCGACCCCGTGATCGCCGTCACTACCGCCGCCGAAGTGTCGGCCGAACTCGTCGCTCTGGCCGCGCACCCGGCCGACGGCCGCGCCTCCATCTTCCCGCTGGTAACGAAGGAGCGCGTCCCGGCCCTGCTCTACTGCTGGGGTGCGGTGCAAGGCGCCGCCCTCGAGATGCTGGCGCAGGTCGCCGCCGCCGTGTGGGATTCGCTGGTAGTGCCGGAAACGCCCCAACTGGTTACCATCGCGCCCGCGCCGCAGTCCGCGTGGGACGCGCTCTCCGCCGAAGACCAGGCCATCCATCTGCGCGCCCAACGATTCGCCCGCGTGCAGGTGTCCGAAATGCGCCTGCACGACGGAGCGGCGGTCGAGTACGGCCGCACCCAACGGGACCTCTACGGAGCGCTGCGCGCGCGCATCGATCGGGCGCGCGCGACCTTCCGGCAGTCGTATTTCGCCGCTTGTTCCAGCATGGTGGACTATCTCCACGTGGAGCTGGTGCGGACCTTGGCCCATGACGATGCGGATCTGCTTGGCAAAGACTATCCCGGTCCTCTGGTTTAGCCTGCTGGCGCTGGCTGCGCTCACCGCGTCCAGCAGTCCGCAGGCGAAACGCGCCCCCGCCAAAAAGGCCCCGCCCAAAGCTGCGCCCGCCCAGCCCACCACCCTGGCCGCCATGGTCCGCGCCTATCGCGCGACGCCCACGGCGCCGCGGCGCGCCGCCATCGAAGCCTACGCCGCGGCGCATCCCAAGGAAGCGCCCTTTGCGCACCTGGCACTGGGCATCGCGGCGTACGAAATCAAGGACTACGCCGCCGCCATAGCTTCCTTGCGCCAAGCGCGGCCGCAGCTCGCGCCCGTTGCCGACTACATCGCCTACTATCTGGCCGCCGCGCGCGTGGAGTCCAAAGACGTTAACGACATTTCCGAGCAACTGCGGCTAGTGTATACCGGCGAGGTGGCTTCGCCCTTCACCGGCAAAGCCTGGATCCTGCAGGCGCGCGCCGCCAAAAACGACGCTCCCGCCGATGCCGTGAAGCTCCTGCGCGATCACTACGCCGAGCTGCCGCAACCCTATGGCGATGTCACCCTGGCGGATTGCTACCTGGCCGCCGGCGACCAGGTCCGCGCCGCCGGAATCTACCAGCGCATCGTGTCCCAGTACCTCACCGGCGACGACGCCGCGCGCGCCGCCGACGCCCTGGCGGCGCTACGCCAATCCATGGGCGCGGCCTATCCGGAGCCCTCGCCGCAACTATTGCTGCATCACGCCGGCCGCCTGATGGAAACGGGCGCGTTCCGCCAGGCCGGCGCCGAGCATCGCGAGCTGGCCGGGCAACTCCGCGGGCTGGAGCGCGACCAGGCGCGCGTGCGCATTGGCGAAGCCGACTTCCGCGACAAAGGCACGGCCTCCGCTTATCCCTACCTGCGCGAGCTTGACCTGCCCGAATCGGAAGCCGACGCCGAGCGCCTCGCCTACCTGGTGGAATGCGCCCGCCGCCTCACCGACGACGACGAAATGAAGGCCGCACTCGACCGCCTGGCGCGCCATTATCCGCACTCGCCCTGGCGCCTCAAGGCGCTGCTCTCGGCCGCCAATCGTTTTTTGCTGATGGACCGGACGGACGAGTTTGTGCCGCTCTACAAAGCCGTCTACCAGAATTTTCCGGATGCGCCCGAGGCCGCGCTGGCTCACTGGAAGGTGACCTTCCAGGCCTATCTGCATGACGACCCGCAGGCGCAGCCGCTGCTCAGGGAGCACGTCCGCAACTATCCCGAGCATCCCACCGCGGGCGCCGCGCTCTACTTCCTGGGCCGCTGGTTCGAGCGCTCCGGCGACCCCGGCGCCGCCCGCGCCTGCTACCGCCGGCTCATCGCGGCCTACGAAAACCATTACTATTCCGTGCTGGCGCGCGAGCGGAATCCGGCGGATGTGGCGCCCAAGGCCAAAGCCGGCGAGTTCCTTGCCGGCCTGGCGATACCGGCGGCGCAGCCGGCGCCGCAAATTGCCTCCCGCGCCACCACGCTGCGCATCGCCCGCTCCCGCCTGCTGCGTTCCGCCGGCCTTTCCGATATCGCCGACGCGGAGCTTCGCTTCGGAGCGCGGAACGGCGGACAGGCGGCGCTGCTCGGCATGGAAGCGGCCGACTCCGCGGATGCGCCCCACCTGGCGATGCACATTATGAAGGCAATGGCGCCCGAGTATCTCAGTCTCCCGTTCAGCGCGGCGCCCCGCAAATACTGGGAATTGCTGTTCCCGCTACCCTATCGCGCCGACCTGGAGCGCGCCGCGCACGACGCCGGAATCGACCCGTTCCTGCTGGCCGGCCTGATTCGCCAGGAATCGGAATTCGACCCCAAGGCCCTGTCATCCGCCGATGCCTACGGCTTGACGCAGGTGCTTCCCCGCACCGGCAGGCAGTACGCCAAACACGCCGGCATCCCGCGTTTCACCAATGGTCTGCTGTTCCAGCCGGCGGCCAATTTGAAGCTCGGCGCTGTCATCTTCCGCGACATGCTCGACCACAACGATGGCAAGGTGGAGCAGACGCTCGCGGCTTACAACGCCGGGCCCGCGCGCGCCGCCGAATGGCTCGGCTGGAATCAATATCGCGAGCCGGCCGAGTTCGTGGAATCCATCCCGTTCACCGAGACCCGCGACTACGTGCAGGCGGTCCTTCGCAACACGGATGTATATCGCCGTTTGTACCGCCGGTAGGGGGAATTCGTCGGCTCAGAACGAGCTGTTTCCGAGTGGGGGACAATACGGACGGAGGTGGTTTGACATCTCGCAGAAAGCCGTAGTAGCGACGAACGCGCTGTAGGCGTTGTGCTAGATCCCGACCGGTACCGCTGCGCAGCCAACGTGAAAAACTTTCGAAACTGCGCCAGTTTTTCGCCTCCACTCCCGCTCAAGAAGGCAAGATCCGTGATAGAGTCACAGATGGGATGATCGTTTCCTTCTCGGTCGAGAACTTCCGCTCGTTTAATGAAGAAGCCACGCTGTCGCTGATCGCGAGCAATCGACTCGCCGGAGAACACGGCAATCACGCTGTCGCCGTTCCGGGCACGTCGGCAAAGGTTCTTCGAACCGCGGTGATCTACGGGGCAAACGGGGCAGGCAAGTCCAATCTGTTCAAGTCGCTTGAGTATCTTCGATCGCTCGTCTCGCCCTCCTTTCGGCGAGATCGGGAGGGTACTGATAGAGAGGCATTCCGCCTGGGTCCCAAACAACATGCCCCTTCCCGTTTTGATCTTCAGTTCGTTGCTAACGGAAAGCTTTTCCGTTATGCGATTGCAATCGACGATCGACAGGTTCTCAGCGAGTGGCTCGGTGAAGACGCTGATAACAGGCACAAGCCTCTTTTCCAACGCGGACAAGAGCGCGAAGTTCAAATCGGCAGCCAACTCAAAGAATTCCCGCGCCTTGCCGCCTTGGCCACCGTTGGTGCCCCTCCCGCTCAGTCATTTCTGAGTACCATCGGCGCCGCAGCGCTCGAATTGAGCGACATAGGTCCCGACCTCACGTCCGTGATCGGATGGTTTTGGAGGGTGCTTAACTTACTTCCTCCAGGACAGCCGCAGATGTCGTTGTGGCGGCAGTTGAACGACGATCCTATGCTCCTCGATTTCGCGAGTGACTTCCTGCGATCTTCATCGACAGGCGTTGATCGCCTAGAGATCTTGAAATCCGAAATACCACGTGAGGAACTCCCGAACTTCTTGAGCGAGCAGCGGGCAATTCAGCTCGCGGAAGAGTCCGATTCAGGAAGGCGGCGCTTTCTGCGCGCCACCAGGGTTGCCGGTGGCGCCTGGATTGAGGTGGCGGGCCCGGGAACTTTCCGTCTGGTTAGGTTCCAATCGGCGCACAAGACCAACGATGGCGGCACCGTCAACATGGATCTGGACGACGAGTCAGATGGGACGAGACGGTTACTTGATTTGCTTCCAGCCTTGCATCAGATGCAGAAACAGGGTGGCGTTTATTTCGTTGACGAGATTGATCGTTCGATGCACCCGATCCTCGTTCGGCGATTGGTTGAGTTTTTCTTAGCTTCCTGCGGGGAAAGCCCTGGGCAACTGATGTTCACCACCCACGAATCCAGCCTCCTCGACCTCGACCTCCTCCGACGAGACGAAATATGGTTCGCGGAGAAGGACTACGAGCAGGCTACGCGTTTGTATTCACTAGCCGACTTCAAGGTAAGAAATGACCTGGAAATCCGGAAGCATTATTTGCAGGGACGCTTCGGTGCGATACCATTCCTCGGTAATCTTGACCGTCTCATGAAGGGACAGGACGAAATTGTGTGACGCTCACTCCGAGACCGCTTGTCCGAGAGACAGCAACGTTCCGCGATGATCGCCTCTTTATCATTGCCTGCGAGGACACGTACGCACCGCGACAGTACTTCGAGTTTTTCGAAATCCCGCGCATACAGATCCACGTTGTTCCGACTCATGACGGCCGGTCTTCGCCGTCACACCTGCTCGACCGGCTTCTGGACATCGAGCATGCGGAGTATGACGAGCGCTGGCTGCTGTTAGATGTCGACCATCGCGGTGCGGGCGCGCACGTTGCGAATCTGGTACAGACGCTCAGGGAAGCGCGACGCCAAGGCGTTAATGCTGCCATTTGCAACCCGTGTTTCGAACTGTGGCTGCTTCTTCACCATAGGTCTGAGGACGACCTGGGCGCGTTCGATGACTGCGCGGCTGTCGAGACGGCATTGCGGCAGATTCTTGGTGGGTATAACAAACGGCGACTTCAGTCGAGGCAGTTCACCCGGCAGTCGGTAGCGGAGGCCTGCGTGAGAGCGCGGCGGCTTGATGAGACGCCACCTTGGTCTGTCCCCGACGACTACGCCGCCCAAGTTCACCGAGTATGGGAAGCAATCATCGAGGGGGCTGCGCCGCATCAGCTCCCGCCAGAGTTCCGTCAGATACTACCCTGAACGCACCAGACGAGGTTCCGTGGAGTGAAAGGGGGCGTTCATATTGTTAGTGACGAGCGGCCCAAACGGGCCGGTGTTCTTGCCGCTATATAGATTTGCGAGGCGGGTCCGAAGTCCGGTTATGGAAGAGCTTTGGGCGGCTTGCGCGCTATTCGGAAGTTGACGCGCCGTTCGCGAGTTTCGACGCCACATCGCGGGCTGGAAGTCGGGTTCGTTGACCGTCCAGCCACCCCTCTTTGGATCGTTGCGCGAGGCGTGCACGTGGCGGCTGCAAGCAGAGGATGCGCCGCAGCGAACGACGGCAGCGGAACGGAGCCTGAAGGCGAGCAGCGAGGACCGCAGCATTGGCTGGGTAACGGCGATATTCTCAGTGAGAGATGCGCGAACTCAAAACGGACGAATACTTCAAGGCATTGTATCCTGACGAACTCGTCGCGCGGTTTCGCGCCGGGGAAAGGAATTTTGAAGGCGTCAACCTTACGCGCGGAGCTGGAATCAATCGTCGGACTGAGCGTGGTTCCATTCGATTCCTGGTATGTGCCTCCTGCTCTGAGTTCGGACGAGACCGTTCGAGGGCCCGCTTGCCCTTTGTGGGCCGATCGTTTCGGGGCTCTCACCCCACCGCACTCCGGGCGAGTCACGCGCTACCCGGAAAGAGCCAGCGGCGCGTTCAACGCGTTAAGTGAACAGTTGAGGACGGCCGGGGTCTGCCGTCATTGGTGACAGTAAACAAACGACTTACGCGCTTGTTCACTGGAGAGCATTGTGCTTAGCCCGCACACCTCACCGATGATCGTCCGGCGTGGCGCGCTTGGCCTCCCGGCTCAAGACTGCGAACTCGCGATCTCGCGCCGGCTCACCGGTTCGATTTGGGAAGCGGGATCGCAGCGGGCGGTTCGGCCCGGATGGCGCTCGCCAGCGGGCGCCTCGCGCGCGCCTTTCCACGCTGAAACGGCGCGCTACTGTCCGCGCCCGTAGCGGCCCATGTATTGCGCCCGGCCGAGGACCCGGCCCTTGAGCGCACGATCAAGCTCCTGCCGCTTCGCGCCGGGTGGAAGGCCCAGGACCGGACGGTCCAAAGCGAAGAGTGTGAAGTAGTAACGATGAACACCGCGGCCTTTCGGCGGGCAAGGTCCGCCGTAGCCGGTCTGCCCAAAATCGTTCTTCCCGCTGGCGCCGGCGGCGCCCGGCCTGAAGCCTTCGGGACAGGAATGCACGTGGGCAGGGAGGTCCCAGAGGAGCCAGTGGGTCCACGTCCCGGCTGGCGCATCGGGATCGTCCAGGATCAGGGCGAAACTCTCCGTTCCCCGCGGTTCGCCGGCCCACTCCAGCGCCGGGGACGAGTCTGCACCGTCGCAGGTGAAGCGCTGAGGAATGGACCCGCCGTCATCGAAACCTTTCACCTTGAGCGTAAATGCCATCGGGATGAAGTCCTCCCATCCACCTTCAATGTACGCTCGTACCAAACCGGTGTCACCGGTCCGATTGCGGCCACCGAGTGAGCGTCCGTTCTTGCGCCACGCCCTGGAGAAACCGGTGTGTCCCGCGACGGCCCCCGCAGGGCCGCGGAAATGCGTTCACAACTATTTTCACAGCAGAATTTCTTTCAGATTCAACCCGATACCGGTTCCCGCCCAGGGCCGCCGGATAGCCGCGGGGTAGCATCCGGCTGTGGAACGACTTACCAACTCCGACCGCGCCTGCGCCGTTGCCGCGGCAGCCGCACACGACTTCAATAACGAGCTGACCGTCATTCTCAACGGTGTCAGCGGCGCGCTGGACGCCATCCAGGCGGACAATCCGGCACGCGGGCTGCTGCTGGATACCCAGGCCGCCGCCCAACGGTGCGTGTGGAAAGCCTCCGTCCTGCTGAACTTCAGCGCGCGCGTCAACCCCGTGCCGGTGCGCGCCTCGTTCGAATACCTGATCGAGCAGTAAGGCGCCGTTTCCCGCTACTCTGGAATCAAGTGCGTATCCTGGCGATTGAATCTTCCTGCGACGAGACCGCCGCCGCGGTGGTGGAAGACGGGCGAACCGTCCTCTCTTCCGTGGTGGCGTCGCAAATGGTCACCCACGGCAAGTATGGCGGGGTGGTGCCGGAACTGGCGTCGCGCGAACATCTGCGCGCCATCGTGCCGGTAGTCCGCGAAGCGCTGGAGGTGGCGCACACCCGGCTCGGCGAGCTGGCGGCGATCGCCGCCACGGTGGGCCCGGGGCTGGTGGGATCGCTGCTGGTGGGGCTCACGTATGCCAAGTCGTTGAGCTTCGCCAGCGGCGTGCCGCTGATCGCCGTGAACCATATCGAGGGCCACATCCATGCGGTGATTATGGAGGCCGGCCGCGCGGGGACGCCGGTGGAATACCCCGCGCTGGCGCTGGTGGTGAGCGGCGGGCACACGCACTTGTTCGCAGTGCGCGCGGGATTCGAGTATCGCCTGCTGGGCAAGACGCGCGACGATGCCGCCGGCGAAGCGTTCGACAAGGTGGCCAAGCTGCTCGGCTTCGGCTATCCCGGCGGCCCGATTATCGACCGCCTGGCGCCCCACGGAGACGCTTCGGCGGTGCGTTTCACCTTCGCCAGGATGAAAGGCAACGCGCTCGACTTCAGTTTTAGCGGGCTGAAAACCGCCGTGCTGCGCTGGGTGCAAGCGCGCGATATGGCGGCCGAGATCGCCCAACGCCGCGCCCTGTTGCACGATTGCCCGCAGCCTTCGGCGGAGCAGTGGCTGGCCGTCACGCCGCAGCGCACGCTGGGCCTTTTGGCGTCGTTCCAGCACGCCGTCATCCACGAACTGCTCACGCGCGCGGCGGCGGCCGCCGAGGCCATGGGCGCACGGACGCTGATCGTTTCCGGCGGGGTGGCCTGCAATTCGGGTCTGCGCCAGGCCGCGCAGGCGGCGGGGCTGCCCTACCCGGTCTACTTTCCCACGCCCGGGCTATCCACTGACAATGCGGCCATGATCGGCGCCGCGGCCTTTCCCAAGCTGGCGCGCGGCGAATTCGCCACCTTGGATATCGCCGCGCAAGCGAACTTGACGCTGGCGTAGGGGAAGCGGAATTCACCACAGAGACGCAGAGGCACGGAGTGTAGCCCACTTCCCAACCGCTCCCTCACGGTCCTCCGTAAACTAAGTATGTGCCTCTTTCAGAGCACCGCCCATATCTCCGATTCCCAGCGGAGCGCGTGCGGAACTTACGCCACTGCGCTCACGGCCGTCCGCCGAGCAACGCCTTTAGGTACCGGTAATAAAACTCCACGCCATCATAGTAAGAGCCGGCTCGAATGCGCTCGTCCTTGCCGTGCGCGCGAATGTCGTCCTGGTCGATGGCCATGCCGCTGACCCCGTAACTCGGGATGCCGGCGGCGATGGTGTAGACGCTGTCGGATGCGCCCGTTTCCATCTCGGGGATCACCGGGGCGCCCGGCCACATTGCAGCGGCCACGCGCTCCAGCGGCTGCAGAATTTCCGGGCTGGGCATCAGCGGCGGGAAGGCCTTGGTATCGGGAGCGCGATCGGTAACCTCGCCGGAATTGCTCACGTAGCGCACTTTCACCTTGCCGTCGTTGACTATGGCGATAAGCTGCTGGCGAATCTCCTCGGGCGAATGCCCCGGCAGAATCCGGCAATTGACGGTGGCCTGCGCCAGTTGCGGCAGGGCGTTGTTGGCGTGCCCGCCGGCCATGCGCGTGGCCACGCAGGTGGTCCGCAGCAGGGCGTTGTAGCGCGGTTCCCTGGAAAGCCGCGTGGCGGCGGCGGAATCGGGCGGCATGCGCAGGATGGCGTTCATGTCGTCCCTGGCCGGCGGGCTTTCGAGCGGCGCGCGGCGCTCGAAGTAAGCGCGGGTAACGGCATTCAACTCCAGCGGGAAGACGTACCTTGCGATCTTCGCCAATCCATCGGCAATGTGGTAGATGGCGTTATCGGGCACGGGCAGGGAGCTGTGGCCGCCGGGATTGGCGGCGCTCAAATCGAAATCGGCGTACAGTTTTTCGCTCGCTTCTACGTCCACGTTGACGATTTTGCCCTTGACGGACGTCACGCCGCCGGCGTCGGGATTGAGCGCGAACGCGGCGTCGATCAGGTCGCGGCGATGGCGCAGCAGCCAATCGACGCCATTGGCTTTACCGCCCTCCTCATCGGCGGTGAGCGCCACGATGAGGTCGCGGCCGGGGCGCCAGCCTTCGTGGTGGAGGCGAATCAGATCGGCGATCAGGGCGGCGTCGTTATCCTTGACGTCCTGGGCGCCGCGCCCGTAAAAGTAGCCGTCCTTTTCGACGAATTGGAACGGGTCGGTGGTCCAATCGGAGCGGCGGGCCTCCACCACGTCGAGATGGCAAATGATGAGGACCGGTTTGCGCCCCGCGCCATTCCCGCGCACTCGCACCACCAGGTTTCCCTTGCGGTCGTTGGGGCCGAGCACCTGCACGTCGGCCGCGGGGAAGCCCGCATCCAGCAGGCGTTTGGCCATGGCTTGCGCGGCCAGGGTGGTGCTGCCCACCGAATCGGTGGTATTGATTTCGATCAATTGCTGGAAGATCTCGCGCGCCAGTTGGCGGCCGGGCTCGCCGGCGCCCGGCAGGGGCGCGAGCAGCAGGCAAAGAGCGGCCGGGGCGGCGATCCATGGTGCAAGGGTCATGCGGCTATCCTGCCAGATAGGCTCCGGCAAAGTAAAGTACGGCCGCGGACGCTAACACGAATCGGACTCGTTCATCGGGAATCTCACGGCCGGGCAGGAGGCTGGCATCCCCAGCCTGGCGGGGAACGAAACATGCCTGACTCGCCACAAAAAAAGGCCGCGCTCACCGGTCTCCCGGATCGCGCGGCCCAAAGTCTTGGCTAACGCTCAATTGGTCCGATTAACGGCGTCCACCACCGCCGCCGCCGCCGCCGTGCATTCCACCGCCGCCGAATCCGCCGCCACCGCCGCGCATTCCGCCGCCGCCGAATCCACCGCCACCGGTGTGCATGCCGCCGCCGCCGAGCCCGGCGGAACTGCTGCGCATGCCGCCGAGTCCGCCGCGCGTACCGCCGCCCATGGCGGCGCCAAGGGCCGAACCACGGGTGATCGCACCACCCCTAGCGGCGCCAAGGGCCGAACCACGGGTGATCGCGCC
>Ga0182030_10016640_pt1 | contig 14294 bp, 10 predicted proteins | sample 812S3MmetaG_FD_121299 | JGI IMG/M metagenome (GOLD analysis project Ga0182030, IMG submission 121299) | Permafrost microbial communities from Stordalen Mire, Sweden - 812S3M metaG (Illumina Assembly) | ecosystem: Environmental > Terrestrial > Soil > Wetlands > Permafrost | place: Sweden...
GGCTGATAGATGGTCAATCTTGTGTAGAGGGATGCTGCCTTTAGCTTGAAACACGCCCGGACTACGACTCAGGCTACTTTGGGAAAGAAATCTTTGAAACCTACGAGAATCGAGGTCGGAAGCCGCAGCGTCCGTTTCGTCGGCTCGGCGACACTTGTGACCTGGACAGAAACTCCATTCCCGTCAGGAACGGGATCGGAAAGAATCTGAAATTGTTGGCCATACATGCGAATATGGCGGGAAGCGCCATAGCCAAGGTCCTTAATACGGGCACAATCCTCGGCAGCGGATTTCTTAGTCGCGTGGTTCATGACAGCGCCTAATTTCTTGTGACGGCGAACATTTGAGATAAAGTTGTTCTGGAACACATGGCCGTAATGGCCAACTCGTTCGAAGAGATACTTGAGGAGTCGAACCGCGGAAAATTTGTTGTGGCCCCGCTTTCACACCATCCTAACCGTCCATCCGATACTGACTATCTCTAGAGTACTCCAGAATCACCGACTCGTTTGTGAATATCAGATCGTCACCTTGAGCAATTCATCGTAATTTCCGGGTTTCCTTGTTGCGCTCAGGGAACGCCGCGAATCCTCATCGGGCCAGTCGCGTCTGCGTGAATGCAGAAACCGTCCTGGCCCTGTACTTCCCCTGTCTTACGCTTGGGACACATGTCACGTCCTAAGGGCCAGTATGCTAGTAGTATGGTATCGGGATTGATCATTTACCCAATACGGTAGGTCGCGGCAAATTAATGACAATTCAATACGACATTGACGACCTGAAGGCCACTCTGGCGTTGGTGCGGGGACGGCTTGCCATGCTGGAGTCGTCGGCTCCTGCCGACTCACAGGATTCCGAACTCCGCAAGCGTATCCGGGAGACCAGGATCGAGGAAGGCGTGATCCTGGCTAAATTGGCTGAGATCAGGGAGAAGCACTCAGCTATGCCGGATGACGCGGGCCATTAACGAATCCGTTTAGCGCCACAGCTTTTGCCGGTCGTAACGCTGCCGACCTCAGAAACTGTCGTCCTCGGCGAATTACCTGCCAAATACGAGATTCCATGGAAGCGATTCGCAATTGCTTCCTGGATTCCCGCTGCCAGATTTAATGCACTATTTATGCGGCATTTACTCATTTGTCAACATATGGGAGCAGAATCGTAGCATAGGTCGGCAACATGCACATGACTTGCGCGGAGGGTTTGGATGGCCACAGTCCGCAGTGAGGCGTGGCTCGAATCGCGCAACTTGCTGGACATGGCGGACCTTCCGGTCGATCAGTTGCCCTTCGGCATCGGCGACGCCACCGCCGGCAGCGAGGACGAGTTACAAGCTGTAGTGGTCGGACCGGCCGGCGATTGCGACTTGGCGCTGACCGTCCGCGAATCGCGTTTCTTCCGCAACATCGCCCGCCGCAGCGCCAGCGGTGAGGCTCCGCGCCGTACCTTGACCGAACTCGAAGCCTTCCTGAATGACACACGCGGAGTATGGGAGAACAGTTGGATTCGGTTTCCCGAGTCGCGGTTGAGCGAGCGCGCACGCCAGGTTTTGCAAGGCGATTTACAAGTTGCCAGGAATGGCTCCAGCGGTGAACGCTCCGATGCGCTGCGTTTTCGCTTCACCCAGAACGGGGAACCGTGGCTCCGCTTACCTATCAGCTACGCGCTGAAGCTGTCGCTGGCCGATCTGGTGGGCACGCAGCCTCATATGCCGCAGCCTATGCAGGTCGAAGCTTCCCGCCTGATGTGCCATTTTCTGAACGACAATACGTCGCCCGAGACAACGTCTTTTCATATTGTGGCGGGGAAGCGAAAGCGCTCCCTGGGTGAGCAAATCGCGCGCGAAACGGCGCGCCGTTTTCTGTTTACGTCGCTGTTGATTTCCTGGGCCAACCGGCGTTTCGGCCTGATTGAAAGCGGACAGCGTGCTCTCGTCTATCACGCTCCCGTTCCATCGGTACACCAGGAAGAGCTTTCGTCATGCATCTCCGATTCGTTCTACCGCGAACTCTTCATGAGCCCGTGCCTGTCGGGATGGAGCGATGGCGAAGAGAAGTGTCAGTACATGCACCTTTGCCATCAGGTCCTCAGTCGCAGCCAGTTGAATGCGGTGGCCAAATTGCGCGAGGCGGGTATCATCGCCAACGAGTTGATCGTGCTGCCCAGCCTTTCGAATGTCAGTCTAGCCAATAACGGTATCCACATCAGTATCGGCAGCCGGCTGCTGGACCGGCAACTTCGCGCGGACCGCGGATTGTTGCCTGCGGACCAGAAACGGCTTGGGGATCTGGTCATCAAGATCTATGAGCATTTCTTGACCTTGTTTGTCGGCACGTATACGGCGGCTCCATACCGGTTCGGATTTAAGCAGTTCCATCCCGAACGGCTGTTGTCATTTCTGCCGCACGAGCTTGATTTCACTCACCTGCGGCTGCTGTGGCGGGAGTGGAAGGAAAAGGCGAACCTCAGGGTTCTTGGGCATCCGGTTACGCCCTACGGTCCGCGATGGCTGGATGGCATGATGGCCAGGCTGTTTCGACTGCAGGGCGATTGCGTTCCTGATGCGAGGCTGCTGACGTATCCCGTGGCATGGCTGTCGAGCGAGCACTCGTCGGCGCTTGACGGCACGGCTGGCAACATAGAACGGCTGTCGTCAGAGCTCGATGAGTTGGGGATTGTGGACCAGCGGATGTCGTTTTACATGCCCCTGCGCTTGCGGGAGCGGCAGCGCGACGGCTACGCGGGTTTTGAAGCCCGTTATTACAGCCTGTTTCCGAGCTATGACGGCGACATGGCGGCCGCCGCCAATCTGCAACAGTTCTTCCTGGCCTTCGCTTACAAATTGGCATTGCAGGGAACAATAAGCCACCAACAGATTCCCGATGACCCGACCTCGGAGAGCGAGCGGCGGCAGCCGTTCTTCTTTTCTGCGGCGGCGTTGCCGGCATTCTACGTGCATCGCGACTCACGCAATGAACTGCTGCGCACCGTGCTTCTCAACTGCAAGAAGACGCGGCCCAGCCATAGGCACCCGGGATACATTCGCATCGCCATCGCCGATTACCGCCGCGCGTTGCTGGCGTTTGTCCAGCAAACCGGTTCTGACCTTGCCGAAGCGATGAACATGCAGCCGGTGCTGGCTGAGATGGCAGAGCGTTGTCAGGACGACCAACAGCACGCCAGCTCGCGATTGGAGAATAGTATCGTCGGCGATTCGGCGAAGAACGCTATGAAAATGGAGGCCCGCGAGTTCAACCGCGCGGCCGAAGACTTTTATCGCGATGGATTGCGGCGCCAGCACCTGCGCGAGGCCGTCACCCACTTGCGGGAAGACCTGGCACATCTGGAACGATTCGCCGGTGACGAGACACGCGTCCGAATCCGTCATGACGTGCGTGTCCAGGACTTGTCACGATTTCTTCAGAACGTTACGGAGCGGCTGCTGACGGACGATCTATCGCTGCAGGAAGTCGCCACACTCCTAAACCTGATGCTGGTATTGACGGAGTGGGACCGGGCTCGGGCCGCGCAGGCTGCATAAGGAATTTCATGGAACATCAGTACATTGAGCGAGCGACCGGCAACGTCGTGCAAGAACAATTGCTCGCCGATTCCCTGGTTAGCGCGTTGTATTCGCCTGCCTTGGAAAGAGCTCCGTTGCTGTCGCGAATGGCGTCGAGCCGCTACGTGTCACGGGTTCTCGGCTATCTAAATTACGACAATCTCTTGTCTTCTCGCGCGACCGGCATGCTGCGCTTTCTGCGACAATCGGGCATACCGCTGTCGGAGTTCCTCGGCAACGTCGCGGATTACGATACAGCCCGTAAAGTCTTCGAACGCCAGATATGCTACTGGATCTGCCGTCCCATGCCCCAGGCTACCCGAGCTGTGCTGTGTCCGGCTGACGCCAGGGCATTGATCGGCTCAATGGAGCAGACCTCGGGGCTCTATCTGAAGCAAAAGTTCTTCTCTTTTCCGGAGTTGCTGGGCGAGGATTCCGCGTGGCATAGATCGTTCAAAGGCGGTGATTACGCTGTGTTTCGCCTGACTCCGGAGAAATATCACTACACCCACAGCCCGGTTTCGGGACGCGTACTGGACATCTATTCCGTCGAGGGCCGCTATTATTCCTGCAACCCCAACGCGGCGGTGCAAGTACTCACGCCGTTCTCCAAGAATCGCCGGGTTGTCAGCATCCTGGATACCGACTGTCCGAACGGGTCGAGGGTGGGGCGCGTGGCTATGATCGAAGTAGTGGCTCTGATGGTGGGACAAATCGAGCAGCGCTACAGCGACCACCGTTACGAGGGCCCCCGAACAGTGGAAAGGGGAATGTTCCTAAAGGGAGGCGCCCCCAAGGCGCTGTTCCGGCCGGGTAGCAGCACAGTGGTCCTGCTGTTCCAGGCGGGGCGGATTCGCTTCGCCAAAGACTTGGTTGAGAATCAGCGTCGCAGCGGGGTGCGAAATCGCTTTGCGCTGACGCTGGGAGAACCTATCACTGAAACCGATGTTGCGGTTCGCTCGTTGCTGGCAACACCAGCGGAGGAGGAACAATGCTGGACGTGATCTTCGTCGCCACTCTGGCCTTGGGGTTATCCGCGCTGCTGGCGTGGGGTGTACGGACGTTGCCGGCGGAGCGCTGGCAGATGCTCGCAGCTGTGCCCGTCGCCAAATCTGCCGATGGTTCGTGGCGCGGACTCAACCTGACCTTCTACGGCTTCTTCAGCGCCACCGGCACGATTTTTGGTTTCACCATCATGCTGCTGTTGCTGGCCTCGCTCGGGATTCCCGCTGTCGCCGGCATGGCACTGGCGCTGCTGATCGTGCTGGTAAGCGTTCCGGCGTCGCGGATTGTGGCGGCCATCGTGGAGCACAAACGCAACACCTTTACCGTGGCCGGGGCGGCCTTCGTGACGACGTTAGTTTTTCCGCTTCTGCTGGTGGCGCTGCGGCCACTGACGGCGGACCTGTTGCATCGCCAGGTCGCGGTACTTCCAATACTGGCAGCCGGAGCAATTGCCTACGTGCTGGGCGAATCCGTCGGGAGGCTGGCATGCCTGAGCTTCGGCTGCTGCTACGGCACGCCGTTGCGCGAGGCCAGTCCTGCGATCGCACGGCTCTTTCACAGTCACTATCTGGTGATTCAAGGGCCAACGAAAAAAGCAGCTTATGCCTCCGGACTGGCTGGCCAACCGCTGATCCCGGTACAGGCGATCACTTCGGCCATACACGCGGTTGCGGGAGTGGCGGGGGTGATTCTATTTCTGTCGCAGCAGTGGCGTCTGGCAGCTCTGGTGCCGTTGGTTGCGAGTTGGGGATGGCGAGCATTCTCGGAAACTCTGCGGGCCGACCATCGCGGCAGCTCGCGAATCTCAGCCTATCAGGTCATGGCTGTTTTCTCGGTCGTGTATCTCAGCGTTTTTCTGGGGCTGTTACCCCAGCCTACGGCGCTTGAGGCCCACCTTTCCCTGGCATTCCCCCAGGTGTTTTCGGTTCCTATTATTCTGCTGCTGCAAATTTTCTGGCTTGCCTTGTTTTTTTATTACGGAAAAAGCCGGGTAACAGGATCCACGCTGTTATTCCACGTGGTTCCTGAGCGCGTGTGAGACTGAGGCGAGCGAAACAAATCCCCCGATTTTCGAGAGTGCTCCTGGACAGCTCCCCGAGCGGCAATGAATTGTTGCGAGTACTCCATCGCTGGCGGCGGAGAGCGATGTTCACACGTCGGAACAGTCATCAACATTTCACCAAGGTTTTATGTCCTGTTTGCATTGCCGTCAAACAAGCTACCTACTATTTCGTGTCGTAGTCAAATTCGCCTGCAACGTTGGCCATAACTCCATGCGACGGCTAGCAGCCGCCCCTCCACCGCAGCGAAAAGGAGAGTTCACCATGCAGTCCCGAGCTCGTTCTTCCGGCCCGAAATTCGGGCTTTCTTGCCTTATGGCAGCAGTGCTGTGCACCGCGATGACCATGGCCCAAACGGTGAAATCTGGCCTGCTGGTTACCGGCAAGATTGAAGCCCAGCCGCCGCTGGGAACCCAGCTCAATGTGGGCAGTCTGCCTATGAACATAATTCTTTCGCCCAACGGCCAGTACGCACTGGTCAGCGATATGGGCTTTGACCAATCCCTCACTGCCATCAACGCCGCCAATGGCGCCTTTGTTTCCAATATTGATTACCCCAACTGTAACTATTGCTATGAGCAGACCACGAACGGTCTTTATTACGGTCTTGCGTTCGGAAATAACGGCCTGCTGTATGCGGCCCAGGGTGGCAACAACACGATCGACGTGTTAAATCTGTCCCCGAACGGGATCCTCGCCGACCTGGGCAACTTCCAGGCAACTCAGTCGACCGATTTTCCTTCCGGCCTGGCGACCGACACCCGGGGCTATCTCTACGTCGTCAACAACGACCCGAGCACCTTCGCCGTGCCCGGCAGCGTAGCCATCTACTCGCAGGAAACCCAGACTGAAGTGGGACGGTACTGGTTCGCTGGCAGCTGGTATGGAACGCCCAACTATCCGCTGGCCATTGCCGTTATGTCCAACGGCTCGAAAGCTTACGTTTCCAGCGAGCGCGACGGCGCGGTATACGACCTGAACACTTCCAATCCAGCCAGCCCGACTTTGACCGGAGCGATTGCTACTGGAGCCAATCCGGATAGCTTGTTGCTCAATCAATCGCAGTCGCTGCTCTATGTAGCTAATGCTGGCAGCGATACCGTCTCAGTGGTCAACACGGCCAATGACCTGATCGTTGGCTCGATTCTGCTGCGCCCACCGGCGCTACAGGGTGTGGCGGGTACGTCGACGCCAACCGGACTGGCCTTGACCCCAAATGGAAATACTCTGTATGTCACGTTGGGCGATCTGAATGCCATTGCTGTCCTCGCGGTCAATGGCAATAACCTGAGCTTGACCGGATACGTCCCCGCAGGATGGTATCCGACCTCCGTGGTTGCTCCGACGAACTCCGCCATCCTGGCCGCCTACGGCAAAGGGACCATCACCCGCTATCCCAGCACCGGCTACATACAGTGGGATTTCAACTCCAGTCCCTGGTACGACCAGCATTTGGTCCAAGGGCAGGTTGCGTTTATCAAGGGCCTGAACAATCCTGAGAAGCTGCAACAAGGTACTGACGCGGTCCTGCGGAACAGCGGGGCTGAGCGGATGAATGACCACCGCCTGGATAAGCTCGGGCTGCAAAGCGGCAATATCCGGCACGTCTTCTATATCGCCAAGGAAAACCGGACCTACGACCAGGTGCTGGGCGATGTTCCCGGGGGCAACGGCGATTCCTCGCTGACGTTGTTCGGTGCCAGCATAACTCCGAACCTCCACGCTCTGGCGCAGCGTTTCGTTCTGCTGGACAACTTCTATACCAACAGCGAAGTGAGCTTCGACGGTTGGGGATGGCTGACACAAGCCATCGCCAATGAAGACCTTATCAAGGACGTCCCCTACGAATACAGCGGCCGCGGCCGGAACTACGACGTGGAAGGCCAGAACAACGGTTACAACGTGGGGGGCTTCCCGGCTTACAATCCCGACGGACAGCAGATTTCCCCGCTGTACTTCCCGAACGGCGCCCCCTCCATTCCGGACGTGACGCAAGGTCCGGGCGGTCACATCTGGGATGCCGTTCATGCAGCCGGCATTACCTACCGCAACTACGGCTTCTTCCTGTCGACCGGCATCACCGACAGTCACGGCAACGTCATCATGCCGGACAACTACCCTGACGTTTTGGGTAACCAACCGCCAGGCCACAGCTTGCAGGGAGTGAGCGACTGGGATTACCGGCGTTTTGACAGCGACTACCCGGACAGTGACGCCTCGACCATTTACACGCAGAGAGGCGCACAGAACTGCACCTACCAGGAGCCCACGTACGGCAAGTACAACTCCACCAGCCGAGCGGCCGAGTGGATTCGAGAGTTCAACCTCATGCTGCAACAAGATCCGTCGGGCAATTCCGTGCCGGCATTTGAGACCATTCGCCTTCCGCATGACCACACCCAAGGGCCGACCTCAGGTGACTTCGCTCCTGCCGCCGAAGTTGCCGACAATGACTACGGTGTTGGGCAGGTTGTGCAAGCCATCAGCAACAGCGTGATCTGGAAAAGTACGGCGATCTTCATTATCGAGGACGACGCCCAGGATGGTCCCGATCACGTGGATTGTCACCGTTCCACCACCTACGTCATCAGCCCGTGGATCAACCAGGGGGCTATCGATCACAACTTCTACAATCACACGAGCGTCTTGAAGACTATGGAAATGCTTCTGGGCGTTCCCCCCTTGACTTCATACGACGCGACTGCCGCTCCAATCATGGATTGGAACAGCCAGCCTTCCAACAGTGCTCCGTACACCGCCGTGCTGCCGGCGCAGAACATCATTTGCGCCCAGTCTCCCGACTTGAACAAGCTGCCTCTGAACGATCCCATGCGCAAGATGATGGTTCGGGCCAGCGAGATGGATTTCCAGCATCCCGACAGCGCCCCGCCAGGGGAACTAAACGAGATGATCTGGAAGTCGGTGAAGGGCATGAACTCAGAAATGCCCAAGCCGGTTCATGCTGGTGCGGCAAAGGCCGACCCGGATGGGGATGGGGACGACGACTAGAGTTGTTAGGCCGACCCAGAGCAGCAACGAGCACGGGCAGGCATCGAGCCTGCCCGTTGCCACATCAGCCTCCGCTCTTGCATGCCGATTCGCGGGGCATCCTTCCCTTCTTTCCTGCCGGGAAATCCAGCAGCCTGACGTACAAGTCTAGATTCTGGGGTCTGAGTGAGCGCAAAGAATCCTCGTATCGTGCGGGAATGCGCAAGCTTCTACGCGGCAAGCTTAGGTTCCAATCGGTGACGGATCGGTCCGGAAGGGGACCGGCTCTAATTCCTGTCGGGAGCGGCATTTTCGGGTTCCGCGAAACACCTATGGGACAAGCAATTCAGTCAGGCGATGTGTGAGCACTAGCGTCGCGCCGTAGTTACTGCCGATGGCGACGATCATGGTTAATAGGACAAGAGTCCAGGGCCAGGTGCGTTGGGAGCGGCGAGCATTAGTGCGCCACCCGATCAGGCGCTCTACTCGCACGCGGATCGAGGACCGGCTACAGACCAGGCCGCTTGCGAGCGCGGGCTCGACCCACTGCTTTGAAGATCTGGAGAGTTTGATCAACGCCGCTGCGAGATCCAGGGCATCCTGACGATTCCGGACGGCTGCATCGTCTGCCGCCAGTTCAGCCGCCTCGCGCCAAGCACTCTCAAGGCCGCTCATCCCAGGAAACGGAATCCCACTGATCAGGATCTTCTTGAGGTTGTCCCGGGAGCGCATGTGCCCCATTTCGTGCCGGATCGCGACCTGTAACTCGTTGTCAGTGAGCACAGCAGCCGCGGCGTCGGAGACCATCACCTGTGGTTTTCGAATACCCACCAGAATCAGGGCGGGCGCCCCGTTTGCAGCGCTCAGCATTGGAGTCAGCGTCTGGCCACCCAGGCTCGACGTTTCCGGCAACCACTGCGTCACTGCGCGCGTCGTTCTGCCCTCAGCCCTGAGAATGCGGAACAAGCCTGCGCTCACGATGAGAAGCCCAAATGCGGCGAGAATGAAGGTCCGGGCGTCCTCGTCGAGCGATGCCCGCTCCATCAGCCAGAATGACGGGAAAGCAAGAAAGACAGCGACCACAGTGGAAGCGGTGAAAGAAAAAATCCGCAGGCCGAAAAGAAACCTGGCGGATGTCATGGGGTACTTCAGCCCCATCCGCTTCATGGCCCACCAGGCCAACGCCACCAGGCAGGAGAACGGGCAGTACATCACGGCGAAAAATGCGAGTGAAACGGCAAAGCCTCGCGCTATAAATATCACTGCTGCTCCCCTTTCTTCAGCAGTAGATCTGCGCGTTGGCGCTCCACCAGGGCATGTAACTCTTCCAGCAGTTTCTCGTCCTGCGCGCCCACGGTCTCCACGAAGTACGAAAGGTGAAGGGAAGCATGCTCAGATCCCAGAAGTCGCTGCATTCCACTCACGGCTGCCACGCACTCCAGTTCTTCCGGGCTGTATCGAGCCGAGTAGCGAAACGCTTTTCCTTCGAGCACTCGGCCGAGGAGCCCTTTCTGGAAGAGGCGATTCATTGTGGTCATGATCGTTGTGTAGGTTTGCCATATCGTGCCGTCCTGCAGCACTTCACGAACCGTGGCAGTGCCTCGCATCCACACTGCGTGGTGAACTTGTTGCTCCAGCGGACCAAGGTGGACTGCGGGGGCACGTCCGAAGATGGAACGAAACGGATCCATTTCTCAGTCGTGAAGAGGCCGGTCGTCACCAAAAAGAAAACTGTAGAGTCGGCGAGGCGGGTAGTCAATGCGCGGGCTGCGAATATCATCGCACTTTAACATTAACCTCGCCGCAACGTAATACTTCCCCAAACCTCTTATCGTCGATAGTAGGTTTTTTCCGAAATATTAACCCCTTGTTGGCCTATCAGAGGTGATTATTGTCCGTTGTATCTCGACGTTGCTGTCTGCACACCAAGGGCGAATAGGCATGAATCAAGATGAATGGTTCCCCACTCTGCTTGTCATCCGCGTTCGTAGAACCAGCATTCGAGCAGGCGTGAGAATTCTGCTGGTCAGCTTGCTCGTATTAGCGAGTTGCTTACTGCTGACGGCCCAGAATGTAGTTCTGACAGGCTCGCTCAGCGGGCAGGTATCCGATCCGACCGGAGCAGTTGTACCGGGAGCTTCGGTGCTTGTGCGAAGCCTCGCGACAGGCGTGGAACAGTCCGCCACCACAAATCACGCCGGAATTTATAAATTTGCGGCGCTCGTCCCGGGCGCCTATTCCGTCAAGGCCAGCCTCAAGGGCTTTCGCAACGTCGAGCTTCTGACCGAGGTGCAGATCGGGCGAAGCGCTTTGCAAGACATCAAACTGCTGGTGGGCGCCAGCGGGGACACCGTCAAAGTTACTGGGAGCACGCCCCTGCTGCGGCCCGGAGAGTCGTCCGAAAGTACCGTCATCGATCGTTCGCTGATAGATGATTTGCCGATGAACGGGCGGAAGTACACCAACCTTGCCGTGCTGACGCCTAACACCAGTTATGACGGCGACACCGGACTGGTTAGCCTGGCCGGCCAGCAGGGAGGTGAGGATTCCGGTTACGCCAACGGAAACGGCTTCAACAGCTTTACTGTCGATGGAAACAATAGCACCAGTAACTATTTCGACGACATCGTAGGTCGCTATCGCATTCCGTACCTTTATGGCGAGGATTCTATCCAGGAGTTTCAGGTTTCCGTTGCCCCATATTCCTCGGTGTATGGTGGCGGAGCCGGTTTCGTCAACGCAGTTACCCGTTCCGGCAGCAATAACTTTCACGGTAACGCGTTCTATTACAACCGCCCCTCGGCCACAGGGGCCAATGACGCCATCGATAAAGCCAACGGTTTCCCCAAACCCTATGACAGTCTGCAGCAATTTGGTGGAGCGGTCGGCGGCCCGATCGTCAAGAATCGATTGTGGTTCTTTGCCGATTACGAGCAGCAGTTGCGAAACGACCCCATTCAGGTCATTAATCCGGCGCTGCAAACAAACTCGTCGAACCTGTCACAGTTTCTGGTAGATAATTTCGGGCTCCCCGCGGGTACAGTACTTCCGCCGCCGAACGGGCCTTTACCAGTCCCGGGCACCAACGTCTCGCCGGATCCCACCAACCCGGCGTACCTGCAGCAGGTCTCTAATGTAATAAACGCGCTCAACTCGAATCTGGGGTCAGCGCCCAGAAAGCGAAATGACTGGGTACTTACGTCGCGATTTGACTACCAACCGAGTTCGCGCGACAGCCTCTTCCTGAGCGTTAACTACAACAACTTCAACTCTCCGGGCGGGGTCATCACCGACCCCACAGTAAGCAACTACGGTATTGAAACTCTTGCCAATGCTCAGGTGCGCACATTTCTGGCCAGCGTCGGCTGGACGCATACATTCTCATCAAGCCTGTTAAACCAAATGCACTTTGGCTCATCGCAAGACAACCAGATCGCGAATCCCACCGGACTCGCTCCCAACACTCCGACAATTATCATCGACAGCCCGGCGGCCTTCATCATTGGCAACGCGCCTTTCTCCATCGGCGATGTGTTCGAAAGACAGTATTCCTTTTCCGATCAAGTGGACTATGTAGTCGGTAAACATACCCTGCAGTTCGGATTCGATTTCAGTCACGCCTGGGACGCGGACACCAACGACGGAGGCGCTGATCCGAACGAGGCCGTCGACTTTGGTTCGCCACTGGGAAGCTACGAGTTCTCCAATCTGCAGGCGTTGGCTCTGGGGCAGTACAACCTCTTCAGCCAGTCGACAGGGCGGCCGACGTTTTCTTTCGGAGTTCCGTATTTTGGCTTTTATGTCCAGGATGCTTATCGCATCCTGCCCAACCTGACGCTTGAGATGGGACTGCGCGAGGACTTCCAGATTTATCCCAAACCACAGGAGAATCCCGCGTTTCCGCTGACCGGTCAGTATCCGAACCAGTTCCAGCGGCTAGCTCCTCGCTTTGGATTTTCCTGGGGCCCGACAACCGACACGGTGATCCGCGGAGGCTTTGGCCAGTTCTATACCAACATGAACGGCCTGAACTACCGCAACGCGGTCATCTCGAATGGTCTGCCATCACAGCAAACTTCGGTGAGCACAAGCTACAACGGCGGTGTTCCGAATCAGCAAGCCCCAACATTCCCAAATATTCTTCCCGCGAACTCGCCACTGTTCCAGTCCTCCCCCGACATTTCATTCGTCTCGCCTGGTTTGCGGATGCCCTATGTATTGGAAGCGAGCCTGCAGATCGAACAGCAGATCGCCAGAAATACAACGCTAAGTTTGGGAACAATCTGGACTCACGGGGTCCACATTCTTTCAAGCAACGCCTATGACCTTAACTTGAACCCGCCGCAAGGCACGACAAGCTACATAGTCTGCCCTCCCGGTACTACGATCGCGCCTTGCAGTGGACCGACCATCGTTCTGCCCAACCTCGATAACGGCCTTTTAACCGAAGGCCGCATCAACCCCAACCTCGGCCAGATCGACGAACTGATCAGTCCGGGGCAAAATGATTACAACTCTTTGTTTGTGCAAGTGCAGCGCCGCATGACGAATGGTCTGTCGTTGCAGTTTGGCTACACCTGGGCCCACAACATTGTGCGCGACGCCACGGACTTCAACAATCAATTCGACTTCAGTAATACGGCTGCGGCTTCGCTGCTCGATCAGCGGCATCGCATTACGCTTGCGGCGGTGTACCAGCCGCAGCTACGAGGGCTGACCAGCTCGCACTTCGGACGGGCGCTGTTGTCCAATTGGACGCTCAGTACGATAATGGAGTTCTCTTCTGGCCGTCCTTATGCCGCTTTGCTAAGCCCAGCGTGCACCAGCTCAACTCTATCCTTCACCAACTGCGACGGCGCGAATGGCAACTTGAATGACAGCGCTTTCAACCAGGACATAGCAGCTACAGCTGCCGGGATCAACGGCGCTGGGCCGACTCCAGGCATCCCGCTGAACTCATTCTATGGCCCGTGGCTGGAGAGGATCGACGTCGGCCTGTCGCGCAGCTTCAAAATCGCCGAAAGCAAAGCCCTCGAACTGCAAGCCCAGGTCTTCAATCTTTTCAATCACGCCAACTACTACGTGCAGAACGGCGGGGGAATCAACCAGCTGCAATATAACCCCATCGGGACCAACTGCGGGGACGGAGCAACGCTGAACCAGACCTGCTATCTGGTACCTAATTCGGGTCCGGGGAATTTTGGGACCTTGTCGGAGATTAATCCGGACGGACTTCCCCGCATCTTCCAGTTTTCAATGAGGTTCACGTTCTAGTTCAGAGGATAAAGGGCACCAGCGACACCACCTGTCGAAAGTTTGCCGACAGAGTGCAGCTGTTGAACAACTCCACCAGGTCGCGGCCGCAAGGGCGGAACGCCGACTATACGTCCAAGTGGATCGTCTCCCGATGACGTACCCAGCGACCAATTCGCAAACGACCCTACATCTCCCTGATGCTTCGCTTGCATTCATGACCTATAGACTTTGCAGGTGTGAATCGCGACCCTCCCGCTGGGGCGATCGGATGGACGGGCTTCTCCGATCGCACACTGATTTGAGGCACATAGCGGAGCAATCGGAGCAATCTGCCGCAACGCGGAACACCAGAATCATCCGTAAGTGATTGATTCGGATGGTGGGCGCTACAGGATTCGAACCTGTGACTTCCACCGTGTGAA
>Ga0182030_10016642_pt1 | contig 14293 bp, 14 predicted proteins | sample 812S3MmetaG_FD_121299 | JGI IMG/M metagenome (GOLD analysis project Ga0182030, IMG submission 121299) | Permafrost microbial communities from Stordalen Mire, Sweden - 812S3M metaG (Illumina Assembly) | ecosystem: Environmental > Terrestrial > Soil > Wetlands > Permafrost | place: Sweden...
GCGCGAGCGCATCACCCCCGATCAGGCGTTCGACGTCTTGCGCCGGGCCTCCCAGCACCTCAACGTCAAGCTGCGAGAGGTGGCCCAGAACCTGATCGACACCGGTGAGGATCCCGATACCGGCCAGCGCCGTTCCCGCGATCGTGGAGATGGGCGAAGCAACCGCTACTCCAGGGGAGGTTCGGACGGTTCACCTTCCCGCTGCAACTCGATAAACCCCCGCCTTTGATGACGGCGGTGGAGGATCACGTCATACTCACGATCATGGCGTCGCGACGCCGTGCCAGCACGTCATCGTACGGATTCGGCAGGTAGATGCCGTCCCAGTCTCGAATAGATGATCCCTGTTCGTCGAGCAAGAATCTGATGACTCATTGCAATCGCGTGCGTCGCCGGCCATTCTCTCGGTTACGCCGCCAAGTCTTTTAGGTCATTTGTCGGCGAACCGAGGTTTGATTTGGTCGTTAAGTTCGCCCATAGCTTGCAGATAAGTCAGCACTGCGATCACTCGGCGGTCATAACGCTTCGAATCGGCGCTGTTGAGTTTGCGGAAGATGCTTGTGACGTGTCTCTCGACGGCCTTTTTCGAGACGGCCAGGTGCCGGGCGATCTCGATGTTGGTGTAGCCGCGTGCAATCTCTTCGAGTACGCCGAGTTCACGAATCGTGAGCACATCGAGTGCGGAAGGTGACTGGCGGCGAACCAGTGCGTTCACGACCGACGGATCAAGTACGGTGTCGCCGCCATGCGCACCATGGATCGCGCTGATCAGAGTTTCGAGATCCCCAACGTGATCATCGAGCAGATAGCCAACATGGGCTGCTCCATTACGCAAGAGTTCGAGTGCATACCCATCGCCAGCTTCAGCGAGGACCACGACGCCGAGACTCGGATTCTCAGCGCGTAGCCGCTGGGCGGAGCTGAGCGCCGCTTCGGCGTTGACCCGAGGGGTCCGGATCCCGACAACAAGTACATCGGGTCGGTACTGACGAACAGCCTCGAGAGTGTCGGGATGGCTGTCCACCCGAGCGACTACGTCTATGCTCCGAACTCCGCTGAGAAGACAACTCAAGCCCTCTCGGGTCAAGAAATTGTCGCTGGCGATCACGGCACGCAGCACGGTGGGGATTTCGGACATTTGTGGCGCTCCTGGGTAAGACAACAGAACAGTCGTCGCATTACCGGCAGGCGATGTTGCATGCATTACGCCGAACTGCGCTTGACTTCGCCATTCTTACATTCCCCGCAACACACGGCCGGCAGCCCGGCGATCGGCACTGGAGCAAACCCTATGAAGTTGAGGGTGCGCCCTATTTTTGAGGGGTCACTGCGAGAATATGCTCGCCCAGAGTCGCTGAACTCCATGACCCAAATCGAGCAATCCATGCGCTTTGTGAGCGACGACAAGATGGACCCCATATTGGAGGTCTGGATTGACTACAGTCGCTCTCCGATTGCAGTTCGATTGGACGGAGTACTCGATGGAACTACCAGATCGGCATTCCTCTCGGTGATGAGCGACCTGATGCTCGAAGGTGTCCATTCCGTAGTGATCGATTCAGGAGCAGTGGAAATCGGCGACGCATTGGGTGCGGAGGCGCTGGCGATTTGTCGTGCGCAGTTATGAAAAGCGGGTCGGATGCTTATTAGGGACGGAGTCGATTGCTTCTCACCGTCGAGTCAATCATCAGAGTGCCGATCGTTTCGGTCTCGAGGGTTATCAACCGAGAGATGAGCTAATGCCGTACCGTTCGATCGAGGACCCCACCACGCTGCGTCGGATACTCGACGCCATGCTGCTCATTGAGGGCGATCTTGATCTCTCGGTCCTCTTGCGCCATGTAGTCGATGAAGCCCGCTCGATGACAGGCGCTCGTTACGGCGCGCTCGGCGTCCTCAACGCGGACCGTTCGGCCCTGGCCGAGTTCATCACGGTTGGCCTCGGGCCCGACGAGGTTGCGCAGATCGGATCCCTTCCGACGGGGAAAGGAGTGCTCGGGGTCCTCATCGCCGAACCCGTTCCTCTGCGGTTGGCTCGCATCGACTCTCATGCGGAGAGTTACGGCTTTCCCCTCGGCCATCCCCCGATGACCTCGTTTTTAGGCGTCCCCGTCAAGGTACGCGATGAAGTCTACGGCAACCTCTATCTGGCCGACAAGGTTGGGTGGTCGGAGTTCACCCGCGAGGACGAGGCATTGGTGGGGGCACTGGCTGTCGCCGCAGGAATCGCCATCGAGAACGCACGGCTGCATCAGCGCGTCCAAGAGGTTGCCGTGTACGACGAGCGCGACCGAATGGCGCGGGACCTCCACGATACCGTCATTCAGCGTCTTTTTGGTGCTGGTCTCAGGCTGCAAGGGATCGCCGGAGCCGCCCGAGAGGCCGACATTGCACAGCGAATGGGTGTCGTCGTCACCGAGATCGATGAGTCGATCGCCCAGCTTCGCTCCATCATCTATGCCTTGGGATTATCCGGCGGGGAACGAGACATCCGGGCCAAGGTCATCGAGCTCTTGCGGGATCTGGCCGAAGTGGTGGGATTTGAGGTCCGCAGTTCATTTGATGGTGCAGTGGAATCGGCCATCTCCGACGAGATCGCAGAGCACCTTTTGATCATTGTCCGCGAAGCGGTCACCAATATCGGCCGCCATGCTCATGCCACCGAGGCCATAGTGCGGGTGAGTGTTGATGGTGATCACTGCCAGCTCAGAGTCACCGACAATGGGGTGGGTGTGGCCTCGGGCATGACCAGAGAGGGCGGCTTGGGATTGGCCAACATGCGCCGGCGGGCTGAGAAGCTCCGCGGTAGTTTCGATGTAGAGCGTCCTCTCACCGGAGGGACCACCTTGACATGGCGGGTCCCGATCTACGAGTAAGAATGAACGACAATAGAGAACCGCCAGCCGTGGTGCGCTCCGATGGCCCACGTTCGTTCGATTTCAGTGGGCCGTACCAGAGGCAGATCACAGGTGACCCCGGGGGGCGACCAATGGTGGCCGTGTCCAGGTCGACGACCGGCCACGGATCGTCCACATCGAAGGGGGCCAATTGGTGTGTAACTCCAGCGGTCCTTCAGCTGACCAGGCGCTTAAGGGTCAATTGAAGTTGGCGAAGCCCACGCTACGGGCTCCAGCGTGCCGTCAATTGCTGCTTGGGCGATGTCAGTCAGCAACATTGCACGGCTCCTGGCGTAATTCCGCAGCCGAGAGAACGCCTCAGTAACCTCGATGCCAGCTCGCTCGGCGATCACCCCCTTCGCCTGCTCGATGACGATTCTGCTGGCCAAAGCACCGGCGAGCTGCTCGTTGAGTTCTCGACCCTCGGTCACCGTCCCATGTTGCAGGATGGTGATCGTGGCCAGATCGGCGAACGCTCGTGCGACGAGAACGTCACACTCGTCCATGGGGAGTTGCTCGATGCTAAAGAGATTCAGCGCCCCGATAGTCGCGTCGCGGAGACGAAGTGGGAGCGCAGAGACCGATTGGAACCCCGAAGCGAGCGCGACTTTGGAGAACTGAGGCCAGGGTCCTGAGCCTGATTGCAGCTTCTCATGTCCTACCCGTTCTCCGGTGCGGAAGGCGTCGAGGCAAGGTCCCTCGTTGGCCTGCAGTTCGAACATCTCGACCACCTGCATGGCCTCGCTCGAAGACGCAACGAGTCGCAGCTCGTCAGGCGGTGACTCAAGCATGACGCCAGCGGCTGAGACGCCGAGCACGTTTACGCACCGGTCAGCCAGATTGGTGAGCAGTTCGACGACATCGAAATGATCGACGAGGTTGTCGGCGATGTCGACGAGGGCTTGGACAATGTGCTGCTCTCGGGTTGTATTCACGGCTTCTCCTAAGCGGCCGGCGGGCCCGTCCCGGTCGGCAGGGCATCCTCGCCCGGCTGGACGAACTATACGAACCATTTCCTTTGGGTTCAGGCCAACCTCAGCCTCCTGCCCACAATATCCTCGGCGACCTCTCGGACCAGGCGATTCTCCCTGAAGGCGAAGGCCCGAAGGCGAATCAGCGCTTCGGTGACGCTCACGCCGAGCTGCACCGACACCATCCCGGCCGCGTTGTGCACCACGAAATGGAAGTTGGCGCCTGACTCGAGGTCTGGCGCAACCGTTCCGTGCGGTGCGGCGGCTTGGGTATCGAGCACCCATTGGGCGATAACCGAGGCCATCACCAGGGCATCGGCATGCTGGTTGTCGCTCATCGGTCCAGGTTGATCCCGGTAGAGGTTGAGGGCGCCGAGACGGGCCGCTCCAATTCGCAAGGGTAAGCCGAAGACGGCTCGGACGCCCGCTTCGAGCGCTTTCGGAGAGAATGCGGGCCATCGCGGCACTACTGGATGGGCCAGGTCTGGCTCTAGAACCACCTTGTTGTCACGATAGGCGTCCACGCAGGGACCTTCGCCCAGCGAGTACTGCAACTCCTCAATCAGATTGCTCACGTGATTGGACGTGCAGAGTGAGCCCTGAGGCAGCTCGCCTGCCATGAGCATGACTCCGGCGCCCGCGACACCGACGATCGACGTCGCCACCTTGCACAGTCGGGCCGCTGGTGGTGCGTCTTCACTCGTCGCTTCAAAAGCGGCGAGTATCCGGCTACGTCGCTCCCCGGGCAACTAGTAGCCAACCTCAAGGGTTGTGAGGGCCACGTGATCGTTTGGATGGTGATCTGACATGAGGTCTCTTCTCGATGGAGGAGGGTTCACCAGTGGGACCACGCCAACGCTCATCCGAAGTCACCGGACCAGCGAGATGGTACTACCAACGAAGCCCTCCAAGAGGAGTTCGTGTCCATGAGCCCTGTTTACCATGCCCCGTAGCCCGGCCCCTGAGCCGCAGGTCGATTCGGCTATTTGTCTGTTGCCATTCCACCGAATCGCGCTGGTGGTGTCGAGTTCGAGCACCCACTTTCGAAACGAGCCCTCTCTAGATCCACTTGACGGTCGGCACCAATGCGCAGGCCGTGAACGGTGACGCGATAGGCGTTGGATCCGTCGATGAGGCTTTGAGTCGCAGGCGCCTCAGGACATGGGAGAGCTCTGGGCCGAGGAGGAGAAGCCAGATCCATTTTCAAAACGTTTCAGCTCAGGCGGACGATTCGTGGAATAGGGCCGTTCGGCTCTGTCGGGCCTCGGATGTCGGGGTCACGCTGGAAAGTGTGTTCGCAAGCGATTCAGGCGCGACACGGAGTTCAACGTCGAAGAAGGAGGAGTGCCATGGCTGGAAAGACTGATCAGATCAAGGGTAAGGCCAAAGAGGCGGTCGGAGACCTGACCGGGAACAAGAATCTCAAGGCTGAGGGCGAGGCCGATCGTAGCGCTGGCGAGGCCAAGGAGAAGGTCGGCCACGCAAGAGAAAAGATCGAAGAGGTGATCGAGAAGGTGGGGCACACGGTCGAAGAGGTCATCGACAAATCCAAGGACTCGTCACATCGGAAGTAGATCCGTCCGCACTTTCTGATGTGGCGGACCGTCGGTCCTAACTGTTCAATCGGAGCGATCGTGCTCGTGATTGGACGTGTTCTTTGGCTGCTCGGGTATTGGGCCACGGGGCAGCTGGCCTGTAGAGGCCGTGGGTTCGAATCCGATCACCTCCTCTGAAAGCCCAGGTCAGGCTGGACAGTGGAAGCCCCGACGAGTGACGAGGCCCGACAATTGGGCGTCACCTGATCGCCTTGGTGCAGGGACGGCGAATTGAACTGCGCGCGCAGTGGCCGACTTGTGGAGGACGGTATCCTCGAACAAGCTACCCTCGTGGCTCTAGCCGACAGGCGAGCGGGCGAAATTGCTCTCCTCGGACTTTGCCGGTGTGCACCAGTCGGGGCCATGTCGTGCGGTAGATGGGCGGCCGGGGATTGCGTTCGAGAGGGGGGTTGTGCTCTTCGTTCACGAGGTCCACAAAGTTGTAGGGAAGGCTTCGGCCCGGTTCGAGGGCGCCTATCGAAACGGGTGGATGCCTACCCTGGCCGAAGGTTCCGACGCCCGGCTGGTCTGGTATTTCGATCTTGCCCACGGGAGCGGGCTCGCCTATCGAGTCGTAACGATCACCGCGGTCAGGGATGGCGCGGCCTGGGCCAGGCTGGCCAAGCGAATGGCGAGCGGAGACCTCCAGGCGTGGGCGAGGGACCTCGACGGGCTCCAACACGAGTCCGTTGGTCGGATCATGGTGCCACTCGAGTGGTCGCCATCGCTCGGGTCATTGGAGGACATACCGACCGATCCGACCGAGCACGAACCCACGATGTATATGGAAGACACGATGTGGCCGTTTCCCGGAAAGGTCCAGGACTACATTCAGGCCGCCGGAGACGTGTACCAACAGGCACTCAGTGCCGAGGGGTCACAGGTGCAGATGCACATCGAGCTTGCCCTCCAGTCCATGCCGGGAGCGGGTAGGTATCCCGAAGTCACCCTCATGCAGAAGCTGTCGAGCCTTCCCCCGTTGATCCGGCTGCTCACCCACGACATCCCTGCGGCGGTCGTTCAGCCCGGATCGTGGATGCACGAAGCACTCGAGTTCCGGGATCAGTGGCAGAGCAGGCTGCTCCGCACAGCGGTGTGGTCGCCACTCCAGTGAGGTAGTCGTGACGGCCCAGTGCCGGCACTTCATACACCGCGCCATACACAAGGGGGACAACTGACAGATGCTGTTCATGCACGAGACCCACAAAGTGATCGGCCGGCACGCCTCGGCTTTCGAGGACTTGTACCGTAACGAGTGGATGGCCGCGCTGGCCCAGAGCAGCGACGCCCGGCTGGTGTGGTACCTGAACCACGCCATGGGCAGCGGACCGGCCTACCAGGTCGTGACCATCACCGCACTCTCCGACGGAGCGGCATGGGAGGACCTGGTACGCCGGATGTTGCGCGGTGATTTGAGCGACCTCACCTCGCGGCTCGACGCCGAACGCTACGAAGTCACGGGCAAGCTGCTCACGCCTGTCTTCTGGTCGGCGATGCAGGAGCTCGACCTCGCCGAGGTCCATACGGACGGCCGTGAGCACGAACTATCGGTCTACATGCAAGACACCGGCTGGCCCAACGCGCCCCTCGACGACTACATCGAATTGTGGAATCACGACTACTGGCAGTTCATGCGCCGGATTCCGCCGGAGAAGAAGTTGCTCGACATCCTGGCCTGTTTCCAGGTTGCACACGGTTCGGGCTTCCGACCTGAGGCAATCCTTCTGCAGAAGATCATGAACTTCTCGACCTTGGGCCACCTGCTCACCAGCGTTGAGGAGTACGACCCCACGACATGGCCGGGTACCTACATGACAAAGGGGCTGGATTTGCGCGACCAGTGGGAAAGCAAGCTGCTGCGAACGAGCAACTGGTCGCCCATCTGGTAGTCGCCCTCAGGACGCGCCGAAGATCGTTGATCAGCTGGCGGCAGCGAAAGGCTCTCTGCCCTTGAGCGTCGCCACAAGCCGATCTTCTTCTACCTCGAGGTCGTAGTGGCCTTGAAGCCGTCGCTCATGCCGAAATCTCGGGGAAAGACGCGATGCCATCGTGTCAGCGCTGATTCGTCGACTCCCCGCCTGGGATTGGGGAGCCCCAACTCCAAACAGACGTGACGAAGCACTCGACACTGTTTTGTTCGCGGGGCGTCTCAGGATGTCGCGGGCTGCTCGTTCGGTGCCCAGTAGCCGCGCTTGTCTTCGAACCATGCGCCGAGTTCTAAAGTCGGGTCGGGCAGAGGCGTGACTGCGTGCGCGGCCACGGCCTTGTCGAACGTCTCAGGTTGGTCGCCCCAGCTGCGGAAGTCGCCATTGGTGATCTCGAGGAAGCGGGTTCCCCCGGCGCCCGCGATGATCGGGCCGAAGGCGGCACCGAATGGAAGATCGATATGGGTGCCGGCCGGGCACCAACGATCGTCGAACCACGCGCCGCCCGCGATGACCCACACGAGGTGATGACCGAAGTGGCCATGGCGGCGCGTGATCATCCCCGGGTCGTACTCGATGTACGCGCTCATGAAGTCGGGCTGCACGATCGGCCATTTCTCGCGGATGGCAGAAATGCCTCCGTCGGCGTTTCGCTGGAGCTTGACCTCGGTCCACTCGAACTCGTCCATCGTCGTGATGGTCTCGACCAGACCAGGGACGCGCGGCGTGCCGCGCTCGGCGCCGACATCGCCTCGCGGATCCTTGAACCAGTCCCCGAGGTCGAGTGGCGGGTCGGGCAGCGGCGTGACGCCGCGCGCCTCGATCTCGTGGTTGTAAAGCGCCTGCTCGTCGCCCCAGCCGCCGAACTCGCCGAAGGACAGCTCCCAACAGGTCAGGCCGTTCGGGCCGGCGACGATCGGGCCGAACGTCGCGCCGAGCGGCACGTGTATGTGGGTTCCAGCGGCGCACCAGTTGCCACCAATCCACGCACCGCCATCGAGGACGAACACGAGGTGATTGCTGCGATGGCCGTGCCGTCGTACCACCATGCCCGGGTCGTAGTGCACGTACGCGGAGAGAAAGTCGGGACGTATTATGGGCCACTTCTCCCTCACGACGGACACGGTGCCGTCAGCATTGCGCTGCTTCTGTACGGGCGTCCAGTCGATGTCATCGACGTGCCAGAAGGTTGCTTCGACACCGTTGAGCTTCGGCGAGGTGTTACGCATGGGGCCGAATGTAGCAGGAGTCCAGTTTGCTGAGCATGGCGAGCGCGCGACGTTGGAGTCTTGCCATCAACCATTGAGTTGCCGCGAACGTTGACGCACCTGGTCAATGAGAGAAGGCAGCAGTCTCGGGCCCGGTGCCGGAGCGATCCTGCGATCGCGCAGTCAAATAGGATTGGGCGATGGCGACATTTGTGCTCGTTCATGGGGCGATGCACGGTGGATGGTGCTGGAATCGTGTCCGTCGCCAACTGACCGGCCTGGGCCACGAAGTCTTTACGCCCACGCTTACGGGACTAGCGGAGAGACGCCAATCGCTTACGCCCGCAGTAGGCGTGGAGACCCACGTCATCGACCTCACCGACCTTCTCTACTTTGAGGACTTGTGTGAGGTGAACCTGGTTCTGCATAGCTACGCAGGGGTTCTGGCCGGCCCTGTCGTCGAGCGTGTTGTCGATCGCATAAGCTCTGTCACCTTCCTGGGCGCGTTCATTGTGGAAGACGGGCAGTCACTGCTCGATGTCGAGCCCCCCGAAGTGAGGGCGAGGTATCTGGAGCTCGCGGCCGAGGCCGGTCAAGGTTGGCGTATCCCGGCAGACGACTCGTTTCTCGCCCAATGGGGCGTGCCCGAAGACCTGCGACCGATCGTCGGACCGCGACTGACCGATTTCCCACTTCGCTGTGCCACTGATGCGGTGCGGTACGACAGCACGGCACTGCAAAGTGTGCGGCGGGCCTACATTCGACACACCGAACCACTGCTCTCAAGTCTGGAGCGCTCATACGATCGAGCAGTCCTGCTTGGATACGCCACCTTCGATATCGCTTGTGGTCACGACGCAATGCTTGACGATCCTGATGGCACCGTCGCTCTATTGCGAGAGATCGCCAGCCAATGATCTCCGTTGTCGATCAAAGGAGCATCCGCTGTCGACTCGAGGGCGCAGTCGTCTCAACCCGAGCCCGCTGTCTGTCGTCTGGTTCGACGCGGTCTTCTCGCCGGGCGCCGAAGCGAACCTGGCGGCTCGGATGTTGTTGTCAACTACAGTACGTTCACCTACCTGTATGGGAATGCGGAAGGCGGGGTGGGCGATCTCAGGCGGCGGCGGTCCACCTTGTCGGACGAAGTCATCGGCAGTGAGGGCACGATGAAAACCTGATCCGGCAACATCGATGCCGGGAGATAGGCGCTGACAGCGGACAAGAGTTCGTCCGGAGCCAGCCCTGGGGGAGCCTCCACGTACGCGGCGATGCCCGAATTGTTGTCGTCGCCGGTGAGCACGCACGCGGCCCCGGAGACGCCCTCTACGCGTCGGAGCGCGTGGGCGATCTCGTTGAGCGAGATACGAACGCCGTCGCGCTTCACGACGTCGTCGCTGCGCCCGGCGTAGAAGTACCGGCCCTCGGCGTCGCGCCATACCAGGTCTCCCGTCTTGTACCAAGTCTCCCCTGGGACTATGTGATCGTTGAGGACCCGGGCGGTCAGTTCGTCGTCCCCCCAGTAGCCGCGCATGAGCTGAGCACCGCCGATGTAAAGCTCGCCCACCTCGTCCGGTCCGTCGAGGATCCGCCCGTTGTCGCTGACGATGGTAAAGCTCACTCCCTCGTTAGGTACTCCGAGTGGGATGCGACCAGAAGCCACGTCGGCACGGGAGACCTCGTACACGGTCACCTCGATGGTCGCCTCGGTTGGCCCGTAGCGATTGAAGACCCGCAATCCCGGCAGCACCTCCCATAGCGCGGCAACATCTGCCGCCATGCACTCCTCGCCCCCCAGGCCGATGGTTGTCAACTGGCTCTCGGCCAGGCTCGCCATCCGCGGCGACGACAGCAACATCCGCAGGTAACTTGGTGAACATCCGCAGTGGTTGATGCCGTCTTCGAGCACCGCTCTGAAAAATCGCCGTAGGAACAAGAGGTCTTCCCGCTTAGGGATGACCAGTAGACCCCCTGCCACCAAGGCAGGGAAGGCATTTGTGAAGGCAGCATCGAAATGGAAAGAGGAGACCAGCAGAGCTCGTACCGACTCGTCGAAGCCTAGGCGGCGGGCCGCTTTGATCACGACGGCCTTGAATGCCCGTTCGAACACCCGGACTCCTTTGGGCTGCCCCGTGGTGCCGGACGTGTAGATGAGGTAGGCGTCGCGTTCTGGGTCCCGGGCGATGGGAGGCGATGAGCGGCCCGAAGCCAGGACGTGCCCTTCGCTCACCGTCTCGGCGAGACACTGAAAGCCGGGCTTTGCATGGCTGTCGCTGAAAACGACCAGTGCCGGGCGACAGTCTCTTACCAGGCGCTCCAAGCGGGCAGGTGGTTCTTCCAGCGACAGCGGCACGAACGCCGCCCCCAGCCAGAGGCAGGCCAACGCGCAGACTATGAGGCCAGCGGAATTAGGAAGCAGCAGTACAACCCTGTCACCGGGCTCGGCACCGAGCGCGCTAAGGCCGGAGGCAAAGGCGCGAACGCGCTCGGAGAGCTGGGCGTAAGAAAGTGCCTCGACGTCGTCCTTCAACGCCGGTGCTTCCGGGCGCTCAACCGAGTGGCGCAGCACGAGTCCTAGTAACCCCGGCCCATAAGGCTCGAGCTGGTCTTCAAGAGGACTCAACACGTAGCGGCCTGAGACCGAAGCTGGGTGATTCGAGCCGGCGCGCTCATTCGCCCTCGTCCTGCGCCAGGGCCGCCGCCGTGTCGTGCGCAACCAGTGAGGCACCTGGTGCGAAGCCGGGGCCCATGTCCGCACGACGATACTGCCGAACGACAGACGGGAAGACCAGGCAGGCCACGATGGCCTGGCCGGCGGCGAACGCGACACCGGCGCCCGTTATGCCGATGTGGCCGATGAGCACCTCGGTCAACGTCAGAACGAGCGTCGCGAGCCCGACCTGCATGGCAACGACGCGTCGCACGCGCCGAGCCATCCGCGCGAAGGTCAGGTACAAGACGTTTACGCCCATGAATGGCAACGCCAGCGCCACACAACGCAGGAGGCTGGTGCCATGTATCGCGTAGCTCTCGCCGAGCACCTTGAGGATAACCGGCGCTCCTACGAGCAGAACGACTAACCCGGGGATGAGCAGGGAACAAGCCAGTCGGACCGCTCGAGGCACGAGGGTGGCCGCGTGGTCGGGGCGCGCGCTCGACTCCACAATGAGGGACGTGGCGATGCTGTACAGCAAGAGGTCGAATGAGGTGCCCATCAGCCATGGCGTCTGGAACCAGGCAGTCTGCACGGGACCCAGTTTGGAGACGATCAGCAGGGCGGGGACGGCACTCAGTGCAATGAAGCACAGTCCACCGACGTACTCACCGGCCAGGACGGACCCGACCACGCGCCAGGGGGGGATAGACCCCCGGCCGGCCGAGGACGCGAAGTGGGCGGGCAGCACCTTGCGAAAGAGGTAGTAGTTGACAGGGATGACGCAGAAGATCACCGGCAGCGTCCACGATTCGAATACTCCCGTGAGTGGGGCGACGATCGAGAACACGGGCAACAACAGGATCTTGGCCAGGGAGAACGAGGTGTTCTCCACTGGCACCCAGACGGTGGCTCGCAGGCCGGTGAGGGCAGCGTCCTCAATTGTAAAGACGACCCAAAGGACCAACGCCGCGACGAAGAAGACCGCGGAAAATGCGCCGCGGTCGATGTAGTCATGGTGACCGGTCAGGGTGACGAACACGGTGCCCAGGGCGAGCGCCATGAGAATGCTTACGGCGTAGCCGGAGCGCAAGATGGCCGGTGCACGCGCCCCGGCGGCATAGAGGAAACGCGGGAAGATGATGCTCAGATTGAGCTGGGCGATGCTGGCGAGTCCGGTCATGGCCGCAATTTCTGCTACGCCGTAGCCGACGTCCTTTGTCGGAAAAAGGTGGGCGGCGATAGCCCAGAAGGCCAGTCCCAGCCCGGCCCCGGTAGCGTTAGAGGTCAGGAGGGCGAGCGCGCTGCCGACGAGATGGTCGCCCCTGGCCTCAGGCATCGGGCCGGGGATGCTCATGGAGTGCGTCGATTGCGGATCACGCTGCGCGCGTACCCGAGTGGCCCGTAGGCCATGCCAAGCAGCTGGTAGACAAGCGTGCGTCGCGGGTAACTTGGGTCCCCACGCCGGCGATCCGTGGGTCGGTCAGTGGAGTCACGAGCTCTTCCACCCATTCCGGTGCGGCGAACCAGTCGTTGTCCAGGAACGCTGTGACCTCACCCGCAGTTGCAGCGACGCCCGTAGTGTCAGCGCCCGACACCTCTGGTGCGATCGCTTCTTTCCCCATCGTTCTCCCTCTCGGGTCCCTGGGTCACGGTCGCACGAATGGGGAGCGGTGACCCTTTCGGCGGCCCGGCTGACTCAGGGAGTCCCGTAGCTTTGCGTCCCTCCCTCGCGAGAGGTGTGCCTTTATCGACTGCCAACAGTTCACGACAATGGACCTGTTTCCTCGTGGCAAGTAGGGTCTTTGGTCCTTTGGCGTTGCTTGCAACCAGGTTGCAATGGAAACGAGCACTGTTGCCTTGTAGAGGCGGAACTATCGGGACGGAAATCGAGGAAATGCTCGTTAGTTGCCAACTGGTTGCGGCGGCCGCCAGAAGGGGCATTTCCTGAGGTCAACAATGCCCCACGCGCCAAGTCCCCGAAGGCGCATCGCGCCTTCGGGGACTTGAGGCTCATTGAGGGTCAAGCGTCGCGGTGCGCTATCCGCATCGATGCTGCGATCAAGAGGATTGCGGCATAGACGCCGAGGACAGCAATGGCAGCTCCTGGCTTCAAGAGTCCCGCGGAATGGTTGACCGTGACAGCAGCCTCGAGCGCTGTGCCAGGTACGTATTGACGAAGGCCGGCTGGGAGCAACTGGCCGAGCGTCACACCTCCCACGATGACCAGGACAAGTGCTGTGGTCGCTGCTGCGGTGTGTCGGATGAGGCCGCCGAGGCCGACTCCGATGATGGCGATAAGGCTCACCGCCAAGGCGCCGAAGACCACCGCTTGGAGGACGCCGGGATGCCCAAGGGTCACCTGGAGATGCTTGCCGGCGAAGACCCGCTGTCCGACTTCGAAGCTGACCACGGCAGCGAACAGTGCCACCGGGAACACGAACGCCGCAGTGACCGCAGCTTTGGCTGCCAGCACCAGGCGTCTGGTGGGCGCGGCGGTGAAGGTGGACCGGATCATTCCTGTCACGTACTCCGCCGTGACGGCCCGTACGCCGAGTGCCGCGAGCAGCACGGCTCCGACGAAGACGACGCCGAACAGCGAGCAGGCGGTCGGGTCGAACGTCTGGCGCTGCCCCGCTGTCATCTTCGACCACTGTTGGACTTGGGAGACGCAGAGGATCGCTCCCAAGGCGATCGATATGACCGTGGCCATGACAACCGTCCGCCACGTCGAGGGCAGGGTGCGGAGCTTGGTCCACTCGGCTTTCAGGGCCCGCCTGATCTTCGGAGTCCGCGTCAGCGAAGCCGTGGCAGTGAGGTGAGTGGCATCGATGGTGTAGGTCGCAGTGCTCATGTCAAGCTCCTTTTGTCGCGTCGACCAGCTGGCCGGCGTGGTAGTCGGTTTGGTCCTTGGTCAGGTCGAAATACGCCTCTTCGAGCGACGATCCCAGTGGGGCCAGCTCGACGAGGGTGATGTCGTGGGAACGTGCGGCTGCGCCGATCGTGGCGGAGTCCATGCCGGTCACGACCATGGCGCCGTCAGATCC
>Ga0182030_10016643_pt1 | contig 14293 bp, 7 predicted proteins | sample 812S3MmetaG_FD_121299 | JGI IMG/M metagenome (GOLD analysis project Ga0182030, IMG submission 121299) | Permafrost microbial communities from Stordalen Mire, Sweden - 812S3M metaG (Illumina Assembly) | ecosystem: Environmental > Terrestrial > Soil > Wetlands > Permafrost | place: Sweden...
CCGCTTTACGGGTGCTTCGAGATCGAAAAACGCGCGCTCCTGAATCACGGACGCGAGTTCCGCGGTGACACCATAGCGCTCATATCCTTCATCGACTACGATCACGCGATGCGTTTTCCTGGCCGAATTCACCAGCGTTTCTTCATCGAGCGGCCAAAGCGTGCGCGGGTCCACCACTTCGGCACTGATGTCATACTCATTCAGCATCTTGGCCGCCCCCAATGCCACCGAAACCATGCTGCTGGTGGCGATGATGGTCACATCTTCGCCTGTTCGTTTTACGTCGGCGACGCCCAGGGGGATGGTGTAGTCTGTATCCGGCACCGGACCCTTCATCCGGTACATCATCTTGTCTTCGTAAAACACCACCGGATTGTCGTCCCGGATCGCGGATTTGAGAAGCCCCTTGGCATCATAGGGCGTCGACGGCATCACCACCTTGAGCCCCGGAATGTGGCAAAACCAGGCATGCAGCGATTGCGAGTGCTGCGCCGCAGAGCGCCGGCTCGCCCCCAGCGTGATCCGCAGAACCATGGGAACCGACCATTTTCCGCCGGACATGTAATGAATCTTCGCGGCCTGATTCGCCATCTGGTCCATGATCAAGCCTGCGAAATCCCCGAACATGATGTCGACGATGGGCCGCATCCCGGTCATCGCCGCACCCACGCCGATTCCCGTAAAGCCCGCTTCGGAGATCGGCGTATCCAGAATGCGATCTGGTCCGAACTCTTCCACCAGACCGGTCAAGACCTTGAACGCGGTTCCGGCCTCGGCCACATCTTCGCCCATGATGAACACACGTGGATCGCGCCGCATCTCGTCGGCGAGCCCATCTCGAATCGCGTCGCCGAAGGTAATCTCTTTAACAGCCGTGGCGGCCTCAGGCATAAACGTCCTCTCCGACCTTGTCGATACTGGGGTAAGGGGCGGCGATGGCGGCTTGAACCGCGCGATCGATCTCGATCTTGGTTTCAGCCTCCAAATCGTCGAGGCTCTTACGATCGGCCACGCCCTGGGCGATCAGATAGTCCGCGAAAAGACGGATTGGATCGCGATCATCCTTCCAGGCTTTTTCTTCCTGGGTCGATCGGTAATATTCGCGCCGCACATCACCCACATGGTGGCCGGTAAACCGGTAGGTATTCGCGAGCAGGAACGAAGGACCGTCGCCCCGGCGAGCCCGTTCCACCAAGGCCGCCGTGACCTGAAACACGGCCTGAACGTCTTGTCCGTCGACGCTTTCCGCATTCACCCCGAAGCCGCGGGCGCGCGCCAGAATATCACCTGCCGTGGTTTCCAGATAGTGGGTGTACTCGTTGTAGAAGTTGTTTTCACAAACATAGATCACGGGAAGGCTCCACAGGGCCGCCATGTTCATCACTTCGTACAATACCCCCTGACCAAGCGCACCTTCGCCAAAAAAACATACCGCGACGCGACCCAAGCCCAGCCGTTTGGATGAGAACGCCGCACCCGTCGCGATGCCCGCGCTTCCACCGACGATCGCATTCGCGCCAAGATTCCCCGTGGCTGGATCGGCGATGTGCATCGACCCGCCCTTACCTTTGCAGTAGCCCGCTTCTTTACCCAGCAGCTCGCAGAACATTTCCGGAAGCTTGGCACCCTTCGCCAGACAATGACCGTGGCCGCGGTGCGTGCTGGTGATGTAGTCCTCGCGGCGCAGAGCCTCGCAGACACCCACCGCGATCGCCTCCTCGCCAATGTAGAGGTGCGCCAGGCCGGGCATCAAGGCGCGCGTGTAGAGATCGGTGACCTGATGTTCGAAGAGCCTGATTTTCAGCATCGCGTGATACATGCGCATCTGCCGTTTTTCGACGCTGCCGATCCCGTCAGGCGCTACCGCGTTTAAACCAGTAGACATTCATTGCTCCAGGAAGTGTGACTCGAAGATGACCTCAGAGGATTTCACGAAGACTGAGGCGAAAATAGAGCAATCCCCCTGCCAACCAACTATCTTGTTCCTTTATAGGTTCCTACGATATTTGGATGGATGCCACATGCGATGCGCAGTGAGGCAGGTGTACGAAAGTGAGTTGGTTGGGGCGGAGTGTACCGTTCGCCTCGCCGCTCCTGAAAGTTCATCCGATTTGGAAGGAGGTGCGGACAGGTGTTGCAAAGTGGCACAAGTGGCCGGCTCGATCGGGTGATTTCTGCGAAGAGAAATGGCCCTCCCCGTCGACGGAATGGCGAAATCCCGGGAGTATGGACCGGATTGCGAAATGCGCACAATGGGGCTCAAGTTGCAGTGGTGGAGCCTCAGTCTTGATCCGAAGCCGTGCCGGCGTCGACACCGAGCGAAAAGTCTATGACAAAAAGCAGAACTGCGCTGGTTTTTGGAGTCAGCGGAATTGTTGGACGGAATCTCGCCGAACACTTGTTAACCGAAGGAAAATGGACCGTGATCGGCGTTTCGCGCCATTCCTCGCCTAATCTGGCCGGACTCCAGCATGTGACCGCCGATCTCAATGACGCCGAGGAGTGCCGCAAGGCGTTGGCGAATACCGCGCCGGCCACGCACGTGTTTTACGCTACATGGGCTCGCCAGGCCAACGAAACCGAAAACTGTGCGGTGAACGGCGCGATGACTCGGAATGCGCTGGAGGCGGCGGCTGCCCGCGGTGCGGTGAGGCACGCGGTCCTGGTTACCGGCCTGAAGCACTATCTCGGTTCCTTCGACAATTACGGCGCGCAAGTTCTCGATACGCCGTTCACGGAGGAACAGCCACGCGTTCCCGGGGAGAACTTCTACTACACGCAGGAAGACATCCTGTTTGAAATCGCGCGAAAGTACGGCTTCAGCTGGTCCGTCGCGCGACCGCACACCATCATCGGATACGCGCCCGGGAATGCGATGAATTTGGGGACGTCGCTGGCGGTTTACGCCTCGCTATGCCGCGAAACCGGCCGGCCGTTCCAGTTTCCGGGAACTCCCGAACAATACGGCGCTTTAGTGGACATGACCAGCGCGGAGCTTTTGGCGCATCACCTGACCTGGGAAGCCATGACCAAGGCGGCGGCGAATCAGGCGTTCAACGTCGTGAACGGAGACGTGTTCCGGTGGCGGAAGATGTGGGGCCGGATCGCCGAGTTCTTTGAGATTCCGGCGGCTCCGTATCCCGGAGTCGCGCATCCCCTCGAAGTATCCCTGGCGGATGCCGGCGGCGATTGGAAGGCGATCGCGAAGAAATACAAGCTTCAAACCGGCGACCTGCGCAAGATCGCACCGTGGTGGCATGTGGACGCGGACCTTGGCCGAACGCAGGAGTGCGTCACGGACATGACCAAGAGCCGGGAGCTGGGCTTCTTGGAGTATCGGTCCACTTGGGGAGCATTCCAGGATCTATTCCATCGGCTGCGCAAGGAACGCGTCATTCCGTAGACCGCCCGTAGACCGCGGTAACGCTCGCGACGCGAAGCTTCGCTCCGGATCACGCGTCAGATTCTGCGACAGCCGGAGCAGATTGGGCCGGCTGTGTAGCGATCGCCTCCGTCGCAACGACTGAGACTCGATGCCGCGCGAGCGGGTGGTGATATCTCAAAACGCGGCTCTGGTGTCTTGGTTGCTGGTTCTGGTGTTCTCATTGCCGGTTCTGGTGTCTCAATTGCCGGTTCTGGTGTCTCAATTGCTGGTAAACGCGCTCGGTTAGATTTCTAATATTGAGTCGGAGAAGAAAATGGATCACTCTATCGATCGGCGAACATTTTTGAGCGCCACCGCGGCCGCCACCCTCACGGCGGGGAACGCGTGGGCGCAAACCAAACAAACGTTCTTCGCGGGCCTGGTCGCGGCCCCTCCACGCCCGCCGGGCGCTCCTCCCTTAGGACAGGCCCCCGGACAAGGACGGGGTGGCCAAGGCGGAGGCCGTGCGTCCCAAACCAATCAGGAAAGAGTGGAGGCATTCCTCCGCGGCATGGATGATTGCGCCCGGTTGGGTGTTCACTACATTGAGAAATCAAATGGGCCTGACCCGCTCGTCGAGTTCTATAAGGGCCGCGAGGCGGACTATCACGCTGAGCTCGAAAAGCGTAATCAAAAGCTCGCCGGGCTCGCCAACAATTGCCACGCTGGCCGTGCCGAACTGCGCCAGACCATGGTGGATCAAAACCTCCGGACCGCGCGTTTTGTGAAAGCGATGGGCGGCAAATATATCGCGCTGGTGCTTGATCCCACGGAAGGCAGCGACGGCAGCGGCAACGAAGCGGCGTTCCGCAAGCTCGATTTCAAAGTGATCGCGGCCAATGTGGACGAGATGGCCCGGACGGCGTTTGAAGAAACGGGTATTGAAACCGGCTATCACCCCGAAGAAGGCGATTCCGCCGCCGGTCTGGTCGACTACCTGATGGATAACACCAAGCACCTACGCTTCTTTCCCGACGTCGGCTGGATGCAGATGGCCGGCATGGACGCGGTCGCGTCCTGCAAGAAGTATTATTCCCGTATGAACGGCATGCACATGCGCGATTTCGCTCCGCCGAAGGAACCGGGCGCTCGCGGCATCGTGCAATTGGGACAGGGCATCATCGACCTCGCCGGATTGATGGATTTCCTGAAACAGCAGAAATTCACGGGATTCGTGATGGGCGAAGGCAGCGGTAATCAGAGCAATTACGATTACATGAGCGGCAAGCTCGGTCTAAAGTTCTGAGCTTCTCCCCGATCGAATCTTCCGCAACGGGCAACCATTCCCCGGTGGCCCGTTGCGGGGCCTTCCTCTTCCCAGCATGGTCCATTTTGCGTCCGGCGCTCATCGGCGTCAGTTTTTATCTGTTGAGATCACGTCTCTGAGATAAGCCAGGACCGCACCCAGATCGGCGTCGTTGTAGGCATGAACCACAGACGAATGGTCCCAGGTGACGTTAGCGGACATCCGGAATTCCGAGGATGCAACAACTCGCTGGACCGGAGGGAGGACCGACAGGTCGTAAAACATGGTGTTCGATTTGCCGGCGGCAAGCAGCAATACTGGAATGGACTCACCGTCCACGGTTGCCAGCCTTGCCGTGGGACTTATGAGCGCTTTGAAGTCAGCCAGTGACGCGGGAACATGCCGGATGAGCGGCGCTATCGGTATGCCATAGCGTTCCACGGAATGACACGTCGAACATCGGCCGAAGCCTCGTAGCGGATCCCGGAACAAATGTTCGCCTGCCTGTGCCTCCGCACTGGCGCTCTTCGTCCGAGTCGAGGTGGTGTTGGCGGCACCGGCGGTACCGTTCAGAGATGCAACATATACGACCACGGCGGCGATTTCCGCGGACGAAAGCTCTCTTGCGAAGGAGGGCATCCCGCCTTCCGCGATTCCTCGGGTGACCGCCTGAGTGATATAGGTCTGCGATAAGCCACGCCCCGCCAAGCGAGGCGCACCACTCGGCTCGCCTTTTATGCCATGGCAATATCCAGTAGCGCAGGATTTCTCAAATACCTGTTCGCCCTGCTTGGCCGCGTCCGGCCTGGTCTGCGCCGGGGACGCTGCCGCGACCGCGAGCATACACGCAATCAATCGACTTCCAGTTTCACCGAGCGTGTTTCGCGACATATTTCTTCGTTATTTGACGTCCGGCAGAGCAAACACGACCAGGCTGGATCCGCCGCGCCACTCCTGATCCGGGAATAACGATTGTGCGTGCGCGCCGGCGACACTGGTCTGCCATCCAGTGCTGGTAGCTATGTATTCCCGGCCGTTCACGCTGTAGGCTATGGAAGAGCCGCGATGTCCAGCGCCGGTTTGATAAGACCAAAGCTTTTCCCCAGTTCTGGCGTCGAGTGCGAAAAAGTCGCCTTCGGGGTTCCCCGTAAAGACCAGATCGCCCGACGTGGCAAGCATGGATGCCAGTAAGACGTATTTGTATGGGACGCTCCACACCCGCTTACCGGTAACCGGATTCCACGCGTCGATATGGCTATAGGTCGTCCTTCCAGGCGGCAATTCGAATCGAAACGTGCCATCCATGTAATTCCGGCCTTCCTCCACTTCGCGGTCAGCCGAGGTCAGCGTGCTACAAACTTCGTTTGCCGGCACATAAACGAATCCGGTCCGTGGTGAATATGCCATCGAATTCCAGCTTTTCGCCCCATCGACACTAGGGCAGATCAAGATGCTCTTGCCGACAACTGGTTCATGACGGCCGATAATCTTGCCGTCCTCCGTAATTCCGTCCATCCACGTCTGGACTTCCGGAACATAGAAATGCTGGAGTAGAGATCCATCAAGCCGGTCCAGCACGACGGTGAGGCCACTCTTGTTCATGTGGACCAGCGCCTTACGCGTCTGCGCACCGATTTTGAGATCTACCAGCATTACCTCGTAAACGGAATCCCAATCCCATGTGTCATCGTGAATCTCTTGATAGTGCCAGCGCAGTTTGCCTGAATTGGCGTCGAGCGCCACTACGCTCGCGGTGTAAAGATTCACGTCCTGGTTTTTCTTGGCTCCGGTGGGAAGGCGGTCGCCATCGTAAAAGTCGGCAGCGGCATTCCCCGTACCCCAATAGATCAGGTTTAACTCGGGATCGAAGGATCCGGTGACCCATGGGGCCCCACCGCCATACTTCCAGCTTTCACCTTTCCATGTGTCGTGGCCCGCTTCTCCAGGCCCGGGAATGACGTACCATCTCCAGGCAAGGTGCCCATCCTTGATGCGCAAGGCGGTAAGATAGCCGCGGTTGGCGCTATCACCGCCGGTGGCGCCCACGATCACTTTGTCTCCGGCTATAAGAGGAGCAGCATTGATCCCGCAACTACATTGAGCCGGGTCATCCATACTCACTTTCCAGACCATGTGGCCCGTGGCTTGGTCGAGCGCTACGACGTAGTCGTCCCTCGTGCCGAAAATGACTTTTCCCCCACCGACTGCAAGCCCGCGATAACCGGTGCCACGAACCGTCGCCGGTTCCGGGTAGGTATAGTGCCAGATTTGACGCCCAGTGGCCGCATCGAGAGCGAAGATGTTCGCTCGCGCAGTTATCAGGTAGAGAACTCCGTCGAGAACGATCGGCGTAGCCTGCAAATTTCCCGAATAGTCACCCGTCTGAAAAAGCCACGCCGGGGTCAGGGCCTTTACGTTCGTGGTGTTGATTTGATCCAGCGCACTATATCGCCAAGTAAACTGCGTGCCGCCGTAGTGCGGCCAGTCCGACGATGTGGCGCCTTCTGGCTGTGCAATGGCGCCCCCGGCCATGACCAAGAACAGAATCAGGCGTATCCGCATCAGCGTCCTTCCCTTAACGATCGTCCGCGCTAAACATGAGGAGCACGTTGCCGGGCAAACCATTACCGAGCGCCGCGTATCCAGACGTTACAAATAGCTTGCCTCCTACGACCACCGGACCCGGCCCGTTAATACCTCCGCCAGCAGCGGGCACACCATTCACCGTTTCGAATTCGCGCGCGGAATTGAACTCCCATACAATGCGGCCATCGTCCGCGCCATACGCCCGCATCATCCCATTTGTAGTCCCCGAAAAAATCACGCCAGGGATTACGGTAATCGCCGCTGCCTGTGCCTGATTACACTTCGGATCATTCGAAGCGGCACACGGGACGGGCGGAGGACGCTTGAACCATACCTGTTCTCCGCTGCGAATGCCGAGGGCTGCCAGGCCCCCTGCTTCGGCGGGTCCATATCGGGCGTCCGCGTTGGGAAAGTACACCAACTTTCCGTCCGTCGCCGATCCGAATTCGATACCGCCCAGCGCACTGCCCTTACCAACGCGATGGCTCCAGACGATTTCGCCCTTCTTCCCCGGGTCCAAGGCCCACGCGATGCCGGATTTCTGCCCAATGAGGATCAGATCGCTTCCGTCGGGTGACACCTGAAGCATCGGAGAACTACCGAAATCAAAATCCGGACCGTTCTCTTCCGGGCACGTCTCGGAGCGAGGGTTCGCGGTTCCACGGCAATTGGGACCCGACAAGAATGCGTCATCCGTAAACAGCTGCTTACTCCAGACCATCCGGCCTGTCTTTAAATCAAGGGCAACGACCGCATCCGATGTAGGCGCTGCCGGAGATGTATATGCGTCTCCCGTGCCGACATAGAGCACTTGCCGTTTGAGGTCAAGCGTGGGCGCGGACCAAATTGCCGCCCCAGCCGGTGCCCACAGCTGCGTACCCATGGAAGTCTTTTTGATTGGCCGGGGCTCTTCGGGGATCATGAACGACTTCCAGATCTGGCGTCCGGTCTCGGCTTCATACGCCACGACGCTTCCCCGAAACGTACAGCACGGGTATGTCGGCGTGGCACCCGCAATCTCTTCAAGCGATGACACGGGGACATAGAGGGTCCCGCGCGACAGCAATGGGGATCCGGTAATGCGCGCGATGGGGTGTGGGTCAGCCAGCTGCTTCCAAAGAAGTTCTCCAGAAGCCGCATCCACTGCGTAGACATTGGCTTTCACATCGCCGAAGTAGACTGCGAAGCGGCCGCTGCGTTCGCCCGTCAGAGCACCCACACTCATGGCCGTTCGCACTCCGGCATCAGCCTGAAAAGACCAATAGACGCAGCCGGTATCGGCGCTGAGCGAGTACACGAAGCCAGTATCTGCTCCAATGTAGACCCGATTGCCGACGACAGTCGGCTGGCCGTACATCGAAAGGGCATGGGGAAATCCAAAGGCCCATTTCAGTTTGAGCAACGGCACCTGACGAAGGGTCAGACCAGCCGCAGCCGTTGGCTGAAAACGCGTATTTTCGGTATCAGGACTCCACCCGTTCCACATAGTGCCCTTGAAGGGATTCACCAGAGGGGTCGCTGGGCACTTGTTCGGCATCGACGTAGCGGTCGCAACCATCGAGCCGAGGGGCCGGCCTGAAAGATATTCGGCCAGCACTCGTCTCTGTGTCTCGGAGAGATCCCGAGCGTTTTCCATCATCGCTCCGGTGGTCAGCGCATCCAGGATAAATTCCGGACTCCGCTGCCTCAATGCCTCCCGATTCGGTGCTCGGTTGTCGAGTCCCGGTGCAGCATGGCATTGTGCACAACGCGCCTCGAACAGCGCGATACCCGGCACCCCCTGCGCATACGCCAAGGTGGCGAGTAGCATTGGAGCGAGTACCAGTGCGATCTTACGTAACGCTCTCTTGGTCATGAATCCTCGATTCTTGCCGTCGCTGCCGCAAAATCGGACACTCGAACCGGCATTGCGCGTCGAACCAACATCAGGTTCGTGCCCGCATCTTGACGCTCGCTATTCATGCCGGGAATACAGCGGACGCGTGGTCCTGATCCACCAACTGCCCTACGGGAGAACTCTGCTGTACACACCGTGAACGTTTCCTACTCCCTTGGGCTGCCGCTATTGCTGTTCCAGACGTCACAGCCGCGCGCTGATGAAATGTCCGGGTCCCTTAAGCGCTGATGTGGTGCAAGGGTCTTAAACACCGGCCCTTGCACCACACCCATCCTGCTCGATCTTCGCTAGACGCCAGTCTCCGTTAGAAGCGAACTCTTACTCCTAACTGAAACTGACGTTGATCGCCGGCGTCACGTCCGGTGTTACGAGTGGCGGTGATCTGCGCGTAAGACGCTCCGCTCGATACATTCGCACCCGGATTGCCCCAATGCGGGGTATTCGACACATTGAAGGCCTCAGCTCGCACTTCGACGGAGAAGCGCTCCCGCGGCTTAAAGACCCGCGCGAGACTGGCGTCCAGATTGAATGAAGTCGGCCCGGTCAGGATGTCCGGCCCGGCAGTGCCGATCTGGTTAGCGGGACCCGCGACGAAGGCGGCCGGATTCAGATAGTTGTTACCCGGGCCCAATCCTCCCAGGATCTGCTGGACTCCAGGAACCACGTTGGCGCGCTGCACAGGACCGTCCACGGCGTTCAGCGGAGAATTGCTGGCGATACCGAAGCGGCCTCCGGCGTTGATCGAGTAAATACCGGAAGCCATCCAGCCGCCCAGAATCGCCGAAGCGAATCTGTTGTCACTGAACAACGGCTTGTTTTTGCCGAACGGAAGTTCGGCGTTGAAGCTGAAATTAAAGAAGAACGGCGGATCCGCCGTCGGCCCTTTGTAGAGATACGCATACTGTGGAAGCCCATAGGTGGGCGACGGCTGCCCCCCGGCAATAGTGCCAGTACTTTGCGAAATGTTCTTGCTCCATGTGTAGGAAGAGGCAAAAGAGTAACCGTTGCCCATACGTTTGGCGATGTGCGCTTGAAGAGCGTCGTAATGCGCATTCCCGAGGGGAAGGGCAACAATGGTTTCTGCAGTACGGCCGAACGCAACATTAAGCGGCTGGCAACTACTGTTGCAGCCAATCGCGCCTGCGTTGTAATCGAGAGGCGTCAGAATCCCATTCTGGCGAACCCCTACGTAGCCTACCTGACCCGATATGGTGGTGGAGAGCTGCTTCTCAAGGGTAAGGTTCGCGCTCTGAATATATCCCCGGTGGAAGTCTTTCGGGACGGTGACGACCGTTACATTATTGCCCACCGTATCCGTAGCGGAAGTCAGGCTGGGCAAGGGGATATTTGGTATGCCCTGCGAAAGAGTGGAGATTGGCGTGTAGGCGCTGCTGCTGTTCGCTCCTGCCTGTTCGTAAAACGTAACCAGTTGCGGATAGTTGCTGACGAACTGGCGAACCAGCGGTTCCGGATCGTAACCCAGCCCATAGCCCGCCCGAACGACGAAAGTCGGACTGACGCGATATGCGAGGCCGACGCGCGGGCCAAAGTCGTGCTTGCTCTCGTTTACTCCGCAGTCGCTGGCGTTCCCGCCCACACCACAGAGGACCACAGTGTTGTTGCTGAAGTTATAGGTTTCGACACCGCGGCCATCGCGACCCAGAAGAGGAAGATATTCCCAGCGGACGCCCAGAGTGGCGGTGAACTTACTGGTAACCTGCCACTGGTCCCGGACGTAGAGCGAATAGAATTGCTGCCGCGTGGTTTCTTCGCCCTGCAGGACATCCTTGCCCAAGGTGCTGACATCGCCCAGCAACATCGAAGCCATGGAATTATATTGGTTGGAAGAGGGCCCGCCGTTCAGAGTGGTGAGCTGACCCGCAAACCCAAATCCCCCTTGGGCGCCGTAGGCCGGGCCGCCCGCTTCCTGATCGGCTTCCTGATGGTTCAGTGCCTGGGTCAAAAATTCACCGCCGAAGCGTACCTGATGGGTACGGTGGATCCACGTCGCACTCGCCGTATAATTGCTTTGCGGATCCGTCCGGTGCCACGGCATCCATTGGGCATTCATTCCGAAGACGGTATAGGTCTGCGGCACAAACTGCGGCCAGCCGCTTTCGAACGGTGTCGAACCGTTGGTGCCGGGGATACCATTCAGCAGCCCCTGATTCTTTCCGTAATCGAATTCCTCAATGTTGCTATTCGTTTGGGTCCAGCCAAACATAGAGTCCACGATCAGGGTCGGGCTGAAGGTGTAAGTCCCGGCGAACGTCGTGCTCCAAACATTTCCCCAAATGTTACCGCCTTCCGTCGGGCCGCCGATATCCTGCGCATCAAAGACATTTCCGGTAAATCCGTCGGCGCGGACCGTGCCCATGCGGGCGAACAACGACGCCTTGGACGTTGGGTTCCAGTTGACTTTAGCGTCAATGGTATTCCGCGTCTGACTTTGCGGAGTGGTGATGAAATAGTTGTTCGTCGCGCCGGGCTGGTTCGGCAGTGGAAGCATATTGAGAAGCTTCTGCATGATTGGATCCAATCGTTGGATTGGTATTACATTACCCTGAAACGGCGTCCGGCCCGTGCCGTCTGGATTGCCGGTGTTGGGATCATAAATCGGCGTTGAGCTGGCAGTCAGGATGCCGTTTTTCAGCGTCTGGTTAGGCACCGTATAGAGGGCGCTCTTGGGAGTTGAGGACAAATTGTTATCGGAGCTCATGAAGAAGAAGAGTTTGTCCTTTTTGATCGGTCCTCCCAGTGAGCCGCCGAATGCATTGGATGTGAATCCCGGTTTTTTGAATCCCGCCGGAAGAATCGCGGGAGCGGCGAGCAGTGCCGCGTCGGAATGCTCCTCGAAGAGCGAGCCATGGAACTGGTTCGTACCGCTCTTGACCGTCAGATTGATGGCTCCGCCCGCCGCTCCGCCCAACTCCGCGTCCGGGCTGCTCGTGGTGGCGCTTACTTCCGCAATCGCTTCCATGCTGGGAACGTAGGCGGACACGTTGGGTAAAAAAATGTTGCTCTCGGCAGCTCCATCGATGCGGGTCGTGCGCAACGCGCCAGGCATGCCGTTGATGTTGAATGACGCGGCGCGCGAAGGGCTGTTCTCAAGCGATTGCGAACCACTCGGGGGAGATACTCCAGGAATGAGCCCCAGGAGCGACTCGTAGTCTCTCGCTGGGGGAACGGGAAGATCGCGCATCTGCGTGCTCTCAACCGAGCCCCTGACGTCCGCGCGGTCGGTCTGGAGGACGGCGGCGTCTGCTTTTACCTCGACGGTCTCGGTAACCTGACCCACTTCCAGAGCGATGTCAACACGCAGGGCGTTTCCCGCGCCAACTTCGAGACGAGACCGGACAAAGCTCTTGAATCCTGGCTTCGCGACAGAGACGTCATAGACTCCGACTGAAATATTCGTAAATGAATATTCGCCTTTATCGGAAGTGGTGGTCTCCCTCCTGGTTCTCGTGTTCGGATCCTCAATGCTAACCACGGCTCCAGCCACGGCCGCCTTTGAGGCGTCGGTGACATTGCCGGCGAGTGATCCGTACAGGACCTGTCCTATCAAATTCGGCGTAAAGCCTGTGGTGGCCACCAGGGCACCGAGGGACAAGAGGTAGCCGAGTAAGCGGCACCGCCTGAAATTCGTCAAACGATCGGGGTTCGACATCGTTGTAAAGTCCTCCTACCAGAAACTTGCGATTTCCGCCTTATTTCGAATCACTGTTGTTCCAGATGCGTTCAACAAAAAGGGACGCACACGCAACCGAAACGCCCGAGCCACGTACCGACTGAAGCCGCTGTGCGGTGGGCATTGCAATATTGGGTCCAACTGCCAAGGCGCTGATTTCAAAAAGAATTGCCATGGCGTGAGACAAGAGACGAACCGGTCAATGCGACACTCGTTTCAAATTGCTCCACCTATGAGCCGTCCGCTATGGGCGATTGGGCGAACGAGCATCACTCTGACCAGCCGCTCCCTGTCGCCCACCGCCCCCTCCGACACGTCCAACGGGCCGCTGGAAATCCTGCCGGAAGGTTCGACGCTCAAATCGCCAGCCATCATTCGTCCTGACCAGCATGTCCAGATACTCGCCGAGCAATCCCGGACTACTCTCCGACAAAGTATTTAACCGGCCGCCTCCGGTGTACGATCTGCCGACGGCGCCCCACGGCGCCGGATCTACCAGAACATTCCAGGTCGAGTGCCCGAATCCGATCGGGGCCGGTTGGCCCGTCGGGCTGTGGGCGTATCGTTTATCCAGCCCGTCAAAACCATCCGCCACGCTGTTGTACTGATCCGTGAACCTTCCGGTCTTCGTAAAAACGCTGAGGTAAAGACCGCCATTGTCGACCTTGCTGTCGAACCCGTGAGCATAGCGGGCATACATTTGTTGAATCGCTGCAAAGTCGTCGGCCGTAAGGTTAGATCCCTTGGGTGCGATCGCACCCGCTGGCCGTTTTGAGACGCGCACATTCTGGGCGGCCTCTGAGGCGAAGCCGGAGCGGAACGGCACAAGAGACTTATGCTGAAACCGCCAACCCTGCGGTGTCCTGACCAATTCGTCGACGAACATGCCGACGGGCGCGATGGTGGAGGGCGCCGGAATCTGCGGCTCGTTCGCCTCCATCACGTAGGCTCTCGCTTCGACGCCGGCCGGTGTCTCGTTGAGCGTCACGTTCGTGATGTACGTTTTAATGTCGGTCGGGCCCCTGCGCCAGACGAACTCCGCAAGCTGGTTCCGGCCAGTGACGGCCGTGCCATCCGCACCCACCATCGTCCCGTCGGCGGTGAACAGGTCGGCAAACAACTGGCCATTATTCATGGCCTTATCCAGAGCGAAGGGATAATGCGCGTAAAGCTGAAATATCTCCGCGCGATCGGCTGGACTCAGGCCGGAGCTGGAATCTGAAACGCTGCGCGGAGCTGGTTCGGAGTGGGGGGGTACGTTCAGCGTGAAGAAAGCCGACGCCTCTGGACGAGGAGTCCCGGACGGCAAGAAGGTGCGCCGTTTGATGCGCCAGCCTTTCGGAGTGTCAATCAGGTCGTCCCAATATTGACCGCCTTCGATGACTGCTTCCCTGCCGCCGAGCGTCCCGGTGACCTGTAGATACGACCACTGGCGCATTCCTTCAACCG
>Ga0182030_10016645_pt1 | contig 14292 bp, 5 predicted proteins | sample 812S3MmetaG_FD_121299 | JGI IMG/M metagenome (GOLD analysis project Ga0182030, IMG submission 121299) | Permafrost microbial communities from Stordalen Mire, Sweden - 812S3M metaG (Illumina Assembly) | ecosystem: Environmental > Terrestrial > Soil > Wetlands > Permafrost | place: Sweden...
AACAGCAGCGTCTGGTTGACCGTGTCAGGAATGAAGTTCTGGCCCATGGCTCGAACTTAAAACAGAACCTGCTGCCCACGCTGTAGGCTCCGTCACGAATCTATGCCCGACACACTCCTAGAGACCGGGGACTGGAAACCAGGGACCAGCGACCGGGGAATGGGCGCCGGGGGGAATCGTTCACCCCGCGCCAAAGCTGGCGTGCACCTAAAGATATTCATCTTCTGGCCTGAAAGAATCTGCTCTTCAGCAGCGCAGTGGCGTCCTTCGCGTCGATCCGAGGACTGGAACCAGGCCGCCGCCCCGTGCGTAGGAGAGGAAAGCAGGGAACGGACGGGGACGGAACTGGCAGGATGGACGGGCGGCGCGCCGCCCGTCCGGGGTTCCGGCTCTGCCGCATCGCCCGCAACGCGCACTTGATCCGCGCAGCTTTTTTTGAACAGCGGGGCCATGCGGCATTTTCACGTCCTGGGAGGCATCGGTGGCTGCCTCACGAAAGAGCAGGAGATTCTTGATCTGGCTGGTTGCCAGAGTGGCGCTGGTGGTGGTCGCGGGCGGCTTTGGTCTGAAACGGCTGGCGCGGGGCGCGTCGATCGACTCCAACCGCCTGGCCAAGGGGCCGCGCGGCGATGTGGTTCGCTCGGTGGTGGCCACCGGCAAGATTCAGCCCATCACCAAAGTCGAAGTCAAGTCGAAGGCCTCGGGCATTGTGGAAAAGCTCTTTGCGGACATCGACAGCCGGGTGCGCAAGGGGCAGCCGCTGGCGCAGCTTGACCAGCAGGAGATTCTGGCTCACACTCCCTGTTTCCAGGCGCTTTATACTGGAGCCATGCTTCATATTCTTCGCCCAATTCCCGTTGAATCGCTGAAACTTCTGGCCTTCGATCTGGATGGAACCCTGATCGATTCCGCGCGGGATCTATGCAACAGCGTGAACGCTACCCTGACTCGGTTCGGGCGCCAGCCGCTGCCCGATGAAACGGTGGCCGGCTTTATCGGCAACGGCGCCATGATGATGGTGCGCAGGGCTTTTGCCTCCGGCAACAGCGCGCCGGAAGACGAGGATCTGCTGGCTGAGGCCTACGCATTTTTCCTCGGCTACTATCGCGAGCACAAGCTGGACTTCACCTACGCCTACGACGGCGTTCTCGACGCGCTGGCCGCTCTCAAGCAATTGCACGACCTGCCGGACGGAGGAGGGAGCGGACGGCTGATGGCCGTGCTGACCAATAAGCCTGTGCGGCCGGCGCGCGACATCTGCGCGGCTCTCGGCATGGAACCCTACTTCCTGAACATTTACGGCGGCAACAGCTTCCCGACCAAGAAACCGGATCCGGAGGGGTTGAGGGCGCTGATGAGCGAAGCCGGCGCAAAGCCCGAGGAGACGGTGATGATCGGCGACAGCTGGGTGGACGTGGAGACGGCCCATAATGCCGGAGCCTGGTCGATCGGATGCACCTTCGGCCTTTCTCCAGAGAGTCTGGTCGCGAATCCCCCCGATGTGCTGGTGGATTCGCCCGCGGATTGGACCGCTGCGCTCGGCATTGCGAAGATCGATCTTCGACAATGATGCCCAGGCTGCTCAAAACCACTGTTGGCGCCGTTTGTTACTCGAGCAATCCTTCTTGCAGAACATAGCGGATCATTTCAAAGTTGCTCGACAGATTCATTTTGTCCAGGATTCTTTCGCGGTACGTGCTGACGGTTTTTACGCTCAAGCCCAGCGCCTGCGCGATCTCCGTGGCCGGTTTGCCGGCGCCGATCAAGCGCAGGATTTCAAATTCCCGATTGGAAAGCAATTCGTGCAGCGGGCGATCCCCTTGGGGACCGATGCCGCGCGCAACCTGGGCCGCAACGTTCCTGGACAGATAGGTAGTCCCGCTGGCCGCGGCTCTGACAGCCTTCAGAATCTCCTGCGACGGGGCACTTTTGCTGAGATAGCCGACGGCGCCCATGCGCAGGGCGCGCACGGCGTATTGCTCCTCGGAATGCATGCTGAGCAGCACCACCGCGAGACCGGGCCTGGAGCGGTGGATCTCAGGCAGCGCCTCCAGTCCGCTCATGCCGGGCAGTGTGATGTCGAGCAGCACCACGTCCACGGGAACCTTCCGCGCAAGCATCTCCAGGGCTTTCTCGGCCGTGTCCTCCTGCAGGCACACAATCTCCTCGGAAGCCTCGAGAATTGCGCTCAACCCATCGCGAACGATCGCGTGGTCGTCCACCAATAAAACCTGCAATTGCGCCTTGCCGTTCATGATGCTTCACTCCGCAAAGGATGTGAGAGTTCAATGGTACAGCCTGCGTTGGGCGCGGCGGTGATCGCCGTCGAGCCGTTCAGCATCTGCAGGCGGCGGGAGATATTGGCGAGCCCATGACCGCCGCGGGATTCATGAAGGTCGAATCCGACGCCGTCATCCTGAATCAGGATGGCCAGGGAGCCTTTTCGCACGGCTAGACTCACGAACGCCCTGGTAGCGTGCGAGTGGCGCGCAATGTTGGTCAATGCTTCCTGCACGGCGCGCAGGATACCGAAGACGCTGCGGCTGTCCAGTTGCAAACTGACGGCATCGTCTTCGATTTGCGTTTGCAGGGCGATGCCGGCCGCTTCAAAGACACGCTCGGCACGGAGCAAGAGCGCCAACATGGCGGGGCCGAAGGCTCCGGGAGGGGTACTCAGCACGGTCAGACCCGTGCGCAGCGAGTCCATGGCGTCGCTCAGGGCCGTGGTCACCTCGCTGAAGCGCAGGCGCAGTTCCGGCTCCGCCAACTTTTCCGATACGTTGCAGAGCAGCGAAGCGCCAAATAACTGGCTGCCCAGGCCGTCGTGCATCTCGCGCAGCAACTCGTCGCGTTGTTCGCGCATGGCGGTCTGCGCTGCCGTGTGGGCCAGCCGGATGCGCTGCATCTCGAACAGCGGCTCGCCCGCGCGCGCCAGGGCGCGAGCCATGCGCAGATCGTGGCGGCTCCAGCCGTGAGCCCCCTGCGGAAACAGCACCAGAGCGGCCGGCATTCTGTCGATCCGGATGGGAATCCACGCGGCCGGCTCCATTTTTCGCGGACAATCTTCGCCCAGTTCGTAGCCCAGCATGGCGTCCAGTGAAAACTCCAGGCGGCCGAGGAGCGCATCGTGCTTCTGGCCGGCGAAGACCCAGGAGATTTTGCTGGGATCGAGCGTCCATTTCACGGCCTGCTCCAGCGCTTGCGCGGGGTCGCCGGTGGCTTGCGCCCGCTCCAGCAGCTTGTGCAGCGATTCGGCCAGCGACGGGCGCATTCTGCCGGTGAGCTTTCTCAGCCGGCGGAGGAACCAGGAGCGCAGCGGCGCATAAAGAAAAATCGCCAGGCTCAGGCTGAGTGCCAGCAGCAGCGGCTTTTCCTCTGCCTCAGGGGCATAGAAGCGGCTCATCCAGTTCCACAGCATCAGTTCGAGGAGTGCGAATGCGCCAATGGCGACGGTATGCACGACCACCCAATCGAGAATCTGATCCACGTCCATCAGGTGGTAGCGGAGAATGGCAAAATAAACGCACAGTGGCACGGCCACGGCGGAAAGCAGCGTGAAGCGCTCCGGCACCGGAGCCATGTGCATGGCCTCGGGAACCGCCGACAGCATCACCCAGGGCAGGAATCCCACCACGGCGCCGAGTGTGACCCACTGCAGTTGCGCCTTCACCAGCGGGCCGGCGGGGCGGAACAGGCGCACCACGAAAATCAGGAAAAAACACAGCAGCGAGATTGCGCTCGGCACGTAGATCGTGGGCGCCGGACTCGAAAAAACCCGCCCGAAATGCAGCATCAGCACCAGGACGTAGGCGCACCAGGGAACGATGCGAATCCAGGGACGGCGCTTGAGCCAGGAGACAGGCGTGGGGAGGACAAGTGCCAGGTGCGGGGTCAGGATCGTCGATGCCGTGGCTAGAAAATTGAGGAACGTCAGCGCAGTCAGCGCCGGGACCGGGATGCACAGATCGCGATTGATGTAGACCGACATGGTGCTGAGAACCACGAAGACGCCGGTGCTCGTGATCAGGTTCACGATGCTGGTTTCGTTCTGCTTCTTGATCCAGATCAGCAGGGAAAGCAGAGCGAACGTCCAGCCCACCAGGCGTAAGGCCCAACTGCGCCGCACGGCTTGCTCCCACCCCAGGGGCTGCACAGGGCAGGTGATGGTGTGCGACCCGGATCCGCTTTCCACCACCATCGTGAGGCTTCCACGGCTTGCGGCCGATTCGAGCACGCTCTGCCACTTCCACAGCCGGTCGCGGGCGCGCCAGTTCGCGGAGTTGTCGGGGTCGGAGAGAAATGCGGCCGCATCGGCCGGCTGGCCGCCGATGGCGAGCACTCGCTCACCCTCCCGGACGCCGGCTTTCTCGAGTGTGCCGTTGGTCTCCAGCGCGGTAACCACCACCGCGGAGCCGTTGCTTCTGATCTCGGCCCCGATCGCGGGCGAGTTGGCCAGCGTCCAGTTGCCGTAAAAGTCCAGCGCAAGGCACGCGGTCAGAACGCACCAGGCGAACACCCAGGTAGCGGCGTAGCGGGCGTGGCTTGGCTGTCGAAGCAGCATGAGAGTCCGCTTGAAGGGTACACGAAAATAGAACATTTTCATGTCGGTGTTTGTCCTACACGATTTTTCCGGTTTTCCCTACATAAGATTACCTGCTTACCCGATAGACTTTTTCCGCGGCAGTTGTTATTGTGGCAATCGTGTGCCGTAGCTGCCATTCGATTGCCGGTCCCTGTGCAACGGGAAGGCGTTGCGTAAGCCTTCCCGCACGGAGAGAGAACCAGCTTTACCCACTTCCAGACCTGCGCTGCCGAACGTTCGAAAGACAAGGAAAGATCCGATGCTCGACCTAAGGAAGCTTGCCGCCGTTACCGCCGGAACCGCAATGCCGAAATCCAGCCAAACCACAATCGAGTCCGCATCGGGAAAGAACTTCCGGTGGCTGCTGAAGGCGCTGTTTTGCTGTTTGTCGATCTATCTTCTGCTGCTGGTTCTGGCGACAGACGCGGCGGCGCAGACCAATATGGGCACGGTGGTCTTGGGCAGCAGCAGCAACTCTCCCACCGCGGTAACGGTGCCGATTACGGTTACGGGAACGGTGAACGCCGTCGCGGTGGTGACTCAGGGCGCGGCTAGCAAGGATTTTGTTGTCGGCAGCGGAGGAAGCTGCGCCGGCGGAACATTCTCTTCGCTGCCGGCCAGTTGCACGGTCAACGTAACCTTCGCGCCCAAGTTTTCCGGCGCGCGTCTGGGCGCGGTGGTGCTTTATAGCAGCAGCAATGGCGTGCTGGGAACGGCCTACCTGACCGGCTACGGATCGGGGCCGCAGCTTACGTTCACGTCGAATCCCGCCACACTGGGCAAAGACGGCGTTGGCACAACCCTCCAGGGGGTGGCCGTGGATGGCGCTGGAATTGTGTATATCACCGATTCCAGTACGGGAGCCCTTTATAAATTGGTGCCCACGCAATCCGATATCGAACAAGTCTACTGGTCTCAATCGACCATCGTTAACGGATGCGGCTCGACGGCGACCACGGATTGCTTCGCCTCGCCGCAGGGTGTGGCCGTGGATGGCGCCGGCAACCTGTACGTAACCGACGCGGGTTCTGTCATCACGGTTTTGCCGAACGTCTACAAGCTGTCTCTGTTGAGCGATGGCACGTACTCCGCTCCGGTCGCGCTTCCCGGTCCCAGTATCGGATGGGGCCAGCCCGGCGGCATCGCGGTCGATGGCGCGGGCAACGTCTACGTCGCCAATAATGGCACGGGTCAAATCTATCAGTTGAACCCCTCAGGCAGCAGCTACTCTTCCCCATCTGACATCATCGGCGGCACAGCCGTGGGCATTGCGGCGGATTCGGCCGGCAACGTGTACGTAGCGCGCAATGACCAGGTGTATAAGTACACCGCCTCCGAGAGTTACGGCACTGGACGCCCTGTCTACTGGAGCAGTACCGACAACACTGTGGCCGGTGTGGCCGTGGACGGCAATGGAAACGTCTTTATCTCCGACAGCGTGAATCGCATCATCGAGGCGACGCCGGTCAGCGGCGGCGTGAACGCCACCTCTTACAATGCGGCAACCCCGCTCAACGGAGACGTATTCTCTTCGGCCGCGCTCACGTTGGATGGGGCGGGCAACATCTACGCGGTCAACGCAGCGGGTCAAGGGGCTGCGGGCACACTGTTCTTTTATGAACAATCGAAGTCCTGGGGCGGATACTCCGATCAGTACGCATGGGGAACGGTCAACCCGACCGAAAACCAGATCACCAACGACGGCAATCAGCCGCTGACCTTGAGCGGAGTTGATACCTCCGCCGCTCCCGATTTTCAGTTTGTGCAGACCGGCACAGCCTTTACCAACCTCTGCACCACGAGCACGCCGCTGGCGGCGGGCGCAAGCTGCAATCTGGAGATCGATTTCGACCCGCTCTTTTCTTCGCTGACTGCGAATCCGACGTACCTGTGGGAGAACGTGACGCTGACCACCAACGCCACGCCGGACACCGCGACACTTGCGATGCAGGGGACCGAGGTGGGGATCACGCCGTCGGTGACGCTGACCTCCACGGCAAATCCCGCCCTGACGGGTGTATCCGTCACCTTAACGGCGACCTTGACGGGCACCAGCGCACAGCAGGCGCCGACAGGAACAGTCGCCTTCAGTACCGGCGGCAATCCGATCTCCGGCTGCGGCGCGGTTTCTGTGAGCAGCGGCGTAGCCACCTGCACCACCAGCTTCGCCAGCGCGGGGAGTCAATCGATCATCGCCAGTTACACCGGCGACACGTATTACAACACTTCGACCTCGAATACATTCGCGCTTTCGGTCGTCGTTCCGCCCGATGCCACCGCGCCCAGCGTGACCACCTTCGGCACTTCCGCCGCGCCGATCGCAGTGGGCTCCAGCACGACCGGATCGGTCACCTTCACCTTCCACTCCGCAGTCACCCTGCATCAGATTCAGGCGCTGACCCAGGGCGCAACCGGCCAGGAGTTCACCGTCGCCAGCGGAGGAAGCTGCGCGGCCGGCTCATCCTATGGCCCCAGCGGAACCACAACCTGCACGGTGAAGGTCACCTTCACGCCCGCGCATCCGGGTACCCGCAATGGCGCGGTGACTCTGAGCGATGCGTCCAACAACGTGGTGGCGACGGCCTACCTGCAAGGATTCAGTACCGGCGCGCAAGTCGCTGTTGCTCCTGCTTCATCCCTCTATACAAGCACGGCCACGGCCAGCGGCATCTATTCATGGGGGGCAGTGGCTGTCGATGGCGCGGGCAATCTCTTTGCCGCCGAGAATGAAATCAACAACAACGGAGGAAGTGTTATCTCCGAGATGAAGCCTTTGGTGACCGGCGGTACGCTCAGTTACTCCCAGACCAAGGTGTATTCCACCGGCTCGGATGGAACAGGCACCAACTCCTCCTTTGAGAGTGTCGCCGTGGATGGGGCAGGCAACCTCTACTTCATTGTCAATAATCAAGTCGAATTGTTGCCCCGGCTGGCGGACGGAACGTATCCGGCGTATACGGCGGCGGTGAATCTGGGTGGCACATGCGTGAATGGCGTTGCCACAGGCAGTTGCTGGGTTTCCCCGGCAGGCGTGGCCGTGGACGGGGCGGGCAGCATCTATGTTGCCGATTACGGCAGTAACGGTTCAGCGGCGGCCATCTACAAGGTGACCGCGTCCAACGGGAGCTATTCCGCGCCGGCGGCGCTACCCGCACCCAGCGGCGGATACTCCGAGCTGGATGGCGTTGCGGTCGACGGGGCGGGCAACGTCTACGCTCTCGATGAGTCTCCAGCCGCGATCTACGAGTCAACATGGTCGGGAACCGCCTATTCCACGCCGGTCGCAATCGCCGCGAATGGCTCTACCTCCTTTCTAAGCAACCCCCAGGGCATTGCCGCCGATGGCCTCGGCAACGTCTATGTCGCCGATTACGATCAGGGACTCATTCAACTGGCTCCCAGCAGTTCCGGCTACAGCGAAGTCACTCTCACCAATCCCGGTCAAAGCAGCCAGGTTGCCGTGGATGCGTCGGGGAGCGTCTACCTCACCAACTATTCATCCCTGAGCGTCTACAGCACCACTACCCCAGCCTCGATGAACTTCGGCAATGAGACGGCCGGCTCCACATCCTACCCGAACTCTGTTGAAGTCCTGAGCACCGGCAACGCAGCTCTGGATATTACTGCGCTCAGTTTTCCGTCCGATTTTCCGTCCGATAGTGAAGAAACGACTTGCTCGGCGAGCAGCGTACTGACGCAAGGCCAATCCTGCATGGTGTACATCGAGTTTGCGCCCACCGTGGCCGATCTCAGTGAAACTCAGCCCTTGAGCGAGGATGTGACGGTCACCAGCAATGCGACCCCTGCGAGCGCGACGATTCCGGTCAACGGCACCGCGGTCAAGCCGACTCCAGGCGAGACGCTGGCGGCATCGGCCAACCCGATTGTGACCGGAACTTCGGCCACGCTGACGGCCACCGTGACCGCGCTCAATGGATTGGCAGCGACGACCGGAACGGTCACCTTCACCTCCGGCAGCACCACCTTATGTCCGGCCGTGCAGTTGCAGAATGGCGTGGCCGCCTGTGCCGTTACTCCCAGCGCCACAGGAACCCTCACCATCCAAGCCGCCTATTCGGGCGATACAACCTACGCCACCAGCACTGCCTCCGTCACAGCGACCGTGGTTAATCCGCTGGACGCCAATCCCTCCACGCTCGTCACCAGCGCCGGCTCTGAGACCGTGGGCAGCTCCGGCACGGCCGTCGTCACCATCAACTTTGCGGCTTCCCTCTCCGCACCGGTCACCCTGGGCGCCATCAACGTGCTCACCCAGGGTGCGCCGAATCTGGACTTCACCCTGGCCGCAACCCAGGCCGCCACAGGCGCCTGCGCGACAGATAAGCAGTACGCGGCCAGCGACAGTTGCACCGTCACCGTCACCTTCACGCCCAAGTTCAGCGGGCCGCGTTTTGGCGCGGTGGTTTTAACGGGCAACAATTCGCCCGCCAACGTGGTCGCAACCGCTTATCTCTCCGGAACCGGCAACGGGCCGCAGGGCGCATTCCTGCCGGGAACGCTTTCGGCACCGCTCGACGGTTCGGACGCCTTCTCGCAGCCGGAGGGGGTGGCCGTCGATGGCGGTGGGAATCTCTACGTTGCAGATGCGGAAAATAATGCAGTCTATAAGATGACGCTGTCGGGCGGCGTGTATTCCACCCCGACCGTGATCGCGGGCAATAGCCTTTCCTTCAGCTATCCTGAATCCGTCGCCGTGGATGGCGCAGGCAACCTCTATGTCGCCAATGTTGGCTGGAATGGTGGCGATCCTTCCGTGGTTCTCTTCACCCTGCAGCCGGATGGAACCTACACCCAGACTTCTCTCGGCACTGGGTGGGAGTATCCCAGCGGTGTGGCCGTGGACGGCGGGGGAAATGTGTATGTCGCCGATAATGGCAGCGACAGCGTGGTTGAACTGACGCCGTCGAATGGCGCCTACACGCAGAAGACGGTTGTCAGCGGATTGCCCAACCCCTGGCGCATCGCGGTTGATACCAGTGGAAATGTCTATGTCGCCAACAACGGAGAAGACGGAAGCAGCGGCACGGTTCTCAAACTGAAGCTCGCCGGTTCGAGCTACACGCAGAGCAAGCTGGGCAGCGGCTGGAGCGATCCGAGTGGCATCGCGGTGGATGGCAACGGAAACGTCTATGTCGCCGACGACGGAATGGGAATCGTCGCCAAGCTGACCTTGCAAACCAACGGCAGCTATACCCAGAGCACTCTGATTCCATCCTCCGAGCTGGATGAGCAGGAGGGAGTGGCCCTGGACGGCGCAGGCAACCTCTATGTCGTCGATTCCGACTACACAAATGTCTACAAGATCGATCTGGCCGACCCAGAGTCGCTGACTTTCAACAATACCGCCATCGGCTGGACCAGCAGCGACAGCCCGCAGACCGCCACCTACGCGAACATCGGCAATCAGCCGCTGACGCTTTCGGCGCTCAGTTATCCGGCGGACTTCCCGGAAGTCTCTCCGGCCCCCAGCGGCGCCTGCACCGCCAGCACACAGTTGGCTGCCAACGCCGGTTGCACCCTGCCCATCGACTTCTCGCCCATCACGGCGCAGAGCAGCTACCCGCAGGCCTTGAGCGAGTACGCCTCTCTCACCAGCGATGCGATCCACACCACCGGCGCGCAGCAGTTCTCTCTCACCGGTTCGGAGATCGCGCCTGCCGTGCAGGTTGCGCTGGCCACCTCTACCAATACCATGTGGGTCGGCGGTCCGGCGCCTACCTTCACCGCTACCGTCACCATTCCCTCGACGGTTACCATGCCCGCACCCGACGGAACCGTCACTTTCTACGAGCAAACCACTCCGATCTGCTCGAACGTCGCGCTTACCGCTGTTGCCGGATCGACCACCTCTTGGACGGCAACTTGCACGCCGGCTGGCAGCGCGCTGACGATCAATTTCACGGCCGGAACGGATCCTGTCCTGGCGCAATATGAAGGCGACACGAACTATACGAATGGAATCTCCTCGAATACCGTGAATGAGTACGTGGCGGCCACTGCGCCGCCGACCGGAAACTTTGGCGACACCAGCATCGGCTCGGCCAATGTCGGCAGCACCGTCAAATGCATCCCGCTGACCATCGCCTTCAACGCCTCCGAGACCCTGGGTGGCATTCAGGTGCTGACCGAAGGCTCGACGAATGGCGATTTCTCCCAGGGCACGAACTGCATAGTGCCCTCGGCAACGCTGAAAGCAGCCCTCGCGCGGCCCGCGAACACCTCCGGCTCAGGCGCCGCTCTCTGCGTCCTCGGCACGCAATACAACCAGGGCGATAGTTGCATCGTCGAAGTCAACTTCACGCCGTCGTTTGCCGGAACCCGCTACGGCGCGGTGCTGCTGACCAATTCGAATGCGCCCGCCAACGTCATCGGCACCGGCTACCTCGAAGGCACGGGGGTCGGCGCGCAAACCATCTTCGCCGTGCCCTTCGTCGTCAACTTCGAACCCGACCCGAAAGCCGTCTCCGGAGTTGCCACCAGCGAGGCGTCACCTCAGGGCGAGGGCGCCCCTGAGGTGGTCGGCCTGCTGCCCGCGCACCAGAGCGCCATCGGCTCCGGCTGGAACACGCCCTACGGCGTGGCCGTCGATGGGGCCAACAACATCTACATCGCCGACGGCGACAACCAGACCGTAGTCAAGGAAACCTACGCCAAAACTAACGGCGTCGTCAGCTACACCGCCTCCACCATCGGCAGCGGGTGGAGCGAACCGGCCGGCATCGCAGTCGATGGCGCCGGGAATGTTTACATCGCCGACGCGGGCGACGCAAAGGTGGTGAAGGAGTCGCTGCAACCCAATGGGAGCTACACCGCCAGCACCATCGACACCATCTGGAGCACGCCCACTGGCGTCGCCGTGGATGGCAGCGGCAATGTTTATGTGGCCGATGCCGGTAACTCCGAAAACAATGGCTTCGTTTCCAAGGAAACCTTCATCGGCGGCGCGTATTTCGGTTCGACGATTTCCGGAAGCGGCTTCTGCGCTCCCTCAGGTGTCGCCGTCGAGGGCAGCGGTAACGTCTACGTTACCGATCCATGCAATGAAAACGTCGCCAAGCTGACGCCCATCAGCAACGGAACATACAACATGTCGTACGTTAGGGGAGACTGGAATTATCCGCTGGGCATCGCCGTCGACGACAACGGCAACGTGTATGTCGCTGACCCCGGTATGGGGTATGTAATCCGGGAGACGCTCTCCAACGGCAACTATACCGGCACGACTCAGGTCGGCAATTTCGACTATCCCTATGAACTAGCGCTCACGCCCGCCGGAAATCTCGTCGTCGCCGACAATGGCGCCAACGAGGGCGGCCTGGGATTGAGTAACGGAAACGACTGTTGCGCCGTCAAGAGCGGGAACCGCACCCGCGCCTCTGCCCGCGCCGTCCGCACTGCGCGCGCGATGGACATTCTCAACGGCGGCAGCACCGCCATGTCCACCACGCCCGCGGTCTACTTTCTGGACTTCGCGGACCCGCCTCAGCTCGGCTTTGCCACTACCGTCTACCTCGCCACCAGCACCGACAGTCCGCAAACCGTCGTGGTCGATGACTTCGGCAACGCGCAACTGAACTTCTCCGCGCTCGCTTATCCGTCGGACTTCCCGGAGTCCGCCGGTGTCGCCACCGACTGCACGGCGAGTTCGCAGCTGAAGGCCGGCGGCGCTTGCACGCTGACCATCGACTTTACGCCGATCGCGGTCATCACCGCCAACTCGAATCTGTTGAATGAGTCTGTCTCCGTCACGACCAATGCGTTGAACACAACCGATGCGCAGACTGTGGCGGTGAGCGGGACGGAAACCCTGACGGCTGAGGTGGACGCTGCTACGCCCACTTTCTTGCCCGCTGCTGGAACCTACACCTCGGCGCAGACCGTCTATCTGTCGGACACGACCAGCGGCGCGGTCATGTACTACACCACCGACAACTCCACGCCCACCACCGGCTCCACGCTTTACACCAGCGCGGGCATTCCGGTGTCGTCTTCCATGACCATCAAGGCCATCGCAGCGGCTTCCGGATACATTAACAGTGCGGTCAACTCCGCCCAGTACACCATCAGCGCCCCAACCGGGGACTTTACCATCAGTGCGCCTGGCGCTACGGTCACGGTAAATCCAGGCGGTTCGGGCGTGTATGACTTGACCGTTACTCCTTCAGGCGGGGCCACCACATTCCCGGCCGCGGTCAACTTCTCGGTCAGCGGGCTTCCCGCGGGAGCGACGGTCACATTCTTGCCGGCAAGCATCGACGCCGGAGCAGAAGCGACCACCGTTACCATGACCATCCATACGGCGCAATTGGCTGCTGCGGGCCGGCTGGCCGCGGGCACTCTGGCCTCGCGGTTTGCGCCTCTTTCCCTGTCGTTGCTGCTGCTGCCCTTCGCCGGGCATCTGCGGAAGTCCGCAAAAGGTCTATCGCGGTTGTGTGTAGTTCTGCTTTTGCTGGGCGCGAGCGCAGCGCTGGCTGGTCTGAGCGGGTGCAGTTCCGGCGCTGGCTTCTCCGGAAAGACGCCAGAGACTTATACAGTGACCGTGACCGCAACCATGGGCACAGTGTCGCGCATCTCGAAGGTCACACTCACCGTTGAGTAACAAGGAAAACTGAAGATGTGCATCTCGATTTGCGGAAAAGTGCTCCTGGTGAGCGCGTGCCTGATGGCTGGGACAGCGGTATGGTCGCAGCAGAGCCAGAAGCCGGCACTCCCGGCGGCGACCGCGGGGGTCTCGGCCGACGTGGCGGTCAGCTTTGCCGCCGAGCAGTCAGAGACAGTGCCCGGCCAGTGCTGTTTCTGGTTCAAGGGAGGCGGCGCGGACGCGGCGGTCACCTTCTGGAAGGGGTTCGGGATTGCAGCCAGTCTGACCGGGGACACGGCATCCAATGTGGCGCCGGGAGTGGACGTGAACAAGATCGGCTACCTGGCCGGTCCGCGCTACACGTGGACGGCCTGGAGGGCAGCACATCAGCCGCGCTATCAAATCTTCGCGCAGGGGCTCTTCGGCGGCGCGCACGGCTTTGACGGGCTCTACCCGGCAGGCAGCGGTTCGGCCGCGAGCGCCAATGCCTTCGCGCTCGAAACGGGCGGAGGCTTGAACCTGTTTGTAACGCCGCACTTCGGCTTGCGCTTGATCGAGGCCGATTATGTGCGCACCGCCTTTCCCAACGCCGCTGGCGACGAGCAGAACGATCTGCGCCTCTCCGTCGGCCTGGTCTATCACCGCACGGGAGCGGTGTCGCAGCGGTGACGCTAGTGGTATGTCTCACGCAGAGGATCGTTTATCCGTTTTGAAGGGTACGGGCTTTAGCCCGTACGTAAAGTCTGCAAAATCAACAGGGCTTTAGCCCCTGAGGGAATGCCGGCCCACCGGTCTTAACCTCTTCAAGGCGCTGAAAATAGATTCAATCATTGAGACACTACACTAACTGATCGCTGTGCACATTGCTCTTTTCTGGAACCGCGCATAACTCTACTGTCGTGTAGACCGTGTTGGTCTTCATGCGCGTTACAAAGAAGACTTCGTCGCGAGTTAGAGCATTTTAGCTTTTGATGTAGACTTCCGCGCCCCATCCATTCCGCGTTTTTCTGCGGAATGGGTGGGATACCAGTAAAATTCCGGTCTACACCATTTCCGAAAGATGAATATCAAGCTTGGTCAGGCGAACGGCGTGTGCTTGAGCAAGTGG
>Ga0182030_10016647_pt1 | contig 14291 bp, 16 predicted proteins | sample 812S3MmetaG_FD_121299 | JGI IMG/M metagenome (GOLD analysis project Ga0182030, IMG submission 121299) | Permafrost microbial communities from Stordalen Mire, Sweden - 812S3M metaG (Illumina Assembly) | ecosystem: Environmental > Terrestrial > Soil > Wetlands > Permafrost | place: Sweden...
AACAATATGAACAGAGCAAAAAACGGATTAGCTTAAAGGATAATAAAAGAAAGGAATGCGACGGATATTTAAAAGATGCAAAAGCTCTGCATCCTACAATTAACTATAAACAGCATAACAAATGCGTTGCTTATAACAATAGTGATAAATCTGACGAATACTCGGAACGAAAAGATTATAAGCAAACAATTGAAAAATGTTTGGATTCCGAAGTTGAATTTGCCAATCAGGTTAATGAATATGAGAGCTTGCTTGAAAAGCAAAAATCTTGTGAAAATGAATTACTGACCATGTAATTCAAGCAACTTGAAGTTAAATAAAGGGAAGGCTAAATGATTTCAAAAATTGGTTTAATTGTGCTTGCGCTAATATCGTGCGGATTATTTTACATGTTGGATTATTTCATCAATCAAGATAACAAAGAAAGTGCCGAGCAACTTCATGCTTTCGTACAACAATCGCAGCAAATGACTAAAGCCCAGTCATTGGCAAAGGAAAAGTTTGAAATGCAACTCATGTCCGACATTGCCCGTTGCCAGAAAGATGCCTTGCTAACGCATAATTTATACGTTGACCTTATTCACAAAGTCGCGTCCAATAAGGGGGAGCATCCTGATATTTCTCCTGAAGTTATTGGAGATGCTGCCAATATCCTTGAGCGCCAAATTTCCAAATGCAAGAAAATCTATGACACCAGGTTAATTGAAGGCAGTTAAGAGTTTTTGGTCTCAGCCCTATCCGTTTAAGTCGAGATAGGCAATAACTTCTGAGCCATTACCCTGAAATTCGACCTGTTCGCACACGCTTGAAATCAACTTTATTCCACGGCCGTAACGTTGACCTTCATTCTTTATTGATTTATTCATTGCTTTAAAATCGAAACCCTCGCCACTGTCCCGAAATTTTATTTTCAACCAGGATCCGTAATGAGACTCTAAACGCTCCAATTCGATCTCAATCTGCCCATTATCTAATTTTTGCAGTCTGGAATCTCGTTCTTCATAATAATCCTGCATCCCTCCATGATCTTTTAAGGTTGAGTCTAGTTTGAGCACCCCATGATCCAGTGCGTTATTGAACAATTCAGACAGTACCAGAAATATAGTTGAATCATCCTGCTTGACCTCCAATGATGAAGTGATGCCCATTAGAAATGGAACCACATCAAGGGTTTTTAACTGTGGTGCTGTTAAAACAAGACTCATCTTCCAAGTTACTCTATCTATTGTTGGTTCACTCACATCGATTGCATTAAGTGTATCTTCTGACAAAGAAAAGGGCGAACCAACCAAAGGTTGGTGATTTAAATCTTCAGCACAATCTACCATTAGTAATGCGATGTCATCCCGCGCGGGTTGTCCGCGTAATTCTTCCCCGAGAGTTTTAATAATATAGTTAAAACAATCCTTTTCTTGGTGGGCTCTCAAAAGCATTCCGCCCAAATCCAGATCTTGGTCTTGGTCGGCTCTTAGTTCGGTAACCCCATCCGAACACATAAAGACACTGCATGCGTTTCCTCTAAAAATATAATTCTCAGTGGTACTGTCAAAATCATTTTCGTTGATTACCCCCAATGGTAAATGTTTAGACTTGAACCTGTGAGTTATGTTTCCAACCCGATCTAAAACCAGAGTGTCAGGACACCCGCCGTTCCAGACCCTTAATGTTTGTTCACGCAGATCTAAAGAAATAATATTAGCCGCGACATATCGGGGTAGTTTTACAAATTTACGAACTCTTTTATTCATCTCCGCGGCGATTGCTGAAATTTCAAAGCCTTTGGCAGTCATTCTGTAAAAGGGTTCAACTATAGGCATAATGGTAAATGCCGATGCCAATCCATGACCTGCACTATCTGACAGTAAGACGTGTAAGCAGTTGTTCGGAGATCGGGCTGCTGCAATTAGATCACCGCCGAAATCTTCTGCTTGCGACAGATGAAATTTTATTGCTGAATCTGTAATTCGGTCCAGTGCAGACAAATTTTTCATAAATCTGACTGCAATGTTCCTGTCTTCTTCAATACGATCTTTGTATTGCTCAAGCTGTATATTTTGAAGTGATAGCTTTGACAAAAGTTTTAGTCGTTCATGAAGCGTGTTTATCTTCGCTTGCAGAAGTTCATAATGAATGGGTTTGTGCAGATAGTCGTCTCCACCGGCATGAAGTCCTTCAATAATGTCTTCGGGTCTATTGAGTCCTGTTAAAAAAACAATGGGTACTTGTCCCTCGGCAACGAGTCTCATTGCCCGTGCCGTATCGTAACCATTCATGTCCGGCATCATAACGTCCAACAAAACCATATCTGGACGCCACTCACTTAGCAAAACCAAAGCTTCTTTTCCACTTGATGCAGAAATAGACTCATGCCCCATCTTGCGTAGCATGGCTTGCAGCAATGTGCAATTTATTCGCTCGTCATCGACAATCAATATACGTAATGGAATATTGGTTGGCATAGTAGCCGTATCAACTATTTGATCATTCAATCTTAAAAAGTTTGCCCATATTGGCAATGTCCAGGATTTGTTGTATTTTTTGATTGGGGTTACATAATGAAATAGCTTTTCCAGCCTCAACTGCGCGCTCTTTCAGTAACATCAATATCCCCAGAGCAGAACTATCCATATAACTTATATTTGCCAAATCAATTTGTAATGTTCGTATAGTCACATCTTGCAATAATGGTGTGTAAGCCACTCTGAATTCTTTCTGGGAATTGAAATCAAATTTTCCACTTAACGAGATGGTTGCAATACCATTAACCGACTTTACATTTATCAGATTACTCATCTTAGCCACCCTAAATTTAGTCTCCCATAGTGTTAATTTACCACTAATCTTGAAAATACTTTTATCCTATTACAACTTCCGCGTTCAGATCGCAACGCCATTCCGCTAAATAACTTATCAAAAATACATAAACTTGAAAATTATTCAACAATTCAAGGTAAACTTGTGGCTATATACTGAATTAGCCACGGAACAAATCCGGAACAAATCTACAGCTTGAGGCTTCTCCCAAGCAAACGATAATTTGAAAAACGGGGGAGAGTAAACACTCGTAAACCATGAATAATATATTTGAATTTCTAGCTCATTGCGGTATCACTGCAATTTCACTATGGATTGCGAGTTTAATTTTTCACGGAATAAAATTTACCGACAAAGCATCTTTATCTTATTCTGCCGTTTTGCTCGGCGTCGCCAATGCAATTATCAAACCGGTCGTTATTTTACTGACCATTCCTTTGACACTCATTTCATTTGGATTTTTTCTGTTGGTGATTAATGCACTAATGATGTTATTGGTCTCGTCGGTTGTTCCGGGATTCAAAATATCAGGATTCTGGACTGCATTTTTCGCCAGCATCTTTATCACGGCTCTGAGCTTTTTTGCTGGTGTATTTATCTTCCAGACAGGCGGACATCCAATTGAAATGCCAGCGCAACATAGATTGATCATTTAATAGCACTTTGGTTGTCAACATATTGACGCTTGAAAGTCGATACTTCATAATGACCTTTCAGATAATATGGCTTAATTAGGGGGAGTGATGGGAATTGAAGAAGATCGCACAGGCACATGGCTCGCCTACGGAAGGACTTTACCTAATCAAGCAGAATCCGGCTCCGTTGGTGGAAGTCCCCGTTTTTCGGACTATCTTGCTGCACATTTTCCAGAAGTGGTGTCGACCATTGACCAATCGGATTTGGGTGATTTGCAGATCGAGGTGGACGCGCTGAAGCTGGCCACTCGTGAAGCTATCCTGAGAAACGATTGGACAACCGTAAGTGCGCATTTCGCCATGATCGACAGTGTGCTTGAGTTTGCCGACACCAAGCTTCATGATGTGATCGGTACAAGCTATCTAATCAGCCTTTTTTACAACGAAAGTTCTCTCAATTACGCAAAGGCACGCATGCTGATGCCCAAACGTCTTGCCAACGCCCTTGAAATTATCGAACGCCATTACGAAGAATTGGCGAAGTAGGGTTCGCCATAGACAAGATTAAACGAACATCGTCAGAAGCACTTGCTGTCCAAACAAACAAAGTAGTTGACGCAAGGATATTTCAGATAACGCAATTTTACGAATTGCTGTTGTTTGTTCTGGTGGCATTGCTCCCCTTTTTTGCCGGTGCCTACATCTATGTATTTCAGAATCCATCTTTGCTTTTCATGGATCATGAGTTCCACGAAATTGCCATCGGCGTTGCAACGCTACAGGGAAGTTTTATCAGTTATGTAGCCTGGCGCTGCTATATGGCATCCGGTGAACAGGTGCTACGCTGGCTTACTCTGTCATTTATCGGTTTCACGCTGGTTTACGGACTGCACGGAATTTTTACCCCGCTCAGCAATTTGCATATGGCGCTTTTTTTACTGTATGGCCCTGCCGCACGAGTGGTGATGGCTTGCTGCTTGCTTGCGGGTCTTTTGACGTATGGTAAACCGCCTCATCAATTATCGGAACGAAATCAGAAAACATTTTGGTTCGGCTGGATCGTTTGTTTTCTGCTCCTGGATATAATAGTTGCCTGGGTTGCTCTGTCGGTACCTGCCTATTTGCAAGCGATTCGCATAACGATGGAGAGCGGTGCCTTGATGCTTATTCTTGCGGGTGCGGCTTATATTCTTTTGCGCAAGATTCAATCATGGATGATGGTGGTATTCATGTTTGCGCTAGTTTATCTGGCTCAAAGTTCACTGATATTTCTCGTTGCCAAGCCATGGAATCATTTGTGGTGGCTGGCCCATATTGCTTCGGCAGCCGGATTTACGATCCTCAGTTACGGGGTAATCAAGGCATTTCGTACTACACGCAGTTTATCTTCGGTATTTAATCAGGAAGAAATTTTTGAACAATTGGTGGTTGCAGAAGCCAAAGCGATTGAAAGTGCGCACAAATTTAAATCTATCCTAGATAACCTTTATTCCTACGTTGCCCTGCTAGATATCAACGGCATTATTCAGGAGGTCAATCAGGCGCTTCTGGATCGGTCAGGTTACTCTCGTGAAGATGTGGTTGGCCAATATTTTTATGATACTCCATTCTGGAATTATGACGATCAAGTACGGGAACAGCTATTAGTTGCAATTAATGCGGCCAAACAAGGTATGTCTAGTCGCTATGACGTGGTTGTCAAAATGGGTGATGAACTTGTACCGATTGATTTCCTGATTGCCCCTGTTCGCGATGACTCAGGGGAGATTGTAGGCCTGCTACCAACTGCGGTTGATATTACAGACCGTAAACATCTTGAGGAGGAGCTTCAAAGTCAGGCGCATCTTGATTATCTTACCGGACTTCCAAATCGCCGTAGTTTTATGGGGCGTGGTGAAGTTGAGTTGTCACGAGCACAACGTTACGACAACCCTCTTTCAATTCTAATGCTGGATATAGATCACTTTAAAAAAATCAATGACGCTTATGGGCATCAGGCTGGTGATATTGTACTAAAGTCATTAGCGATGACTTTTCAGGAAGTATTACGTAATGTAGATATTATTGGTCGCTTGGGCGGTGAAGAATTTGCTGCAATTTTGTCTGAAACGAGAATTGAAATAGCGACTGAAGTGGCCGAACGATTAAGGGAAGTCATTTCCGCTGGTGAGGTTAGATTATCTGATGGAACTAAAATCAACTATACAGTTTCCATTGGAATCGCTTCCATCATTGATAAGGTTTCAAACATCCATATATTGCTAAATGAAGCAGACAGAGCACTTTACCGGGCAAAGCAAGCTGGTAGAAACAAAGTCTGTATATAACAATTACCCCTGTTTCAACTCTTAACGGGGCACCGCCTTGAGTTCAACATATCCGCATTGAAGCTTTCCTCTCTAGTGACAAATACCTTATCAGCCAAGTGTGTATTTTGCATTTATTACTTGCACCCTCCTCATAAACTTATATATATTACGGTTATCATGGTTGCATAATATTTAATTATTGGAAACTTGCATTTCATTGAAGTCATCAAGGCCGAACGCAAACTTTTCCAATTGACTGATTTCTAACCACGAAACAATAAATTACTTATTGGCATGACTAGTGCTGTAGTCCGGCAACGGCAACACAACAGGCAGGCAATGAAAAATACTCAGCTTCTGATTTTAGGCATAGGCAACATTCTTTGGGCCGACGAAGGTTTTGGCGTGCGTTGCGTCGAGGCGCTGAATGCAGCCTATCAATTTGGCGAAGATGTCACTGTAATGGATGGTGGCACGCAGGGTTTATATTTGCTGCCCTATCTTGTAGATGCGCGTCGACTTATCGTGTTTGATGCTGTGGACTACGGTAAGCAGCCCGGTGAAATAGTCATCGCCAAAGATGATGAAGTACCACGCTTTATGGGCGTCAAAAAAATGAGCCTGCATCAAACCGGCTTTCAAGAGGTGATTGCGTGCGCCTCATTGGCAGAAAAGTTGCCCGAGGCTATGGTGCTGATCGGCGTGCAGCCTGAACAACTGGAAGATTTCGGCGGCAGCCTGCGCGATTCTGTCAAAGCACAAATTCCCAGCGCTATTAACATTGCACTGGAGTTAATCAAGAGTTGGGGTATTCCCTACGCTTCACGCACGACCCCCATTGCCACCCGCAGTATTAACGGTGATGTGCTGGATATGCAAAGTTATGAGGCCGGACGCCCCTCTGCGGAATTGGCGTGTCGCATCGGCGATGATCGATTTCTGGCTGGCTCGGTAGAGGGCTAAGCATATGTGTATAGGCATTCCGATGCAGGTGGTTGCGGTTGAGGATGAAATGTTTGTATGGTGCGATGGGCGCAATGGTCGCAAACGTATAAATACAATGTTAGTGAACACAGTTCAGCCCGGAGATTGGCTGCTGACATTTCTGGATAGCGCGCGAGAATCCATTGATGCAGAACGTGCGGCCATGATCAATTCGGCACTGGATGCGCTCGAACGAGTGGCCGCAGGCCAGAATGATGTCGATGACTGCTTTGCCGATCTAATCGGCAGAGAACCACAGTTGCCCGATTTTTTACGACCTGATTTTGTACAGAAGGGATAATGATGACTGCTGCTCTTGCCTGGAAACCACCTGTCTCTGCCATGAGCAAAAACTTTAGCGGCCTGCTGGATAAACTAGTCGCCAAACACGGCATTTCGGAAGTCGACCATGACGAATTTCAGGCGTTTATAGACGCCGCGGGAAATGGCGTAGCATTGTTGACAGAAGAACCCGACACCGCGGCAGAAAGCTGGGATATGGCGGTAATTTTCCCGGAATTACTTGCTGTAATCGGCAGCGACTTGCGTGCCGCCGTGGTGCGCCCGGAGAGTGCCCGATTATTGCAAACACGTTTTGGGCTTGGCCGCTTGCCTGCCTTATTATTTGTACGCGACGGTGGTTATGTTGGTGCCATCGAAGGAGTGCGTGACTGGTCCCAGTTTGTCGGCGAAGCTGCCGAGATGCTGCAAAAACCCATTAGCCGGGCACCGTCAGTCGGTATTGCAGTATCGGTAATTTCATCTTCCACTTGCCATTAACGAGGTAAACGTCATGAGAGAATTCCCTATCCCGGTCGTTGCCTTTGGCGTCGGTTCGCAACCCGAAGAGGAAAGTGTAGATTACCTGCCGCTTCCGCATGAAATGACCACTTTTGCCCTGCCCGTTTACAACCTTGAGGCCGACCCTGATGTTCTGGAAGCTGCCTGTAGAGTAATCGAAAACCTGCGCGCCGCAATGCAGGCAGGCAGTGATGCGAGATTCGAATTGTTGGGCTTGCCTGCAAAAGTAATTGAGTTGATCAACCAATCATTGGGACACGGAGAAGTTAGCGTGTTAGTCCGCGAGCCCGGCAATCTGCATATTCAGGAAACGGTCTTCGCCGGAGTTTGGCGCGTGCAAGAGATTTCCGGTGATGGCAGCCTGCTACGCGATACGCTGCACGCTTGTTTCATCCCCCCCGAAGTTCTGCAATCTGCCAAATCGGGCGTAAGCGAAGCAATCACTGCTCCTCCAATAAATCAGGGGATCATGAACGCCCCCGCCATTTTGAACGAGTTAATCGAGCGCTCAAGCAAATATCAAACGGGACAAAGCGCGCATGTGATCAATTTGTCACTGCTACCCATGTCACCCGAAGATCTGCAATATCTGTTCGATGCCTTCGGTACCGGAACCGTCAGTATTTTGTCGCGCGGTTATGGCAACTGTCGCATCACCAGTACGCGATTGGCCAATGTCTGGTGGGTGCAGTATTTCAACAGTATGGATCAAATTATTCTGAATACGATTGAAGTAGTCGAGGTTCCTGAAGTTGCGTTGGCCTCTAAAGAAGATTATGAGGAAAGTGCCGAACGACTCCAGGAATGGCTTGGCGTGATGCGCGAAAACTAAAATGTTTGAAGGTTCATATCTCGGCGACAACAGTAAAATTGATCCAACGACCCGCTTGGAATGCGGTATCTGTTGGTGGGTATATGATCCGCAGGAAGGCGACGTTATCGCCAATATAGCCAGCGGTACACCATTCTCGGATTTACCCCCACACTGGCACTGCCCGAATTGCGATGCGCCAAAAAACAAATTCATGGTGTTAAGTGAATGAACGCAATCGTCAATAAACTTGAGACGGTATTTGACGAAATCGCCAGAACACGCATGGCAGGCATCCCTATTATCAACCCGTCGTTGCGGGTCGAAGCCGTGGGCTTCCGTGAATGGGAAGACAGATGGATCGGCGTGTTGGTTACGCCCTGGACGATCAATCTGGTTTTGTTGCCCGGGCAAGATGCCCCGCTGACTCCCCTAGCCCTGGATAAAAAACAACTATGGAATTTTCCCTCCGGCGCGTATGAGTTCATGGGACTTAACGAACCCGCAATCGGGACTTGTCACATGTGCTCTCTGATCTCGCCCGTAACCGAATTCGCCAGTCATGAAGAAGCCGTGGCTGTCGCGCAAGAAGTCATTATCGGATTATTCGCCACGCAAGCGCGCAATGACGAACTGGCAACAAGAATTGATGATGCGCGCCTCAAAGGTGAAGCGATTAGTCAACAAACATTGTCACGGCGTGATTTTTTGCGCATGCCCTTTATGGGAGGTTGAGATGCCCGATATGGGCAAGTTACGTTTGCGCCTCATCTGGGATGGAAACACCGTACTCGGCGTGGAGGTGAAATCATCGCGCCCTCAGGCATACAAGCTACTGACGGGACGCTTACCGGAAAACGCCGTGCAGATGGTGTCCCTGATGTACAGCGTATGCAGCAAAGCACAGCAAGCGGCGGCCATTGCGGCAACGTCAGCTGCACAATGTATTGCTTTACCACAAGATAACGACCTTGAACGTCAGGTGGCGTGCGAGGCAATGCAAGAGCACTTGTGGAGACTGCTACTGGATTGGACGTTACTACTGGGTGTGCCGCAACAGCAAAAACAGTTTGTAAACTGGCACGGGGCACTTAAAGAATTTGCGGCTGGTCGCGGCAACGCAGGAAAATTGCTGACTGAATTTCATCAAGTTTTGCTGGGCATGTCGCAATCCGAATGGAAACAAATTAATTCGTACGCTAAGTTAAGTGAGTGGAAAAAAGCAGGGAATGGTTTATTGGCTCCGGTGGTTTCTGCTCTCGACATTAAAGAAAGCAAATTGGATTTCGTCAAACAATCTATCGCATGTGAATTAATGCCCAATTGGAGCGCCGCAGACGTACTCCAACAATATGCCGGCAAGCTAAACCATGAGTTTGCAGCCTTGCCGCATTATGCGGGCAAACCTGTAGAAACAGGATCGTTGGCGTACTGCCAACATTATCCGCTTGTGCAAGACTTATTTAGCAAACGTCCGGCAGGATTGCTGGCAAGATTAATTGCAAGACTCATTGATTTACTGGATAGTGCCGAAGCACTGGTACATGACAATTTTAGCGGTCGCATACAAAATGTTTCAGCCCCCAATGAGAGCGGCTTGTCCCAAGTGCGAACCGCTCGCGGTATGCTTTTACATTATGTGCGCATTGAATCGGAACGGGTCGCGGATTACCTTATTGTAGCGCCTACAGAATGGAATTTTCACCCGCAAGGTGCATTGGTAAGCGGTCTGACCGGCCTGAAAGAAAACGATGTGGAGCGATTGATGGACACAGTAAAAAATTACGTGCTATCACTCGACCCTTGTGTTGAATACGAGATCGAGATTACTCATGCATGAAATGTCGCTTGCGGAAGGTATAGTTCAATTAGTTGAAGATGCGGCTCGAGCCGATGGTTGTAGCAAAGTGACCGCCGTGTGGTTGGAAATTGGTCAATTGGCTGCCGTTGAAACAGAGTCTTTGCGTTTCTGTTTCGATGCGGTGACACACGGCAGCATCGCCGAAGGTGCTCGTCTGGAAATTATCGTCACGCCGGGACAGGGCTGGTGTATGAAGTGCGAAGGCAATGTTCCGGTCACCACACTGTATGATCCCTGCCCTGTCTGCGGCAGTCACCAGATACAAGTAACGGGCGGCAGCGAAATGCGCGTTAAAGAATTTGAAGTTGAATAGGAGTTTAAAATATGTGTACAACATGCGGATGTGGATCGGGTCAAACGCTAATTGGTGGGCATACGCTCAAGCAGCGCAGACAATCTGCCGGGAAAGTGCAATATCGTGCACAGGAAAATAATGCAACACATTCCCACGAACATACTCACGTTCACGATGCTATAGATTTCGGCACCGGCCCTGCCGGTGCGCATGCACCCGGCATTAGTCAGGCGCGCATGGTCAAAATCGAGCGCGATATTCTTTCCAAGAACGACAGCTACGCTTTGGAAAACCGTACTTATCTTTCCGAACACGGCATCTTCGCACTCAATCTGGTGTCCAGCCCCGGTTCGGGCAAAACCACCCTGCTGGTAAAAAGCATCAATGCGCTGAATGGTAGCTTGCCGCTTACCGTGATCGAAGGCGATCAACAGACCGATAACGATGCCGCCCGCATTCGCGCCACCGGCGCCCCTGCCCTGCAAATCAACACCGGCAAGGGCTGTCACCTTGATGCGTATATGGTGGGTCAGGCAATGCAGCAACTGAAATTGCAAGACAACAGCCTGTTGCTGATTGAAAACGTTGGCAATCTGGTCTGTCCCGCCAGTTTCGATCTGGGCGAAGCACACAAAGTCGCCATCCTTTCCGTGACTGAAGGTGAAGACAAACCGCTCAAATATCCCGATATGTTCCGTGCCTCTGATTTGATGCTGCTGAACAAATGCGATCTCCTGCCCTATCTGACTTTCGACGCGAACCTCGCAATTGAAAATGCGCGGCGAGTGAATCCGAATATACAAGTGATCCGTATTTCCGCCACCAGCGGCGAAGGCATGGATGAATGGCTGGAATGGATTAAAGCGGGTTGCCGGAAAGCGACTGCTAATAAAAATGATGCGACTCATTGAACCTATACTCCCTTCTCCCACAGGCGGGAGAAGGGCCGGGGATGAGGGGCTAGGTGATGAAACAAATTTGCTCAATCACAACGCCCCTCACCCTAACCCTCTGGATGGAACAACTAGCCATTCGACTAAGCCGCCAACAGCCGCAGCTAAGTCGCTGGTTATCCCGCTTGCGGGAGAGGGAACTTGTGTGATCCACGCCCAAATCAAAGTATCCGGCCAGGTCCAAGGCGTAGGCTTCCGTCCTTTTGTCTTTCGGCTTGCACATGAACTCGGTCTGGCCGGTTGGGTACGCAATGACAGCGAAGGAGTCGAAATTGCTGTCGAGGGTGCGCGTGCGCAAGTGCTGAGTTTGATCGAACGACTGCAAAGCGAACCGCCTGTCATGGCGCGAGTGGAAAAAGTGACGCACGACTTTGCGCAGCCCACCGGTGGTCTGCGGGGTTTCAATATCGCCGCAAGTAAAATGGGCAAAGTTAATACCGGCATTGCGCCCGATATGGCAACTTGTCCTGAATGTCTGGCGGAATTATTTGATCCCGCCGACCGGCGTTATCGCCATCCTTTTATCAACTGCATCCATTGCGGCCCGCGCTACACACTGACCGCGCGCATGCCTTATGACCGCGCCAATACCAGCATGGCGAAGTTTACCCAATGCCCCGAGTGTCAACATGAATACGACACCCCGGACTCGCGCCGCTTTCACGCGCAGCCCAATGCTTGTCCTGAATGCGGGCCAAGCTTGCAGCTTTACGACGAGCATTGGCAATCTGTTACGACAAGCGATCCTGTCGCCGCAACCGCTGCACGCATTCGCTCCGGTCAGATCATTGCCATAAAAGGTATCGGCGGTTTTCATTTGGTTTGTGATGCGCGCAATGCCGTCGCCGTTGTAAAATTGCGCAGTGGTAAACGCCGTCAAGAAAAACCGTTCGCCGTGATGGTGCTGAATAGACAATCAGCCAGTCACTATGCCCGCTTTCCCGAGCATGAGGCATCGTTGCTGGAAGTTAGTGAACGCCCGATTGTGTTAATGCAAAAATCTGCGCAATGCGATGCAGAACTACCCGGCGTTGCTCCCGGCGTATCAAGCATTGGCCTGATGTTACCCTACACGCCGCTACATTATCTTCTGTTCCATGAACTGCTGGGCACACCTGCTGGCTCGGAATGGCTACATCAAGCTGCCCCCTTGGCCTTGGTAATGACCAGCGCCAATCCCGGTGGCGAGCCATTGGTGAAAGATGATGCCGAAGCGCGTCAATCGCTTGCAGGATTATCCGATGCCTTCCTCACCCACAACCGGGACATACTACAACGCTGCGACGACAGCGTATTAAAATGGCAGCGAAATGCAGCCACCTTCATCCGCCGCGCGCGCGGCTACACACCGCGCCGTATCATGCTTCCGTTTACGGGGCCGTCAATACTGGCGTGCGGAGCATGGCTGAAAAATACGGTTTGCCTGACAAGAGGCAACGAAGCCTTTGTCGGACAACACATCGGCGATCTTGACCACGCAGGAGCGCGGCAGATGCTGGATGAAACCGTCGCGCATCTGTGTCATATCCTTGATGTACAGCCTGAAGCAGTTGCACACGATTTGCACCCGGATTTTTATAGTACCCAATTTGCGCAAGCGTATGCAACACACCACGGCTTGCCGATTTTCGGCGTACAGCACCACCATGCCCACATCGCCGCCATTTGTGCCGAACATCGTGTCACAGAACCCGCGCTCGGCTTGGCCCTTGACGGTGTCGGTTTGGGAACCGATGGCAGTGCCTGGGGTGGTGAGTTGTTGCGCGTGGACGGTGCCAATTTTCAACGTCTGGGACATCTGGCCTCGTTAGTAATGGCTGGCGGTGACCGTGCTGCACGCGAACCTTGGCGCATGGCAGCGGCAGCTTTGTACGATTTGGATCGCGCCGATGAAATCACCCAGCGCTTTCCCGCCCACGCAGGCGCAGATACATTACGTGGCATGTTGCAACGCCAACTTAATTGCGTTGCGACCACCAGCATGGGGCGCTGGTTCGATACCGCCGCCGCGCTGTTGGGCGTAAACGAAATACAAGCCTACGAAGGACAGGCCGCGATGCTGCTGGAAGGCTTGGCAGCCCAATACGGCAAAGTTGATACACTCGCAAACGGATACACAATGACGGACGAAGGCGTATTGGGTTTTCGTCCATTGCTAGCCACACTGTCCGACTGCAAAGACAAAGCATTCGGTGCCGCACTATTTCATGCGACGATTGCTGATGGGTTAATTGCCTGGGCGCTGCAGGCAGCAGCACAAAGCAAAATAAACGTAGTCGTTTTGGGTGGAGGGTGTTTCCTCAATAATATTCTGACGCAAACATTAATCGATGGCTTAACCGTAAAAGGCTTGCGCGTGCTGACCGCACAACAGTTACCGCCCAATGATGGCGGGATTTCACTGGGGCAGGCCAGTATTGCCCTGCAACGAATTAATAAAGGAGTTTGACCATCCGTCACGTTATTTCTTTTGTAGGGTGGGCACGTTTTTGTGCCCACGCGGATTCGGAGAAGATGAAGAATAGTACAGGAATATAATTCGTTGCTGTCCGCGTGGGCACAGAAACGTGCCCACCCTTGGCTGACGGCAGATCGTGTTTGGTTAAATGTGCCGGTACGGACGGAAGTGCGCGTTATACGCGGATAGGTGCAGAGGAGATAGTCATGTCAATGCAAAATGAAATGAAAGTCGAAAGTCAGGGTTCGGCCGATTGTGTTGAAAAACTATTTTTCGCACCCCCGGAAAAATTTCACGATTTAAAAGTACGCCCACAAATCGCACTTGATTGTCGAATGTGGCTGGGTATATTGACTTACATGCGAGTTTA
>Ga0182030_10016648_pt1 | contig 14291 bp, 2 predicted proteins | sample 812S3MmetaG_FD_121299 | JGI IMG/M metagenome (GOLD analysis project Ga0182030, IMG submission 121299) | Permafrost microbial communities from Stordalen Mire, Sweden - 812S3M metaG (Illumina Assembly) | ecosystem: Environmental > Terrestrial > Soil > Wetlands > Permafrost | place: Sweden...
CATTTTGCGTATAACTTAATCCGCTTAATGCAGCATTAATTTGCGAAATTGTTCCATAAAAAGTTATAGAACTACTGTTGTTGCTACCAGCAGTAATAGTAATTCCTGTACCGGTAGTGTTTAAGCTAATCTTACCGTTAACCACACTTAAATTAACTAACTCTGAATTATTATCGTTATTCAGATCAGATACCGAAACAGCATTGCTACCAGCAAACAAATAGCTAACGTTATTAGCGTTAAAAGTTACTGAGTTTGGAGCTGTAATTGACGGTGTATCTACCGGTAAAATAACCGCCAAGTTAGTGGTGCTAATAGTATTTAACTGACCACTATTAATAGAAGCTGCTAACTGTACAGTATCGTTACCATAATAATTAGCATTTGGCGTATAAATTAATCCATTTAAAGCGGCATTTAAATTAGCAATCGTTCCTGTTGCGGTTATACTAGCTGCATTATTAGTAACTTGAGATAAACTAGCAAGACTATTACTATTAAATGCTAACGTACCATTAACTGCTGTTATAACTACTGTTTCAACAGTGCTGGAATTACCACTAATACTTAAATTACCATTAAATGCTAAAGTGCTGTTTTCGTTAACATATTGTACCGACGCATTAGTGCTTGACGACGTTGCACCTGAAGTAGTATTTATAGTAATATAACCTATAGTATTACCAATAGCACCATTACCATCGTTATATATATATTCCAAAGTAATACTGCCAGGCAAAGTTGCGCTGGCGCTACTATATTGTAAGCTTTGAATAATATTATTAACCACGCCCCAACTTGGATTATTTAAAAAATTAATAGTTGCCATACCGTTAGTCGTAGCAGTAGTATATAAACCATTAGAAATCAAACTGGCAGCCATGGTATAATTACCGTTACTATTTATAGAGTATATGTATGGAGCACCGCTAGAATATTGCCAATTAACTACACTTGGATTTAAATTAAAACTAAATACATCTTGGCTATTTGGACCGCCAACACGAAATACTGTTAACGAAGTATTTTGAGTGCTATTCCATGAATCAGATATCATTATATGATTATCAATAGTAATTGGCGCACCACCTGGCGTATAAATACTAGCAGATGTTACATCCAAACCATGAATTACTGGATTAATTGCCATAAGACTTATAGAACTAATAGCTTTAGCACTAGTAACTGCTGTTCCTTGAGTATTTAAATCATTAGTTACTACAGTAAGACTATCTACATTACCATAAACCCTAGTATATATTAAATTATTTATTGCCGCATTAATTTGCGAAACAGTACCCTGAAATGTTACAGTACTACTATTATTAGCTCCAGAAGTAATAACTATACCGGTAGTAGCACCTAAAGTAATTCTACCATTAGCCACGGTTAAACTAATAGACTGTAAATTATTATCTCCACCAACATCTGATACTTGAATAGCATTAGCACCACTAAAAATATAACTACTACTTACTGCATTATAAGTTACCCCATTAGGAGCAGTAATAATTGGCAAATCAGTAGTAGTAGAATATCCGACAGCTGTATTAGTAACTAACTGACCAGAAGTACTAGAACTACTAACCAAAGTAGGCGAAATATTTATTGTGGTTACCCCGGTTGTTATGCCGGCAGCACCATAACCATCATTAAATGCATATTGTAAATTAACACTAGATGGCGGAGTTGAACTAGAATTACTGTATTGTAAATTTTCTATAATAGTATTAACTAAAGAACCTGTAAGCCAAACCTGAACGTTACCATTAGAATCAGTTCCATTAAAAAGATTAATTGTAGATATACCGTTAATAGAAGTAAAAGTACCAATTTGATATCCGCTGGTACTATAGATATTATTACCAACCATATAATAAACGTTAGCAGAAGAACCCAAGCTAAACACATCATGAACATCAACCACACCAACTCTAGCTATAGTAAAAGAAACTCCACTATAACGAGCATTAGCTTGACCATTTGCCATTTCAGGATCAAAATTAAAATCGGTTATAGAAACATGATTATCGATAATTACTGGAACACCACCTGTAATATAAGTATTAGCAGATACTGAATCTAAACCATGAATAACTGGCGCAGCTACGTAAATACTTACTGTGCTAACAGTTTTAGGACTAATTGCTAAAGTTGCCCCAGTATTTAAATCATAAGTAGTGATAGTTAAACTATCTAAGTCAGCATTATTTACATTAGCACTTTGTGTATAGATTAAATTACTTAAAGCAGAATTAATTTGCGAGACAGTTCCATAAAAAGTTATATTGCTACTATTGTTACTGCCAGCAGTAATAGTTATACCGGTAGAAGTATTTAAATTAATTTTACCATTAACAACTTGCAAATTAACCGACTGCAAATTATTGTCACCATTAATATCTGCCACAGAAATAGTATTGCTGCCAGCAAACAAATAACTAACATTATTAGCATTAAATGTTATTGCAGTTGGCGCAGTAATTATTGGAGTATCTACCGGTAAACTAACTGCAACATTAATAGTACTAGTAGTATTCAACGCTCCGTTAACGCTGGCATTATTATTATAAGTGGTTAAAGTAATAGTGTCTGCACCAAAATAATTAGCATTAGGAACATAAGTTAACCCATTTAAAAGCGCATTTAATGAGGTTATAGTACCGGTAGCAGTAATGCTGCCGGTGTTAGTAGTAATATTAGTTAAATTTAAGCTGGCAATATTACTATTAGTAAACGATAACAACCCATCATTAGCAGTTATCACTATAGTTTCTACCGTGCTAGAATTAGAAGAGCCTACACTTAAATTACCATTAAACACCAACGAACTATTTTCGTTAATATATTGAGTAGCAGTTGGCACAGTATTTATTGGTGCTTGGTTGACGGATTGATTAATAGCTACATTAATGTTGCTAGTGGTTGTTAAATTACCTAGACCAGCTGCATTATTATCACTCACAATTAATTGTACAACATCGTTACCAACGTAACCGGCATTAGATGTATAAACCAGACCATTTAGTGCATTATTTAAATTAGTTATAGTACCGGTAGCCGTAATACTCGAGGCATTATTAATTACATTAGTTAATCCAGAGATACCGCTAAATTGTAGCATGCCATTATTAGCAACCAATGTTACAGTCTCTGGAGTATTAGCGGCATTATAAGGATCTGTTAAACTAACGTTGCCATTAAATTGTAATGTTCCGATTGTTTGGTGCAACGTGCTTTCAATAACAGTTTGAGCACTTGGTACCGCAACAACTGGGGCGTTATTGCTAGACGCAACATTAACGGCAGTATTAATAGTTGCAACGCTACCGCTACCATTACCGCTGCCGTCATCAAAAGTATAAGTTAAATTAACACTAGAAGGCGGGGTTAACCCAACATGTTGGTACTGTATTCCTTGTATTATTTCATCAACTAATGCTCTAGTAGGTACGGTACCGGCATTTACAAATTGAATTTGTAATAAACCATTTTGATTAACAATATTAGCAATAACATTACCTCCAATCGTTATAGCATTACCAGTTATATTAATACCTGGCATTGTCACAAAACTAAACACATCATGAACATTAGCTCCACCAGTTCTAGTTATAGTTAATTCTGCATTACTATAATTACCTAAGCCATTATTTAATAAATCATCTAATCCATCTGTTACGGTTATACTATTGTTAATAATTACCGGAGTTGAAGCGATAGTAAAAACATTGATTGATGAAGCACCAACATTATTAATAGCCGGATTAGTGGTGGCGCCAGTACCGTAAGCATTAACTGCAATATTAACAGTATCGCTAGTAGTTAATGCTCCACCACCGCCAGTGTTTCCTTGGTCATTAACTAATAAAGTTAAGCTGGCCGCACCTTGATAATTAAGAATTGGAACATAAATTAAACTACTTAAAGCAGTATTTAATTGAGCAATCGTACCAGAAAAAGTAATTGAGTTAGTGCCAACCGCTCCAGCGGTAATTGTTACTCCGGAAGTACTAGCTAACTCTAACGATCCATGAGTTGCAGTTAAAGTAACTAATTCTTGTCCTCCATTGGCATCAATATCAGCTACAGATAAACCATTAGCTCCGCCAAATACCAAATTAGCGTTTTCATTAAAAGATACTATAACTGGCGCAGCAATCGTAGGGGCATGATTAATTTGAGCAATATTTACCGTAATAAATCCAATAGTATTTCCATAAATACCACTGCCGTCATTATACACATACTCTAAAGTAACACTGCCAGATGGCGTCAAACTAGAATTACTATATTGTAGACTTTGAATAACATCATTAACCACCCCCCAACTTGGAGAATTAGTAAATTTAATAATTGCTGTCCCACTAGCAGTGGTAACATCTACTCCATTAGCAATTAAATTACCCACTACACTATAACCGTTATTGTAATTTACAGACTCTATATATGGCAAATTACTAGAATATTTCCAAACAGCAATACTAGGATTTAAATTTAAACTAAATATATCTTGATTATTAGCTCCGCCAGCTCTAAAAATAGTTAAAGAAGCATTGACAGTGCCTGTTAATGCATCTGTAACCATTATATGGTTATCAATGGTAACTGGCGCACCACCTTCAACATAAGTATTGGACGAAATCGTATCTAATCCATGAATCACTGGACCGACCGATATAATATTTATGTTATTAATAGTTTTAGTGCTGGTAGTTATTAAATTTCCAGAAGAATTAATTATGTTATTAGTTGCAATGGTAAGACTATCTAAATAACCATTTACAGTAGTATAAGTTAAATCGTTTAGAGCAGTATTGATTTGAGCAATTGTACCATAAAAAGTTACTGTACTACTATTATTAGCTCCGGAAGTAATTGTTATATTAGAAGTGCTACCCAAAGTGATTTTACCGTTACTTACTGTTAGAGTAACCGATTGTAATCCATTATCTCCATAAGTATCTGCTACTTGAATAGCATTTGCCCCACCAAATACATAACTATTATTTACAGCATTATAAGTTACTGATGTTGGCGAAGTAATTAATGGCAGATCTATAGGGGAACCAACTGTTACGTTTATGGTGCTAATAGCACTTAACGATCCATTTATACTGGCATTATTGTTACTAGTGGTTAATTGAATAGTATCGTTTCCAAAATAATTAGTATTTGGAGTATAAAACAAACCATTTAACGCAGCATCTAAATTAGCTACAGTACCAGTTGCGGTTATAGTAGCGGCATTATTAGTTACGTTTGTTAAACCAAGCGTACCATTAAATGCTAATTTACCATTGTTGGCGCTTAATGTTATTGTCTCAACAACATTAGAACTGGAACTTGCTGTGCTCAAATTGTTAAATTGTATAGTGCTGTTTTCATTAACATATTGTATAGCTGACGGCACGGTATTTATTGGAGCTTGGTTAACAACTTGAGATATTGTTACATTAACACTACCAACAGCAGTTAAATCCCCTAATCCAGCCGCATTATTATCATTAACTACTAGATTAACAGTGTCGCTTCCAACATAACCAGAATTACTACTATAAGTTAAACCTCTTAATGCAGCATTTAAATTAGCTACCGTACCAGTAGCCGTAATAATAGATGCATTATTAATAATGTTAGTTAAATTGGTGGTAACCCCAAACGTTAATGTGCCATGCTGCACCGACACCGTTACCGTTTCTACGGCGTTAGTAGTATTGTATGGATCTGCTACACTTATATTTCCATTAAAATATATACTACCTGTTGTTTGATTTAAAGTGTTTTCAACAATTGCTTGAGCACTAGGAACAGTTACTATTGAAGCATCATTAGCTGTAGTAATATTTATTGCCGTACTAACGGTTGTATAACTACCAGAACTACCACTACCGTCATTAAATACATAAGATAAATTAATACTGCCGGGTGGATTTAAATTAGTATTTTGATATTCAACCGCTTGAATTACTTCGTTAACTAACGCTCTTACTGGAATTGTTCCAGTATTAACAAATAAAATCTGTAATTGACCATTAGCATTAGTAAAGTTAGCAATAACATTACCACCAGCCATTAAATTATTACCACTTACTATAACATCAGGCATAGCAGCAAAATTAAATACATCTTGAGGATTAGCCCCACCAACACGTGAAATAGTAATTTGTGAATTACTATAATTTCCTAAACCGTTATTTAACGAATCACATAAAGTATCAGACAATGCTACATTACTATTAACAACCACTGGAGTATTGCTACCTACTATATAAGTATTTGCTGAATGTGTACTTAAATTATTAATTTCAGGATTGCTATTGCTAACACTGTAAGGATTAACAGTAACATTTATGGTATTGCTGGCAGTTAACGGTCCTCCAACACCTGTATTTCCTTGATCGCTAATTAACAATCCCAAACTAGCCGTACCATGATAATTAAAATTTGGGAGAAACGTTAAGGTTGTTAATGCCGAATTAAGTTGAGCAACAGTACCAGTTAAAGTTATGGAATTTCCACCGTTAGCTCCAGCGGTAATATTCCCCCAATAATTAACCCCTAAATTAATTGTTCCATTAGTTGCATTAAGCGTTACTGATTCTTTACCACCATCAGAATCTACATCTACTAAAGTTATAGCGTTGGCACCATTAAATGAAAAAATAGCATTTTCATTAACCGCCACACTTATTGGGGCAGCAACAGTAGGAGCACTATCAATTTGAGTGATATTTATAGTGGTAACACCAGTAGTTATACCGGCAGTTCCATAACTATCATTAAAAGTATATTGCAAAATAACATTAGCTGGCGGATTAGAACTAGAATTACTATACTGTAATCCTTGTATAACGTTATTAACCATTGCACCAGTTACATACATAGGTGAACCACCGTATGTAGAAATAACTTGACCATTAGAATTTACTGCTTGACCATTAGAGTTTACAGCATTAAAAAAGCTTATTGTCGCAACACCATTAACTGAAGAAAAAGTAGCAATTTGATATCCAGTAAGATTGTATATATTGTTACCAGATATAGATACAACATTAGGCGACACACTCAAACTAAACACATCTTGAATATTAGCACCACCAACTCTAGCAACAGTTAACGAAGAACCATTATAATGGCTATTACTTTGATTACCTGCAGTGTCAAAATTAACATCAGACATGGTTATATGGTTATCTATAACAATTGCTGCACCACCTTGAACATAAGTATTAGCAGATACTGCATCTAATCCATGGATGGTTGGTGAAACAGCAATAATATTAATTACACTATTAGTTTTTGGACTGGTTGCATAACCGGTTGCAGAACTTAAATCATAAGTTGTAATACTAAGACTATCTAAATTACCAGAGGTTGATGGAGTATAGGTTAAACCACTTAACGCACTGTTAATTTGCGAAATAGTTCCATAAAAAGTTACAGAACTACTATTATTACTTCCACTAGTAATAGTTATTCCGGAATTGGTATTTAAACTCACTTTTCCATTAATAACACTTAAATTTACTGATTGTATACCATTATCAATATTAAGATCCGAAACAGAAACAGTATTTACTCCAGTAAATAAATACCCACCATTGATCGCATTAAAAGTTATGGTTGAAGGGGCAGTAACTATTGGGGTATCTACTGGTACGCTAACAGCAACATTTATTGTGCTAGCAGTACTTAACGAACCATTTACACTAGAATTATTATTGGCAGTTACTAACTGAATAGCATCTGTACCAAAATAATTAGTATTTGGCGTGTATGTTAAACCATTTAATGCTGCATTTAATGCTGCTATAGTGCCGGTGGCTGTTATGCTAGTACTAGACGCATTGTTAGAAACAGAAATTAAATTAGCAATACTACCAAATGCTAATTTACCATCGTTTACAGTTAAAGTTATTGTTTCTACAGTAGAAGCAGTACCTGTTATTGCTAAATTACCATTAAACGTTAATGTATTATTTTCAGTGACATATTGGGTAGCAGTTGGTACAACATTAATTGGTGCTTGATTAATAACTTGCGATACATTTACATTAATATTGCTAGTGGCACTTAAATAACCATAATTATTAACATTGTTATCGTTAGTTACTAATTGAATAGTATCTGTACCAACATACCCAGAATTACTAACATACATTAACCCAGACAAAGCATTATTTAAATTAACTATAGTTCCCGTAGCCGTTATACTGCTGGCATTATTAATAACATTAGTTAAATTAGCAGTACCATTAAAAATTAATGTTCCATGAACAGCTGTTAAAGTTATGGTTTCCGGAGCATTACTAGCGTTATACGGATCTGATATACTTATATTTCCATTAAACTGTAATGTACCAACAGTTTGATTTAAAGTGTTTTCAACAACAGTTTGAATACTAGAAGGTATAGTATTAATTGGCGCAGTATTAACTGTAGAAATATTGACTACAGTATCTACTGTAGCTAGACTAGCGCTACCAGATCCACTACCATCATTAAATGTATATGCTAAATTAACACTACTTGGCGGATTTAAACTGGTATTTTGGTATTGAATAGCTTGTAATACTTCGTCTACCAATGCTCTAACTGGTATAGTGCCGTTATTTACAAATTGTATTTGTAATTGTCCATAACTATTACTAAAATTAGCAATTACGTTACCACCAGCAATTAAAGTATTTCCACTGACTATAACATCTGGCATTAACGCAAAACTAAATAAATCATGTGGTTCCGCCCCTCCAACTCTAGAGACTATTAACTGTGCATTACTGTAATTTCCCAAACCATTATTTAAAGAGTCATCCAACGAATCAGTAATATTTACTTGACTATTAATAATAACTGGCGTAGATCCAGCTACAAAAGTATTAACTGAAGAACTACTTAAATTATTAATAGCCGGATGAGAATTAGAACCAGCACTATAACTATTAACTGCAATATTAATAGTACCGCTAGCAGTTAACGGGCCACCACTTCCAGTGTTATCTTGATCATTAATTAATACTGTTAAACTAGCAGCTCCATGATAATTAAGATTTGGCACATAAGTTAAATTATTTAACGCTGCGTTTAACTGCGCAACAGTACCAGAAAAAGTAATTGTACTAGTACCATTACTTCCAGCAACAACATTTAAACCTGCTGTTGTACCTAAATCAATTACACCATTAGTGGCCGTTAAAGTAACTAATTCTTTACCACCATTAGAATCTAGATCAGTTACAGTAATAGCATTATTACCGCTAAACACAAAACTAGCATTTTCATTAAAAAACACTGCCGTTGGCGCAGTAACTGTTGGGGCACGATCAACTTGAGCAACATTTACAGTAATATAACCTGTTGTAACACCACTAGTACCAGATCCATTATTAAATACGTATTCTAAATTAACACTAGATGGTAGAGACGAACTAGAATTACTATATTGTAAGCTTTGAATTATGCTGTTAACTATAGCGGCTGTTGGAGCTGTAGTAAAATTAATTGTCGCAGTACCATTAGCAGAAGTAGTTTGCACTCCATTAGCAGTTAAAGTAACAATATTACCATAACCAACTACATTTACATACGGAAGGTTACCAGAAGTTGTCCAACTGGCAACGCTAGGATTTAATTGTAAGCTAAATACATCGGAAGGATCAGCACCACCAGCACGAAAAACCGTTAAAGAAGAATTGTTGCTAGCACCTACAATTGTTACTTGATTATCAACAACAACTGCAGTACCACCTTCGATATAAGTATTAGCAGATGTTTGACTTAATCCATGAATAACAGGTTGAATAGCAGTAATATTTATAGCACTAATAACTTTTGGACTGGTAGCAACTATTGTTCCAGAAGAGTTAATAACATTATTGGTTGTAATAGAAAGGCTATCTATATAACCATTAACCGGAGTATAAGTTAAATTGTTTAAAGCGGAATTAATTTGAGAAATAGTACCATAAAAAGTTACTGTACTACTATTATTAGCACCGGAAGTAATAGTTATACCAGATGTATTACTTAAACCAATTTTACCATTACTTACACTTAAATTAATCGATTGTAAATTATTATCTCCACCGACATCAGATACGGCAACAGCATTAGCGCCACCAAAAATATAACTACCATTTACATTGTTAACATTAAAACTTACATTAGTTGGCGCAGTAATTATCGGAGCATCTACTGGCAAACCAACCATAACATTTATATTACTGGTAGCAGATAACGAACCATTTACACTAAAATTATTATTAGCAGTTATTAATTGAATCGTATCAGTACCAAAATAATTAGTGTTTGGAGTATACGTTAAACCATTTAATGCTGCATTTAATGCGGTTACCGTGCCTGTTGCGGTTATACTATTACCATCGTTAACAACATTAGTTAAATTACTAGTGCCGCCAAAAGCTAATTGTCCATTAGTAGCTGTTATAGTTACTGTTTCTACCGTGGTAGAATTTGGATCGGTTACTGTTAAATTTCCATTAAACGATAATGTACTATTTTCGTTAACATGTTGAACAGTAGCTGGTACTGTATTTAACGGGGTCTGGTTTACCACTTGAGATACTTCTATGTTAATATTACTAGCAGCACTTAATTGACAAGCAACATTATTATTATTTGTCACCATCTGTATAACATCACCACCAAGGTAACCAGCATTAGTAGTGTAAATTAAACTATTTAATGCGTTATTTAAATCTGATATAGCACCAGTTGCCGTTATGCTAGATGCACCATTGACAACATTAGTTAAATTAACAATACTTCCAAATGCTAAAACCCCATGATTAGCTGTTAAAGTTATAGTTTCTGCCGTAACAGCATATGGATCTGATATACTAATATTACCACTAAAATGTAACGTTCCAATATTTTGATTAAGCATGTTTTCAACAAGCTGTTGCGTTCCTGACGGCACTACATTTATCGGAGAATTATTAACAGCGGTAATATCCACTATAGTGCTAGCGGTTGCTATACTAGAACCACCAGCTCCACTACCATCATTAAACGTATAAACCAAACTGATAGAAGCAGCCGGACTTAAACTGGTATTTTTATATTGTATAGCTTGAATTACTTCATCAACTAAAGCTCTAGTTGGTATAGCACCAGTATTTACAAACTGAATTTGTAGCTGACCATAAAGATTAGTAAAATTAGCAATAACATAATTGTTAGATACTAACGTACTACCGCTTACCGTAACATCTGGCATTGCACCAAAACTAAACAAGTCTTGCGAATTAGCTCCACTAGAACGTGCAATAGTTATTTGCGCATTATTATAGTTTCCAGCACCATAATTAAACGAATCATCTAAAGCATCAGAGATAGTTGCGTGAGTATTAATGCTAATTGCAGTCGAACTACCTACAGCATAAGTATTTGATGAAATAGCGCTTAAATTATGAATATTTGGCTGACTACTAGAACCAGCACTATAAGGATTAACAGTAATATTAACTGTACTATTAGCTGTTAATGGTCCGCCAACTCCGGTATTCCCTTGATCGTTAACCAAAACATTAAGGCTAGCTGTACCTTGATAATTAAGAGTTGGTACAAAAGTTAAATTAGCTATAGCAGTATTAAGTTGAGTAACAGTGCCAGATAAAGTTACTTTATTAGTACCATTGCCACCTGCAGTAATATTTACACCGCTAATAGTACCTAAATCTATTGTACCATTAACCGCAGTCAAAGTAACAACTTCCACCCCATTATTAGAATCTAGATCTGCTACAGATATAGCATTGACACCACCAAATAAAAAGTTAGTGTTCTCATTAAAAGATACTGCCGATGGCGCAGAAATAGTTGGAGCCTGATCAACTTGAGCAATATTTACTGTAATAACACTAGAAGTTATACCATATATTCCACCAGCATCATTAAAAGTATATTGTAAATTAACGCTAGAAGGTGGGGCAGAACTAGAATTACTATATTGCAAACTTTGTATGAAGTTATTAACCATTAAACCAGTTACATACATTGGTGTTCCGCCATATTGACTAATAGCTTGACCATTAGAATTGACAGCTTGACCACTAGTATTAATAGCATTAAAAAAGCTAAATGCTGCAACCCCATTAACCGAAGAAAAAGTACCAATTTGATATTCAACACTATTGTATAATGTGTATATAGCGTTACCAGACACAGCCCCAACATTAGTTGGTACATTTAAACTAAATACATCTTGGATATTAGCCCCACCCACTCTAGAAACTGTGAACGAAGTATTAACATAATGACTACCACTTTGATTACCAGACGTATCCAATAAAGGATCTGTTATAGTTACATGATTATCTATAGCAACTGCCGCACCACCTTGCGTATAAACATTTGATGAAACAGCATCTAATCCACGAATAATTGGAGTAATATCAGTAATATTTATAGTATTGCTAACAATTTTAGGGCCGCCTGCCCCGGTATTTCCCATATCGTTAATAGAAACCGTAATACTACCAACACCACCAACTCCTGTTGGAGCTTGGCAATGGTTGCACTTTCATCACTGATATCCTGCTGGGTGTCGGCCTGGTCGGAAAGCAGTCCTTGTTGAACGCTGGTCGTAGCACCCAAAACTTGCACCGTCTGTTGCTTAGTTTGCAAAAGTCCTGTTTTGTCAGCGTTGACCTGGTCCTGCGTATCACTAATATCGGAAATTACCTGCCCTATCTTGTCATTAACCGTCTCCAAATGATCAGCGTTGCCAAAAAGATCCAAGAAATTTCCATCAGCTAAAACGACAGCCATAGGTGATTGGTTTTGCGAATAATATATTTCTTGCAAAAAACTGGTCAGTAACTGCTTTTGCAGTTCTATCTTATTATTAAGATCAATCACTTCCTGCTCCTTTTGGGAAATCGCTTGCGTGGTATTTTGAATGACTGTTTTGGACTGGTTTATTTTCTGTTGCGTCGTCGCCACCGCCGATTGGATCTGTCCCAGATTCTGCTGCGATTGCTCAAGTTTCTTTTGAGCCGCTTCAATATCCTTTTCAAGTTGGGCGGCAGTTTTTGCCTGAGCCACAGGAGGCGTTAAAAATCCCCAAAAAGATACCTGGGAAAACATAAAAACTGGCACAGCAACAAGCCAAACCAAAACAAAAGCTAGTTTTTTTATCTTCTTTTTCATTTATTATATTGTAGCACTTATTATACGCCAGGCAAACGGAAAAATTTGCAAAACAAAAACCCCAATTTCTTGGGGATTTTTGTAAAAAGTTTTTTCTAATATCATAACCAGCCAACTAACCTGTCAGTCTCGACTGACGGGTTCAACCAGTCGCTCGCGAGCGACAGGTTATTTTTTCTTCTCTTCTGTGGCTGGAGTTTCCTTCACTACTCCCGCAACCTTGGTCACGTCCTCTTCAACTTTGGTTTCAAGTTCAGACAGTGATTCCTCAGTTCGTGGCGCCGCTACCAATGCAATGACCGTTTCCGGATCCATAAGTATTTCAACTTTATCGGAAATTTTCAGATCTTTGACTGCGATGACATCATCAAAGGTAACCAGTTTGGAAATATCAATTTCATATTTTTCTGGAAGATCAGAAGGTAGACATTTCACCATGATTTCATCCATGTTTTTGATAAGGACTCCGCCGTGGGCTTTCACTGCTTCCGATTCACCGACAAATTCCAACGGGATTTCGGTTTCCACTTCCTCTTTCATGTTCACCTGGAAGAAATCCACATGCGTGACTTTTCCGCTCATAGGTGCAAGCTGGATATCATGGATCAAAACGTTGTGTTTTTTCCCATCAGTGTCCAACTCAACCAAGGCGCTTTCACCAGCTTTATCATACACGCGTTTAAAATCAATGTAGTTCACAGTTATGTTTTCAGCTGCAATCTTGTTGCCATACATTACCGCAGGAATCAAATTTTGCTTGCGCAATTTGTCAGCTTTCTTGCCAACCTCTGTACGCTTGACTGCTTTCAATGAAATAGTTTTGCTCATTTGATTTGGAACATCTCACATGTAATAGGATCATCGGGGTGTAGCAATAATAAATGGCATTATTGCAGTCCTACTCTCTCCATTTCACGCTGCGTGTCCGTTGTTTTATAACTTAATAACTCCCGAAAGAATAGCAGCAATCAGCGAAAATGTCAAACATTACCGCTGCTCGTCGCCTACCAGATATTCCTTTTGCGAATGGATGTTGTTCAGGATCCCAATGCTTGCCATGATGGTGATGAGTGAACTGCCGCCGTAGCTCAAAAACGGCAGCGGGATTCCGGTTA
>Ga0182030_10016650_pt1 | contig 14290 bp, 14 predicted proteins | sample 812S3MmetaG_FD_121299 | JGI IMG/M metagenome (GOLD analysis project Ga0182030, IMG submission 121299) | Permafrost microbial communities from Stordalen Mire, Sweden - 812S3M metaG (Illumina Assembly) | ecosystem: Environmental > Terrestrial > Soil > Wetlands > Permafrost | place: Sweden...
AAGACACCGACGACCTCGTGTTCGAGGAATTGCGCCAGGCCGCGGTGAGCTTCCAGATCGTCCTGACCAAATGCGACGCCATAAAAGCCTCCGAACTCAAGGACCGCATTGTCGAGGTCGAGGCGGCGTTGGCCAAGCGGCCAGGCGCTTTCCCCGGCGTATTGACCACCTCGTCCCATGAAGGCACCGGCATGGAGGAGCTACGCGCGGCGATTGCGCGGCTTCTGGCCGAGAGAAAACGCTAGCGCGCTTTCTCAAAAGACGCGCTAAAGCGCTTTTGTGGACGTACGCAAGCGCTAAAATTCGCCCGGTTCCAAGCGCCGCGGCTTGATTACCAATCCGTCATTTTCTTTCCACGTTCATATAATGATAACGAGCCGACAATAGTTGACGCTGTCGGCCCTTGAACCGAAACCTGACATGGTTTCGGCTACCAGGAGAACAGGCAATGAATTATTCGGCGAAGCCGGTATTGAGTAAGATTCCCGAAGTTACCCTTGTGTTTTGGATCATTAAGATCGCCGCGACGACATTGGGCGAGACCGGCGGTGACTCGATCACCATGACCCTGAACTGGGGCTACCTCGCAGGAACGGTCTTGTTTCTCGCGTTGCTCATCGCTCTTGTCATCGCCCAGATTGCCGCTAAAAAATTCTATCCTTTCCTCTACTGGGCCACGATCGTGGCATCGACGACCTTCGGCACGACCATGGCAGATTTCGCCGACCGCTCCCTCGGCATCGGCTACACCGGCGGCTCCACGTTGCTGCTCGCGCTGCTGACGGCGACCCTCACGATCTGGTACTGGTCGGAACGGACGATCTCGGTAAACACCGTCAGCACACCGCGAGTCGAATGTTTTTACTGGGTGGCGATAACGTTCTCGCAAACGCTCGGCACCGCGCTCGGCGACTGGCTCGCCGATACAGGCGGTTTTGGCTATGCCGGCGGCGCGCTGATGTTCGGCACCGCCATCGCTGCCATTGCCGCGGCATATTATTGGACGAATATCTCGCGGGTCGGATTATTCTGGGCGGCCTTCATCCTCACCCGTCCGCTCGGTGCGACAGCCGGTGACTTTCTCGACAAGCCGCTCAATCAAGGAGGGCTCGATCTCAGCCGCCCGATGGCGTCGGCGGTGCTGGCAATTTTCATCATCGGCTGCATCCTCATACTGCCGCAACGGGCGGGCACACATCCGGCCGCGCCGGAAACCGCATAAACTCGGCATCTCGCGGTCCGGGGCAAGTGCGCAAAAAGCCAAGTCACGCATTGTGGGGCGATGGCTTTATCGGTAGAACCGCCGCATTCCACGGGATCCCGCGCGATGAGCAAAGCCCCTAAAATAGACCCGCAGACGCAGGCCCGCATCCTGTCGGAAGCGCTGCCGCATATGCAGCGCTATGACGAGGAAATCATCGTCATCAAATACGGCGGCCATGCCATGGGGCACGAGGAAACGGCGCGCGATTTCGCCCGCGACGTCGTGCTGCTGGAACAGGCCGCCATCAATCCCGTCGTCGTGCATGGCGGCGGCCCGCAGATCGCGGCCATGCTCAAGAAACTCGGTATCAAGTCGGAATTCGCCGCCGGCTTGCGCATCACCGACGCCGCCACCGTCGAAATCGTCGAAATGGTGCTGGCCGGTTCGATCAACAAGCAGATTGTCGGCTACATCAACGCCGCCGGCGGCAAGGCCATCGGGCTGTGCGGCAAGGACGGCAACATGGTGCAGGCGCGCAAGGTGTCGCGCACGGTGGTCGATCCCGATTCCAATATCGAGAAGATCGTTGATCTCGGCTTCGTCGGCGAGCCCGACAAGGTCGACCTGTTCGTGCTCAACGCCGTGCTCGGCAAGGACATGATCCCGGTAATCGCGCCGGTGGCGGCCGCGGCCGACGGCGGCACCTTCAACGTCAATGCCGACACTTTCGCCGGCGCCATTGCCGGCGCGCTCAAGGCCAAGCGCCTATTGCTGCTGACCGACGTGCCGGGCGTGCTCGACAAGTCGAAGTCGCTGATCGCGGAACTGTCGGTGGCCGACGCGCGCCGCCTGATCGCCGACGGCACCATTTCCGGCGGCATGATCCCCAAGGTCGAGACCTGCATCTATGCGCTCGACCAGGGCGTCGAGGGCGTCGTCATCATGGACGGCAAGGTGCCGCACGCGGTGCTGCTCGAACTGCTGACCGACCATGGCGTCGGCACGCTGATGCATCGCTGATGCGGGCGCCGGCCGCGGCAGCAGCGATCGTCTTATCGACGGCCACAGTGCTCCTTATAATGCCGGCGCAGGCCGAACTTAGTTTGTGCAACCTCACCAGCTATCGAATGGATGCGGCGGTCGCGCTGGAAAAGCGCGCCAATGTTTCCACGCGCGGCTGGTTCCGCGTCGATCCCGGCCAGCGCCGACAAATCATGGACGGTGCGCTCGATGTCGATATGGTCTATGTGCACGCGCGCGCGCCGCCGGTCTACGGCTCGGCCCCGCTGCCGCAAAACGGCAATGCCGATTTCTGCATGCGTGCCGGCAATTTTTCGATCGACAACGCGCGCGGTTGTCCGGCCAGCCAGCAGGCGCGATTTACGCCTGCCCGGCCGTCGGATTCGCCCAAGGGCTACGTGGTCAATCTCGCCGAGGAAGCCGATTACGACGACGCGCAAGCCCGCCTTGCCGGCATACAACGTCTTTTGGTGATAGCCGGCTACGACGCCAACCCGATCGACGGCGTGCAGGGCGCGAAAACGCAGGCCGCGCTGACGAAATTCTTGAGCGACCACAAGCTTGCCGCCGACGCTGCCGCGGGGCCGGAATTTTTCACTGCGTTGCTCGATGCCGCACGCAATCCGCAAGGCGCCGGCTTCTCCTGGTGCAACGACACTAAATATACGGTGATGGCTTCAATCGGCACCACCGAGGCGGGCGCGACTGTCACGCGCGGCTGGTATCGCGTCGATGCCGGGCAATGTTTGCGGCCGGATGTGCGCGGCGATCCGCGCAAGGTGTATAGCTATGGCGAGGCGGTCGATGGCAACGGCCGCACCATCAAGAATGGCGACGCGGTGCTTTCCTGGGGCGGCACGGTCGCGCTATGCACGCGCGACGGCAAATTCGAACTCAGCGACCACAAGGATTGCGCGGCGCGCGGGTTGAATTCCGCCGGCTTTGCCGCCATCGACATGGGCGCGCAACCCGCAACCGTCGTGCATTTCAAGGAATAATCGCGCGTGACAAAATCATCCGGTCGCGCGCCACGCGGTTTCGACCAGGTCGAGGCCTGGGTGTTCGATCTCGACAACACGCTCTACCCTCATCATTTGCTCTGGGAGCAGGTCGACAGCCGCATTCGCGCCTATGTCGGCGAATTTCTCAAAGTGTCGAAGGACGAGGCCTTTCGCGTGCAGAAGGATTATTACAAGCGCTACGGCACCACCATGCGCGGCTTGATGACCGAACACGGTCTCAACCCCGACGATTATCTCGATTATGTCCATCAGATCGATCACTCGCCGCTCGAGCCCAATCCGGCGCTCGGCGCGGCGCTGGCTCGCCTGCCAGGCCGCAAGCTCATTCTGACCAATGGCACGCGTAAGCACGCCGACGCCGTCATGTGCCGGCTCCAAATCGCGCAGCATTTCGAGGACGTGTTCGACATCGTCGCCGCCGAACTCGAGCCCAAACCGTCAACCGTCACCTATGAGCGCTTTCTGGAACGCCATACGGTCGATCCGGCCAAGGCCGCCATGTTCGAAGACCTCGCCCGCAACCTGGAGGCCCCGCATGCGCTCGGCATGACCACGGTGCTGGTGGTGCCCACGGGCACGCGTGAAATCTTCCGCGAGGACTGGGAACTGGAAGGCCGCGACGCCGCGCATGTCGATTACGTGACCGATAATCTGGTAGATTTTATAATGGCATTGAGCGGCGATTTACGACTTTCGTTCTAGGTCGTCGCCGCTTCGTGTTGCGCTGCAAATATTTATCGATGACCAAATTGATTCTTGACCTAAAGGAATTTGGACACGACTAATAACCGAATAAGCGGGGCGCGCTTATCGATAGGTTCATTTAAATGCGAACGGGCGTTGCCCGGCGCCTGGACATTCCGCTGATTGCCGGCGTGGCAATTGGTGTTGCCCTCGTCGGGGCCTTCGCTTTTCTACATCACCGTCACGGAATTTCGCGTCGGCAACGGGCAACTCACCCGCGCCGAATTGCAGTTGCTTGACGCAAAAATTCGCATGGCGCAATCGCGCGTCCGAATAGACGACAACAACAAAAAATAAATCCGGAAACCCAAGGAGAACTATAATGGCAGATGGTGGAGCACAGTTAAGTCTTTCGCTAAATCGCGAACGGTGGACCCAGCTGATCGCCGGGATCATCTGCATGATCATGATCGCCAACCTGCAATATGGCTGGACCCTGTTCGTGCGCCCGATCAACGCCGCGCATGGCTGGTCGATCGCATCTATCCAAGTCGCTTTTAGCATCTTCGTCGCGCTTGAGACCTGGCTGACGCCGATCGAGGGCTGGATCGTCGATCTGCTCGGCGCCCAGCGCGGACCCAAACTCATGGTCGCTTTCGGCGGCGTCATGATCGCGGCCGGCTGGATCGTCAATTCCAAGGCCGATACGTTGACGATGCTCTATTTCGGCGCCGTTCTGGCCGGCATCGGCGGCGGCGCGGTCTATGCGACCTGTGTCGGGCAAGCGGTAAAGTGGTTCCCCGACCGGCGTGGACTTGCTGTCGGCTTGACGGCGGCGGGCTTCGGCGCCGGCGCCGCGCTCACCGTGGTTCCGATCCGCGAAGTGATCGCCTCGAGCGGTTACCAATCGGCGTTCTTCTGGTTCGGGCTGGTGCAGGGCGCGATTGTGTTCCTGCTCGCCTGGCTATTCCGCGCACCCGAGCCGGGCGAACTTGCAGGTACGGCCGCGCCGAAGGTCAAGCAATCGTCGCGCAGCTACACGCCGGGACAGGTGCTCAAGGCGCCGGTGTTCTGGGTGCTCTATGTCATGTTCGTCTTGGTTTCGGCCAGCGGCCTGATGGCGACGGCGCAGATCGCGCTGATCGCCAAAGACTACAATGTCGCCAACGTGGCGATCCTCGGCGGCGCGACAGCGCTGTCGGTGGCGCTGATTATCGACAATCTGGCCAATGGCGGCGCGCGGCCGCTGTTCGGGTGGATTTCGGACCAGATCGGCCGCGAATACACCATGGCGATTGCATTCAGTCTGGGCGCTGTCGCCTATTGGCTGCTGGGCTCGATGGGCACTGCACCCTGGGCCTTCGTTCTGTTCGCCGCGCTGATCTTCCTGACCTGGGGCGAAATCTTCAGCCTGTTTCCGTCGACTTGTACCGACAGCTTCGGGCCGAAATTCGCCACGGTAAATCTGAGCCTGCTTTACACCGCCAAAGGGGCTTCGGCCTTCCTGGTTCCGGTCGCCAACATGATCAAGGCGTCGACCGGAAGCTGGCACATGGTGTTTGCGGTGACCGCCATTATGAATCTTGTGGTGGTTGCGATGGCGCTGTTCGTGCTCAAGCCGATGCGGTCCAAGGTTGAGGCGAAAGACGCGCAAGGGCTCGCGCACGCGGTCTAGCAGCATCCGTCCCCTTCAGGGGAACGGTTCAACATCCAGACAAGGCCCCATTTTGGGGCCTTGTTTTTTTTGCGCTAGCCCTTTAGCGGTGCGGCTTGACATCGCCTGCCCGGCCCCCGACAAACCGCTGCCAGCAAACGCCGGGAATGCCAATGTCCGCACAAAAGCTTGCCAAAATCATCAACGAGGCCTTCGAAGCCCGCGACAAAATCGGGCCCAAAACCAAGGGCGCGGTGCGCAAGGCCGTAGACGACGCACTCGGCCTGCTCGACCGCGGCGAGGCGCGCGTTGCCGAGCGCCAGGCCGATGGCATTTGGCAGGTCAATGCCTGGCTAAAAAAGGCCGTGCTGCTGTCGTTCCGACTCAACGACATGGCCGTGATCGCGGGTGGCCCCGGCAAAGCGGCGTGGTGGGACAAGGTCGATTCCAAGTTCAAGAGCTGGAACGCCGCCAAGTTCAAAAAGGCCGGCTTTCGCGCCGTGCCCGGCAGCGTGGTGCGCCACTCGGCCTTTATCGCGCCAGGCGTGGTGCTGATGCCGTCTTTCGTCAATCTTGGCGCCTATGTCGATTCAGGCACCATGATCGACACCTGGGCCACCGTTGGCTCCTGCGCGCAGATCGGGAAAAATTGCCACATTTCCGGCGGCGCCGGCATTGGCGGCGTACTCGAACCGCTGCAGGCCGGGCCCGTGATCATCGAGGATAATTGTTTCGTCGGTGCGCGCTCGGAAGTGGCCGAAGGCGTGATCCTGCGCACCGGCACGGTGCTCTCGATGGGTGTGTTTCTTGGCGCCTCGACCAAAATCGTCGATCGTGCGGCCGGAAAAGTGCTGCAGGGCGAAGTGCCGGAATATTCCGTCGTGGTGCCAGGCACGCTGCCGGGCAAGGACGGCGGCCCGGGGCTTTATTGCGCCGTCATCGTCAAGCGCGTGGACGAGAGGACGCGAAGCAAGACCAGCATCAATGAGTTGTTGAGGGATTGAGGGTGTCCGCCGACCCCGTAGCCATTGCCCGCGACCTGCTGCGCTGTCGGTCGGTGACGCCGGCCGAAGGGGGCGCGCTCTCGTTTCTGGAAAAGACGCTCAAAGCCGTCGGCTTTGCTGTGCATCGCATGACGTTCAGCGAGCCCGGCGCGGACGACGTTGAAAATCTCTATGCCCGCATCGGAACAAGCGCGCCGCATCTGGTGTTTGCCGGCCATACCGACGTAGTGCCGCCGGGCGACGAGAAAGCCTGGGCGCATCCGCCATTTGCCGGCGCGGTCGATGATGGGCAACTCTATGGCCGCGGCGCGGTCGACATGAAGGGCGGTATCGCCTGCGCGATCGCCGCCGTACTCGATCATCTAGCGGCCAATGGCGGCAAGCCTAAAGGTTCGATCTCGTTTCTGATCACCGGCGACGAGGAAAGCATCGCGGTCAACGGCACGCCGAAACTATTGCAATGGGCGGCCGAGCGCGGCGAGAAATTCGATCATTGCATCCTCGGCGAGCCGAGCAACCAGGAAACGCTCGGCGACACCATCAAGATCGGCCGGCGCGGCTCACTTAACGGCCATTTAATCGTTACGGGCAAGTCCGGTCACGTTGCTTATCCGCAACGCGCCGAAAATCCGGTGCGCGGCATCGTCAAGCTGATCGACGCACTGCAATCCGAGCCGCTCGACAAGGGCAGCGCCACTTTCCAGCCGTCGAGCCTGGAATTCACCACAATCGATGTCGGCAACAAGACCGTCAATCTCATCCCCGACGAAGCGCGGGCTCGATTTAATATTCGCTTCAACGACAATCACACGCTTGAATCGTTGAAGACGCTGATCGAAACGCGCGCGGCGAAAGCGGCCGGCGGCAAAATAATATTTGCGTTCAAATGGGAGCCGTCGAACGCCGGCGTGTTCGTCACCAAGCCCGGCCCTTTCACCGAACTGGTCGCGAATGCCGTTGCCGAGGTAACCGGCCGCAAGCCCGAACTCTCGACCACCGGCGGCACGTCGGATGCGCGCTTCATCACGCACTTTTGTCCGGTGGTGGAATTTGGCCTGGTCGGGCAGACCATGCATCAGGTCGATGAGCGCGTGCCGGTCGCGGACCTCACGCGGCTGACCGCGATTTATCGCAAGATCGTCGACAAGTATTTCTCCTAATAATCGACCTGCATCAGATAAAGCCCTTCCGGCGGCGCGACCTGGCCGCAGGCGGCGCGGTCGCGCGCTTCAAGCGCCTTGGCGAGATCGTCCGCGCTCCAGGCGCCGACGCCGACCTGGACTAATGAACCGACCATCGAGCGCACCTGATGGTGCAGGAACGAACGCGCCGAGGCATAGACATTCACGTCCTCGCCGGCGCGCACGACATCGAGCCTGTCGAGCGTTTTCACCGGCGAATTGGCCTGGCACTCGGCGGCGCGGAAGGTCGTGAAATCGTGCTTGCCGGTGAGCCGTTGCGCGGCCTCATGCATGGTGGCGGCGTCGAGCGGGCGCGGCACGCGCCAGGCATATTTCAGATCGAAGGTGAGGTCGGCGCGCCGGTTGACGATGCGGTAGAGATAATGCCGCTTCGCCGCCGAGGTGCGGGCGTTGAAATCGTCGCCCGCGCGCATCGCGCTGAGCACCGCGACCGGGTGCGGGCGCAAATGCGCGTTGAGCGCATCGCGGATAGTGTCGGTTTCCCAATCCTTGGCCAGATCGACATGCGCGACCTGGCCGCGCGCGTGCACGCCGGCATCGGTGCGCCCGGCGCCCTGCGCCTGGGTTTTTTCGCCCGTGAGCGCTTCGAGCGCCGTGGTCAACACGCCCTGCACAGTGAGCCGGTCGGCCTGGATTTGCCAGCCGGAAAACGGCGCACCGTCATACTCGATGGTGAGTTTGTAGCGGGGCATCAGGCGACCGCCGCGCCGGCTTTGACTGGCGTGCCGCGCAGGAATTCCTCCGCCTGCATCGGCTGCTTGCCGGCGCGCTGCACCTGGACGAGACGCACTGCGCCTTCGCCGCAGGCGATGGTGAGTATATCGTCGAGCACAGTGCCAGGCCTGCCCGCACTTTCGCCCTTGGTCGAGCGCAACGCCTTGATGCGCACGCCATCGAGCTCGAACCAGGCGCCAGGAAACGGCGACAGACCGCGGATGTGGTCGTGCACCGCGCGCCAGGGCTTGGTCCAGTCGATGCGCGTCTCGTCCTTGCTGATTTTCGCCGCGTAAGTGACGCCCTGCTCAGGCTGCGGCCGGCGCGTGAGCGTGCCGCGTTCGGCCGCCGCCAATGCGCGCAGCATCAGATCGCTGCCAAGCCGCGCCAGCGCGTCGTGCAGATCGCCGGCGGTCATGTCCGCGGAAATGGCTAAGGATTCGGCCATCGCCATCGCACCGGTGTCGAGGCCCTCGTCGATCTGCATGATGGTGACGCCGCTGGCCGCGTCGCCCGCCATGATGGCCCGGTTGATCGGCGCGGCGCCACGCCAGCGCGGCAGCAAAGAGGCATGCACGTTGAAGCAACCCAGTCGCGGCGCATCGCGAATGGCTTTCGGCAGGATTAGGCCATAGGCAACAACGACCGCGGCGTCGGCATTGAACGCGGCAAACTCCGCTTGCGCTTCGGCAGTCTTGAGGGTTGCCGGCGTCAACACTGGAATACCTAGCCGCGTCGCTTCGCGCTCGACCGGCGTGATCTGCATTGCCATGCCGCGCTTGGCCGGCTTGGCCGCGCGCGTATAGACCGCGACAATGTCGTGCCCAGCCGCTGCAAGCGCCAGCAAGGTCGGCACCGCGAAATCGGGCGTACCCATGAAGATCAAACGAAGCGGCATGGCGTCTCTTTTCAAGAGCGCGGAAGTACTAGCCAATATGATGCGACGGCTCTTTGTCATTGGCGAGCGGCTTGCCGCTGCCGAGCTTGGCCGCTTTCTTGAATTTCTTCATCACCATGTCGCGCTTGAGCTTGGAAATATAGTCGATGAACAAGACGCCATTGATGTGGTCGATCTCGTGCTGCAAACAGGTGGCGAGCAGGCCGGTCGCCTCGATTTCCTGCGGCTTGCCGTCGAGATCGAGATATTTGACCTTTACCGAAGATGGGCGCTCGACCTCTTCGTAATATTCCGGGATCGACAGGCAGCCTTCCTCATAGGTCGACTTTTCGTCGGCGGACCAGGTGACTTCCGGATTGATGAAGACCAGCGGCTCCGGCGGGTCGTCCTTTTTGGCGAGATCCATGGTGACGACGCGCTTCGGTACACCAATCTGGATAGCGGCGAGCCCGATGCCCGGCGCGGCATACATGGTCTCGAACATGTCGGCGACCAGCGCGCGCAGGCCTGCGTCTACCGCGGCCGCCGGCTCCGATTTGAGCCGCAGCCGCTTGTCGGGAATGATGAGGATATCGCGCAGCACCATGGCGGCGATGTAAGGGCAACGCGCGGCGGGGTCAATGTGCCCTTGAGCCATGGGCCCAATCGCCCTACCGTTCGCCGTTCGTTCACACCGTTGCCCGAATCACGCTAGAAGCGGCGCCATGTCGGAAACCATCATTCTCGCCCTTGCCTCGATCATCGCCGTCGGCGTCGTCGCCATCATCGTGCTGCTGCTGCGCCCGCGCCAAGCGCCGGTCGATCATGCGGCCGAGCAGCGCCTGGCCGAGCTCAATACGCGGATCGACGCCATGGGAAGCTGGCTGCAGAATTCGCATGCGCAGCTGCAGCATACGGTGAATACGCGGCTCGACGCGGTGTCGCAGAACATCGGCGAGTCGATGAAGACCACGACCAAGAATACGACCGATCACCTGCAGCAATTGCATGCGCGGCTGGCCGTCATCGACAGCGCGCAGAAAAACATCACGGACCTGGCCTCAACCGTGACATCGCTGCAAAAAGTATTCGACAACAAGCAGCGCCGCGGCGCCTTCGGCCAGGGCCGCATGGAAGCCATTGTCGCCGACGGGCTGCCGCAGGGCGCCTATGAGTTCCAATTCACGCTGTCCAACGGTTCGCGCCCGGACTGTTGCGTTCTCATGCCGGACAACCGCCGCCTCATCATCGATGCCAAGTTTCCGCTGGAGGCGACCACCGCGCTGGAAAACGCCAAGACCGACGACGAACGGCAACAAGCGACGCGCCAGCTGCGCCAAAATCTCGGCAAGCATATCGACGATATATCCGGCAAATATCTGATCAAAGGCGAGACGCAGGATGTCGCCTTCATGTTCATTCCGTCGGAGTCGATGTTTGCCGAACTCTACGACGCCTTCGACGACGTATTGCAGAAGGGCTACCGCGCCGGCGTGATCATCGTATCGCCGTCTTTGTTGATGCTGGCGATCCAAGTGGTGCAGCAAATCCAGAAAGACGCCCGCATGCGCGAGGCGGCCGACAAAATCCTGATCGAGGTCGGCCTGCTGATCGAGGACGTGCAACGCATGCGCGATCGCGTCGAGAATCTCGACAAGCATTTCGGCCAGGCCAATGCCGACATCAAGCAGATCGTCATTTCCGCCGACAAGATCCTCAGCCGCGGCGAGAAAATCAAGGATGTCGAATTCAGCGACGAGTCGCCGAGCGCCGAGATCATCCCCGCGCCGATCCGCAAGCTCGGGACGGGCGAATAGCGAATGCCCGCGTCGCCCGACCGCGCGCAGCGCCCCACTTTCCTCGACGCAGCGGCGGTCTATCTCAAGCCGCGCGTGCTGATCGTCCTGTTCCTCGGTTTCTCGTCGGGACTGCCGCTGGCTTTGTCGGGCACGACGCTTTTGGTCTGGATGCGCGAGAGCGGCGTCGATCTCGGCACCATCGGTCTGTTTGCGCTGGTCGGCACGCCCTACACGGTGAAATTCCTGTGGGCACCGCTGACCGATGCGCTCGACGTGCCGGTGCTGTCGCCGCTGCTCGGCCGCCGGCGCGGCTGGCTGGTGTTCACGCAAATTCTGCTGATGGCAGCGATCGTGTTTCTCGGCTCCTGCAATCCGGCGGCGGCGCCCGGACTCGTCGCCTTGGGTGCGCTCATGGTGGCGGCGGCCTCGGCCACGCAGGACATCGTGGTCGATGCCTTCCGCGTCGAGAGCCTGCCGGAAAACGAACAGGCCGCCGGCATGGCGTCCTACGTCGCGGCCTATCGCATTGGCATGCTGGTCTCGACCGCGGGCGCGCTGTTCCTAGTGAGCGCCATCCAGGCCTATGGCTTCGAAGCGCAAGCCTCCTGGCATTGGGCCTATGTAGCGATGGCGGCGATGGTGCTGATCGGCACCGCCGCCGCGCTAATCGCTACCGAACCGGAGCGTTCGCGCGAAGCCGAAGCCGCGCATGCGCGCCAGAAGCGCATGGCGCGCGTGATCGAGGCGGCCGTCGGCGCCTTCAAGGATTTTCTCAGCTACGAGATGGCCTTTGCGATGCTGGCTTTTGTCGTGCTGTTCAAATTCACCGACGCGCTGTCGGGCGCCATGACCGCGCCTTTCGTGATAGATCTCGGGTTCACGCGCAACGAATATGCGGCCATCGTCAAAGGCGTCGGCCTGGCGGCGCTATTGCTCGGCGGTTTTGCCGGCGGCTTCCTGGCGCGTACCTATCCGCTTAGCCTGAGCCTATGGATTGGCGGATTGCTGCAGGCGGCGGCCAATCTCGGCTTCTGCTGGGTCGCGATCGTGGGCCACAGCATCGCGGCGCTGACGGTCGCCATCATGGTGGAGAATTTCACCAGCGCCATCGGCACGGTGATGTTCGTCGCGTATCTCTCTGCGCTGTGCCGCAATCCGCTGCACACGGCGACGCAATATGCGCTGCTGACCGCGCTCGCCGCGGTCGGACGCACTTATTTATCGTCCGGCGCCGGCTTCATCGCCGAGGCGACCGGCTGGGCCTGGTTTTTCGTGATCTGCGCGCTCGCCGGATTGCCGAGCCTGGTGCTGCTGTGGTGGCTGCAAACCAAAGGGCATTTCAAACGGCTGGATCCGCAAAAGCCTTAAAACAACGTCCTTTGCTTGATCGCCGCCGACAGCGTGCCTTCGTCGAGATAATCCAGTTCACCGCCGACCGGCACGCCGTGGGCAAGTCGCGTCACCTTCACATTCGAGCCCTGCAGCAGTTCGGTGATGTAATGCGCCGTGGTCTGGCCATCGACGGTGGCGTTAAGCGCGAGGATCAACTCCTTCACCTCGTCGCCATGCGCGCGCGAGATCAGCGCATCGATCGAAAGGTCCTGCGGGCCGACGCCGTCGAGCGGCGACAGCGTGCCACCGAGCACGTGATAGCGGGCGTTCACCGCATGCGCGCGCTCGACCGCCCACAGGTCGGCGACGTCGGCCACCACCACGATGATCGACTGGTCGCGCCGCGGATCGGTGCAGACCGTACAGGGATTTTGCGTGTCGATATTGCCGCAGGTCTTGCAGATGACGATCTTGTCCATCGCGATCCGCAAGGCGGAAGCCAGCGGCGCCATCAGCAATTCGCGCTTCTTGATGAGATGCAGCGCCGCGCGCCGCGCCGAGCGCGGACCCAGGCCCGGCAGCTTGGCCAGCAACTGGATCAGGCGCTCGATTTCGGGTCCGGCGACGGCGGTGGGCATTTAGGTGAGATTCATCCCCGGCGGCAACGGCAAGCCGCCGGTCAGGGCCTTCATCTTTTCCTGCATGACCGCTTCCGCTTTGCGGCGCGCTTCGGCATGCGCAGCCACCAGCAGGTCCTCGAGAATTTCCTTGTCCGCCGGCTTCATCAATGAGTCGTCGATCTTGACGCCCTTGAGGTCGCCTTTGGCTGTGAGCCGCACGCTCACCATGCCGCCGCCGGCATTGCCCTCGACCTCGATGGTGTCAAGTTCGGCCTGCAAGGCCTGCATTTTGGATTGCAGCTCGGCCGCTTTCTTCATCATGCCCATGAAGTCGGCCATATCAGCTCTCTTCTTCCTCGGCGGGTACTTCCGGAACAGCCTCCGGCGCGTTCTGCGTCACGCCGACGACCTTGGCGCCTGGAAAACGGTTGAGCACCGCCTGCACCAGCGGATCGCTTTGCACGCCGAGTTCGATCTCGGCCTGGCGCGCATCCATCTGTGCCCGCATGGTCAGCGCGCCCTGCTCCTTGGACACCACCACGATCCAGCGCTTGCCGGTCCAGGCGGTAAGCTTGCGTTGCAGGTCATGTACCAAAGTCTTGGGCGCGCTGGCTTCGACCGCGATTTCGAGTTGGCCGTCCTCGAAGCGCACCAGCCGAACGTCGCGCTCCAGCGCCATCTTCATGGTGATATCGCGCTTTTCGGCGGCCAACGCGATCAGATCCGCGAACGAGCTGATGGATATAGTCGGCGCAGCAGCGTCCGGCTGCTTGAACTCTGCCACCGGGTCCTCGGTGCGCGGCGCGACCGCGGCCTGCGAGCGCGATGCGCCGCGTGGCGCCTCATAGTGCGGGCCAAAACCCTGCGCCGCGCTCGAGGCCGAGGAAGCGCTGGTGCCGCCATTGCCGGAGGCGCGCGCGCTCGCCGTCGGCGAGCCGGTTTCGCCGAGCGAGCGGACCAGTTCGTCTGGCGTCGGCAGATCGGCGGCATAGGCAATACGAACGAGAACCATTTCGGCGGCGGCCACCGGCCGGCCGGAGGCCTGCACTTCGCCGACGCCCTTGAGCAGCATTTGCCAGGTGCGCGACAACACCCGCATGGATAATTGCGTCGCGAAGGCGCGTCCGCGCACACGCTCGGCTTCCGACAGCGATACAT